>Ga0208434_1000525_pt1 | contig 17919 bp, 30 predicted proteins | sample 13_taG_FD_184086 | JGI IMG/M metagenome (GOLD analysis project Ga0208434, IMG submission 184086) | Marine viral communities from the Subarctic Pacific Ocean - 13_ETSP_OMZ_AT15268 metaG (SPAdes) (version 2) | ecosystem: Environmental > Aquatic > Marine > Oceanic | place: Pacific Ocean | collected... | reverse complement strand
AAGGGGGCGAATCATGAGTGAGGAACGGATTGAGAGAGCATTGAGCCGAATAACCGCTTGCGTTCTAACCTTGGCCATTATCGGGTTGACAGTCGCAATTGCGATAAACAGCGTACATTGATGAAGGACGAACACCCGCACGACCGGTATTTACGCATTGAGCGGATAGCCGATACCATAACCGCAGCCTTAATCATTGCCTCCCTTTGGGGGCTGGTCATAGCGATAGGAATAAATTTAATTTAAGCTTGCAATCAGTAATTTAATTCAACAAAGTAAAATCATGAACATTGAAGAATCAATAAAACTAATCAATGGTGCCCGTGAGGACATCAAAAACCATTGGTCTGGCAATCGTAAGGATAGGGTGTCAGCCGATCAGCAGTTATCTGCTGCATTGAGTTACCTTGAAAACAGCCAATCCGATGACGACCAGCTACAGGAGTCGATAACCGATGCTAGAACCACCATCGGGACGTTCTTTCAGGATTTGCGGGACATTTACGAGCCAAAGGAGGGCAATCTAAAACTATGATCATCACGACGACGATTAACGACGAGCCCATCATGGTGGAGACTTACCTTCACGATGATGGCAATGGATTTCCAAAACTTGGAGATGTTAAGGATCTGTATGGAAAGCATCTCGACCTCTCCGATGAGGACAAGGAGCAGGTTCTGGCCGATGCTGTAGATTACATACAGGACGGCTTTGGCCAGTCACGGTGGAGTGATACAACTGACTACGCAGAAATATGATACCGAAAGATTCCAAAATAGAAAACCTGGAAGTCGAGGGCATTGATACCCGCGACTATCCAGACTTCTGCGATGCGTACATTAGCTCCGCAGAAATTGACGGAAGAGAGGCTACTGAAGAGGAGCTTGACGAGTTGAATGAAGACAGGGATTTTGTCTACGAGCTGGTATGGGAGAGGCTTTTTTAAAATGAACTTAGAAGAATGGACATATCCAGCTTTGGACATTAGACGGATCGCCAAGCCACGCGATCCCATAGTGTCTAAAGAACTTGAAAGCGTCATGAAGCGGGTTGAAATACACCCGCCAGAGTGCGACGATTTAGAAGAAATAGAACAAGCATTGAAAGACTATGGAATGGAATAAAGAACTAGAAGAAATTGGCGAGAACCTTTTCGCCGAATACGAGCTCGATAGAGATCCCTTAAAGGAAGCATACATGGCTGGGGTTAAGGCTGCGATGTCAGAGCTCTTGGATGAGGTGAACATCAAGTTTGAATTCGGCTTTCAAGCCACTTTCCTGACCGAGCATGGTCCCTTGACACTTGCTCACCAAGACTGGAAAACCGTAATCGAGAACTGCGTTTGGACGTTGAGAGACACGGAATGGGAAAGGGAAAGCCTCCAGGAGGTCAAGCAATTCATTGAAGATGGGCTTAAGGAGGTCAACGGGCAGATAGACAAACTTTAATCTTGACACCCATTCGAGACAAGGTTATAATTGGCCTAGTCGGCCATAAGTAAACTATAATTATAGTTAATCATAATTGTAATTAATTATCTTTGCCTTATTAGCCCAATTATAAAAATAGTTGTTGACAGTACGTTATCATTAGCATATTTTATGAGGAAAATGGATAATATCATTAGAGACATAAACCGAAGGAACTCAAAGCGGGAGGCTTACTACGAGATGCGAAGGCAACTCAGGTGGCAGTCTGCAAAGCAGTTCGCACTCATGGCCGCAATTGGGGTCATAATAACCGCAACCATATACATCGCATATAATTAATGGAAACTAGATATTGGAAATGCAATAAGAACCTTGGTCAATTCACCACCAAGGTTGACGAGAACACAGCGGGGGCCGTCAAGTACGAGCACCCCATGATCCCTGGCGGGTTCAAGTGGCAATTGCAAGTGCCTACCCTCGCAGGCCACATTGAGAGCCTGTACTTAGACGATGGCCCATACGGGGAGCATCTCTGCATTGGCTTGCAGAACAGTGCAGGCGTTGACGTCTTGCAAGTGCCTACGCACAAGCAGAACAGCGACTGGCCGGTGCCCGAGTACGCCTACCTCGCAAAGAGGATTGGGAACTTGGACGTTGAAAGAATTCTTGAGTTGAAGATTTGGAAATTCAAACCGGAAGACTCTGACTATGATAAGCTATTTATCATGCCCTACCAGGGTGGACGCAAGCCAGTTGCCGAAGCTCTAACTAGGGACAAGCAGCCCAAGATTGATCCGGTCACTGTTGGGTCAAAGAAAGTTTGGGATACTGAGCCGCTTTTCAAGGCACTTGAGGAGCAGGTCGAGGCATTCATCTCTGCCAACAAAGGCAGGCTTGATGAAGCCAAGGCCAACCGAGAGCCTACCGAAAACGAGAAGGCTGCTGCTCAGTCTAACGATGTTTTGGCAGACTGCCCGTTCTAGTTGTTGTTATATGCCCTGCCCTCTTCGGGGGGTGGGGCTAAACTTACCATGATTACAAAAACACTTTTAGACTCACTTGTAGCAAACCACAACGGTCAGGAAGACCAGAAGTGGAAGACCACCTTGGCCGTGAAGAGGCGTAAGGGCATCACTGAGGTGATTGGCATTTGCACTTACGGCAACCTGTATTTTGTACAGCTCACCAAGAATGGCAAGGCTCGGATTGATTGGATTAAAAAGAACCTGATCGGCGACCAAAACAGTGTGGACCAACCCAGGCACTACAGGGTCACGGATTCAGTGCTCGATAAATTTAGACAGGAAACCATCGAATGGACTTTGTAAGGCTAGTAAACATCAACGACGAGGAGGAGGTCGAGATCTTGGTCACGGTCATCGAGGAGGCCATTGATAGGCACTGTAGCGACGAGCAGAGCCACGACATCAGCGACTACGTTGAACGGAGAATTGAAGTTGAATTGAAGCCATTCGGTAGCGATGACTACCTTTTAGGCATAAGCGAATTGAGATGAAAGCGAAAATAAAAACAATACAAGGGGCGTGGGCTGATTGTTCCACGGATAGAGGAGATCGGGTTTTGGTCAAGATGATCGACCCAAGCCAGCACAAGGTTGGCGAAGAGGTTGACTGGTGGACCGAGTATGCGGCGACCAAGGAAGACGGGACAATTGCTTACACCGAAACCCCTGCACCTACGTGCATAGACTGTGATGGCAACAAGCAGGAGGCACCAGAGCGTGGCTCGATACCGGACACCCAGTACATCATTGGGTTCTTGGAGGCATTGACTGTCAGTGTGTTCGAGGCTGCGGATATTAAGATGGATCTTGAGATGATTAAGATGCTGGCGGCTGACAGGGCGGTCAAGAACATGGAGCGGGGCAACTTGTGACAGAGGCAGCGACAACATTCATTAGCGACGAGGCAATTTACAAATACGCTATGGGCTGCTCGATTAATACATACGCCAAAAAGCTTGGCAAAGCAACCGCCGAGGACCTTGCATCTGAGGCTTATGAAATCTTTTGCAGGAGAACAGAGGGTACGACCAAGCGAAACCACGGTGGCTATGCCAAGCGTTCCATTCCCTTTATAATAAGGGAGAGGGCCGTAAAGGGTGCCCAAGTTAATGAGAAGTTTAAATCGGCGGCCAAGGACATTCTAATCTTCACCGAGAACCCTGCAAGCGAGGAAGCTGGTGATATAAGACTGTTAAAGATGTCTCGAAGGCTTGAGGGAAAGGGCAGGCGAGCGAAGAAAGTTGCTGGCATCATTCAATTTGCTTTAGACAATGAAGTTACTAACCTCTCCGATTTAGCTAAACAATTTGGCGTCTCAAAACAGGCGATTAGTCAAGGATTTAAGTTTGCAAGAAAATTTAATTCGGGATTGCAGCGGTACGAAGAGTCCATTGCGACTTGAGCTTGCAAGAAGATTTTACAACGAAATCAAGTCAACTAACTATGAGATATAATGACGAGCTAGATGAGCTGGAGGACCACGAGGTGATTGTCGGGATGATCGGCAAGACCATCGAGGTGTTACCCGTGGAGGAATTAAGTGTTACGGCAATGATTAATGGCAAGATCATACGATGTGACCTGGAAGAAGATGGAGGAGTCTCTATCGCAGTAATTTCGGAAGATGGCTAAGGTGTTGGTAATCGGGGACTTGCATTGCCCATTTACCCTCAAGAAGTATTTGAGGTTTTGCAAGAACGTGGACCGCAAGCTGGCCTGCAACGAGGTAGTGTTTATTGGCGATGTCATTGATAACCACTACAGTTCCTATCACGAGACTGACCCAGATGGGTTCAGTGCTGGTGACGAGCTGGACAGGGCGATCTCTGAGATACAGAAATGGTACAAGGCATTCCCCCAAGCACACGTTTGCATTGGCAACCACGACCGACTGGTACACCGCAAGGCATACAGTGCTGGCATATCCAAAAGATGGATCAGGGACTACAACGAAATGTTCGAGGCACCTGGTTGGAAGTTTGTTGAGTCTGTCTGTATTGACAACGTGGTTTACTGCCACGGGGACGGCAAGAAGGCTATCCAGCGAGCCAAGCAGGACATGCAGAGCGTGGTTCAGGGTCACTGGCACTCGGAGTGCTACGTGCAATGGCATACGGGGGCCAAGTGTAAGGTGTTTGGGATGCAGGTGGGCAATGGGATCGACAAGGACTCGTATGCTATGGCCTACGGTAAATATGGGCCGCACCCCGCCATCGGGTGTGGTGTAGTTGAGCACGGTAAGGTGGCTACTAATTATTTAATGGAGTTATGATAAAAGAACAGTTCGAAGAATTCACAAAGAGTTTATTCTCTAAGATGTCCAATGTACTGAGGGACAAAAACAACGACTACACCGCCATGAGCACCGATGCTTTTGCCAACTTCGAGCAAGCTAGGGACTACGGAGTAGATCCCCTTGTTGGACTGTGCGTCCGTATGGGGGACAAGATAAAGAGAGTGCAGACGTTCTGCAAAACAAAATCTTTGGCCGTGGAAGATGAGCACGTTGAGGATGCCTTTGAGGACATCATCGGCTACTGCACAATAGCCCTAGCAATGGTCAAGGAAAAGAAAGACAACCACACTGATTACCCATGAAGCCCAAACATTTCGCAATAGCCATCGTGGCACTTGCCGCAGCAATTTCCCTAATTGAATCTTTAACTGGAATTTATCACTAATATTTATGGATGGAATATACATGGAGGACATGCCCGACAAAATAAGGAGGTGCAGAAACGCCCTTTCTTCTTACGACGGACTCTTTGATGAGTCGCAGGGCGTGTGTCTTGGTGGCCCTATACATGGAGAGCTTGTTGCCATTAACCACAACCAACCAGAACTTGCCGTAATTGGGCTCACATATCGGATGACGCACTACGACTTCGACGGGGAAGGGCTTTGGGCTTGGCGACTTGACGGACTTAATGACATTGATTGCAAGAAAATGCTGCTAGCAATGGTCCCCACCATGTTGAAGGAGGCCGATGAAGCACTGATTGGGGAAATTAAAATATGAGCCACTTCTACACACAACAGAAAAACGGCAAGGTGAAGCTGCTTAAAAGCATAGACACCATTGCCAAGGCAAGGGGTCATGGCAACTGCGTTAAGAGCGTTACCACTGTCCTGTCCTTGTTTCCAAGGCAGCTACGTGGGTTTGACATCAACGAATGGCGTGAGCGTAAGCTGGTTCAGTTGGCTAGGGAGTTCCCCTGCGACACGGAGGACAAGCTTAGGGAGAGACTGTGGGGTTACCGTACTGACCTTGATGGGAGCGAGCTGACCTCATCAGAGTTTGGCACAAAGCTACACTCAGAGATGGAGGAGGCGATTAACCAGCGTATGCTGGGGGCAGACTACCATAGCGACTACCGCCACTTCTACCAGCCATTCCTAGCGTGGATGGACGCTAACGGAGTTGTTCCGCAGCTCGTAGAGCATTCGGTTATCGACACTGACCGCAGGGTGGCAGGCATGATTGACTTCATCGGGGAGCGTGACGGCAAGCCGGTCTTGATGGACTTCAAATTCAGGCAGGGAGATCCACGCAAGAAGAGCTACGAGACTGACCTGTGCCAACTTGCCGTGGAGGCAGACATAATAGCTGAGGAGTGGGGACATGAGCTTTGCGACATCGACTGCTACAGTGTCATCTACGACTGCGAGGCTCCACAGATGCACGTCAAGAAGTGGCCCCTGCACAAGGTTGAGTGGGGCATTGAGGCATTTGACTACCTGAACGGATCATACAACTTCTTTACTGGACTTTGAGCCTATCCCCACAGCAGCAGGAGGTATTTGACCTCATCAAAACACGCAAGTGCAGGTTCATTCGCTTGGACGGATCGGCTGGCACTGGCAAGAGTTACCTTATTGACCAAATTAGACAATATGAAACAGCAGTTTGCATCGTCGCACCAACAGGCAGGGCAGCATCCAATGTTCGCGGGGAGACTCTCTATCGAATGTTTGGCGTACCAAGTGAGGAGGCGCTTAACCCAGAGGAGAGAGTCACTACACTCAGGGCAAAGCAGATCCAGACCAGATTCTTTGGTAGAAAAAAGGATCGGCTTTTGCAGCTCATATCTTGGATCGTAATTGAGGAGTACACGATGGTCAGGTGTGACCACATCGACTTCATCGACAAGGCAATGCGTAGAGCCACCGGCAACCCAGAGTCGTTTGGTGGCAAGCACGTACTGTTTGTCGGAGGTCCAGGTCAACTGCTTCCTGTGGCTGACGAGAAGGACACCAAGAGTTTGCTGGGCTACGACTACCCTCCCCCATTCGGACTGGAGCAGTCTAGGTTCTGGCGTGAGAACGTAAACCACATACGGATTTGTAGCCTTAACCACATATTCCGTCAGTCCAATCCGATTGAGGCCAACATATTAGAGCGTGTCAAGGTGGGCAGGCAAACAAGCATGGACTTGCGGATAATAAATAGCAGGGTAGGGGAGCCACACAATGCTTCCATGATCCTGACCCCGTACCGCAAAAGGGCTAGTCAGATTAACGAGTCTAGACTGTCTGAGCTTAGGAGTAAGGAGTACGTCTTTGAGGGTACCAAGAAGGGTGACATGGACGAGGTGAAGAGCATGGATCGTACACTGAAACTGAGGGAAGGTTGCCGTGTCATCATCAAGAAGAACATCCGCAAGAAGATTCGGGGGGAGATGCAGCACGTTGTCAATGGGGACACTGGCACGTTTGTGGGCGTGGACAAGTACCAGCGACTGGTCATAATAAGGGACAGGGACAGCGAGTATGTCTGGATCGGCCAAGAGAAGGAGAGTAAGTTTAAGCACGAGGTTGATGAAGATGGAAACGTAGAATCCAAGGAGGTTGCCTACTTCAAGCAGTACCCAGTGCGGCTAGGCTATGCCATTACGGTACACGCCAGTCAGGGGCTAACCCTAGATCGTGTCCACTTGGAGTTACCCAGTCATGTGATGAAGGACTGGTTTGGGCTACTGTACGTCGCGGTCAGCCGTGTCACATCCTTTTCTGGACTCACAATCAGTAGACCCTTGACACATGGGGACATATCATCAACGATAGCAGACTTTGAGGAACCGCAACAGCAGTATGAACTTGCAAACTGAACAACCGAAGGAAGGCACAATAGAACTTGTTTACCGTGAGCTGTCAAAAGCAATTAGGGGAATCCAAGCGGTGGACCCAGAAGCATACTTGCAAATGCCCCATCTATGGGACACTTGGAAGAGGGCAGAGACTGACTGCCTGCTATCGGTATGGAGTGCCCTGCAGAAATATGAAGACAGAAATGATTGATAACGACAATGAGGAGTACGGGACGTTCATGTTCCCTGAAGATGGGTTCAATGGGTATTGGCGAATCCAAACCGACAACCCAGGAATTAGGTCAAAGATGCGTAAGATTGCACGAGACAATAAATCACCTTGGACTAAGGTTGGTTGGGGAACCTCTGATTTGTTTCGACGCACCTTCACTCGCAAGCCCACAGCATTGGCCTTCTTTACTAAATTAGGGCTTGAGTATGGGTTTAGGGTCATTCAACCAAATAAAACGACATGGGAGCTAAGAAAACGCTAAAAACTGCAGGTGTCTCGGCGGTTATGAAGAAACCTAAGCCACATAATTCAGGTCAATGGACTGATGCTCGCAAACGTAGCTTTGCTATGTCTGCTTTGCGTGGCGCTAGGTGGCCTGTAAAGTACCAAACGATTAAGGACGCCTACGTCAAGGATGGGGTCAACCCTGCGACGGGACGCAAGTGCAAGCTTCACAAGTGTTCCCAGTGTGGCAACCTATTCCCTCAAAAGGACATGGCCGCTGACCACATTGAACCAGTGGTTCCAATTGAAGGATTCACTGGAGAAACTTACTTGGGCTACAACTGGAACGAACTAATTAAGCGTCTCTACTGTGAGGCTGATGGCTTCCAAGCGTTATGCAAGGAATGCCACAAGCTCAAGACAGCAGACGAAAGGGCGTTAAGGAATGCCACAAAGAAACACCCAACACCAAGCGACTGGTCAAACGCACACGGCTAACAGCGGCAGTTAATAGTTAGGCCAGAATAGTCCAGTGCAGTGTTTGGGACCCTCCAGACCGATTTTCAAGATAAAGCTTGCCATCGGTATGGGCTGATAATGTAATCTTGGTGTCAGTTCCGGTAGTTCCGGTGTGCGCCCCAGTCCCAAACTCTATAACACTACCTTGATACCCATAGGCGGCAACAAAGGGAGTAGCTGTGTCGAACGAGGCTATGCAACCTCTGGCACTTTGGGAATTGTTGTTCCTTAGAATGATGACCCCATTGGAAACTGGAGGGGTAAAGGAATAAACGCCATCGTCGGCAATAACCGTTGAGCTACCAGAGCCAAATGCTCCGCTATCTACGCCTTCTGATGTGAAGCTGGATGTCAGACCTTCGCTTACAATTTCAACTCCATCCTCTTTTACGTTTAACTCATTTAAAGTGGCTTGCCTGTTCGCAGACAGTGAGGTTCCTTTGCTAGGGACACTAATGGATGCATAACCATTGCCAGCGGCGGCAGAGCCGCTATCATCTCGATAGCTCATCTCAGCCCAGCCAGAGTTTGTTCCGGTTACAGGAACGTCCTCCCACCCGCTGTTCAGTCTACCTCGAGAGCCTCCAGATATAAAAATTCGATTTACGTTGTCGAATTCCTTCTGCTGCTTAATGCGGGTACCGATGAAGTTAATGTTGTAACCATCCTTAACCCAAAGCCTGTTGATATTTCCCCCAATGAAGTACATATCATTAACGTCCTCTGGCGCTCCGTCTGTGTTTATTATTACATCCCAACCAGGAAGGGAAAGAGTGCCTGTTTGGGAGGCAACATAGGTGGCGGTGACATTAAAGGTGGTATTACTCAACACCTTTTTCACGGTGTACTGCCCGTTATAGGAAGTTGTGCCGCTAATGGTCGCATTCAGATCTCCCTCGACAAGCTGATGGCTCGCAGATGTAGTAACGGTGATGTCTCCACCGCCAGCGTCGGTCACCCCTGTTATGCTGTAGTCTCTAGTTCCGCTATTGATTGTAGCCGTAACCTGGGTGAAGTAGTGCTCAACCACTGGGCCAGCAGCCAGCCCCTCAATTCTCAAATTGGCATAAACGCCAGAAGAATCAGAGGTAGCATTCGATAAGGTCATAACATTGCAGAACTTAAGCTCCCCACCGGAGTTGATTAAGATGCCATCCTGCGTGTTGTTCTGACAGATTACGTTTGTAAGCATGGTTCCGTTAGTATCGTCTACAAGTATGCCGACAGTATTTTTTTCGGAAACCAAGTTTGTGAGGTTATCTTGCGTTCCTCCACTTATCCAAAGACCAGCCGTTGTTTTGTCCCGAATGTGGATGTCGTCTATTGTGCAGAACCTGCCAGTCCCAGTACCAACCCCATCGTTGTCAACACGTTTAATGCCGTATGCTGTGGAACCCCTCAGCAACAATCCCCTAATAGACCCACGCCAGCCTCTTATCAATATATCAATCTTGTCAAGCTGGCTGGTTTTTCCGTCACCCCAAATGCTAATTCCAGTGTAAGACTCGGTGTCAAGAATCAGTCCAGCCGAAGAAAAATAGTGGCCGCTTGGGAAATAAAGAGCCACCTGATCGGAGTCTGGGTACTGGTTCTCCAGAGATCCCGCTAGGCTTTTAACGTATGCCCATGCGGCAGTAATTGCGGCTGTATCATCCGTTGTTCCGTCGCCTGTAGCTCCGAAGTCCTTGACGCTAACAACCTCCTTTAGCTTGGCTTCAACCGTTGTCGCAACGCTACTAGTGCCGCCCTGGTCGTAATTAACTGCGTCGGAATTGGTGCTAGTACCCTGGGCGTAAGCCGTTGGATTACCCGAGGCATCAAACCCCAACACCTTGCTTGCCCTGTCGGTCTTGTTTGGTATGGCCGTAGATGCTGTGTCGCTAATGGGCAGCTTCAATGCACGGTCAGCCTTGCCGTCTGCCTCTTGGGTACCAATTGCCAACTTGTCAAAGGTGTACTCCAAGGACTTGGCAGGAAACTCTCCAGCCGTTGTTAGCGTGGTAGCCTGGGCATTGCCAGCGTCAGAGTACATCACCCAATTAGTGCCCGTAGGAATGGATGAGGTTGGGGTAATGGTAACACTAGAGGACGTGTCCCCTGCACCCGTTACGGTGAAGTCAGTGCCGTTTACCAACGCTGTCTCGACGTATGTGGTGGTGTCGTACTTGAACCCCTTGATGTCAGTTGAGTTAAACACTTTGCGATTAAACGCAATTGTAGGAGTTGACCCGTCGCCAACAACATTAACTTTATAAAGTTCTGATGATACACTCATTTTACTTAAATGGTTCTTTTACCTACCACCGCAAAGGACAGTACAGCACTAGAGTCAGTAGCAACGGCTGATGCGTTTGTATGCAATATACGGAAAGAACCAACTGCCTTTGTCGTAATGGCTACAATTCTGTTAGACGCAGCAGGGGCAATGGCAACCGTATAGTTTGCATTAGACATGTCATCTGCAATTGTTACATCGTATATTCCCGTGCCAGCATACGCAATGCTGCAATTAAATGACTCCGTTGTACTGATTGAACCAGCGGTAGCATCAAACGTAGCATAAGCCTGGGTAGCGTAGTCGGCAACAACAGGATGATTGTTGACCGCTCCAGCTTCACTACGAGGAGATGATCCAGTAATGCTGCCAGCCATGCCTTGGTCAACATTGACCAGTCGGTAGTTTGTGTACGTGGCCGTAATGCCAGATCCTCCGCTAATATTTCTAAACTCTGGCGATCCTTCTGGTCTTCCAGTAGATGGCTCGGTGCCTTGAATCAATAAGTCCTCAGAAGCAATAAAACCATTAGCCATTAAGTTTCCGTAGCTTACGCCACCAGAAATTCCCTCAAATACTACGCCATTGTTAGTGGTGGGATCGTTAAGCTCAGTGTAGAAGTTAAGGACACTGTTGCCACTGCTAGTGGGAGCAAACAAAATGCCAACACCATCATTCAATTCAGCGGTACACCTGTCTATTGTGCAACCACGATGCGGTCTAAAGAAAATACCAGCACCATCTCGTGGAGCACTTGTCTCGTCATAGGTTGTGTCCAAGCCGTTGTTGTATGCCCAAAGGTTTGAGAACGAAACGCCATTAACTTTATTGTTTGTCGTCCAACTTAGATCTTGTCCAGCCGCACCAATACTGATTCCGCGACCGCCATTGCTGCGAGCAATGATGTTCTGAAACATACCAGAGTACGTTCCGTTGATGTACCATCCATCACCTTCACACTGACGAGCAACACAGTTTGTAACGTAGGGCTGCTGCAACCTAGCTGCATAAAATCCGTACTTGGCCTTGTCGTTACCATTAAAGGTAATGTTTTCAAACCGTACACCCCAAATGGAGTTCTCAAATGTAGAGGATGGCTCCGTTCCAACTGCCTCAGCACTAATTGCAATTACCGCAGTGGTTGATCCGGTAGAACCATCATAAAAGATCTGACACTCCTTGGTGCCGTCCCAAGCAGGACCACCAGTTTGCTGAGTTGCAGGATAAATAGATGGGGACACGGACCCAATGAAGCCACAGTTGCGGTTGCGAATAGGGTCTATAACAAGGTTGGAAGTAGTGCGGTATTTGCCTGCTGGCATGATTACCAAAGCATTACTGTCCAACGCTCCTTGCAATGCAGCAGTATCGTCTGTTACGCCGTCGCCAACAGCACCAAAGTCCGTTACCGACTTGTACTCTGGAGTTAAGGCACTGGCAGTAACCGCTTGAATTGCACCGTTGGCATCAAAGCCCAAAACCTTGCTGGCCCTATCTGTGGCATTGGGTATTTCTACAGAAGCTGAATCGCTAATTGGAAGTTTTAAAGACCGATCCGCTTTACCCTCAACTTCTTGAGCGGCAATAGCAAGCTTGTCTGACATGTACTCAATTGTATTTGCAGGAAACGGCCCTTGGGTTTGCAAGTCAGTGATTTGCGTGGACCCTTGGTCTGAGTATATAACCCAGTTTGTTCCCGTGGGTATTGAGGAGGATGGTGTAATGGTGACGCCCGTAGACTCATTGCCAGCACCACTGACTGTAAAATCTGAACCATTAACCAATGCGGTTTCGGCCAAGGTGGTAGTGTCGTACTTAACTCCCTTTATATCAGAAGAAGCAAACACCTTGCGATTGAATGCAATGGAGGGAGTCGATCCATCGCCAACAACTGTGACTTTGTACAATTCTGATACTACACTCATTTCTTTGCTTTTCTACCTTTTGGTGAACTCTTAGTCCTGCCACCCTTGCCTGCCCATAACTCGGTACATGCTAAATGCTTTGCTGTTCCTGGTTTTGCCGTGCTACATTTGTGCCTAGCCCTAAAAGATTTACGAGCAGCAGCAGAGTAGTTGTGCCCGTAGCCAGTAGCTCCAGCATGGACTAGCTTCTTCTTGCCGTCGATGCAGTAGAGCTTCATTATCTTCTTACCTGGACGGGTGCTTTTCTTCACCTGCCCACAACTCATTGATGCTTTAGGACTTTTTGCCACGTTGTACCGCCTTTACTCTTCTTGGTTTACCTGCTGGTTGACCCAGACTTTTCTTCTGTTTAATTCTTGATGCCTTCTGTGACTTAGACATTTCGCTTGCTGTCACAGGAGTTTTCTTGCTGACACGCTTAGAAGGGCGACAGTAGGGAGTGCCACGCTTCTCTCCCTTTTGCCTGCCACAAGGCTTGCCGGTTCGAGTGTCAACCCACTTCTCCTTGAACCAACGCCTTAGGTTGGCTCCAGCCTGTGTCTTCCTTACAGTCATTTCTTCTTACGCTTAGTGCTGTTGCCCCAGTTGGCAGCACCCACCTTACGGCACTTAGCTATTGCCCCGCTTGCATACGCAGATGGGAATACCTTGTACCGTGCCTTAACCTTTCTATAGCAAGCGTCTTTAGGCATATCTATTTCTTTCTGCCTTTACCCTTGCCGTAGCTACCAGATGATTTTCTTTTTCCGTACATATCTATACCTCCTATTTAACTTGTGAGCTTCCGAAGTAGAAACCTAGTAGAGCCAGCATCCCTTGCCTTACTTCTGGCAACAACACAAACCCCTCTAAGTTTTTCCATTTATCTACTCCTATCCCTAAAAATTTAAATATCCCTATCTTGCTTGCCTCTACCGTTACTGGTATATCAAAAAACGCCATCACAAAAGGAGCAAACACGACTGAGAAAAGTATACATATTGCAATGAAACGCCTAATCCACGCTCCTCCGTCTCCCGTTCTCTTTGCTGCTCTGTCTGCGGAATCATCTGATGCCCCTTGTTTTTTAATCATTGCATCAATAGCATTTGCTTGGATATTCATTTGTGCTGAGATAAGTTTCATCACAAATCCCGTAACCCCACCCCCAAGCATGGCTACTAACTCTGATGTCATTCTTCTTTACCAATCTCCTTTATTATTTTAAAGATAGAAAGACCCATAAATATTACAGTGAACGCCGATGCTACAACAGATAGCACTTGGTCTGTTCCCGCTAAGGCTAGACCTGCTCCCGATCCTAGCACACCTATCACTGATCTTTCTACCATGTCTTTCATTTGTTTAATTTAAATAGCATTTATAAATAATTTAAATCAATAATCCAATTGCTCCATTTGGAGATTTAAAAATATAATTTTCACTAGGAATTGAATCGTTAATTATTACGTTAAAATCAAAAAACTTTATTCTATGATCTGACACAGATGATGTTCTTACTAAACCAAAAGAAGATCCAATGGCGTTCATTCCAGATATATCTGCTGTTCCAGTCTTGGCGGTTCCCGAATCTAAATTAACACTATATGTTAGTGTTTCATTTGAATGAGATACAGTAACATCTATTTGGTGATCCGTACCGTTTCCCAAAGTAAATCCAGTCAAAGTATCAATGGTTGACTCTACTCCAGCAGCAACCATCCTAAGCCCAGTGCCTCCAGCAGTTCTTCCAATTGACATGTAAATATAGTTATTGCTATCGTTGTGAAATATAAGTATTCCATCGTCTACTGCTGATGCGGTGGCAACAACATGATAGTCAAAAGTAATATTTGCTGTGCTAGGACTATTACTGCAAATTAAAAAATAAGGGCCGCTTGTTCCTTGAGGACTATTTAGTTCCGACCTAGAACTAGTGTGATTGTATCTATTAGTGTATGATTCGTAAGCAGATTGTCCGGCAAGAGTGTCTGAGTTTGTGGGAGACCAGGCAATACCACGTTTTCCAGAAGTTGTTCCAATCTCTATGTCCTCAAACGGATCACCGTCATCAAAATTATCGTGAAATAATGTTTTAGAATCGTTTAAGTAACTAAAAGTTGGCTCCGCAGATGGAGACTCTCCACTAAACTCATAGGCACCAATGTCTGGACGATTGTCCCTTGACGTTCCATAATAGTCTACTGACGGAATATCTGAATTTGCTGTTCCGTTTCTGTTTAGTTTAGTGCCAAGGTTCTTTCCTGAAAATCCAGAAATTGGTATTGCCGTAAAAGCGTCACTGTCTACAAATTGATCTGTCGTAGTAAAAATAGCGTTTTTACCACCTGATTTATCGCCAAACTCTCCAACCGTCCTAGCTACATAAAGGTTGTTTGACACATTAGCGTGAACCCCCCATGTTTCTGGAACATTTGCAATTATGTTGTTGTAGATTTTAACATTAGTCCAATCAGGTCTAAGATTAAAATCAATTCCATCGCAAACAACAGTCCTGTACGCTGATGTAAAACTATTTGAATTTTGGCTAAGTAGAAAAGTGTTATGGTAAAACTTAAAGCCATCTACTCGCTCTGCTCCATTAAAGGCACTTACTGCTTGGCTTTGTCCGAAAATGTTGTTAAAAACGGTGATATCAGTATTGTGGTGTTCTCCATCCTGAAAGTTATTAAACTGAACAAGATGGGACTCGGTGTTGTAAATTAAATTATTAGATAAAGTTATTCCGACATTACGCTCGTCACTTCCACCAGGACCTTGCATATAAACATGAATCCCGTCACAATGCCGACTGTATACTGGCTGTTCCGTGTCGGTGTAACCATCGTCAAGATTATAAATTCGATTGGAGTCTACCAATAAATTGTTGCTTCCAGTAATTCTAATCCCATCGTGTGTAATATCGTGTATATGGCAATTGATTATTTCTGAATCCCAAACCACAACGCTAATTGCAGTAGTTACTGATGTAAACTCACAATCGTCTATTGATATGTGTCTACCACCTCGTAAAAGCAAAGAATCTCTGTCTATTGCCGCAGTAGACCCAGAAAGATCGCCCGGAAGATTAAACAAACAATCGTGAATTTCAAAATATCTAGCACCAAAAACTTTTACTTCATCTGAAAACAAGATGTTGTAAAGTCTAAAATAGGCATCCCAAGATCCTATATTTATTGCTCCGAAAAAATTTGGACTAGACCCAGAGTTACCTCCCAGCGTCAATCCGGCTATTGTAGTTGATCCTGTTCCTGCTCCAACAAAATCAACCCAATTGGTAAAAACATTATCAGGATCTCCTGAGTCTGTTGGAAAATTTGTTCGACCAACTCCAGAAGGCCAAGCAAATGTTCCAGACCCAATGTTTACAGTATGAGAGCCACTGCCAGATAAAGCGGTAAATGCCTTTTCTATCGTAAGCCACGCACCACCGGAATTATTAGCAGTTCCAGAGTTTGAATCGTTGCCATCAGACCTTATGTAGTAGGTAGCCATTTATAAATCTGAGTACGATCTGGCAATTGAGGAATTGTCTCCAAAAAATAAAATCTCATCTTCTGTTAGCAAATCGCTAAAGAAATACATAAAATCAATCTCGCCACCGTCTCCAGAGTTTGAGCCAATTGTTGCAGTCGAAGTGTTCCAGCCAGCCGTATATGCCGCAGAAGATGCCGACAGATTCTCATTCAACACTTTAATAGTCATTTTGGTAGTTGACGAGTTGTACTCCATGTACACCGTAACCCAATCTCCAGCATAAGAAGATGCGGTGTTTACGGTAATATATGCACTAGCCCCAAGCCTGCCCTCATGTCCATTTCCAGATTTAAAGGTAATTGAGTCTCGACTTCCACCTCCGGCGTACGGACCTCTATTAACAGCGGCATCCTTGTAGCGAACTACACATGACCAGTCTTGCTCTGAGCTAGCCCAGTTAGATGATAGATCTGAGGACGATAAGTAGTCAGAACTAGTTGCCCCATTGTAGTAGTTTGGAGATCCAGTATTCCATGCACTTGTTCCGTTTTCCGTTAAATGGTATGGCCCAGCGGAATGCGAATCATTTTGTCCAGAACCGCTACTGTCATTAAAATCGTAAGCTGCAACCAAATTAGCAGTTCCTGGAGAAACCGCACCGCCTGCGGCTTGTTTCCTAGCAACTACGCTTAAAACTCCTTGTGATGTTACGTCAGCCATAGGCATAATTAAGCTCCTCCATCGGTCCAGCCGTTAGTAGCTGCGTAAACTCCAGTAGAATTGTAGTATTGAATTGCGGCAATATCGCCAGCAGTTGATGAGTTTGTGATTTTGTCCCCGTCATCTAGTGCCGTGCCATCAAGATAAATTAGGTCAGATGCGTTTGGGTCTACACTTACCGCTACCGCCCCAATAGTTTTAACATTAAAATTTGTCTGATCGTCTACTGCCAGCATCGTTAAAGTTGCAGCCGCATTAACGTAATTAGTGTGACCATTGCTCATCTGTGCACGGGTCAAGGTGTTAGATCCAGTGTGAATCGTCACTGCACTGCTTGGCGTGGAAATAACACTTATCCAATTAGTGTCGTCCTTAGCTGTAAAAACCCCAAAATGACCTGGATCAATAGTAGTGCTTGCGTCAACGCCCTTTCCAAGGTTGTCCGAAGAAGCTGGAAAAACTTGCAGAATATTCGCTCCATTATTGTAAATCTTTACAACGTCATTTACTGCTGCTGTAGGCAAAACCACTGCATCGTTTGCGTTAGCCACTGTAGTAACATCATTTGTTACATTAGTTAAGGCTAACCCACCAGCTTGGGTTTGTGTTGTGCTGGCGGTCAAGCTTGTGGCAAGCTGCAGTGTTTCAGTTAGAAAGTTGTCAATTTTTGTACTAAGAGTTACGTCTGCCATTGGATTTAATTATTAGGGTCTAATGTAAAGGTCTGTTCCACTAGGTCGCTTGTACAAGTCAACCCCTCCAGGCCTTTTGTACCTAGGTCCCGCTGTTGCTAAAGTACCAGTATTAACGGTGACGGTATTTACCCAAGCACCAACCTTTACCATAATTGCAGACATTAGAGCCTAGCTGCAATAATTGGAGTAGCTGTGGTTCCGGTTGACAAGATGTGGGTGCCTTGCAATGGGTGATAGCTGTTAGCTGCAACGGGGATGGTGACATTTGTCTGTCCACCACCTGGGCTGACTACGACGTTTCCAGCCGT
>Ga0208434_1000522_pt1 | contig 17946 bp, 16 predicted proteins | sample 13_taG_FD_184086 | JGI IMG/M metagenome (GOLD analysis project Ga0208434, IMG submission 184086) | Marine viral communities from the Subarctic Pacific Ocean - 13_ETSP_OMZ_AT15268 metaG (SPAdes) (version 2) | ecosystem: Environmental > Aquatic > Marine > Oceanic | place: Pacific Ocean | collected... | reverse complement strand
GCTGAATAAAATGTCAGAGGTTACTATTCGTGCGGCTCAAAAGCAGATTGATCCACCTTTAATGGTTCCTGATGATGGGTTTATGTTGCCGGTACGCACAACGCCGGGATCGTTAAACTTTTACAGATCTGGTACGCGGGATAGGTTGGAGCCGTTAAACATTGGCGCGAACAATCCGCTTGGCTTGAATATGGAAGAACAGCGGCGCAATGCTATTCGGCAGGCGTTTTATGTTGATCAGTTGCTCATGGCTCAAGGGCCAGCGATGACAGCGACTGAAGTGTTGCAACGAAACGAAGAGAAAATGCGGTTACTTGGGCCTGTTCTGGGTAGGTTGCAGTCTGAGTTGTTACAGCCGTTAATCTCTCGCTCATTTTCGTTGCTGCTCAGGGAAGGGTTGCTCCCACCCGCCCCTGAGCAACTACAAGGCCAAGACATAGATATTGAGTATGTTAGCCCGCTTGCAAAGGCGCAGAAGCTGACAGACTTGCAGTCTATGTTGCGCGGTTTTGAGGTAATGATGCAAGTTGCTGAGATAGCGCCTGTCATGGATTACTTGGATAGCGATAAGCTGGTGCAGTATCTTGTGGATGTTACCGGCATACCGGCGCGTGTTATTCGCAGCGATGAGGAAGTCGCACGTATACGCAGGCAGCAACAGGAAGCTGCACAGGCACAAGCGCAAATGGAGCAGAGCGCTATGGCGGCTGAGCAAGCGCAACAGCTTGCACCTATGGTCAAGGCTGTTAGTCAATGAAGCAAATACAAGACTTAAAGTTAGCGTATCGTCGCACGTTTAATACAGAAGACGGTGAGCAAGTTCTAAGTGATCTCAAGAAGCGATTTAGCTTTGAGGCAACCACATTTTCTGGCGATCCTTATCAATCTGCATTTAACGAAGGACAACGCGCAGCGCTGCTGCTGATCGTCAGAATGTTGTCCGATGAAAAGGAACCACAATGAGCGAAGAGGCAATCCAAGACACTGGATCTCAGGAAGTCGCAGCGGATGCTGCTGTAGAGGCGGCACCAAGTTTTCTGGAAAGTTTACCAGAGGATTTGCGCAATGAACCCAGCTTGCGTACATTTACAGACCCGTCTGCATTGGCGAAAAGCTATGTTAATGCGCAGCGTCTGATCGGGAGCGACAAGGTTGGCAAGCCACAATCAAGCTGGACATCTGACCAGTGGGGCGAGTTTTATGCTGCCGCTGGGCGTCCAGAAGGGCCAAACGGTTATGAGCTTCAAGTTGATAAGGGCGTGTTCGGTGATAGTTCTTTGGAAGGATTACGCACTGCGGCGCATGAGGCTGGCTTGAACGGCACGCAAGCGCAACGCATGGCAGAGTTTTTGCAAACGTCTGTTACAAATATTCAAAGCGGCTTTGAGGAGCAGGCAGATAGCTTGCGCCAAGAGGGCGAGATGGAATTACGCCAAGAGTATGGGAAAGCTTTTGAGCAAAAGGTTGATATGGCTAGATCTGCGGCTGTGCAGTTTCTAGGCAATATTGATTTGCTTGATGAGATACAGCTTGCCGATGGCAGAATGTTAGGCGATCACCCGGAAGTGATTAGGATGTTTTCACGCATTGCAGAGGGCATTGGCGAGGATAATCTTGAGGGTGATCCAACAGAATTGATTATGACGCCAGAAGAGGCATCACGGCAGCTTACTGAGGTGATGCGTGAAGACGGCCCATATTTCAATAAAGCGCACCCAGAGCATGATGCTTATGTGCGCGAGGCGACTCGTTTGTTTGAGTTCCGCTAAGTGGATAACCGCAAGGCCCACGCGACAAACCTGTGTGTCAGGTGGAGTGACTGCCCTAAGCAGTAAGCACGGCCCCGCAAGGGATAACCAAGCGCAGCAATCTGAAACCTAAACTGTAGAAAGGTGATGCAATGTCTTCACAAATCACTACGGCTTTTGTCAATCAGTTCTCGGCAAACATCCAAATGCTGTCACAGCAAATGGGTTCACTGCTGCGTAATGCAGTAGACAGCGAGAGCGTGAATGGCGAGAAAGCCTTTTTTGATCAGGTCGGTAGCGCTGCTGCTGTTCTGAGAACAACCCGTCACGCGGATACCCCGCTAATTGATACCCCACATAGCCGCCGTATGGTTACGCTGTCTGACTATGAGTATGCAGATCTTATTGACGATCAGGACAAAGTGCGCCTGCTTGTTGATCCGACTTCGACTTATAGCCGTGCGGCTGCTGCTGCTATGGGTCGCGCAATGGATGATGTTGTCATCTCAGCGGCTTTGGGTAGTGCTAAAACCGGCAAAGACGGTTCTACAACTACAGCGTTTGATACATCAAACAATCAAATCGCTCAGGGTAGTGCTGGTCTGACTTTGGCTAAGTTAATCGAAGCTAAAGAAATTCTGGATAGCGGCAACGTAGATCCTTCAATCCCTCGCCACATCATTGTGTCACCTAAGCAAATCTCTGACTTGCTGAACAACACAACGGTAACGTCGAGCGATTTTAACACCGTCAAGTCTTTGGCAATGGGTGAAATCAACAGCTTTGTTGGCTTTAACTTTATTGTTTCAAACCGCTTGGGTGTTGACGGATCGTCAAACCGCCGGGTAATCGCGTTTGCTCAGGACGGGATCAAGCTTGCTGTAGGCAAAGAGCCATCAGCCCGCATTGATGAACGTGCTGATAAATCTTACGCAACACAAGTCTACTACTGTCAGTCTGTCGGTGCTACACGCATGGAAGAGGCCAAGGTCGTAGAAATCTTGTGCCAAGAGTAAGGAGACTAAAACATGGCTACTGTTTACTCAGTACAACAGACTAATGCGATTGCAGATCCTGTTGTAAAAAACCCGTCAAATGTTCTAGGTGGTCGTATCCGCGTAGCGCATGGCGTTTATGAAGCATCTTCACTGGCATCTGGCGATGTCATTCAGATGTTTACCTTGCCTGATGGCGCACGCTTGCTGGAAGGCTCGCTTGCCCATGACGCGCTTGGTGGCTCAACAACCTTGTCAGTAGGGTATGCAGCGCATACCAATTCTGCTGGCACTGCTGTTTCTGCCGCTGCTGCTGCGTATAAGGCTGCTGCTGCCTCTACATCTGCTCAAAAAGTAGATATCTTGGCAACATTGGCTTTAGGCTCAGGAACAGTCACAGATACCAATGAAGACGGTATGATTGTTACTGCAACAATGGGCGGTGCTGCTGGCACAGGCACCATTGAGGTAACCATCAAATATGTGGTAGACTAAGAGAGCGGGGCGGGAAACCGCCCCCTTTCCTTACTTGGAGAGATTTATATGACCAGTACGGTTGACATAGCAAACTATGCTTTGAACATTCTAGGCGCATCCAACATTTCTACGTTAGATGAAAACAGTAAAGCGGGCCGTATTGTAAACCAAAGGTATGAAGGTGTGCGCGATGCTGTATTCCGGGCGCATCCTTGGAATGCTTTGATTAGACGCGCAGAGCTTGCGCAAGAAACAACAACGCCCGCCTTTGGATATGCACATCAGTATCCGCTTCCAACAAACCCGTTCTGCCTGCGCGTGTTAGAGTTTAGCAATGGCTCGCTGTCTTACCCGCAAGACAATATGACTAACAATACCGGCGGGCCTGTGTTTGTCATTGAGGGGCGTAAGGTTTTAACTGATGAGGGCACGGCCAAAATTAAATACATTGCGCGAATAACTGACGCGAATGAGTATGATGCTGGCCTGATCGAAGCGCTTTCTACGCGATTGGCGGCAGAGATCTGTTACGCAATCACCGGCTCAACCAGCATGGTGCAGATTACGCTTTCTATGTATGAGGCTAAGATCAAGGAAGCGAGGTTTGTGGATAGCACAGAGGGTGCGCCGCAGCGCATTGAAGCCAGCGACTTTATTGAAGCGAGGTTCTAATGGCTCGCTCAGCACCAGCGTTTAGCTCATTTACGGCAGGCGAAATTAGCCCACGCCTTGAAGGGCGCATAAACATTGAAAAGTACAAGGAAGGTTTGTCAGACCTAACCAACATGGTTGTGATGCCGCATGGCGGTGTTACGCGTAGACCCGGTACAGAATACTTGGGCGAGGTCAAAAGCAGTTCTGTTAAAACCAGACTTGTGCCATTTCAGTTTAAAACAACCGACACATATATTTTGGAGTTCGGTAATCAGGTCATGCGTGTGTTTCGCAATGGCCTGCAAGTTTTAGTTAGTGCAAGCAAAACTATTACGGCGATCACCAAGGCAAGCCCCGGTGTTTTAACTAGCAGTAGCCACGGCTACAGCAATGGCGATGAAATCTATGTCGAAAGCATAGGTGGGATGACAGAGCTTAATGGCCGCAACTATCGTGTTGCGAATGTCACGACAAACACGTTTACGCTGCAAGATCTGTTTGGCAATGCGATAAACACAACCAGCTTTACCACATACACATCAGGCGGTACGGCCACAGAGATTTACGAAACGGCTGCGCCTTATGCGGAAGCTGACTTATTTGATCTGCGTTTTGTGCAGTCTGCTGACACGATGTACATTGTGCATCCCAGCTACGATGTACGCACGCTAACGCGTACTGATCACAACGCATGGACGTTTGCGACTGTAAGCTTTAGCGGATCACCATCACCGGGTTTGTCTGGTGCAAACAACCGGCCAAGCGTTGTTACATTCTTTGAGCAACGGCTTGTGTTTGCCAACACAAACAATAATCCACAGACTATTTGGTTTTCTAAAAACGGTGACTACACTAACTTTACGGTTGGCACTGCTGACGATGACGCGCTGATTTACACGATTGCGTCTAACCAAGTGAATGCTATTCGCTATCTCTCAGCAACAAGAGTTCTAACGATAGGCACAAGTGGCGGCGAGTACGTTTTGACCGCTACGAATGACGGGCCTATCACGCCAACAACTACGCTTATCCGCAAATACAGCAACTATGGGTCTGCTCAGGTAGAGCCGGTGCAAGTTGCAGATGTTACTTTGTTTGCCCAGCGCGGCGCAAGAAAGCTTAGAGAGTTTAGATATGCCGGTGAGGTCAACACTGCGGGCTATCAAGCGCCAGACATGACTATATTGGCTGAGCATATCACAGAGGGCGGGCTTGTGCAGTTTGCATACCAGCAAGAGCCAGACAGCGTTATATGGTGCATTCGCTCAGATGGCACGCTGCTAGGCTTAACTTATCGCCGGGAAGAAGAAGTTGTTGCTTGGCATAAGCATGTGATCGGCGGTGTGTTCGGCTCTGGGCAGGCTGTTGTTGAAAGCATTGCGACACTGCCAACTGACAGCGGTGAGGATGAGCTTTACATGATTGTGAAGCGCACAATTAACGGTGTTACCAAGCGTTACGTTGAGGTGTTAAAGACATTTGACTTTGGCAGCGATACAACGGCGGCATTCTTTGTAGATAGCGGGCTAGTATATTCTGGCGGTGCTGTAACCAGCCTGTCTGGTCTGTACCACCTAGAAGGGCAGACTGTTGATATCTTAGCCAATGGCGCAACGCATCCAGACAAGACTGTTAGTAATGGATCTGTTCCCTTGGATTTTTCCACGACAACGGCAGCTATCGGTTATGGCTACACTAGCTCTATGCAGACGTTGCGCATTGAAAGCGGATCTGTTGATGGCACAAGCCAAGGTAAGCCCAAGCGCATCCATGCAATCACTCTTCGCATCTATGAAAGTGTTGGCATTGAGGTCGGCAACGATAGCGCAGAGATAGATCGTATTCCGTTCCGCGATAGTTCGATGAACATGGATCAGGCTGTGCCGTTATTTACTGGTGATAAAAACATTGAGTTCAAAGGCGGTTTTGATGATGATGATCGTATCTATGTGCAGCAAAGCCAAGCACTGCCGCTAACCGTCTTAGGATTGTACCCACGCATGAATACGTTTGACATATGACGGTAACTTACCAGAGAGAAGAGTTTGCCAACGTAAGGGATGAAATCATGCCCTTGTGCGAGCGGCATTGGGAAGAGGTTGCCTATGATAAGGAAACTTTAAAATTAAACCCTAGTTGGGATATGTATGAGAAAATAGATGCGGCTGGTCTTCTTAATGTTTTTACATTGCGAGATGGTGACATTTTAGCTGGATATTTGTTTATAACCGTTATGCCTCACTTGCATTATAGGGAGCATCTTTTTGCAAGTAGTGATATACTCTACATAGATCAAGAATATCGAAAAGGGCATACCGCTGCCAAATTGCTGCGTTTTGCTGAAAAAGAAATAAAACATTTAGGTGTTTCTATAATGGCTGTAAGCACTAGAGTTCAGAAACCTCTTGATAAATTGTTTGTTCGCTTGGGTTACAAAAACACTGAGCGAGTTTATGCTAAGAATTTGAGGCAACAAAATGGCTGATCCACTTACAATTGCGGCGGTAGTTAGTGCAAGCGCGTCTGTTGTTGGCGGCGTGCAAGCGAAGCAATCTGCTGATCAAGCTGCTAAAGCTGCGCAGAGTGCGGGTGAGTTTAACGCACAAATTATTGAGCGTGACATTGGTTTGCTTGAAAAACAGCGCGGCATTATCAACGCTAACTTTTTGGTTCAAGGTGAAAGATCAGGGCAAGCTTTTGAGCGTGTGGTGCAAGGCAAGGCAAGGGCTGGTTATGGTTATGCTGGCGTTGACATGAGCCAAGGCACACCAATCCAAGTCTTACGCGAAAATGCACGCGAGTTTGACTATGAAATGGCTGTGGCAAAATACGACAATGAAATTGCCAATATGCAGATCAATGACGCGCAAGAAGAAAGCAGACTTAGTGCGCAGCTATCTCGCATGGAAGGTGGTGCGCAGGCGGCTGGGCTTAGAGCAAGTGGCACTGCAAGCTTGATTAAAGGCATTGGCGCGGGTGCGCGTGCTGGCATTGATACTGGACTGTTTGAATAAGTAAGGGCGGCAAATGAGAATACCAGTTTACCAATCAAAGGCAGTTCCGACTAGCGAAGCGCCCGGTAGATCACTAAGCGTTAGAATGAACGCGCAGCCCTTTGTGCAGGCTGCATTGCGCAAGGGTGAGGTAATGACTGAACTTGCCTCTCAGGCAGGGCAGTTTGCGGTTCAACGCTACAACATGATTACTGAGGCGCAGTATAACGAAGGTGCGCTTGAGATTGATGAGCGTATGCGTGCGGTAACTGAGCAGCTTTCTAAGACATCTGACTATGGTAATATTTTCGATGGCGAGAATGTTTGGCAAGAGCAGATGGACGCAATTAAAGACAGTGTGCTTCCGGGCGTCAGTAATCCCGGCTTGCGTAAAAAGCTTGAATTCAGCTTTAACCAGACCGAAATACAAGAGCGGTTTAGGCTTCAAGGTGTTATAGACAAAAAGATTATTGCTGCTGAGCAGGCTGCTTTGGCAGCGCGGCAAACGGCATTGGTCAATGATTTGTCAAAACCCGGCGCTACGTTAGAGCAGTATGCGGCTGGTATGGCTGCTATTTCAAACTCTATGCAGAACGGCATAAAGGCTGGCCGGTATAATCCAGATGCTGTTAATACATCCTTGGATCAGATGAAGGCAGACATTGCATCTGGCTACTTAGCAAACATTATGAGCGCTGATCCTAGCGCGTCTTTGGATTTGTTTAACCTGTTGACGCTGCAAGATGAAGTCGCAAGCGGGGCCATATCTCAAGAAGATGCTATGGCGGCAACAGGCGTTACGGATAGCTATGCTTTGACTGTGTTAAACTCAATGCCAAGAGATGATGCTCTAGCCGTTCTTAGTAAGAATTTAAAATCTTCACTGCAATTCTTTGACGCCAATCAAAAGCTTGAAAAAGTGCAAGATGATAGCATTAATGACGTAAACGGTGCATTGTACAACCGGTTGTTTTCTATAAGTAATGAAGACGTAGTTTACTTTAATGAAATTAAAAAGCTGTATACAGACAATGGTTTAGAAATGCCTGTTTCTTTCCAAGCCGACTTTAGAGAGAGAGATCGTATAGGTTTTTTTGCCAAAGCATCTGATGCTCGCGCTGCTATTTTAGATATATTAAACAAGCAGATGTGGATGTCTCCTGAGCAGCAAGATAAGGCAAGCAAGATTGGTGAAGAAGATGGTTATGGGTTTGCGCCGCCTAATCAGGGAAATGACAGGTCGTTTAGCCAGCTTTATGCCAAAGCGGAAGCGGGAATGCTACGGGCATCAGAGCTTGATGATGTAGTTGTCAGAGCCGGTCTTACTGCGTCTATGGTCAACCAATTGCGCACTAAGATATTTAATGAGGCAGACGAAAGTCTTAACGTTGGATCTAGGCTTATTAAGCGTGCGTTTAAGTACAATGAGCAACAAGCAATTGGCGTAGATGATCGGCTGGCTCAGGCCTCTAAGGTTGCGTTTGAGGCCGCTGATGGTGCGCTGCTAGATGAGTTTTCGCGGCGCGAGGCAGAAGGCGATCCTATGACATTGTCTGAGATTAGGACTTTTGCCAAAGAAAAAGTTACTGAGTTTGAGGTTATCTACAAAGAAGAGCTTAGGGCTGAATATGAGGAAGCTGTTGGTGAATTTGAGCGCACGTTTAGAGCACAAAATCTTACAGTTGATCGTGCAGACCCGCTTGGATCTGTAGAAGAATGGTTTGATAATCTTGACGAAACGCAACAAGAAAGAGCGCAAACAAAAACTGCTGTGTTTAAAGCAACACTAAAAGCAAGATACGCTAATCAGGGGCTATTTTAATGTCAGATTTACTAAGCGCAGACACTGACTACGAAGCGGCCAAGTATGATGAAGCCGCTACAATTATGGACGCGGGCTTTAATGCAGAGGCAATCAAGTCAAAGAAAAGCGTGTTTAATCCAGAGCAGGGTGTTAACGAAATCCTAATGCCTATGCAGTCTGGCGGTTACGTGCAGATTGGACAGCAAAGCTTAGAAGTCGAGGCAAGCTTACCGGGTGCAGTATTGATTGATGGCATTGAGTACGGGCCAGAAACAGCGGAGTACCAGCGATATTATCCAAAGAAAGATCCAGCACCGGCAGCAATGACAGAAGCGCCTGCGATGCCTGCTGCGCCAGAAGCGCAAGCGGATGTTGACATAGACATGGGCGCACAAGTCAGAGGCGTGCAAGATTATGCAGCGCAATTGCGTGATATACAGGGCGGTTTCTCTGAGGAAGACTTAACGGCGGCAGGCTATTCTCCGCAAGTTATACAAGAGGCAGGGCTTGGTGTTTCTCAGGTGGAGCCTATCGCGCCATTGTCTCAGGAAGAAATACAGCAACAGTTACAGCAAGGCACGCTTAGCGTCTTTACTAGTGATCCCACGCTACGCGAAAGCGGATCTCAGGCTTTGACTGCTACGCTGACTGACATTGCTTTAAACAGCCTGCGTGAAGACTTAGAGGCAGAGTATGTTAGCCAGACAGGTGAGGCTATCCCGGCAAGGGGTTCTGCTGAATACCCGCGCTCTATCCAAGAGACATTGCGCACCAGAGAAAACGAGCTAATGGGCGAGGCAGAGGTTTTGTCTAACGCTGTGTTTGGTCATAAGTCTGGCATAGGCGTGGCTGACTTTGCCACTGCGGGGATTATGGACATACAAGAAGGCGCACGCTTATTTAGCCAAGGTCGTGCTGAGAACAAGGATAGCAAGGTAGATCGATTGCTTGGCGCACTGCTTGTTGCTGCTGGCATTGCAGAGGCAACGGGTGTTGGCATGTTTGTGGGCAAGGCAATCAAGAAAAGCCTGCCATCAATACGCAGCGCAATTGAGGTTGTTGGCGAGCGATTAAACCAACCCGGCCCAATGCCCACAACTAGCTCATTCGGTGCGGGTGCGATTGATGATCTAGTTAAGCAAGCAAAGCAGGCAGTGCTTGATAATCCGGGCGATAAAGAATTGCTTAGTGAATACACGCGTTTGTTGAAAGAAAGATCTGATGTTAAAGATGCCTCTGCCGTTGCCCGCGCTGCTGCTCGCGGGGATGTCGCTGTAGCTGAACCGCCTACAGAAACGGAACCGGGGATCATTGCTTTTCACGGCTCTGGCGCTGACTTTGATCAGTTTAAGCTAGATAAAATTAACACTGGCGAGGGTGCGCAAGCATTTGGGTATGGGCTTTATTTCACTGACAGTGAAAACATTGCTGAGTTTTATAAATCAGCGGTAAGGCAGGCCAAGGATTTAAGAGAGGGCTATGATGTCACATACAAAGGCAAGCCGTTTATAAATCTAGGAGACACGCCAGAAGCAGAGGCGCAGGGCTATGAATATTCATCTATCAATAAAATAATTGACAGCCTTAATAAAGTTACAACCGTAGAAACCAAGCAGTTGCCACAGCCTCAGTTAATACAGTTGGCTAAAGACAGGGCTATTAAAGACACAGAACGCGAAATTGAGATAACTAAACTGACATATCCAACTACAGATATAGTTGAAGGTAGTGGTTTTGATGAAATTTCTCAAATTATATTGGATAGCTTAAATGATGAGCTTGACGCATTAAAGGCTATAGATGCAAACGATTTATCATTCTCTACGGGAAAAACTTATCAAGTTGGTTTAGATGTAAAGCCAGACGAATTGCTTGATTACGATAAGCCTTTTGATGAGCAAACCCCCTTTGTTCAAAGATCGATTGCCAAAGTTTTAAATGAAATCACAATAGATGATGCATTCAATCTTGGCGTAGATCTGTTTTCGCCACCTTATAATGGCAATACAGAGATGGCTATTAGAGATGCGCAAAAGTTAATGTTGGATAATTTTACAGCCGTTCGTTTTTTAAATGATTGGTCTGTTTTGCGTGGGGTTGAAAACTCTGGCGAAGAATTGCTTGAGAAGCACGGCGTTAAGGGCATTAAGTACAAAGCGAATAGAGGGCCGGGTTCAAGAAATGTTCCAGAGACAGGATCTGATAACTATGTTATTTTCGATGATAGGTTAATTCAAATCTTGAAAAAGTATGGTATAGTTGGGCCTGTGGCAGTAACAGCGATGTCTGTTCAGCGCGATAATGAAGAAGAGACATAAGCATGGCGATTGATCCAACAGAACTAGCCGGTGAGCAAGAAGCGCGGCAACGCACAGCTTTAGCTGGTGCGCCAACTGAGTTTGCCAAAGGGCCAGAACGTGAAGGCTTTGAGGTTGCTGGTCTTGGGCGATTGCTGGATGTTCTAGGCAGTGTTGGTAAAACCGTATCAGATGTGCCTGCCCCGCCTGTCAAGGCTTTAGATGAAGCTTTGCAGCAACAGCCTACACAACCGCCTGTTGGTCGTGTAGCGCCGCGTTTGCCCACGCCGCAAGAAGCCGGTATTGTTCCAGAGCCAGAGCAGTTTTCTGAGACTGCAACAAAACGTGCGCTGGCTGCTCAGGTTCTTAGTCCAGAAGGCGTGGCTGAGTTTGAGCGCAGAGGCTTGCAGACGTTTAAGCCGGGGGAAGAGTTCCCGACAAATGTTTTGGAAGATGCGCAGCAAGCAATAGATGCGGAGAAAGCAGAGGCTGATGCATTAGCTGTTGATGTAAACGATGTTGCGCAAAAAGCTTTAAAAGCAGAAACCAGAGGCTTTAAGCCAGAAACCGGCGTGGCTGATGAGGCTGTCGCGGATGATGTGCTAGATCGATTAAGCGTTAAAGAAAAAAACATTAAGTCGCTAAAAGATGGCGGTGATTTTAACTTTGACTACTTAGACACAGATGAAGATGTGCAGGCGGTTATCACGGCTATTGGCGAGGTTTACGCTGACGAAACGGTTGCGCGTACTAGGGGCAAGATCCCGAATGACATGAGCCTAATACAAGCACGAAAGGTGCTTGCAAATGAAATAGGTTTTACAGAAGAGTTGCTTGCCCGCAAGATTGGCGATCGGCCACTAGTTGCATCAGAGTTTCTTGCAGCGCGTGAGCTACTGGTGCGCAGCGCTACTAAGCTGGAAGATCTCGCACGTAGGATAAAGACAGGCAAAGCGGATGCCGGTGACAGATTAAAGTTTCGTAGGCAGCTTGCAATCCACAGCGGAATACAATTGCAGCTAAAGGGTGCGCAGACAGAAGCGGCTAGAGCGTTGCAATCATTCCAAGTGCGCATTGATGGCGAGCTAGACGCAACACGCTTTAGCGAAGAGGCACAGCGCTTGTTGCAAGAAACAGGCGGCGAAGGCGTTACCGATGCAATGGCTGATCGTTTGCTAAAAGCTGGCAAAGAGAATGGTCTTAAAGGCATCAATGAATTTGCAAGTGGCGGCTGGTGGGCCAAGACAAAGCAAGTTGTGCATGAGGCATATCTAGCTGGCTTACTGTCTTCACCGGCAACGCAAGTTAAGAATGTTGTCGGCGGCGCGAGCTTTATGCTTTACCAGTTGCCCGCAGAAATTATCTCAGGCTTTTATGGCATGGGAGTGCGTGGGCTGAGAACAGCGGCAGGCGAAAAGACTTTAATCTCAGAAGATCAGATTTATGCGCAAGATGCTTTGCTGCGCGTAAAGGGTTGGGCCGACAGTTATCGGGATGCACTAAAAGCGGCGTCTATTGCTTGGCGCACAGAAATGCCTGCCGGTAAAAGCAAGCTTGATGTAGAGCAGTACGGCGTTGTTGCTGGTCAGGGCGAGACAATGTTTGGAAGGTCTTTGACGGAGATTGGCAAGCGTATGCGTATACCGTTTCGCTTGCTTCTTTCTGCTGATGAATTTGTTAAAACCATTTCGCAGCGCGGCGAGCTATACACATCAATAAACCGCAGATATCAGTATGCCTTGCGCCAAGGCAAGACAGAGCAAGAAGCCTTGGATGAGGCGGGAATGGTGCTGCTAGATCCTAAAGCAATGGCTGAAGACTTAGATTACAAGGCTAAGTTTGACACGTTGCAATCTGACTTAGGAATGTTCGGGAAAGTTTCGGGTCAATTGCAGCGCACTATGGTTGGCCGGTTTATTATTCCGTTTGTTACTGCTCCGACAAACTCTTTGCTAAGAGCAATGGAATACACGCCATTCAGCAAAAGCTCTACAGACTTGCTTGGGTTAAACGGGTCGAAGGCGCAGCAGCTTGCCGTTGGGCGTTTGTCTGTTGGTTCCGCAACTATGTACACCGTTTCTCAGTACGCCATGAACGGGCAGATGACAGGCGGCTTGCCGCAAGATCAAAAGGCTAGAGAAGCTTTGCCGCCGGGATGGCAACCATACAGCTTCGTCATTCGGGGCGAAGGTTTCCCGGAAGACAAGCCGTTGTACAATCCATTTGGCGTTCCAAACGGGCCTTTAACATATATAAGCTATGCTGGCTTTGAGCCGGTTGGTGCTATTCTTGGCGTAACCGCTGATGCGGTGCAGCGTGCCAATATGACAAACGATCCTGAGTTGCAGCAAAACTATGCGCAGGCAGCTTTGATTGCTACGCTTGAATACTACAAAGAACTTCCAATGCTCCAAGGCGTTGCTGATATTGTTAGCTTTATGGACGGGTATGACCCCGCGCAGCTTGCTAGAAGTTATGCAGAAAGCGCTACACCTATAGGCTTGCCTAATCCTCTTAGCTCTTTGCAAAGAATGTTTCAGCGCATTGCAGATCCAACTAAGGTTCGCCCAAGGGATGACGTTGAGTATTACACGGTTGAGGATGTTGAGAAGATTATCGAAGACGCGGATGGCAACAAGCAGTTTCAGTTTGCTGCGGCAGATGGCACGCCAGACTACAGAGTTGTGGGTTTGCCCAAGTCTAACGTAGGCGATAACATGATTTCAGCGTTCCAGTTTATGAACTCTCTGCAAGCTAAAGACAGCTTCTTTAGGGATGAGCGTGATTATAATGCCGTGCAGTATGACACGTTTGGCGAGGTAAAAGGCTCTGATGAGTTTAGTTTTGCAAATCGCCCCGGCGCTGCAATACTAGGAAACCTAAGCGGCTTGCGATTAAAAGAAGGTAAAGATCTTCAAGGCTATGAGCGCGAGATGATCCGCTTATACAAGATGACAAACAAATGGCCGGTAAATAATCCTAACAGATACAAGGGCTTAAAGCTTAGCTATGGTGCGCAATCAGACTTGATTAATTTATCTAAGAATGAAATCACGCTTTCACGCAGCGGCTTTGGGCCTATGGATTTCCGCACTACGTTAGAGGCTATTACATCTTCTAGGCAGTACGAAGGGCTTACGGACAACGAAAGGATTTCTATGCTATCGGCAATAAACCAAGAGTTTTTGCAAGCTGGATTTGCGGCATTGATTGAAATGCCCGGATATGAGAATATGCGTACAGCGTATGAGCAAATTGAAATCCTCAAAGAAGAGGGCAGACGATGACAGTATCAAGTAGCACAAGCAAGGTAAGCTATAACGGCAATGGTTCTACCACTGTCTTTGCCTATACGTTCAAGGTCTTTGACCAAGATGATTTGACTGTCATTGTTCGGTCTGCAACCGGCACAGAAACAACGCAAACTATTACAACCAACTACACTGTAAGCGGTGTGGGTGATGCCGGTGGTGGTAATGTGACAATGGGTACTCCACCCGCTTCTGGTGAAACGCTTACGATCTTGCGCGAGCAACCGCTAACGCAAGGCTTGGATCTTGTGCCGAATGATCCATTTCCAGCGGGCAGCATGGAAGACAGCTTAGACAAGCTGACGTTTATGGTGCAAACGCATGAGGAAGAAATAGCCCGGTCAATCAAGGCATCTAAGACAAACACAATTACATCCACAGAGTTTACTGTTTCTGCGGCAGATCGTGCAAACAAAGTATTTGGCTTTGATGGGTCTGGAGAGCTTGCGGTTACGCAAGAGCTTGGTACATTTCGCGGTGATTGGGGTGCAAGCACTGCCTATGCGGTGCGTGACTTGGTTAAAGACACAAGCACCAACAACATCTTTATCTGCGTTACTGCGCACACATCGTCTGGCTCTCAGCCCTTAACAACCAATACAGACAGCGCTAAGTGGAGCCTGATTGTTGATGCGGCTGCGGCGGCAACTAGCGCTACAAGCGCTGCGGCATCTGCGGCGGCTGCTGCAACGTCTGAGACAAATGCTGGTAATAGCGCAACAGCGGCTGCGTCTTCGCAAAGCGCTGCTGCGACTAGCGCAAGCAATGCATCGACTAGCGAAACAAACGCTGCAAGCTCTGCAAGCGCTGCATCTACAAGCGAAACAAATGCGGCTGCATCAGAGACAGCGGCTGGTACTAGCGAGACAAACGCAGCAACAAGCGCGACTGCTGCATCAAACTCTGCAAGCGCAGCGGCAACCTCTGCAAGCAATGCGGCCACCAGCGAAAGCAATGCGTCAACAAGTCAAGGCGCGGCAGCAACGTCTGCAACTAATGCAGCAACAAGCGCAGCGACAGCAACGACAAAAGCTGGTGAGGCTTCTACATCCGCAACAAATGCTGCAACCAGTGAAACAAATGCGGGTAACTCTGCAACTGCTGCGGCAGCTTCTGCAACAGCGGCGGCAGCAAGCGCAGCGGCAGCGGATGCTGTTACTCAAGCAATCATATACTCCATAGCGTTAGGATAGAGCATGGCTTTTAATAACTACACATCGTTAAATTTAGGTACATCACCGGCCACTGTTCATACTGTAGCCTCTGGCAAAGAGGCTGTTGTTATTGGATGTAACGTAGCCAATCGCACAGCAAGTCAGATTAAAGTGGATGTGCAAGCGGCTGGTGCATACATCGTAAAGGGTGCGCCAATACCGGCTGGATCTGCCTTATCTGTTTTAGATGGAAAGGTGGTGCTGGAAGCTGGTGATACTGTGGTTGCAACATCTGACACTGCAACATCTGCGGATGTTTTGCTTAGTGTGCTAGAACAGGATGAAAGCTAATGGCAGGATACATTGGGTCTAAAGCGGTAAACCTTAGCACAACCGGCGCTGATATCGCTGGGGATGCTGATGTCAGTGGGGCGCTAGATGTAGGCGGGGCGTTTACCTCTCAAGGCATAGATGACAACGCCACATCTACTGCGATGACACTGGATGCGAGCGGCAATGTTGGGATTGGGGTGGTTCCTGAGTCTTGGTATACACCTCTTTCAACAACAGCTTTACAACTTGGCGGCACAACATCTTTGTGGGCTTTGAGCAATGGGTCAACAGATTTACGAACAACCCTTGACAACAACCTATATGTTTCAAATGGGGGAGTTAATGCTTACTTAAACACTGGCCCAGCATCTCGTTATCAGCAAACAAACGGAACTCATAGGTTTCACACTGCTACTTCTGGTACGGCAGACGCAACAGCAACTGTAGTGGAGCGTATGCGCATCACATCAGCGGGCCAAACTCTTATTGGGCGAACAGCTACAAGCGGTGTGTCTGACGGTCACAGGTTTGATGCTAATGGTTTTACTCAGCACGTTAGGGATGGTGGTTCAGTTCTTGAGCTATCAAGAGAGACAAGCGATGGAGACATCCTAGTCTTTAAAAAGGGAACCACCACTGTGGGGAGTATTGGGACATCGACTGGAAACCTATTGTGGATGGCATCAATAAATGGCGCAGGGTTTAGATTAGTCAATGATGATTTACGTCCTGCAAGCCAAACTGGGGCTAATAGAGATAATGCTTTGGATTTAGGACACTGGAATGTTCGTTGGAACGATGCCTTTATCGTTAATGGCGTAACAACAGGTTCTGACGGTAACGACAAGCAAGACATCCGTGACTTAACTGAAGCGGAGCAACGTGTTGCTGTAGCCTGCAAAGGCTTGCTTAAAGCATGGCGCTGGAAGTCTGCCGTTGAGGAAAAGGGTGACAATGCCCGTATTCACTGCGGTATCATTGCACAGGATTTACAAGCTGCATTTGCCGCAGAGGGCTTGGATGCGGGCCGTTATGCGATGTTTATGTCAAACACTTGGTGGGAAACACAGACAGAGGTGCCAGCGGTAGAAGCTGTGGCAGAGGTGCTTGACGAAGAAGGCAACGTAGTCACTGAGGCTGTAGAAGCCGTTGATGCCTACACCCGCACAGATACATATGACACACAAGAAGAAGCGCCAGAGGGTGCTACAGAGCGCACTAGGCTTGGGGTTCGATACAGCGAGCTACTGGCGTTTATCATAGGAGCTTTATAATGTCAGGATACATAGGCACACAGCCAGTCCCACAGGCCACGCAAACGCGGCAGACCTTTACGGCTACCTCAGGGCAGACCAGCTTTGCCACAGCGGGCTATACGGCTGGCTTTGTGGATGTCTATATGAACGGCGTCAGGCTGGTCGATGGCACCGACTTTGCGGCCACCAACGGATCTGACGTTGTGCTGACATCTGGTGCTGCCGCGGGCGACATCATCGATGTGCTGATGTTTACGGCGGTTGACCTTGCGACTGCGGTCGGCGGGGGCAGATACAAGGGCGAGCGCGGTACGCTTGGACCTGCGGCGGCGGCTGGTGACATCTTTCGTGTGTCTGAGCAAACCTTGAACGCAAGCGTAACCATAGACGCGACAGAGAACGCCTCTGCTACTGGCCCATTGGCCGTGGCATCTGGCGTTACTATCACCGTCACATCAGGGGGGAACTTGAGCATTGTCTGAGATTAGAGCAACAACAATTAGTGATGCGGCTGGCACTGGGCCGATTACGCTGACGAAGCAGAGTGCTGCTAAGGCTTTTGCCAACTTTGATGGCACAGGTGCATTGACCATACGTTCATCGTTAAATGGTAGTAGCATAACTGACAATGGAACAGGTCGCCATGCTTTGAACTTTACCTCATCTTTTTCAGATACAAATTACATGCCTGTTGGCGTTGGGTCTTCAACGGGGTCAAGTGCGGAAATGAATACAAGGTTTGAAGTTCTTGGGTTGACTATGACTAACGCTAGTTGGAAAGAAATTCAAATTCTTAACGATAATGCTCAAGCATATATTGACGTTACACACTTATCTATTCTTTGCCACGGAGACCTAGCATGAGTACTCTAAAGGTCACAAACATCCAAGCCACGGGTGAAACAGCTAGTCGTGCGGTGTCAG
>Ga0208434_1000521_pt1 | contig 17977 bp, 19 predicted proteins | sample 13_taG_FD_184086 | JGI IMG/M metagenome (GOLD analysis project Ga0208434, IMG submission 184086) | Marine viral communities from the Subarctic Pacific Ocean - 13_ETSP_OMZ_AT15268 metaG (SPAdes) (version 2) | ecosystem: Environmental > Aquatic > Marine > Oceanic | place: Pacific Ocean | collected... | reverse complement strand
TCAATTTGAACAACAAATGCGTTCCGCCCCAACATTCTCTTCTAGTGGGAATTTTAGAATGCAAAGTACAGTTGACTCATCAAATTCTTCTAGTTTGTCAGCAGCTAATATTTCACCTGTTGCTTGCCGACTGAGTTTATCAAGTAGTGCATATGCTGGCACAAATGGTGCAATTGCAGTTTTGCAGGGTAAAACGATAGGTGGATACATTGCCTTTGATGCGGAGTTATAAGAAATGAACGAAATGAATATTACATCAGCACAATATATTTCAGATATGGATGGAAACAATTCTTCCATCAAAGTAACGATTGATGGTACAGATATGTATGTCCCAATCTCAGAAGGCAACCGCCATTACGATGAAATCATGCGTCAAGTAGAGGCAGGAGATTTAACTATCGCTGCCGCAGATTAAGTTATGATATGTCTGATAATTATGAACACTACCTTGGAAATCCACTACTAAAAAAATCTAATGTCCCTGTAAACTGGACAAAGGATAATATTTTAGAGTATCAGAAGTGTATGGAAGACCCCATATACTTCATCAGAAACTACATCAAAATTGTATCACTTGATGAGGGACTAGTTCCCTTTGAGCTCTATGATTTCCAAGAAGATATTGTAAACACAATACACAACGACAGGTTCACTATCTGTAAGTTGCCTCGACAGTCTGGTAAGTCTACCACACTTGTATCATATGTGTTACACTATATCCTATTTAATCCAAACATGAATGTTGCAATCCTTGCCAACAAAGCTGCGACTGCACGAGATATTCTTGGGCGTTTGCAACTTGCATATGAGAACCTACCTAAGTGGTTACAACAAGGAGTTGTATCTTGGAATAAAGGTTCAGTGGACTTGGAGAACGGTTCTCGTGTTGTAGCATCATCTACATCATCATCTGCTGTTCGTGGTGGTTCTTACAATATGCTGTTCCTAGACGAATTTGCATTCGTACCACAGAATGTCGCAGAGGACTTCTTTAGTTCGGTGTATCCTACAATATCATCTGGTAAGTCTACTAAGGTTGTTATCGTATCAACTCCAAATGGTATGAACATGTTCTACAAGTTGTGGACAGATGCAGAGAACAAACGTAACTCATATAATATCGTAGATGTTCACTGGAGTCAAGTGCCTGGCAGAGATGCAAAATGGCGTGAAGAGACTATTGCGAACACATCCTTAGAACAGTTTCAAAGAGAGTTTGAGTGCGAATTCCTTGGTTCTGCAAACACACTAATACATCCATCTAAGATTAAAACGATGGCATTTCATAATCCAATCACATCTAATGCTGGGTTGGATATGCATGAACGTCCAGAACCTAAAAATACATACGTTATTGTCGCAGACGTTGCTAGGGGTACAAGTAATGATTACTCTGCATTTATTGTATTTGACGTAACAACAGTACCCTATAAGATTGTTGCAAAGTACCGTAATAACGAGATTAAACCACTACTATATCCAAACATCATATACGATGTTGCTAACGCTTATAACCAAGCTTACGTCTTAGTTGAGGTAAATGATATTGGTGAACAGGTTGCGACTGCTCTACAGTTTGACTTGGAGTATGAGAACCTTATTATGGCAAGTATGCGAGGTCGAGCGGGGCAAGTCGTTGGGGGTGGCTTCAGTGGTGGTAAAGCGCAGTTGGGGGTAAGAACAACTAAAGCAGTAAAGAAGATGGGTTGTTCTAACATCAAACAAATTATTGAAACAGATAAACTTGTAGTCAATGATTATGAACTAATTAACGAATGGTCTACCTTTATATTGAAAGGACAGTCCTACGAAGCAGAAGACGGACACTCAGATGACTTGGCGATGTGCTGTGTTATATTTGGATGGTTGGTACAACAAACATATTTCAAAGAGTTGACAGACGATGATATTCGTGCTAGAATGTACTCAGAACAACAGAATCAACTAGAACAAGACATGGCTCCATTTGGATTCATGGACGATGGGTTACAATCTCCATATGGAGAAACTATTATAGATGAATATGGTACACGCTGGAGTCCAGTAGTACGACAGTATGATTCTGATTGGTAGAGATATCAAAAACCCTACATAATATCAATAATATCGTTTTCTAGTTTAAGGAAACAGTTTGCACAGACTACCTTGGACATGTTGATTAGAATTCTAACCTCAGTCCTAGACTCTTCGTTCAGACCTTTTCTTTTAGTTAGTCTACGAATATCCTTCTCGTGAGGATAAAACTGGAGACAGGCGGTTTCAGATTCACCACAGTAATGACAGGACTTTTCCCCAAGATATTCGTTAACCCATATCTTGCGAGCCCTATAATTGCGCTGTGATACTCTTTTAATGGTATCTTTGTATTTCTGATAGTGTTCCGACATAGTATTATTTATGTGCCGCAGAACCTATAAAAGACAAAAGTGTAAACTTAGTTTTTTATAAATATAATTGTAAGTTTGAAAATAACTAAATTATTGAATAATCCACAAAGGAGAAAAAAGAGATGGCATTTCAAGTATCACCTGGCGTTCTCGTAAAAGAGGTTGATCTGACTAATGTTGTTCCAGCTCTCGCAACTTCAATTGGTGGGGTTTGTATCGTAGCCGAAAAAGGCCCGATGGATCAAATCATCCCAGTTGGAAGTGAGAAGGAACTCGTTCAGTTCTTCGGTAAACCAAATTCAAGTAACTTTGAAACATGGTTCACTGCCGCTAACTTTCTAGACTATGGTAATGCGCTTCGTGTTATTCGTGTGAATAACGGAGCACGTAACGCTGTAGCAAACGGTGGTGCAACAATCGGAACTTTCAATGGAGATGGATCAGCTGTAACATTCACAATGTCGAATGCGGTATCTGATGCAGACCTATTAGAAGTAACAATTGCAGGCACTAAAACAACTAACTTTACAGTCGATGGTTCGACTACAATCACATTTGGTTCAGCACCCGCTGTTGGTTCAAATAACGTAGTAGTTAAACTAGGACTTAAAATAACAAACGATCAATTCTATGACGATAACTACGCAGATGGTTCTGGTTCAGTAGGTTCTTGGGCTTCTAAGTATCCTGGCGCATGGGGTAACGCACTTGGTGTATCTGTTTGTGCTTCTGCTGAAGCATACGAAGAAGTACTAGGTTCTGGAAACCAAGTTGATGGTGCATTAGCAGTCGGTGACACAACTGTTACTGTGGATGACGGTACTGCCTTTTCTGTAGGAGATATTATCTTCTTGCAAGAAGAATCTGGACAACAGTATGAAGTTACTGGAATTGCAACTAATGACCTTACTGTTCGTCAATTAGACAATCCAAATGGTGGTGGTATTGCTTCTGTAATCGCAGACGACACAACTATCCGTAGACGTTGGAAGTTCTATGACTTGTTTGATTCTGCTCCAGGCACATCAAACTGGGCTGTATCACAAGGACTATCTACTGCTGAAGACGAACTTCACGTTGTAGTATACGACACAACTGGTGAAATCACTGGTTACGACATTGATGTTGCTGGAAACAGAGGTAACGCTGTTATCGAAACACACGCATTCTTGTCAAAGCACCCAAATGCAAAAACACCACAAGGTGGAACTGCATTCTACCCAACAGTAGTTAATCGTGCTTCTACTCATATTTGGTGGATGGATCACCCTGCTACTGGTGCAACAGATTGGGGTACTAACCTTACATCTGCTGGTACTGACACTGTATTTGATGCACAACATCTTCCACACGTTGACACTTTGTCAATCGGACAAGATGACTTTGCTGCATCTGTAGGTGAATTGACACTTGCTTATGACCAGTTCTCTGATACTGAAACAGTTGACGTTAACCTAATCATGGCTGGTACATCACCCGCTGGTACAGACGGAACTGCACACGCTGCTGCTATTATCGACCTTGCAGAGTCAAGAAAAGATATGGTTGCATTCATCTCCCCTCGTAGGGCAGATGTTGTTGGTGTAACTTCTGGTGCTACTCAAACTACAAACGTCAAAGGTTTCTTTGATGGACTTGCTAGTTCTTCATATGCAGTATTCGATTCTGGATACAAGTATATGTACGACAAGTACTCAGACGTATATCGCTTCGTTCCTTTGAATGGTGATATGGCTGGTTTGTGTGCTAACGCTGACAATGTTGCTGATCCTTGGTTCTCGCCAGGCGGTTACAACAGAGGACAGATTCGTGGCGCAGTTAAACTTGCTTATAACCCAACCAAACCACAAAGAGATATCCTATATCCTGCTCGTATCAACCCTGTTGTTACATTCCCAGGCCAAGGTACAGTTCTCTTCGGTGACAAAACTGCTCTATCACGCCCAAGTGCATTCGACAGGATTAACGTCCGTAGATTGTTCCTTGTTCTTGAAAAAGCAATTGCTACTGCTGCAAAATACCAGTTGTTTGAATTTAACGATGCATTCACACAGGCGCAGTTTAGAAGTATGGTTGAACCATTTTTGAGAGATGTGCAAGGTCGTAGAGGTATCACAGACTTCTCAGTCGTATGTGATGAACGAAATAACACAGGTGAAGTAATTGATAGAAATGAGTTTGTTGCAGATATCTACATCAAACCTGCTCGCTCAATTAACTTTATCACACTAAGTTTTATCGCCGTAAGAACTGGCGTGTCATTTAGTGAGGTAGGAGGCTAAAAATGAGTACAGCAAACATTAATGATTTTAAAGCGAACATCGCCGGTGGTGGTGCTCGTGCTAATCAATTCCAAGTAACATTAACTAATCCTTTAGGTGTCGGTCTAGACGCCTCTAGGGCTAGTTTCCTAATCAAAGCAGCAAGTTTGCCAGGACAAACCATTACTGAAGTTCCAGTTCCGTTTAGAGGTAGAACTCTTTACCTTGCTGGAGACAGAGAGTTTGAAACATGGACTACTACGGTAATCAATGAAACAGACTTTGGTCTTCGTAACGGTTTTGAACAGTGGTTGTCAGGCATCAATGACTTGGAAACAAGTCAAGGTGTAAATGATGTTAGTGCTTATAGTACTGATATTCTTGTCACTCAACTTGATAGAGATAATAACGCTCTGAAGACGTATACCTTTATCAACTGTTGGCCAACAGCTGTTGCAGCGATTGACTTGTCTTTTGACACCGTAAGTGAAGTCGAACAGTTTGATGTAACGTGGAGATACACACACTTCTCTGCATCATCAGTATAATCCTTCTTTTTAAACCTACTAAATAGTTAGGTAAAATTAGGAGAATTATAGTATGGCGGAACTCTTTGGTTTCAAAATTACAAGAGCTAATCAGGGTGGAGGCAGTGATGGATTCACTGCCCCTACTTCTGATGATGGCACACTTGATGTAGTTTCAGGCGGTGGACACTATGCGTCTGTCCTAGATTTGGATGGTCGTGATAAAAGCGAACTGGAATTAATTAAAAGATATCGTGATATTGCACAACAACCAGAGTGTGATAGTGCGATTGAAGATATTACAAACGAAGCAATCGTTTCAGATGAGAGGGATCAATCTGTATCCATCTCTCTTGATCGTCTAAAAGTCTCCCCTAAAATTAAAACAAAAGTTCGTGAGGAATTCCATGAAGTCCTTCGACTATTAGATTTTAATCAAAAGGGACATGACATTTTCAGACGATGGTATGTTGATGGTAGATTATACTATCATAAAGTTATCGACCCCAAAAATCCTCGCAAGGGTATTACAGAGGTTCGATATGTTGACCCTCGTAAGATTAAGAAGGTCAGAGAAACTAAAAAGGATAAAGATCAGAAGACAGGCATGGACATTGTTAAAGATGTTCAGAACTATTATCTTTTCAATCCAAATGGTTGGGAATCTGGATCTGGTGCAACTCAAGGCGTAAAGATTACTGAAGACTCTATTTCTTATTGTCCTTCAGGCCTTGTAGATATGTCTAAGGGTACAGTACTCTCACACCTAAACAAAGCAATTAAACCTGTCAATCAGTTGCGTATGATTGAGGATTCGTTAGTTATCTATCGTATCTCTCGTGCGCCTGAAAGACGTATTTTTTACATTGATGTTGGTAACTTGCCTAAAATGAAGGCAGAGTCATACCTTAAAGATGTGATGAATCGTTATCGTAATAAAATGGTATACGATGCACGAACTGGTGAAATTCGTGACGATAGAAATCACATGTCAATGTTGGAAGACTTCTGGTTGCCTCGTAGAGAAGGCGGTAGAGGTACAGAGATTACAACTTTGCCGGGCGGTTCAAACCTTGGTGAGATTGATGATATCACATACTTCCAAAAGAAACTTTATCGCTCATTGAACGTACCAGTATCTAGACTTGCAGAAGAGTCTGGATTCCAGATTGGACGTTCTGATAACATTACTCGTGACGAACTTAAATTTACTAAGTTTGTACAAAGACTTCGCAAGAAGTTTACAGTTCTATTTGCAGATATTTTAAAATCTCAGCTCTTGCTAAAAGGTGTTATTGCACTAGAAGAGTGGGATACATTTAAAGAACATATTCAGTTCGACTTCCTACAGGACGGACACTTCTCAGAATTAAAGAATGCAGAAATTCTTAGAGAGAGATTAGATATGCTTGGACAAATCGAATCTTATGTAGGAACATACTTCTCACAAGAATACGTTAAGAAACAAATCCTTCGTATGACTGATGAGGAGATAAGTGACATTGACGCTCAAATCAAAGATGAAGGTGAAGGCGGAGATGACGAAATGGGTGCAGACGATGGTATGTTTGCAAACAACGATCCAGAAACAGGAGATAGATAATGGAAGACGTAAAAAACTTTGTGGACTCTATTGCAACAGGTGATAACCTTTCAGCAGAAACCCACTTTAATAATGCTCTCGCCGCAAAGGTTGGAGATGCATTAGAGACAAAACGTGTAGATGTTGCGAAAACATTTGTAACACATCACATACCAGAGGTAGAAGAAGATAGTGAGTAAAACTCTTTCACAGTTCAAACAGAACTTACCAGAGAAAGATGAGCACAAATCATCCAAGGAGTATAAGAAGTTATCTCCGCAGATGAGGAAGGCTATTGACGCTATTTTCAAGGAAATGGATTCTAAACCCTCAGATTTCCTAAATACTTTTGATAAGACTATAAATAGTGTTTCTAAGAAGTTCAAAGTACCCACAAAGTCACTTATGGATTACTTTGAAAAAGAAATGCTTACAATTTAGGAAGAAATGATATGAAAGTTTTAGGTGCAGAAGTCGCCCTCGCAACAGGTTCTACAGGTATGACATCTACTGGTGCGGCATGGGTATTTAATACTGGTTCAGCTGGTTTAGTAACAGTTCGCAATGCAGCTGATGATGCAGACGTTGGAACAATTCGTGTTCCTGCTGGTGGTGGAATTGTAATTCATTTAGAAGCGGGTCAAGGATTGCGTGGTGCAAGTACAATAAAGGCAACTCCAATTGGAAATTCGGGGTACTAATATGAAACTTATTGCAGAACAGATACAAGAAGTAGAATACATCGTTGAGGAAAAAGACGATGGTAAAAAGGATATGAAGATTCGTGGAATCTTTATGCAGGCAGACATGAAAAACCGTAATGGTCGTGTCTACCCAATGAACGTGTTACAAAAGGAAGTTGCACGTTATAACAAAGAATTTGTTGCTGAAGGTCGTGCGTTTGGGGAACTGGGTCATCCAGAAGGCCCTACTGTCAATCTTGACAGAGTATCGCACATGATCACAAAACTGGAAGCGGATGGAAAGAACTTCGTTGGTGAGGCAAAACTCTTGTCTACTCCTATGGGGGAAATTGCGAAAGCACTAATCAAGGACGGCGGTAAACTTGGTGTCTCTTCAAGAGGCATGGGGTCTATCGAATCTAAAAGTGGTGCAAATTATGTGAAAGATGATTTTTATCTTGCCACTGCGGCAGATATTGTTGCAGACCCTTCTGCACCTCAGGCCTTCGTTGAAGGCATAATGGAAGGTAAAGAGTGGGTATGGAATAATGGTATACTGAAAGAAGTTGACGTTGCCGAAATCAAAAATGATATAAATGAAGGGGTAAGACGTAGGGACTCTAAAGTTTCCGCACTTGCCTTTGCAAAATTTATGTCGAAACTTTAATTATTATAAATATGATTATGATAAGACAAAACCAATCAAGGAGATCCCAATGTCAGAACTAGACAAGACAATTGAGGAACTAGAAGCGGAAGTCAACTTGGAGCTTGAAGAAGCGAAAAAACCAACTGACGGTGCCGGTAAAAGTGACTCAATGGAAAAGGCCGATGGGGAAGTAGAAGATTTGGGTAAAGCTGTCGTTGATCCAGAATCAAAAGACAGTGCTGGTAAGAAGGCGTCTGCAAAAGTTTCTAAAGCTGCAGAACCAAAAGCTGGTGCAACCAAAGAAGAAATCGAACTAGAAGGCGAAGAGCTTGAAGAAGGTAAGATGACGAAGAAAGATACGCTTGCTGCAATGTATTCCGAAATGGAAAAAATGAATGCAAAAGATCTTAAAGCGTCATACGACAAGCTTATGAAGAAAGAAGAAGAAGAAGATGAAGATGATAAAGAAGAAGTAGATGAATCTACTTTGGAAGACCGTCTTGCATCTGTAGATGTTTCTGAAGATGTTACTGCCCTTACACAAGGTGAAGAACTTTCTGAAGAATTTAAAGAAAAAGCATCCACAATCTTTGAAGCTGCTGTTAAATCAAAACTTCGTTCAGAAGTTACGAGAATTGAAGAAGCTAAAATGCAAGAAGTTGCAGAAGAAGTTGAATCAGTACGCAGTGAGTTGACTGAAAAAGTTGACGCATACATGAACTACGTTGTAGAAGAGTGGATGAAAGAAAACGAAATCGCTATTGAGCGTGGACTCAAAGGTGAGATCGCAGAAGACTTTATTTCTGGACTAAAATCATTGTTCGAAGAACATTATGTTGATATTCCAGATGAGAAGTATGACATTCTAGGTCAACAGTCTGCACAGATTGATGAACTGGAAGCAAAATTGAATGAACAAATCGAAAAGTCTGCTTCACTGAAGAGTGAAAAAGATGTATTGGTTCGTGAGTCAGTTTTCGCAACTGTCGCTTCTGACCTTGCAGATACAGAAATTGAAAAATTTAAGTCTCTTGCAGAAGATGTAGAGTTTACAACTGAAGAATCATTCAGTGAAAAACTTGAAACGCTGAAGGAAAGTTATTTTCCTAAGGCAACAACTGTCGCTGAATCAGTAGATGCTGTTGAAGAAAACGGTCAATCTTTTGATACAACTGGCGCTATGAGTGCTTATATGAGTGCAATTAGCAGAAATGTAAAGCGTGCAAAATAACGATGAAAGATTCGTTTTTTATAAATATTATTAGAAAACCCAATAAGGAGAAATAACAATGTTCCAGACAGAACATCTACAGGAAAAGTGGCAGCCAGTCCTAGAACACAATGATCTTCCAGAGATCAAGGATTCTTACAAAAAAGCTGTAACCACAGTAATCCTAGAAAACCAAGAAAAAGCACTTCGTGAGGATAATAACTTCCTTTCAGAAGCTGCACCAACAAACGCTACAGGCTCAAATGTTGACAACTGGGATCCAATTATGATCTCACTAGTCAGACGTTCTATGCCTAACCTTATCGCTTATGATATTGCTGGCGTTCAACCAATGACAGGCCCAACAGGCTTGATCTTCGCAATGCGCTCACGCTTTGATTCACAGACAGGCGATGAAGCATTCTACAACGAAGCAGAATCTGCATTTTCAGGTAATGCTGCAAACGCAAACATCCCAGGCAGTGCCGGTACTTCATCTAACGGTGAAACTAACCCTGCTGTTCTTAACGATGGTTCGCCAGGCGCTTATACTGCTGACGGTGGTATGTCTACTGCTGATGCAGAAGCATTGGGTGATAGTGGTTCAAATGCATTCGCAGAAATGTCTTTCTCAATTGAAAAACAAACTGTTACTGCTAAATCACGTGCTCTTAAAGCAGAATACACAATGGAACTTGCACAAGACCTTAAAGCAATCCACGGTTTGGATGCTGAAACAGAACTTGCAAACATCCTATCTGCTGAAATCTTGAACGAAATCAACCGTGAAGTTGTTCGTACAGTATATGTAACTGCTAAGCCAGGCGCTCAAGTAGATACTGCTACTGGTGGTATCTTCGACATGGACGTTGACTCAAACGGACGTTGGAGTGTTGAGAAGTTCAAAGGACTTATGTTCCAAGTAGAACGTGAAGCAAACGTAATTGCACAACAAACTCGTAGAGGAAAAGGTAACATGATTATCTGTTCATCTGATGTTGCATCTGCACTTCAAATGGCTGGACAATTGGATTACACTCCTGCTCTGAACAACAACTTGAATGTTGATGACTCAGGTTCTACATTTGCTGGTGTACTTAACGGACGTTACAAAGTATACATCGACCCATATGCTGCAAACGGTGCTGCAAAACAGTACTTCACAGTGGGTTATAAAGGTACTTCACCATATGACGCAGGTCTTTTCTACTGCCCATACGTTCCATTACAAATGGTTCGTGCGGTTGGTGAAAACACTTTCCAACCAAAAATCGGTTTCAAGACACGCTACGGCATGACTGCTAACCCATTTGCTGGTGGTGCGACTGCTCGTGGTGGTGCTTTGACTGCTAACGACAACGTATATTACAGAAGAGTACAAGTTACTAACATCATGTAATAAAAAGAATTGGGATAACCAATCTTTAGGGGAGAACTTCGGTTCTCCCTTTTTTTTGTCTTATAAATAGTTGTATGAAAAGGAATTATAAGAATGGCAATTAAACAAAACCCACTGGATAGACAACCAGACAATCTTGATTTGGCACGTCCAACTCAGTTTAGGTTTTCTATACTGAAAATTCCAAACACCGAATACTTTGTTACAGAAGCAAACTTGCCAGGCATTGCATTCTCTGGTGACGCAGTACTGAATACAAGATTTACCACACTTCCTATGATGGGAGATACAGTAAATTATGAACCATTGGAATTATCATTCAATGTTCAAGAAAATTTATCCAACTGGAGAGAGATACACGATTGGATGACAGGTATTGGATTCCCAGAAAGCACTAAACAGTTTGAGGATGCTATTGTTGATGCCGCAAAAACTAAAAACACTGCTGCTACTCGTACAGCAAATCTATCTTCTCTTACAAGTGATGCAGTACTAACAATTATGACAAATAAAAACAACCCGACTATCAGAATTTTATTTAAAAATGTATATCCCACATCTCTGTCTGGACTGAATTTTGATACCAAAGACACAGATGCAATTGGACTGAACGCTACAGTAACTATGAACTATGACTTCTACTCATTAGAAGTTTTGAATGCCCGAGTTTAAACGAATTATAAATAAACCTGTGAACAGGGGATAATGCGACTTAGACACCCTTAATTTGGTTCTCTAAATTGAGAAAATATAGAACAGTAAGTTCTGCAAGACCCTGTTCACACTTTTATAGGATGAAATATTATGACACTTGATGAATTGCAGGCCTCAGCCGAAAAAGACTTGAAGATAGACCATATAGAACTTGGAGATGAATCTCTAAGGGCTGCATCTCTTCACCAAAAATACATCACCATATACAATAATTTTAGACAACTTGTTCTGTTGAAAGAGGGCGAGTACAAAGTACTTTATCGAAAGAAGTGGGAGTACTACGGCGGTAAAGCTGATGCAACTGTATATCGTGACAACCCCTTCGACCATAAAATCCTTAAAGCAGACTTACCAATATACTTGGAGTCTGATGAAGACCTTATCAAAGCAAAACAAAAAGTAGAGTATTTCAAGATATGTCAAGATACCTGTGAGCGCATTCTAAAACAAGTCGGCAATCGTAATTGGGAAATTAAGAATGCTATTGAGTGGCGCAAGTTTGTGGATGGTGTCGTGTAAGTGACAAAAGTAACAAAGAAGAACGAGGTTTACTTAGAAGTGAGTACTGAACCTTCTACCTCTCGTTCATTATCAGACCACTTTACATTTGAAGTGCCAGGCGCTAAGTTTATGCCTGCATACCGTAATCGAATTTGGGACGGAAAGATACGATTGTATTCTGCACAGACAGGAGAATTGTATGTTGGACTTTTATCTTATCTAGAAAAATGGTTAGATGATTGGGACGAACCCTACGAAATTAGTGAGGAACTAAAAAATGAAAAACAACTTGATAGAGAAACACTGGATGGATTCATACGACAGCTTAGGTTACAGTCCAGAGGAAAACCTATATCACCTCGTGATTATCAAATTGATGCCGTGGATTTTGCTATCAGAAAACATCGTGCCCTGCTTCTTAGTCCTACTGCTTCTGGTAAGTCATTAATTATTTACATCCTTGTAAGGTATTACAAACTACTATTAAAGGAACAACCAAATGATAAGATACTTATTCTTGTTCCTACAACATCTCTAGTTGAACAGATGTACTCTGACTTTGTAGATTATGGTTGGAGTGAGAGTAATATGCAGAGAGTGTACAGTGGACATGATAGAGAAGTTACTAAACCAGTTGTGATATCCACATGGCAATCTTTGTATAAGATGCCCAAGAGTTACTTCGATAACTTTGGTTTGGTTGTTGGTGATGAGGCACATTTATTTAAAGCAAAATCCTTGACTTCTATTCTAACTAAACTAGATCAATGTAAGTATAGGTTTGGACTGACAGGTACACTAGATGGAATGCAGACACACAGACTAGTGTTAGAAGGACTATTCGGTTCACTAAATAAAGTTGTAACCACTAAGAAACTTATTGATGAAAAGACTTTAGCGGACTTTAAGATTAAGTCTTTGGTTTTGACATATTCAGAAGCCGAGTGTAAACTTGTCAAAGATATGAACTACCAAGAAGAGATGGACTATATCGTAACACACGATAAAAGAAATAATTTCATAAAAGACTTGACACTCAATCTAAAGGGTAATACACTAGTACTGTTCCAGTATGTAGAGAAACATGGTAATGTTCTACATCAGATGATATCTGATTCTACTGATAGGAAAGTGTTCTATGTCTATGGTGGTACAGACACTAAGACAAGGGAAGACATTCGTGCTATTACAGAGAAAGAGAAAGATGCTATCATTGTTGCGTCTTATGGTACTTTTTCTACTGGTATTAATATCCGTAACCTTCACAACATCGTGTTCTCAAGTCCTAGCAAATCTAGAGTCCGTACCTTGCAGAGTATTGGACGAGGATTGCGTAAGAGTGAAAGTAAAGATACCGCTACCCTCTTCGATATTGCAGATGACTTCTCCTATAAGTCAAAAAGAAACTTCACCATAAATCACTTTCAAGAACGCATAAATATATATGCAGAGGAAGAGTTTGACTACGAGATTACAAGGATAAGAATCAAATGACAGAAAATATCATTCTAAAATTATCAAGTGGTGAAGAGATTGTTTGTAGATTAGTCAGCGATGAAAATGGAAATATTGATATATCAAATCCATTGCTATTAAGTTCAATCCCTAAAGTTACTAGATTGGGAATAGAAGAATCTGTTTCTCTTAGGAGGTGGGTACATTTTGCAGAAGAAGAAGTCTTCACTATAAATAAAGATAAGGTTATACTGAAAGCTGATGCCTCAATCGGATTGTCTAGGTTCTATGAACTTTGTGTTCTTAGGATGTTAGAGGAAGAAACAGGCTTCTCTGAAATACCTACAGAAGAAGAACTTAGAGAGATTGAACTTGAAGAGGAGTTTGATGAGTATGAGTCCTATGGGATATCTAATAAAACTATACATTAGATCTATCTATTCTCAAACGGCACATACCTATAATACCGTCTTGTCAAGAGAAAGTCAACAAGTTTTTGAAAAATAATTATTTTATTATATCTATTGACTTTTCCCTGTAAAAGTGTATACTATATGAATAGTTGTAAATTATAAGCAACAAAATGTGGAGTTATAATGGCTAAAAAACAAAAGGGTGTTCACTACGTCAATAATGCAGAATTCCTAGAAGCTATGAAAGAGTGGAAAGATAAATGCAAAGACGCAGAAGAACTAGGTGACCCACAACCACCTGTTACCAATTACATCGGCGAGTGTTTCCTTAAAATAGCGAATCACTTATCATACAGGCCGAATTTTATCAACTATACCTATAGAGATGAAATGATATCTGATGGTATAGAGAACTGTCTACAATACTGTGGCAACTTTAATCCAGAAAAATCAAAGAACCCCTTTGCATATTTTACTCAGATTATCTATTATGCATTCCTTCGTAGAATTGCTAAAGAGAAGAAACAACAACATGTTAAACACCAAATCATATCCAACATGAATGTGGACTTGATGATGGAAGGTGAAGATATGTCACAAGCAGGATATGTAGACTACCTACAGAAGAACTTCCTGCCAGATGAAGCAGTTTACAAACCCAAGAAAAAGGTTAAGAAAGAACCAAAAGGACTTGAGAATTTTTATGATGATAACGGTGAAAATATAAATGAAGATAGCGCTAATAACTGATACACACTTTGGCGCCCGCAATGACAACCTAGCATTTAACGATTACTTCTATAAGTTTTGGGAAGAGATATATTTCCCATACATTGAAGCTAATGGTATTGATACGGTTATACATTTGGGTGATGTTATGGATAGACGTAAGTTTGTTTCATACAAGATTGCTAAAGACTTTCGTGAACGATTCCTACAGAGATTTGTAGATTTAGGTGTTACTGTCCATATGATGGTTGGTAATCACGATACATTCTACAAAAATACCAATGAGGTAAACTCTTTGGACGAATTGATTAATGGTAAGTTTGATAATATCCATACCTATCCAGCTGCAACTACAATAGAGTTTGATGGAACACCTATCTGTTTTATTCCTTGGATTTGTCCAGATAACTATGCAGAAACCATGAAGCATATTGAGGATACCAAAGCACAAGTTGCTATGGGACACTTAGAGATTAATGGATTTGAGATGCACGCTGGACACTTTGCAGAAGGTGGATATGATAAAAAGTTTCTAAGTAAATTTGATACAGTATTCAGTGGACACTTCCACAAGAAATCTGATGATGGACAGGTATACTATCTTGGTAATACCTATCAGATGACATGGTCTGATAACAAATGTCCTAAAGGATTCCATGTGTTTGATACAAGCACTAGAGAACTTGAACGCATTGTAAACCCCTACACAATTTTCGAAAAAGTATATTACGATGACAGCGTAACAGATTTTTCTTCATATGACGTATTGACATTGAAGGATAAGTATGTTAGAATAGTCGTTGTTAATAAAAAAGATATCTATCAGTTCGATAGGTTTGTTGACAAAGTGTTGTCCGAATCTGGAGCCCATGAGGTTAAGATTGTAGAGGACTTTAGTGAGTTGGATGCATCTAATGTGTCTGATGAGATTGTTGAGAATGCAGAAGATACTATGACAGTGTTGGAGCGATATATTGATGAATTGGATGTAGAGTTAGATAAAGACAGACTAACATCTATGATGAAATCGTTATACTTAGAAGCGAGTGACTTGGAACTTTGATTACATTTAAATTTGTGCGGTGGAAAAACTTCCTGTCCACAGGGAATAATTTTACAGAAATACAGTTGGACAGAAGTTCATCTACTCTGATTATTGGTGAGAATGGTGCTGGAAAGTCTACCATTCTTGATGCGTTGTGTTTTGGTTTGTTCAATAAACCTTTCAGAAACATATCCAAGAAACAGTTGGTAAACACTGTGAATAACGGTGGTTCTGTGGTTGAGGTTGAGTTTAACGTGGGCGGTAAAGACGTTAAGGTTGTTAGGGGTATCAAGCCTAATAAGTTTGAGGTTTACGTTAACGATAAGATGATTAACCAAGATGCAAATGCGAGGGACTATCAGAAATATCTAGAACAACAAATTATGGGATTGAACTATCGTTCCTTTACACAGGTTGTTATTCTAGGTTCTTCTACATTCGTGCCGTTTATGCAACTTGCTACTAAAGCACGCCGTGAGGTTGTTGAGGATATCCTAGACATTAAGATTTTCTCTTTGATGAATTTCCTATTAAAGAATCAAACAAAAGAACTAAACGAGAATATACGGAACACTGAAAATCAGTTTGATTTAACCAGAGAGAAGGCGAATCTTCAAGAGAGATTTATTAAGGATGTGATTGAAAATAAATCTTCAATCATTGAAGAGAGTAAGTCTAAAATATCTGGAAACGAAAAATCAATAAAATCTAAGAATGAGTCTATAGTATTATTAGATAAGGCAAAAGTGTCTTTGTCATATGATAGTGAACAGAAGATTAAGTTAGAAGAAAAGATTCGTAAACTAAGTAGAACAGAATCAGCCCTACAGAACAAAAGAGGTGAATATGAAAGGCAAATCAACTTTTTCGAGGAGAACGCAGAGTGCCCGACATGCGAGCAGGATATCACGGATGCAACAAAGCAGACGCAGATTGCAGCTAGGAACACCAAAGTCGGAGAACTTAACAGAGCAATCTCAGACGCCAAACGAATGGAACGAGAAGAACAAGAACGACTAGAAACCATCAGAGAAAATCTAGAAGCGTTTAGAAAACATGATGTTGAAATTGCAAAGATTCGTTCTTCTATTTCAGAACTAGAAAAGTTCAATACCAAACTTCAGAAAGATATCGAAACGTATGAAAACGGAAGAGTATCGGATGAAGATAAGGTAAAACTTGCTGAACTCAAAGGACAGATTAAACTTATTGAAGAACAAAAGTCTAAGTTGAATGAGGACAAGTTCTATGTTGATGTTGCAAGAAATCTTCTACAGGATACTGGTATCAAAACAAAGATAGTAAAACAATACCTTCCTATTATGAACAAGCTAGTCAATACATATCTTTCCTCTATGGACTTCTATGTACAGTTTAACTTGGATGAAAACTTCAACGAAACTATTAAGTCACGCTTTCGTGACGAATTCTCCTATGCATCCTTCTCTGAAGGAGAGAAGATGCGTATCGACCTTGCACTACTATTCACATGGCGTGCAATCGCAAAGATGAAGAACTCTACTAACACCAACCTACTAATCCTTGATGAAATCTTTGATTCTTCTTTAGATGGCTCTGGTACAGATGACTTCCTCAAAATCCTAGATACGTTCTCAGACCAGAACGTGTTCGTTATTTCCCACAAACAAGATATGCTATTTGACAAGTTCAGAAGTATAGTTCAGTTCAAGAAAGAGAAAAATTTCTCACATTTAGTTACATAAATGTCTTGACATTTGTTCTAAGAACAGGTATACTGTATAGGTAATGATGAGAAACCAACCTAAACAGTCTGAAAAAAAGTCAAAAAAGTTTTAAAAACATCTTGACTTTGTTGTGAAAACAATGTATACTGTATAGGTAAGATTGAAAAACAAACCTCTAGGAGAGATATATAATGGCACATGAACTTGAAATGATTGACGGAAAAGCGCAAATGGCGTATGTTGGGGAACTTCCTTGGCATGGACTAGGTACTTTGGTAGAACGAGAGTTGACACCAGACCAGTTCCAAAAGGTTGCTGGACTTGATTGGACAGTAGAGAAACAACCACTTGTTACTGCAACAGGTGTTCCTATTAAAAACAAAGAGGCGCTTGTTCGTACCTCTGACAACTCTGTATTAGATGTTGTTGGTACTGGTTGGAATCCAGTACAGAACTCAGAAGCGTTTGAGTTTTTCCACGAGTACTGCATGTCTGGTGACATGGAGATGCACACTGCTGGTTCATTGAAAGATGGACAGATGGTGTGGGCTCTTGCAAAAACAAAAGAGTCTTTTGAATTGTTCAAAGGTGATGTTACTGACAACTACTTCTTGTTCACTAACCCACACCAGTTTGGTAAGGCGATTAATATTCGTATGACACCAATTCGTGTGGTATGTAATAATACTCTAACACTGTCTCTATCACAGAAT
>Ga0208434_1000518_pt1 | contig 18028 bp, 16 predicted proteins | sample 13_taG_FD_184086 | JGI IMG/M metagenome (GOLD analysis project Ga0208434, IMG submission 184086) | Marine viral communities from the Subarctic Pacific Ocean - 13_ETSP_OMZ_AT15268 metaG (SPAdes) (version 2) | ecosystem: Environmental > Aquatic > Marine > Oceanic | place: Pacific Ocean | collected... | reverse complement strand
AGGAAGTTTCGTGACCGGAAAAGGTTTCAAAGAAGAATAAAATATATTATTGAGGTTGAATGAAACTCACCAAAAATGAAATCGTTAAAGAACTTGTAAAGTGTGGAAAAGATCCTCAATATTTTATTGACAACTATTGTAAGATCTCACACCCAATGCACGGGCAAATTCCTTTTAAGACTTACGACTATCAAAAGGACATGCTCAAAAGCTTTAATGATTATCGTTTTAACGTAATTTTAAAAGCTAGGCAGCTCGGGATATCAACCATCTCGGCTGCTTATGTTGCTTGGTTCATGTTATTTCATCGAGAAAAGAATGTTCTCGTAATCGCAACGAAACTATCTACAGCGGTAAACCTCGTAAAGAAGGTCAAGATGATCTTCAAAAACCTTCCACCATGGATGATGATTGCGAAAATTGCTACTGACAACAAACAATCATTCGAGTTGACAAACGGATCTCAGGTTAAAGCTGGAACCACATCAGGTGACGCTGGTCGTTCAGAAGCTTTGTCGCTTCTCATTATTGATGAGGCAGCGTTCGTTGACGGCCTTGAAGAGCTTTGGACGGGTCTTTACCCTACTTTGTCTACAGGGGGCCGCTGCATCGCTCTGAGCACCCCTAACGGCGTCGGAAACTGGTTTCACAAGTCTTACACTGAAGCTGAGACTGGTAACAATGATTTTTTCCCAACCAAATTAAATTGGGACGTACATCCAGATAGAGACGCAGAATGGTTCGAGAAAGAAACTAGAAACATGTCGAAGAGACAGATAGCGCAGGAGCTTGAGTGCTCATTTAACGCTTCTGGTGAAACAGTAATTAATCCAGAGGACCTTCAAAGGATTCATGAATTAATAGTCGAACCTGAGTATAAAACTGGGTATGACCGCAACTTTTGGATCTGGGAGAGATATGAAGATACATGTCCATACCTTCTTGTGGCAGATGTTGCTCGTGGTGACGGTGCAGATTTTAGTTGCTTCCATATACTAAGAGTGGACACTATGACAGTCGTAGCCGAGTATCAAGGGAAACCTGATCTTGATATGTACGCTGATATATTATTCTCAGCAGGTAGAGAATATGGCAACTGTTTGTTGGTAGTTGAAAATAATGGAATTGGTATAGCTGTTCTCGAGAAGCTGAAAGAACTACAGTATCCAAAAATTTACTATTCCATCAAGTCCACTCATGAATATGTAGAGTCTTATCTAGCCGAAAATGACGACAGAGCCGTACTTGGTTTCACAACATCGACAAAGACAAGACCGCTAATTGTAGCCAAATTGGAGGAGTACGTTAGAAACAAACTAATTAATATACACTCCAATCGTGTTTTTCACGAACTAAAAACTTTTATTTGGCACAACGGCAAGCCTCAAGCAATGCGCTCTTACAATGATGATTTGGTTATGTCCCTCGCAATAGCATGCTGGGTGAGAGACACGGCCCTCTCAGAAAACGAAAGAGACATGGCTTACAAAAAGGCGATGCTAGATGGTTTGATGAAGTCTACAACGACTATGAATACTCAAATCAAAGGCCAAAAGATTTACAAAGAAACGTTCGCTGAAAAACACGAAGAGGAGATAAAAAAAGCAAAAGAATTTTTGTGGATATACAAAGGATAGAAAATGGCCCGTAACGAAAGAAACCCGAATAATAATAAGAATGATTTGTTCAAATCTTTAACAAGAATATTCTCAGGTCCGATGACCCAACGGAGAACACAATCTGGGAGGCAACTTAGACGACGGCACTTAGACATCTACGCAAAGCGTTTCAAGTCGGCTTCAGGACAACAGTTCAAAAAGACTGAATATAACCCGATGAACATCATGACGCTCAACATGATTTCAAACAGAAATCGATCAGAGCGATATGTTGATTTTGATCAAATGGAGTTCACGCCTGAGATTGCATCTTCTTTAGACATTTATGCAGACGAGATGACCACGCACTCAGCCTTGAATCCAATGTTGCACATCAAGTGTCCGAATGATGAAATTAAATACATTCTTCATGCATTGTACTATAATGTAATGAATATCGAACACAACCTCTTTGGTTGGGCAAGAACCATGTGTAAGTACGGAGACATGTTTTTATATCTTGACCTTGACGAAGAAAAAGGTTTACAAAACTGCATTGGATTACCTCCTCAAGAAGTCGAGAGACTTGAAGGTGAAGACCCAACAAATCCGAATTATGTACAGTTCCAATGGAACTCAGCAGGTTTAACTCTAGAGAATTGGCAGATGGCTCACTTTCGTGTCCTAGGAAACGATAAACATGCTCCTTATGGAACATCCGCTTTAGAGCCCTCCAGACGCATCTGGAGACAACTTACGCTCTTAGAGGACGCAATGATGGCCTATCGCATTACACGATCACCAGAGCGTCGTGTATTCAAGGTTGACGTAGGAGGCATCGCCCCTCAAGATGTCGAACAGTACATGCAGAAAGTTATGACACAGATGAAGCGACACCAAGTTGTAGATCCAACCACAGGACGCGTAGATTTACGCTACAACCCTCTTTCAATTGAAGAGGACTACTTTATCCCCATTAGAGGCGGACAGTCCTCTACGAACATCGAGAACCTTCCTGGAGGGCAATTCACAGCACAGATCGAAGACGTTAAGTATCTTAGAGACAAATTGTTCTCAGCACTTAAAGTCCCACAATCTTATCTATCAATGGGCGAAGGGGGTACTGAAGATAAAACAACATTAGCACAGAAGGACATCCGGTTCGCAAGAACTATTCAAAGACTTCAACGAGTTCTCATCTCTGAACTGGAAAAGATTGGTATCATTCATTTGTACACTCTTGGATATCGTGGAGACGATCTTCTTAATTTCAAACTGTCTCTCAACAATCCATCTAAAATTGCTGAGATGCAAGAGCTTGAACACTGGAAGACCAAGTTTGATATCGCTGGAGCTGCAACAGAGGGATACTTCTCTCGTCGCTGGGTTTCAGAAAATCTACTTGGATTATCGCAAGACGAATACTTGAGAATGCAAAGAGAAATGTTTACAGACAAGAAGTTTATGGCAGAACTTGAAGCCGCTGCACAACCACCGGAAGAAGGCGGTGGAGATATGGACCTCGGTGGAGGAGGTGATGACTTAGGGGGAGATATGGACCTCGGTGGTGACGATCTAGGTGGTGACTTAGGAGGAGATGACTTAGGGGGAGATATTGACACACCTGCAGATAGTGGAGGAGATGAGCCTGATTTGCTTGCGGAACCACCTGCTAAACGTGATGATGATGCAACCCCAAAAAAGAGAGGGCCATACAAAAGGCACAAAATTTCTTATCGCAAAGGTGGCTTCTCAAAGCAAATGAAAAACCAAGCATTTAGTGGTGAAGTTCGTGGATCTACAGCGAGAACAACCTTTCCGGGTAAAGTAGGCTTTGGAGGAATGGACTCTTTATCTAGAGGTATCTACGAGGCCAACCAAATAGAAGAAGACAACCTATTTAATACAAGTATGGATCTCAAAAATCTAATTGAAACATTAAACAAAAAGGAAAGTCCAAATGAAACTTAATAAAGAAACATTAAAACAAATTATCAAAGAAGAGCTCGAAGCGGTCATGGATGAGTCAATGACCATCCCACCTGCTGAAGGCAACATCACCCCTGAGCAACAAGGGAAGATCACAGCCCTGCTAGCAACTAATAAACCAGAGTATATCGAACAAGCTCGTATGCTCATGAGTGCACTTGGTGTCGACCCTTCCTATGAAGACTACATTCTTGACATGAACACACAAAGAATGATGGGACTTGCTCATGGCCATGAAGATGTCGCTGATTCATTTCCTGATACATCAGAAATGACAGATCAGCAAATGCAAGATTTTTACACTGCTACTAGTAATCAAGAAGGTGAAACCTTTTCAAGCATTGATAATGAATACTCTAATACGCCAAAGCAGAAAGCAGCAGCAAAGAGAAATTATTTTGCTGCATCGAACACTAGAAGAGCCGACAGAAGAAAATGAAACTTACAAAAGAAACACTTAAGCGAATCATTAAAGAAGAACTTCAGGCAACTCTCCATGAGAGCATGCCTAGCGGTGGAACAGATTACTATAATAAATTGATAACTTTGATGAGCACTAAAGAAGGGGTTTATCAAGCAGAACAATTATATGAATTTGCTAGAGATCAACTTGATGATGAAGAAAAAACTTTTTTAGACAATTGTTTTAGACTTATAGAAATAGCTAGAGAAGCGAGAAATCTAGATTTAGAGTCCGACGAGATTAGCAAACAAAAGGAAGAGTACTTAAAAGCGAATCCAATCCAGCCTTGGCAAATCATCAAGCGCCAGAATGATGTTTTTTTACAAGAGGTGGAAAATAAAAAAGCTAAGATTTGGGAAGAAATAAAAAAATTACGTGACTTATTTGGCGAACAAGAGTCAATCGTCCGCAATAGTCTAGCAAAAATGAATAAAGACACCACACAAATGATGCGTGCCTCTCGTAGTTCCAGAGAAGTAGCAGCTGATGAAGCACGTGGGTTGTTTGGAATGATTTCGATTTAATTAAACTTTTACTTAATGGAGATATAACATGAAACATAATAAGAAAAGAAATACCGCTTTTCTTTACGAATGTCTAATTCGTGAATTAACAAAAGCAATTGTTCAAGAGAACAAAGTCAAGCAAACAAAAGTCAAGGGTCTTTTAAGAGAATTCTTCTCAAAAGGAAAGCCTCTTAAGCAGGAACTCGACCTTTACTCTTCTATTTTGGAATCGAAAGGAATGGGTAAAGATTATTCCAAAAGATTTTTGATTGAAACTAAAAAAGATTTCAACGATCTAAACAGGAAAGAAATATTTAATGAGCAAACATCTCTAATTTCAAAAATCAACAAGGTGCTTAGTGGCCAAGTATTTTCAAACTTTGTACCTAACTACAAAGACTTAGCCACAGTTGGTCTATTTTTGCAAGATAGTTCGCTAAAAGCTAAGAAAAGAATTATGCTTGAAGATAAGATGTTGGGTATGGTAGGCAGGGAAGAAAAACCCCTTGTCGAAATGCAACACATTGACAAGCTAGAGTTTCACATGTTTGTCAAAAGATTTAATGACACATACGAACATACATTACTAAAAGAACAAAAAGACCTACTCAGCAACTTTATCACATCTTTCGCAGACAATGGCCTAGGGCTAAAGTGCTATCTTAATGAAGAAATTGGAAGATTAAAAAATGCATTTGATTCCAAGATAGAGAAAGATGCAACATCACCATTAAATGAGAATTTCAAAAGAGTTAGGCAAAAGCTAGATAATTATGCAAAAGTGCCACTAAGCGAAGCGTCTGTAGAAGAAATCTTTTACATTCAAGACTTGTTAGCGGAGGTTCAAAGAGATGTCGATTAATGTTAAAATTTCTACTGAACAAGAGCAAGTAGCACCACCACCAAAAGAGAAAACCGTCAAGATAGAGATCGTAGAGAAAGACAAATTAGATTTTAAGCTAATGTCTCGATCAGCTGTAAATGGCGATATTATGATTTTAGATCATAAAGACATTGATATTGTAATAAGTCAAAAGCAAGGAAAAATTATAACATTTGCAAAAGAGACTTTGTCGGATTTTACTTACGGTGCAGAAGCTAGACTTCTAGAGTTCATGAGAAGAAAAGGAATTTTAGAATATAATTCTATCAAAGGTGGGAACATCTATGGATCTCTAGAGGGTCAACTAATGACTTCTACCGAAACTGATGTAAACAAAGTTGCTTTGTTGGTCATATCCGAATGGATGACAACAGAGGATTCTTATATAAAAGGCACAACAGCTTATGATGATGTACAAGATGATCATCTAGTTTCACCAGATGGAGAATATTCTACTGAGTTTGGCGAAGTACCTCACGAAGAAGAGAAGGGATCTATCAGGCAGCAAAATCTATTTGCTCCATACATGTATGGAAGATACACTTATGAGTAGTCAAAAACTTATAATGGAAAGTTGGAGAAAGTTCTTAGGAATGGATGACGAGAAAGAAGCTAGTAACTTTAATCCAGCAGAAACATGTATGATCGCACTAGATCAAAAAGGAAGAAGAAAAAAAATAATTTTGTACAACCCAAGAGGTATTAGAAAGCTTTCGCGCAAAGAAATGAAAAGCGGAGCTCACTATACAGAAGCAGAAATGATTGGAAGCATAGACTTAGTAATCTCCACTATAATGTCAAAGGAGCCATGTATAGCAGATACGTACCAAATCTCGGCAATTTATGTCGCTGATGCTTATAGGGGAAATGGATTACAAAAGCAACTAATGGATATGGCTTTTTACGTGGCCTCTGAAGAAGGCGCCGGGCTGACATCAGACCACCAATATGGTACTAGACCTGACGCAGCTGGAGCATGGAAGAAAATTGAAAAAAGTTCAAGCTATGAAAAGAAGTCGACAAGCGACGACAATGATACTTTTGACTACGACAATTCTACCTCAGATCCAAATGATGATTGTAGCAAGCCAAAAAAAGATCCTTCAGCTACTGAACATAGTTTTGAAAAGAAATCAAACGCAACGGGCGAAAATCTATATGACAACTATGGATCGCAACATAAAGTAATAGCAAACTTTTTGAAAAGCAAATTTGTAGACGTCGGGGACTTCGAAGATGCCATGAAAAGAATTTCTGCCAGTCAATTCAGAAGCGCATACGCTAATAGCTTTTAGGAAAATAACATGAAAAATAAAAAAAGATACTGCTGGTGTAATTTATGAATCAAAATCTTATAATGGAAAACTGGAGACGCTTTCTCCACGAAGAGAAGAAGAGAGGCATCCGCCTAGGTGATGAAGTTGTCTGTTTGAGAGCAGAGATCAGCCCCAAGAGCGATGCCGAGTTCACACTCTACACACCAGGTCCTGGTACAAAAGCATCCAACAGAATTTCTAGACTAGAAATAATAGGACAGGTAAACATATCAAGTCTCAAAACCAGCGGGCCATGTCTGACTGCTGATGGAAAGAATCCATCGTGGCATGTTGAAGCAATACATACAGCAGAGAAGTACAGAAACGTTGGCTACGGATCCCTCCTTTATGGGTTTGCATTTTACGTAGCAAAGAATGACAATGCCGGTCTTACATCAGATAAAGACTCGGGATCGAAAGAAGATGCCGTTATCAAGTGGGATTCATTCGAAAAGAACACTCAAACATTCGACAAAGTAACTACTCCTGCGGGTAACAATACTTTTGATTACGATAGTGTAACACCTGACCCAGACGATGACTGTGATGTATTGGTCTATGATGAAGAAAATGCTACCGACTTTAGTTTCGACCACAAGAATCCACAAATCTATGAAAAGCCAATGACGATGTATGAAGCAAACCATATGGAATTCTTAAGCGAAGTGCTCGACTCTGGTTTTATGAGCGAGACAGAGTTCAACAAGTTCTTAAGCCAAGCCGCTTTCGCTAGCTTTACAAATGCATACGACGATTAACAACTGGAGAGTTTTTGGAACTTTTAAATTTTATTCTTGCAGCTTACGGTATGACATTTATGATAGTCTACGGCAAAATCTTTGAAGATATCAGGCCAAAGAAGGACTACACAAAGAAATGGAACACGCTGTGGAATTGCCCGTTGTGCATGGGTTTTCACGTAGGTTGGGTTTTAATGCTCCTTTCTCCATATACGGAACTATTTACTTACGAGCGTTCTTTAGGGAACGCATTTGTTCTTGGCTGTATTTCAGCTGGAACATCTTATTTAATTTCGGTCTTAGTCGATGATTTTGGACTAAGGCTATCATCGAGACCAGGGGGTGATTATGTCGATGATTAGTACGCGCTGGATGTTACAGCCAGTACGTCGCTGCTGCTCAGGTTCGTAGCGCAAGCGGGTAACGCCCGCTAAGGGTGGAGCTTAGCTCTGCCCACCTTTTTATTTTGGAGAAGAAAATGAGTAAACAATTATTAAGAGAGTTCCACGCACTATGCCCCGACGGTCGATGCTTGGATCTTTTAACAGAAAGAGAAAAAAAAGAAGTTGTCGAAGAAGGCGTGGTCTACTTGACCGGTCGAATTCAAACGGCAGATAAGAAGAATGGTAATGGTCGTAAGTATCCACATAAAGTTCTCAAGAGAGAGATGGATAATTACATGGCTATCGTTAAAGATAACAGAGCGTGTGGTGAGTTAGATCACCCCGATGATTCTGTAATCAATCTAAAGAACGTCTCCCACATGATCACCGATTGTTGGTGGGAAGGTAAAGATGTCATGGGAAAGATTAAAGTCCTAGATACTCCAAGCGGAAGGATCTTGAAAGACCTTATCAACGCTGGTGTTAAACTAGGTATTTCATCACGAGGGTTAGGATCAGTTCGTGAATCAATGGGAACAACAGTTGTAGAAGAAGACTTTCAACTTATTTGTTTTGACATTGTTTCTGAACCGTCTACACCAGATGCATATGTGTATCCTGGTGAAGGATCGGGCAACAAAACAACCAAAGCATTCAACATGCGCCTTAGAGAGCATAGAGAAAATAATATTGATAACCTATTTAAGAAGATTCTTGGAGACTAAATGAACAAAGAACAATTGAAGAAAACTTTAAAACCTCTAATAAAAGAGTGTGTTAAAGAAGTCATTTTTGAAGATGGAGTTCTCTCCGGTATCATTTCAGAAGTCTTGAAGGGCACTGGATCTCAACGCATTGTTGAGACGCCAACACAACCTTCATACAGAAAACCACAAATAGACCATGAAGCGAAACGTAGACAAATGAAGAAGCAACGTGAAAGAATGTTGGAATCTATAGGTGCAGACGCATACAATGGCGTTGACTTATTCGAAGGCACACAACCTTTGAACGAGAGACAGGCTGGTAAATCCAGCCCTGCAGCAGGCAGCAAAGCCCTTGAGGGTGTTGCACCAAACGATCCCGGCGTTGATATCTCAGCTTTCGGAATGTCTTCAGCTATTTGGTCAAAATTAGCAAAGGGAAAATAATGGCTACCAATTACAAAATGAAGCCTCGCAAAGGCGAGACTATGGAAAGATTTATCAAACGTTTCACTAAGAAATGTAAAAAGCTTGGAATTATCCAAGAAACTAGAGACAAAAGACACTTCCAGTCTGTGTCTGAAAAGAAAAGGCTTGCTCGCAAAAAATGGAGAGCAAACTTAAAGAAGAAGAAAAAATAACTATTTAGTTCAAAAGCGGAGTACACATCATGGGAAATTATAGAGTCGGTCTAAATCACGTTGGATCTTATCAAGTATCTGGGGTTCCATATGTAACTTCGTCAGCAGTTAGTTTTTCTTCGACTGAAGAATCTGTAAGGTTTCAGTTTCCAAACGTAACAAAAAGAATTACATTTAGAAACGAAGCTGGTAAAGATTTGAGAATTCACTTTGCACCTTACACTGCGTCATTTGATTATGACAATGGAGCTTCCGGAAGCGCTAATTATTTTCTAATATTAAATGGAGCAGAAGAAGTTTTTGATGTTAAATGTAAAGAAGTGTTTATTTCTACCACGAACACCAGCGCCGCTGGTAATCTCTCAATTTGCGCTGAGCTTACAAGTATCCCTAAGGAAAGAATGTTTAGCCTAGATGGTGTTGAGGGAGTAAGCTAATGGCAGGATCATCCGATACATACAAAGTTGGTTTACAAAATGTGGGATCTTATCAAGTTTCCGGTAGGCCATGGCTAAAATCTAATTCTATTGTCGATGACGAGGTCCAAACATATTCTTTTCCAAATGTGACAAAAGAAATCCATGTTTGCAATGACCACAATGCACAAAGTCACACATTAAATATTGCCTTTCCCGAGCCACGAATGGGATTGAACCTATTTGACACGGGTAACAATAACTTTTCGGCGACTTTTGACGCTCTAGAAGTTCTCACAATATCGCTTTGGTTTAAATATGAAACTTTGACCAGTGCTAGACTTTTAGACCTAACAGATGCCAGTAACAATACATTAGTTAGGGTTCAGAATTCTAGTGCTAGACTAAAATTGTCGGTTAATGGTAATTTTGCATTGCCGCCATCTCCTGGTACAGCTTTCCAAACTGGTAACATTTTGTCTGCCAATACATGGCACCACATAGCTATAACTGTAGACAAAGCCGGTCAAAATGTTAATTTGTATTTTGATGGCGCCCTTCAGGGTAGCGTCGCAGTAGCCATCGATTACGCTATAGAAAAAATCTCCCTCGGACACTTCAGTGGCACTAATTTTGATGGGTCATATAGTAACGCTTTCCTATTTAGTAATGTATTGGACCCATCGCAATCCTATGCACTATTCGATGGAGCAGGTCGAGATGATCCTAGAAATCACTCAAGCTCTGACACTCTGGTATCTTGGTGGGCATTTGAAAACAATTTTTACAAAAACTATTTCGCGACAGCAGATACTGGATTGTTAGTATACGACAGAAATTCGACAAACAATTTGATATTGGGACCAGGCGGTAGTGGCACTCTAACACCGGCTACATTCGAACTTGGCCCTCAAACATCACGAGCATTCGCAAACGGTCAATTCTTCAAATTGGTGGGCCAGCAACAAATTGACATTTCAGCAAAGTGTATTTTCATGGCAGTGCAGTGTGATGGTGCAGCTTTAGACTATAGCATCTTTTCTTCTTTGACTGGTATACCTGCTGAAAGAATGAAAGGTATAGGGACTTATGAGTAATGCCAATCGAATCTGGTTGGGCATATGTTGTCGGGACGGAAGCTTCTGGTCCTAAAGGTGCAATCCAAATTGCAGGACAGGATACTAATTTAGATCACGATAACAAACTAGTCTGGTCAGAAGCTGATGAAGCTCTGGTCGTATCTGGTAATATCATCGCGAAAAACTTCGAGATCCAAAGCCAGACTACAACTATTGTACACTTAGATGTCACAGGTTCATCGACCTTCGGAGACACTGAGGACGACAAGCACCGCTTCACAGGATCAATAGAGATTACGAAAGATTTAGATGCAGCGGGTGATATCACTGCCCTAAATTATTATGGCAATGCTGCACATATGGACAATGTCGGCGTGCATGCCTACAGTGGTCGCTTAGAAAACCATCTGGTTCTTGGCGCTGGTAATGGGCATAAAAAAATCAAGACCGAAGCAAACTTAAGTTATGATAATGATACCTTGTATGTTACAGGTACAATTGAGACCGACGAAGTCAGCTCTTCACTAGCTTACTTTGACTCTGTTGATGCGCTGGACATAGATACAAATCAATTAACATCTTCCAATGCTATCATAACAACCTTGCAAGGAAACGACATTACAGTTGGAGACATAATCATAACAGGTAACTTGATAGACTCTCAAGGAAATGTCATTTTAGGATCTAATTCTGCACAAACAGAGACAAACATATCTTCGACCAACAGCACATCAATACAAAGCAATAGTTTTGGATCTCTAAACAACTCAAACGCTGCAAGCTTAAATTATGCAATAATCAATACTGGGCTATCAGTTAACAACAACTCCCTGTTCGCAAGTGAAACTCAAGTTGGAGTTGGAACTAATCAACCAGAAAAAAAGCTTCACGTTGTAGATGGGTCAGATTCTCAACTTAGATTATCTTCAGCCGCTACTACGACGAACGGCTCTTTTTTACCTAGCTTTCTAGAGAGGCACACGGACTTAGGAACGGATGCTAACGGGAACTTTCACATCATGCCAACAAACAGTAAGGTTGGTATAAACACTGAAACTCCAAATTATTCTTTAGACGTACAAGGCGACGTTGGTATATCTGGTGATTTATATGTTACCGGAACCCTACACGCTAGAACAACAGACTTTATTGTATCTGCAGACACAGTTGTGCTTGGAGATGAAGCTTCCGACACCGTTACGATCAACGCAGCCAATATGTTGGCACCCAATGGCCTCACTGTTGCTAATAGCATATTTATTGATGATGGACTTGTCGGGATAGGAGATCAGTCATCTGGGAATAAATTTGAAGTAATCGCTCCATCAAATCAATTTAAAGTTGGGAACTCTGCAAAAAGCTTGTCTGTGAGTGTCGACAATAGCTCCACAACTCTTTCTACAAACAATGCGTCTCTCAACATAGCCACGCCAACAGATGTGCTTGGAGAGCTTCGTGTGGGCTCTAACAATGACATTATTTTGAGTAATGCTGGTGAAATGTCTTCATCGGTGTCTGTCTCATCACACTCTGGGTATTTTACAAACATTACGTCTAGCAATATTACAAATGGAAACACAACCATTACAACAAACTCTGTTGATACTGCCACACTAAGTGCTACAAACGTTACAGCAACGGCCGTAAATTCTACAACTTTGCAAGGCTCTATTGTTACGCCAGCACAGGAAAACATTACAAGTTTGGGAACACTAACTTCACTTCATGTTGCAAATGCAGCAAACATAGGTGGATCAGTAGCAATAGGTATAACTTCCCCTTCTAGAAAGGTTGAGATCAAAGATGCAAACGCACAATTAAGACTTACCAACACAGAAGAAGTTTTTGGAATATCAAGCCACACATATGCAGACATCCATGTTTCTGATAACGGCGATCTATCTCTACTCCCTTCTTCAAACAAGGTAATAATACCACAACTAAATCTTACAAATGTTCAACAGGGCCAATCCTCCACAGCTCTTTCCCTAGATGAGAATGGGAACGTAATTACCACGACAATATCTCAACCAGGTATTGAAGTTAGAAACAGAATAACAACGGCCACCAGCTACAACATGCAAACTAGCGATTACTTTATTGGCCTGAAAGCTACAGAAAGTTTGGTAGTTACAATGCCTGACGCAACAGCCTTGCAAAATGGTCAAATATTTATAGTCACTGACGAAGATGGTCAGGCTCAAAATTATTCCCTCGTAATCAGAGCAAGAGTGGGTCAGACCATTGACGGTCAGAATCAGGTCACCCTATCATCACCTAGGTCCTCAATAAGTTTTTATACAGATGGACAATCAAACTTCTTCATGTTCTAATACTCTACATTGTCGAGATACTCGATGTTGTAGAATAATAAAATTTATTTTTGATGTTTAAAAAGCTTAATCAAAAACTAGTCATATTTTATTTTCTTTTTAATTTTTAGCAGTGTAGTTATGGTAGCTTGCTGTCCGTAATGAATGAGACGGCGAGCACATTATATTCTAATGGAGGAATAAATAATGGCTAAAAATTTTAATTCTGGAGTTATCGTATATGACGCACAAGTTGCTAAATTCGATATGACTCTAATGTCTTCTGAAAACATCGACTTTCCAGCGAATGTTATCAAGGACCTAAACTACCTGTCTGCCGACGTAGTTTACGAATTCGATCTGAACTTCAGCATCGAAGCAATCCGTCAAGGCGAATTGCAAAAGATGGCTCGCATGGGTCACATCCAAGCTGCTAAAGACTTTACAGCTGCTGAAGCATTGGCTGCTGAACAAGCTCGTGTTGCTTTAAAAGGTCAATTGGAAGGATATGCTGATACAGCTGAAGCTGACGCAAAAGATTACACTGATGCTCGCGAAGTTGTTCTTCAAGGTAACATTGATGCAGAAATCGCTAGAGCGACTGCTGCAGAAGCTGCTAACGCTTTGGCTCACAGCACATTCGAAACAGCTCAATTAGAATTCAATGGCGACATTGGAATGGACGTTACTACTGAAATCGCTGATCGCATTGCTGCTGATGGTGTCCTTCAAACTAACATTACTGCTGAAGAAACTGCTCGTATTGCTGCTGTTAACAGTGTTACTGTTTCTTTAGCAACTGAAGCTTCAACTGCTAGAGCTGCTGAGCAAGCAAATGCTGCAGCAATCAACACTGAAAAGCTTCGTGCTGAAGCTGCTGAACTTGGTCTTCAAGGAAGTATCAACGAAGTTACTGTTTCTTTGGCAACTGAAGCTTCAACTGCTAGAGCTGCTGAGCAAGCAAATGCTGCTGCTATTGCTGCTGAAAAACTTCGTGCTGAAGCTGCTGAGCTTGTTCTTGAACAAAATCTTGCTGCTGAAGTTACATTGGCTCGTCAAGAAGAAGGTGTTTTGGCTTCCGCTATCAACTCTGAAAAAGGTCGTATTGACGCTATCTTGGCTGCTTCTACTGCTGATGCAGATTCTTTCAAAGAAATCGTCGACTTGATCAACTCTGTTGATACTGAAAATGATGCTGCTTTCGCTTCTCATGTTTTGGACTTCAATGCTGCTAAGACCACTTTGGAACTTGCTGATACAAACGAAGCTTCTGTTCGTGCTGCTGGAGATACCGCTATTCAAAATGACTTGGATGCATACAAAATCTCTAATGATGCTGCTGTTCTTGCTGAAAAGACACGTGCAGAAACTGCCGAAGGTGCTCTTCAAAGTTCTTTGAGTACTGAAGAGGCTGCTCGTATTGCTGGAGACACTGCGATCCGTGGTACTTCACCAGAAGGTGCAGTATTTGGCGGAAGTATGTTTGGCCTCGATCAAGCAATGGCTACAAAAGAAGCTGCTTCTATTGCTGCTGATGCTGTTTTAACTGCTGATTTGGCGGCTCAAGTTGCCAAGCAAGCTGGTGATGAAACTGCTCGTGATGCTGCGATTGCTGCTGCGAAAGTAGTTGCTGACGCTGCTCTTGCTTCTGAAGTTTCTCGTGCCCAAGCTGCTGAAGGTGTAAATGCTGCTGCAATCAACACTGAAAAGCTTCGTGCTGAAGGTGTAGAGGGTCAATTGGCTGTTTTGATTGGCAATGAAGAAGTTGCTCGTGAAGGTGCTGATCATGCTATTCGCGGTTCTAAAGATGGTGTTGAGTTTTCTGGTTCTATGCAAGGTCTTTCTGACGCTGTTGACGCTGAAAAACTTCGTGCTGAAGGTGCTGAAGCTGTAAATGCTGCTGCAGTTGTTACTGAAAAGCAACGTGCTGAAGCTGCTGAGTTGGCTTTGTCTAATGGTTTGTCTGCTGAACAACAACGTGCAACTGCTGCTGAAGGTTCGTTGGATGGCAAGATCGATCAAGAGATCACTGATCGTACTGCTGCTGAAGCTACTGCTGCATCTTTCAACTTGGCTGCTCGTAATGCTATCCAAGCTGACGTTGACGCTAACGAAGCTTCTGCTTCTGGTTCTTTCGCTGATGCTTTGGCTGCTCGTGGTGTTATCGCTGGAAACTTGGCTGAAGAACTTCTTGACCGTGCTGCTGGTGATGTTCAAGTTTTGGATGACGCTAAAGCTTACACTGATGCTGAAATTGGTTTAATGGGACAAGCTTTGAATGCTGAAATTGCTGCAACTAATGCTGACTTCTTGTCTGCTGAGCAAGCTCGTGTCGGCCTTCAAGGCAATATTGATGTTGAAAAAGGACGTATTGATGCAATCTTGGCTGGTGCTGATGCTGACAAAGATTCATTTGCTGAAATCGTAGCTTTGGTCAACTCTGTTGACACAGAGAACGACACTGCATTTGCTGGTCATGTTTCTGCTTACAATACCAAGATGGGTCTTTTGGACGGTGTAGATGCTGCTGCAACTACTGACCGTGCTGCGATCCGTTCTGAGTTGGCTTCTGAAAAAGCTGCGTTACAAGCTGAATTTGCTGCTGCTGATGTAGTTGTATCTGACGCTTTTGCTGCTGCTGACCTTGCTATGAAGACTGATCTCGAAAGTGATATCTCTGATGAAATCGCTGCTCGTGTTGCTGGTGACCAAGCAGAGGCTACCGCTCGTGTGGCTGCTGTTTCTGCTGAAGAGACTGCTCGTATTGCTGGTGATGACGCATTGACTACTTCTTTGAATTCTGAAGTTACTCGTGCTACTGGTGTCGAGGCTCAATTGCAAAGCAAAATCACTAATATGCATGATGGTGAAACTACTGTTAAGTACACCCCTAATGCGGTTGCTTCTGCTTCTATCATGTTACTTCCTGGTTTCGCACATCACATCGTTGTTAACTCTGGTGCTTCTGCAATGGCAACATTGCCGGTATTGGGTGCAAACTTCAAAATGACTTTGAACCTTGCTGCTTCAAGTTCTGAACCAATGGAATTCCATGCACCTGCTGGATTTACTATTGATGGAGAAGCAGACGGTAAGATCACTCTTCACCCAGGGTCTTCTGTAGCTTTCTTGGAGAATGCTGGTGTTTATTACATGGTGTAATAGCTAACTAGTTTGCAATACTCGACGTCGTTGAGCGTTGCTCTTTGGCCTTGAGGAGAAATCTTCAGGGCCATTTTTTTAAGACACTTAAAATTCATTGGAGGAAACAAAATGTCTATGAAATTAAATAAAACACTCGCTGCACTATCTCAGCCTACTCCCTCAACCGACGGGATGTTAGCGCAAGGAAATGCTACAGCACAATCTGTAATCATCGTTGGATTTGCTAACGTTGATATTTACGGAAAACAGAGCGGAGCATGGTCTTTGATTGATGAACTCAGATCGGATGGCTTTCTGAACACGGATGAAGCACACGATGGTGGTTATAATCCTGGGTATGATACGCATGCCGTTGATTTAGCGCAATACGAAGATGTATACTTTGTATCTATGTCTGGAGAGCAAGAAGTAATGAGATACTTCTTTGTTGAAGATCATGTTGTATCGCCGACCGTAGAGGGTTCGAAGGCCAACAAGCTTGAAGATATCTCTGATATGCCCGCATTTACCGTTGCTGATGCAGGAAAGGTATTAACTGTTGATGCATTAGGAAGTTTAACCTGGGTAACCAGATAAGGAGAATATCATGAAAAAAACTAAACTTTTGAGAGAGACGGCTTATTTAGTCCCTCCGCAACCGGCGGATGGATTTCTACCGCCGACTGGTTTTGATTTGAAAATATCAGTCAGTCTCCACGAAGTAGATATTAAAATCTACGGTTTCAATGGCTCATCTTGGGACCTATTGCACGATGCTGATGGCTTAATACCATCATACATTTCTGACATTGGACATCAGAAATATTATTTCGAATCTAAAACAGGATCCGAACAAACTGTTCGAGTTTCATTTTTATCTTCTGAAAACGAAGTGGGACTTGGAATTAGAACAGGTTCTACGCCTCAAACTAGAAAGTTTTACGACATCGAAGAGATCCCTGTCTATAATGGCTCTCGTGATGGCGCAATGCTTACAATTATGTCCGATGGGTCGTTGGCTTGGTTGTTGGCTAATGAGCCATTCATCATTCCATCAGAAGGTGGAGAAGAGGAAGGTGGAGGTGTTAGTTATCTTGAATCTGACGCAACTCTTTACGGAGATGCTAACTTGAGCAACGGTTCTCTTGTTCTTGACGGAACAGGCGACTACGGCGTTATCGACGATGGTTTCAGATTTACAGACAAGATGACTACATCTGTTTGGTTTAAGACTACTGCAACTGGTGATAGAAGAATCTATTCTTCTCACGTCAGATCCATTAGTGGTGCAGGACGGCAAAACGGTTTCTTCGCAAGACTCAACAATGGACAGTTGAAATATAGACATCCAGCTGGTGGCTCTGGTGAGCTTACTGGTCCAAGTGGCTTAAATGATGGCGCTTGGCATCACTTAGCCTTGTCTTGGGAGGCATCTGTTGGCTATACTTTATATGTTGACGGTTCTCAAGTAAGTTCTGGTGGATCAGGCGGTGCTAATGGATATGCTTCTGGTTGGGGTCTCTATATTGGAGCAAACCCATGGAATCGTACTCCTCAGGAGCCCTATGCTTTCTTTGATGGAGAGATTAGAAACTTCGAAATCGAAAACGAAGTGCTGACAGCAGAGCAAATTGAAAGCAAGTACGATGATGATGCACCGTTCACTCCAACAGGCACTGGGTCCTTCTTAGAGGATTTTACAATGTTTGGAGGAGGAACAGTCACTGATGGAGTTCTTTCGACAGACGCTGCTAGTCCTTCTTATTACAAGAAGTCTGGAATGACCGCACCAAGCACAACTGCAACAACGGCAGTGTTCTCAATGTGGTTTAACCCAGAGCAATCTCAGATGGG
>Ga0208434_1000516_pt1 | contig 18045 bp, 37 predicted proteins | sample 13_taG_FD_184086 | JGI IMG/M metagenome (GOLD analysis project Ga0208434, IMG submission 184086) | Marine viral communities from the Subarctic Pacific Ocean - 13_ETSP_OMZ_AT15268 metaG (SPAdes) (version 2) | ecosystem: Environmental > Aquatic > Marine > Oceanic | place: Pacific Ocean | collected... | reverse complement strand
GCTGCATCATTGCAACTATCTGTCTACGCTCTTCTGCATCACGAATCAAGCCATCAGGTACACCAAATTTTTTCGCAAGATGAACTGCGGTCTCTTCAGTGTTAATTAAAAGGTTAGTCATCTCACCACCGAAGTACGCATTTACCATTTCTAGGAACCGCGCAACCGATGTAATATCTTGATTCGACTGCGCTTGTGCAAGTGGAGAAACGGAACGAATCTTAACCTCACGACCGTTTACAGTCGGCAGCTCAATGCGACCCTGCTTTCTAAGGATGTGAATAACACGTTGCAATACTGGTTGAACCAACTCAGCTTGCAAGCGACCAAACGCAGATCCAATGCGGCGAGATAGATCAGCCATACGTTCCGCAACTTCAGTAGCAGACGCAGGTGTTCGATCTGGATTGCCTAGCATGTCATTGTATAGCGCACGTTTAATATTCAAACGCATATCGCTTAGAACAAGATCTGCTACGTCAAAACGACCTGCTGCCTGAATTGGCTGCAAGCCGCCTGACTGGGGGGATTTAGGAATAATAGTGCCGGGCACTAGATTGATTGTATCTGGGTTTACAATGCCATCATCATCCATCTGGTAGATTCCAGAGATTGCCATTTGGGCATTTTCAAGAACAAGCTGAATTGTTAGGTTAGTTGTTTTGATTGCAGACAAAGCGTTCATCAATGGCCCACGACCATAGACTTCACCCGCACACTTAGACCAACGGAAACAAACATAAGGGTTTGAGCCAACGCCATTAAACTTATGCTCAACAAGATAAGTCTGTGTAGACATATCAATTACATAGTGAAGATAGGCTTCTTGGTTTTTCTTTGTGTAATCTTTGCAAACTACCTCAAGAACAGTACACTTGCCCTCTGGATCTCGGGAAATACGTTGCGCAACCTTCTGATCAAACTTGCCATCATCATAAAGTATTGGCAGATCAGAGTTACGGATGCCCTTACGCTCACGGAAAACGTGGTCAATCTTATCATCGGGGCCAGTATCTAGCACTACATGAGGCAACGGAACCGCAGAGAAGACAATCGGATTAATAGAATCGCCCTCTTCAACACATAGAACACCAGTGCCAACAGCCAGATCCATGAAAGATTCATGCACTTCTTGTGAGAAGTTAGAGTTTTGTAGAATTTCAAATACATACTCTGTGATTTCATCAAGGTCATTGTCGATTAAATCGCGCTCTTCCATTGCAATCTCTGACCCAGCAGTAAGATCTGCCCAACGTGCAAAGTTAGGAACAAGGCCAGATTGCAAGCGGGATGCAAATTCTTGAACACCAACAACCGCAGTTTCGTCAAAGATCTTATCATCTCGACGCTGACCAGCAGTCTCGTAGTAAAATGATTCACGTTGAGGTAGCGCATACTCATAGCACTCCTCAAAAAGATCTACGAAGTTTTGTCTATGAGCCTTGGCTTTTTCATAGCGTTCAAGATATTTTTTGGGATCATGCATTAGCTGTACCTACTATAGAATCCAATACCACCGCGAGATCCAGCAATTAGCGATCTGCGACCAGACCCTCGACGCTTACCTGTTGCTTCAGTAACCCGAGCATCTTCACGCATACCACGAAGCTCACGCTCTTCACCAGTCAACACTTTCTTACCAGATCCATATTCGGCTGAACGTTCTAGACGTTTGCGAAGAAGGGATTGCTTTTGACGCGCACGTTCTTGACGCGCTCTAGCCAACTCAGCAGATGAAAGCTCTTCTTGCTTTTTAGCGGCGTCACTTGGTTTTTGCTGTACTACCGTTTGATAAGTTACACTTGTAGTGCCAATAGGTTTTTCTTCATCAGCAGTTACAAGAGGCTGATCTTTAGTTTCAGTCTCTGTAATTTCTCTGTATGGCCCGCCACTAGATGTTGCATCAATGATTTCTTGATTGCGCTTATCTCTGCGCTCTTTCATTTCGTCTACAAAATCTAAACGTTCTTCAGATAATTTTTTCTGACGCTCTTCTTCAGCAACCAAAGCAGCTAATTCTTCTTCAGCTTTTCTAACTTCAGACTCTCGCTCTTCACTGCCATCAGTTAAATAAGTAACATCACCAGTTGGCGTTACATCACTTGGTCTAGTGACCTGAACCGTCTTTGGTTCTTCAACTACTGGCTCTGGCGCAGATTTTTTAGACTTTCCAAAACACATAGGATTACTCCTTCTTTGCTATTGCAAAGCATAGAAATTAAAAAAGTTCAACGCACAAGTGACCATACGCTCGGTTTCTTTGCTGCGCTCTTGGGTTTTCTGTTAAACACATCAAAGTCTTTTCGTGCGTTTACAACCTGAGAAGGTTTCTGATTAGACATCAAAGCGCGGCCCTCACCAGCACCAAGAAGAAGATACTGCAATGCGTCATGAATGTGCGAGTACATATTCTTATCAGGTTTATCAGCGTATCTTTCACCACTAACTTCCATACGTTTGTAAGAATATCCACCCTCAAAGCCTTTAATAAGTTGCTGGCAACGACGATCAACTAAGAACGCAGGTTTACCCTCAACCATTTTATTAAGTTGTTGCGAAACTGACTCCAAGCGGAGATCCACCGAATTACTCGGAGCGGGGAATGCGCGAAGACCAGCACCTCTAAGTATGTGGAAAGGGGTAGATTCGTCCGTTTGCGCCCTGAAATCACCTGCTGGATCGCCGTATATGTAGACATCGGAAACCGTGGTAAAGCGCGTAGCAATTTCATTTCTCAAAACCTCTGCAAATCTAACGATACCCATATCAAATGCAACGACTTCAGACTGAATCAACCACCTGTTTCGAACTTTTTGACCAATGACAGCAGCGGGAGTAAGCCCAAAGTCGATGCCAATATACAAAGGAAGGTTGGCAGCAACTGGTATTTCTTCTTTGGCAACGTGAGTTTCTGAAACAAACATAGGATATACAGGCTTTCCATCTTGGATTGTGCCTAGTTTATTCATCACATAGACATCAATCCAGCTTTTAGTCTTACCTTGAATTAGATTAGGATAGTAGTTCTGCATCATGTTCTGGCGATTCTCAGCCTTATCGCTTGGAACATAGTTCTCTACCTCACCATCCTCATTATAAACTTCCTTCATTCCAGAGGGCTGCGTAAAGAACTGCCAGTTGTCAGGCTTAACCAACATCTTGGCTTGCTCACGCGGAATATGATCTGGGATTGGAACCTCACCAGACATGATAGGCCACCAGTGATCTTCTTCAGGAGCATTGGTATCGGCAATAACGCCAGTCCAACTAGGGCCACCATCACGCATAGAGGGGAATCGACCAACACGCATTGTACACGCATCAATGATACTCTTAGGAATCTCACGCGCCTCGTTAATCCAAATGCCAGTTAGTTCGAGTGAAAGTAATTTCTTAACATCTTCAGGGCGATCTAATGCTAAGAAGATGACCTCCAAATCCAAGTCACCCTTTTTAATATGGTGGGTGTAAGGTACAGACCAGATGAACTTACCCCATTGCTCTTCTGGAAACCAATCAAGCCAAGTCTTAATAGTAGTTGTTCGTAGCTGCGGGTTGGTATTTCGAATGATAGCCCACCGACTGCGGCGAATCCCATCCTGATTTTTCTCTTGAGCAAGTGCCCTGCGGAATACTTCTACGCAGCAGCCGACAGATTTACCAGATCCAACAGGGCCACGAATGCCACGAAAGAACGTCTCGTCCTTCATAAAGTCTTTTAGAACCTGACCATCAGGCTTGTACTTAAAGGCTGCCAACTTTGTGATCCACTGCAAACTTCAACATGCGTTCAATAACTTCAGGCCCAATAACATCGATGATCCTGTCAGCTTCGTAATTAGTTTGAAAGTCTTTGGGGTGGTGCTGCATGTGTACTTTCTTCACCACCCTGCGGAGCAAGTCTCGCTCATGCTTAGAAAGGGTCTGAGTAAAGCTCATTCGTCTTCTATCTCAATTCTTTTGGGCGCAGCCGTTTTCTTCTTAGGCTTCGGCTTAGAATACGCCTCGTTAATGTCAGGAGTGGAAGGGTCGTCTGCCTTCAGTCGTCCCTTGGAGCTGCGAGAACGTGTCGGTTCTGGCCCTTCCACCAAGCGGCGCGAGTCGGGAGTTCTCGTTTTGCCGCTATACGTTGTACCAGCAAGAACATGTGTCTCACCAGTATACAATTCACCACTTGTCAAATACCAAGCCATTTATTTATAGCCTTTGCTTAGAAGAGACTTCTTACTCATCGGCTTCTTCTTTTTCTTTGCATACTCTTTAGCCGCCTTCATACCAGCTTTAGTATACGCAAACTTCTTTCCATCAACGTTAGGCATTTCTATATCTCCTTACTTTCCGAGCAATCGCTTTCGGTTGAGCCACAAACTGCTCACCCTTTGCCTTACCCTCTCGTTTAGCTCTGGTTGTAGCTGCATATTCAGAAGAACTAAGAGCAGCAATAGCCTTGCTAGGAAGGTAGCGTTCACCAGTCTCACTAGACTTCTTGCCACTCTTGGTGCGCCATTTCTGCTTACCCCAGTTAAGAAGCGACTTTTGACTTGCTTTCATCTGCTTCCCTCTGCTTCTTTAGTACAGCATTTAACGTACCACGATCTTCGTAGTTCATTTGTAACCACCACCACGTTTCTTGTACTCTTTTGCTAAGAGTTGCGCCTTACGCGCTGACCACTGACCAGCAGCCGTTCCATGCGTAGCGCGATTCTTTATAGCATGGAATAAACTTTTACGCATCTTTGGTTTTGTATAGTTGCCAGCCTTGTTAACTTCACTCATGACTTCTTATGCCTCTTAGCAAAATTACGCGCAGCCTCTACACTACCAAACCCCCAAGCCTTTAATGCCAGGGCTTTTCTCGTAGGCCGACCCTTGTCATCCTTCATAGCACCCTTCATACCAGCAAACCGAGCAGCAAAAGAAACACGACGAGGATTAGTCCCACTCTTAACAGGAGCCTTGAGATTAGCACCCTCAGTCCTCTTAAAATAAGCACGACCCGCTGCATTCAAACCACCCTTGGGGTTCTGATACTTCTTTGCTGGCATCTATGGCTCCTGATCTTTCTTTACCTTCTCCGCCATTCTATCCTGACGCAACATATTTTTCTCAATCTTCTCCGCCTTCTTCAGCAAAGAACGACGCTGTGAAGACGTTACCATCTGCCCATCATCCATCTTCAAGAACTCACGCACCTTACGACGAAGTTTACTCAAGTTGGAATAATCCTTGGGCATCCGCTCCAACTGAGCATCCAACATCTCATACCTAGCCTTCATTAAACTAGCGGGACTCTGACCTTTGGGCATGACGTACCTTTCACCAAAAAAATTCAATTCAAACTCTTTCGAGCTTTTTGACGTTATAATGTGCGTTGGGGACTACTGACAATCACACTAGCGCATGTTTTTAACCCCACCCCCTGCTAGGACAAATCGATTGTTACACTGATATCCCCAGCAATTTGTACCTGTGAGCGATCTATAGGCTTGAACCCAGCACGATCTAACAGATCCTTGGACGCTTCTAGCTGCACATACTCGCTCTTAGCTCCACTGGATAACTCCGCTACCCTGCCCAGTGCCCTGACAGCGTGAATTCCAAATGCATCTGCTGTTGCTTGCATGAGATACTGTTGCACGTGCGGAGTTTTCATAGCTTTGTATGCTGAGGCTCGTCCGCTGTTTCCTGCTGCGTACCCAGCCTCCTGTGCAGCTTTTGCTACATTGCCACCGTTTGCTACAAACGCATCCACTAACGCTCGTTGCCTTTCTGTTAGATCACGCTTAATCACACTGCTCATATCTAAGCCCTTTCGACCGTCTGTTCATAGTCCTTACTGTAGCCCCCCTCTCCCTCTCTCCCCCCATTGATAGCACTCGATGTAACACCCTTGTCAACGCACAAATTGCACGTTTGCTACAACATTCTACCTGTGAAGCACACTACAAAGGTGATTGAGAACTGCAAGTTTCAGTTCTGCCTCGCTTCGGTTTACTGTCTCAGTCAGTACGCTCGTCGGCACCTTGTCACAGCTGCGGCCACCTCGCACGTCTTTGTTCATTGCATCGGGCCAAAGACCATTCGCAAGCAGTTTCCTTTTGCTGTTCATAGCTGTGTGATTGTGGCTGCTGGCAGTGTGTAGTTCGACCTTCTCCTTGTGGGGAAACAACTTGCGAATAGCAACCTGATCTGGGGATCAGGCTTTGGCTCCGTGCATGAAGTCGTCGTTGCGAGGGTGGTCCTCGCACGTAACAAGGAGCCTAGAGCTATGACTAAGAAAGTACCTACACTCGTTGAACTAAAACTTGCAGTTCTAAATCATTTTCAAGCTACACAGGATGTTGCACCAAACGAACAATTTGTTGCTGGCATTGCCAGAGACGAATGTTACACCTCGCACAACTCACTGGTCTACAAGAAGAAGCAGATGGCTGACAAGTTGGCGGACTACGAGACAGCCGTCGAAGAGGGCAAAGACATTCGCGCCGATGCGATCGCGCGACTGCTCGACAACATGGAAGTCGAACTCACGTTGTTAGCGGAGCGTCACGAAGCAGACCTTAGCGTCTATGAGCAAGTGACAGGCACACAGTGGGAACCGATGGCTAAGAAGCGTCGCCCAGCCAAACTATCCAATGATCGGATGGCAGCACTCAAAGCAAAGGTGGCGTAAGCCACCCCCGCAAGGGGCAGCACCGTCTGCCCTTTTTACACACTCGGTAATCAAGGGGTTGACTGTTCCGTGTAGGCTTGTGCGCTGCGGATCTACCCTACAATCATGGAGAAAACGAATGAACTTTTCTGACAGCCAACTAATCTCAGCTATCCGCTCAATCATTGCTGAAGAAGTAGACAACCGCATCAAAGCAATCGAAGAGAATGAACTTAATGTTTGGGATCATAGATCTGACATCGAAGATATCATCTGCGACTATCTCAACTCAAACGTAACAATAACATTGGAGGCATAACAATGGACGTAAGATTACATGAAGTACAATCAGTCTGGGAAGAAATAGACTACCATGGTGAAAACTATACGTTTGTTACTCGCAAACTCAGAATAATCGACAAAGAAGGCAAGGAATATTCCCTGACTTTATTCAGCGATACTATCGATAACCTAATGACAACTAAAACAAGGATAAATCGTTATGATTAAACCTATCGGATTGTTTCACACGCCCAAAGATTGGGACGAACTGATGGCATGGATTCATCTGCATAATGATGAAGATAAAGCACATCTAACAACAGCAGCAGCTATGGCTTGGAACCTAGCTGCAAAGGAGACTAATAATGGACAAAATTGAAAAAACTATACGCAAAGCTCTTGAAAGAGAGCTTGGTAAGAAAGCAAAACCTTGGCTTGATGAAAAAGTTATTATTTCAATTCCCATTCGGAAGGACTCTAACAATGAAGACGCCTAGTTTTACACGCCGTGACTTTGTGTTTATCGCAGATCACATTGCACCAATGATGCATTGGCCTACTCACATTCATGATCTTGCCGATATGCTTAATGCTACGAACCCTAGATTTAATCGCGAACGGTTTATCGAACGTGCAACCAAAGCATGGGAGGCAAACTATCAAGCTAACTTGGAGAACATCAATGACGAGATCGACTATTGAATTGATCCATTGCCCAGAATGCCTGGGCGATGGCACTCTAACTTACGAACGCCCTGAGCCATGGGTCAATCGGGATCTACCACCAAGTCTTGAAGAGTATCAAGCCGAGTGCTGGAACTGTCATGGCAGTGGCGAAATCGAAGCACTTGAGTTCGAAGAGCTAGACCATGATGATGGTCAACCAACAATGTACGAAGAGTACCAAGATTTATACGGAGGCGATGATCGGCATGACGGATAAACAAACAGAAAGCCTTAGAAATATATTAGATCAAGGCACACACATCACAGCACTTGATGCACTAAATTGGTTTGGTTGCTTTCGTCTGGCAGCCAGAGTGTACGATCTCAAACAAGAAGGTTACGACATTGAGAAATACACACAGGTAAATGATATCGGTAAGCGCATAACGTATTACTACAAGACTTGACATGAAAGTTGCACATGTGCATATGCTGCGGCATGTTACAGAGTTATTGGGATCAGATCCTAGAAAAGCATCGCTATGTTGATCTGCCTTTGCATAAGGTCTTTATCTTAGCAAAGATACCAACGTCTACTTACTATCGTACACTGCATGGCAAGACTGAAATGAGTTTCGAGACTGCCAAGAAAGTGTATCAGACATTGGATAGATTATCTAAACGGTGGCCGACAGGTCTGGTTGAACCAAAGAAAATCAATGCCGCAGTTCCAAAACTACACAAAAGCAACAGAGGTGACTGACTCATACGTTGAGTTGATCGATGCTCTGGTTGCAAGAAGGAATGAACTTGGTCTTTCACAAGAACGATTGGCTTTGGAAATAGGCTGTACCATTTCACTAATTCATAAATGGGAACAGTATAAACGTGTGCCATCTGGCTTCATGTTGACATGCTGGCTGGATGCACTTGGCGTTAAGATCAAAGTCTGCTCGTACGAAGATTGATGCGGGCACTACAATTTGCGATTCATGTGGTGACAAGACACAATACTTTGTTGCTATCATGGCATCGATGAAACCTGCACGTTATCACATGGTGTGCATGAACTGCTATGAGGATGGATCATGGGAAACAAGAATAAGCAGAAAGGAAGCTACCACGAACGATGGTTCGTCAAGTGGCTCGAAGACCAAGGGATCGAAGCAAAGAAAGTCCCGCTCTCAGGGTCGCTCGGAGGAGAATACTCAGGAGACATCCACCTCCCCTCATTGGTCGGACGAAATCTGGTAGTTGAAGTAAAGTATCGCACAACATCTAGTTTTCCTAATGCTTTCAAGGTCTTGGAAGGTAGGGACATGGCATTGTTCAAAAGAAAAACTGGTCAGGATAAAGTTTGCGTGATACTATCGGAGTCACTATTCAAGGAAATGATCGAGCGAATGAAATAAAAAAGCTCTGCCAATGGGAGCTGGCAGAGCAAGTAGTGAGGCAAAATATATAACAAGGAGTACATAAGCCGTGCTATATGCTGAGATACTACTACGAGAGGTAGTACAATGGCAAGTACCAAACAGTCATGCAAAGTTAATCATGCTGCTCATTGCGGATCATACAGATGCGCACGGTATAGCCTATCCAACCATCCAAAGACTGTGTGATTTGTCTGGACTTAGTAAGAGTTCAGTCATTCGTGCTGTAAATTACTGTGTCAAACACGGTTACTTAACCAAGGTCGCAGGTCGCACTGGTGTGTCTACGATCTATCAATTCAACTGTTTAAAAGAGGAGGGTGTCAGTGTGACACACCAAGATAATAATAATGTAACTAAGTTAAATATATCTAATACTACTTGGGGTGTCAGTGAGACACCTACTTTTGATGAGTTCTGGCAGACCTACCCACGCAAGATTGCTAAAGGTCATGCTCGACTAGCATTTGCAAGAGCACTGAAGAAGACAGATGCCAATACAATAATTGAGGCTGCTTCTAAGTTTGCTCAATCTGTTGAGTACAAAGAGAAGAAATACATTCCCTATCCAACAACATGGCTTAACGGTGAGCGTTGGGAAGATGATATCGATGATGTGTCTGGTCGCTCAAATACTGACCGACTGAATGACATAATAGATTTTGACAAATATCTATTGGAGGCAAAGAAATGATGTATCGTGTGACAAGAAAAGAAACCTATGTAACTTTCGTATCAGCTACTGCTGAGGATAGCGCGTGGGAATTAGTCAACGAAATGAGTAATGGCGATAGTGAATGGCTGTCTACCCCAGACGACACAGAAATTCAGATTGAATTATTTGACAAGTATTTATTGGAGGCAAAGAAATGAATTACGAAGATCGCACTCGCAAGGTTGGGAGTTGGCTGCAAGAAGTATTGCGCAGATATACCCCGCCTACTGGTTTGGATAATGAGACATTGAAGAAGGAGATGGTGCTGATTGTTCAGGATGTGAACAAGAACATTCCATCTCAGTATGAAGATGCTGACTTTGCTATGGTACTCGAGAAGATCGACGGACATGTGCGCGCCTTACATGGAGCGCGCACTTGGCCGACGATTAAGATCTTTATCCAGTCAACTAAAGATGCAGTGAAAGAACATAACAATGCTATCGATGTACCCAAGGTAACTGCGCCAACATACAGCATGGATCGAAGCGATACGATTATGGTCAAGCGCATCAAGAGCGGTGAGCCAATACCAGATTACATCTTGAATCCTGAATCTGTAACACGCGCTCGGCTAATTGATGGCGGTCACATTACTGACCATGATCTACAAAAATACATTGCACCTGCTGCACGAATGCAGTAAACATAATGTAGATAACTAGTGAGGTAACAATGAAACGTACTGGATTTATAGGCGGTAGTGATGCCGTAAAGATCATGAATGGTGACTGGTTTGAGCTATGGGAAGTGAAGACTGGACTCAAAGAACCAGAAGATCTTAGCTCCAAACTTGCAGTGCAACTTGGCATTCACACTGAAGACTTCAATCTGTCTTGGTTTGAAAAAGAAAACAACTGTGTACTGACCAACCATCAATCTGAGTTTGAAATATCATCAGGCCGAGTGCTCCCGCTGCGCGGTACAGTCGATGCAATGTGGAACGGCAACATCGTAGAAGCAAAGCATACCAATGCATTCTATACCATGGACAAGGTGCTTGAGTATTACATGCCGCAGTTGCAATTCTACATGTATCTAGCAGATGCAGACGCAGCGCATATGTCAGCGATCTTTGGCAACAACAAGTATGAATGCTGCAAAGTAAACCGAGATCCTAATTATATCTCAGCTATGATGGATATGATTAATGAGTTTTCTAAGTGTGTGGTAGATAACATCGAGCCTGTTGGCTTTGATATTCCTGACGCACTATCAATCAATTCAATACCCATCGATGACATGGTGAAGCGCGATGCATCAACAGACAATATGTTTATGGATCGCGTAGTTACTTACATCAACAGCTACGAACACAATCGTACATTTGAGAACGCCAAGAAAGATCTCAAAAACATGATGGCAGACAACGAAAGAGAAGTGTTCTGCGATCAACTATCAATAAAGCGAGACAAACGTGGATCAGTACGGATCTATATTCGCAATCAAAAGGAGGCAAAGTAATGTCAAACATGAAAGTATGGGACAATGTATCCAAGTCAGACGCTAAGTTTCTAAAGCAAGTAAAGGTAGGCCGTGGGTTTACAGCTATCGATGCTCATTCTCAGATAATGAAAGCAACCGAAGTATTTGGGCCTGTGGGTGAGGGTTGGGGTTATCATGTATCTCATGACATCCAAGTCCTTACACCTAACGACAGCGTCATTGTAGCGAGTGTCAGCGTATGGCACAACGAACCCTCTAATGTATTCGGGCCGGTGCTTGGTTGTAAGATGCTAATGCGCAATGGCAAGATCGATGAAGACGCACCTAAGAAAGCAATGACTGATGGTCTAACCAAAGCATTGTCACACCTTGGATTTAATGCAGATGTATTCCTCGGTGAATTTGACGGTAACAAATACACTGATGATAAGAGCGGTGGCAGCAGCCACAAAGAATGGTAATCAACAAAGGAGCCAGAAGCATGGCAGATTATGACAACACAAACTCAGGCGCAGCTTTCAAACCATTTGATAGTCAACGCATGATCCTTCAAGGCAAAGTAAATCTTGAAGGCAATGAACGTAAAGTCGTTATGGTTGCAGACCAAACGCGCGGTGGTGATAAGATTATTGAAGTCTATCAGAAAGTTGCAGTGTTATTTGACAACGATAAAAAAGGCAATGAGTCAGCACCAGATTATTCAGGGCCAGTTGAAGACTACGCCACCAACAAGGACATGCGCATTGCAGCTTGGAAACGTCAGAAAGATGGTGGCAACTATATGAGTATGCAGATTACAGAAAAACAACAGGGAGGATCTAACAATAAACTTGATGATAAAATCCCATTCTAATGGAAACATGGGATGAAATGAAAGCGCGTCACATGCGCGAACGTGTTGAGCTAGTGAAGTCACTGGCTCAATCACGTTACACACAGACACAGGCATCTAAAATCTTACACATGAAACTAAGCGCACTTAATAATTTTGTTCGGCGCAATCAGATTTACTGGCCTGTTATTCAACAAGGTAGACCAACACACAAGGAGTAGATACATGGACTACATTCGTGAGGTAAATATAAGCAAAGTAATGATAACCCCAGAGATGGCTAGATCATTGCTAGAAAATAATCCAATCAACAGAACCCCATCAAAAACAAAAGTTAATGAATATGCATCGGATATGTTAAGTGGTAACTTCTTGTTTGCAGGTCATACAGTATGCCTATCTAAAGAAAGAACGTTACTAGATGGTCAACAAAGACTAATGGCTTGCGTTCAGTCAGACACACCATTTCATACAATCTTAGTAGAAAACCTACCTGAAGATATTATTAGAGTTATAGACTCAGGTAAGAAAAGAACATATTCAGATCAGTTAAAAATGGATGGACATAAAAAGCCTGGGCTGCTTGCTGCATCAATTAAAATGCTTACACTTATTGCTCGAAAAAATCCTAAAGACGCAGGGCATTATACTACAACTCAACTAAATCAGGTTCTAAAGAAACACCCTTTTATTGTTGAGAGCGTAGATCGTGGAAGCAATACATTTAAAAAAGCAGATCCCATTCTTTCCGCAATACATTACATAGCCAACTACACTGGGCATGAACACAAAGCAGATCAATTTATTGAGACATGGAAGGGTGGCGTTAAAAACTATGAGAACGATCCAATAGTTTACATCAGAGAAAAACTTTACGAAGATCTTGGTAAAGTTAAAAAGATGACAACCGTTACCAGAATGAGATACATTATGTACTCATGGCAGAAGTTCAAACTAAACCAGCCAATACAAGCAGCAAGACCACAGACGTTTGAAATGGAAGGCTGGGATAAAATAACTTGTGGAATAAAATGACAAAGAACCAAAGATTGCAGTATCTCAAGCGCATCGTGCGCTTGTGTGCTGCTCACAAAGCAAACCCCAACCAACAAAAAAATGAAGTAGATGAGATAAGAGCACTCGCTCAACACATCATCGATGTAGAAGAAAAAGATACAGATGTAGAGGGAACACCAATATGAGCATAGCTACAGCATGGCTTGAATTAGCCGCCCAAGAACGTGCTAGGCACAATGAAACATGGGGAAGAATCCCAGAAAAAAGAAAAGAAAAATATATTCCAAGAAAAAGAAAAGGCCCTCGAAATCCTAAACGACTAGAGTTGATTAGAGAAATGATTCAAGAAGGCCTTCGCACAGTAGATATTGCTAATGAATTAGGAGTTAGCGAATCAAGTATTCGATACTGGCGTAGGTATTACAATCTAACGTGAGTCGTGTGGGCGGAGCTATGTGTCGGGCTATAGCAATCTAATACAACCAACAAAAACTGATAGTATCAACCGCCCACTGCGACAATCTATCAAAAGAAAGAACAGAGGCAATGGAAACTTTCTATATTTTTTTAATTTCTTACAGCATTCAAGGACATCCCATCGAACGAACAATACTCTTAGAAAATAGTGACCAGTGTCAGATAGCAATCCGAGCAAACGAACCGCTATCTGACGCCCTTGGTGCTGACATGTATTGTATAGACACAGGGAGGATATCTAAATCAATACGACCAAGGCTTAGACCATCAACTCAAAGTGAGGAGCATCAATAAACGGACGACGACCTTGGGATCTGCGTGTATCAATGTAATCATTCATTGCAGATTCCATGTTACCATCCCACTGAGCAATGTTTGGTACAGTCCAAGCTGCTCCCCAACGAATAGGCACATCAACTGCACGTGATGCTTCTGCCATTGCATCAGCAATCTCATCGTACAAATTCAATTCCCAACGTCCACCATCTACATACGCCATAAGATCTACGGCAATACCATCTAAGTGCTTAGACTTCATGGTTTGACTTGCACCCTTGGCTACCAATGCACGTTGTTCTTCAATGGTTCGAAGCCCACAGATCACAGAAAAATCTTGTTTGCTTACACCAATAGCATACTTAACGACAGCAACCATGCGCTCATCAACGCCCTCTAGTTTTGACAGGCTACGCTTGCCTAACTTGTAACTCATTTCTTTAATCCTCTCATTGTACGTATGCCAAAGCTGGCAGCGATGCTGGCATACATACCCCATTGCACCCATAAGGGTGTAGTTTCCAAGTTTGCAAATCCCTGTGCCATAGTATCTTGTAGACTAGGAACAAAATTAGCAGCAAGTATAAGAACGAAAACAATAGTCCAAAGTTCGTCTTTCCAAGAGTTCTGCGCAGAACGGATAGCCTCAAGTTCCCAATCAATTTCACCAGTTGCTTGCTTAAGTTTGATCTCTGCATTTGCTTTCTGTACCGCTGTCTTACCATCAACCCATGCTGTAGCTAAACTTCCAAGGCTACCTATAATCTGACCGATCATACAGACCCCCGATCCGTCTTAGCTTCTTTGTTCATCCAGATCCCAAAGCAACCAGTCAATGCACCCATACACACAGAAACCAAACCAGCCTGTCCATTGCTAGGATCAGGCAAAGACATGTACCAGTGTACGCTTTGGTAAGTTAAAATTGTTACCACTAGCATCATCAGCCGTGGGAATACTTTGTATTCATCAATCACTGTTGCTGGCATAATGTTCTGCAATCCTTTTGTTCGACGTGATTATAACCACTTTTCCGTTTTTGTCCAAAACTGTGTACTTTACCACTTTCCCATGTAGACACCCAAGTAATAGATGCAGAGAACCGTAATGATCACAGCCATGCCAATCCCCGCGATTGTAGCTAACAGCTCCATGCGCTCTTCTCTAGCCTTCTCTGCGGCCTTTCTCGCTGCTTGTCTTTGTTTCCTAGCTTCAACTTGCCATTGTTGCCATCTGTCCCATGTGCCAGGGGGCGCATAGAGGCGACAGTAACTTTCTAATTCTGCACGTTTCTCGCGCAACTTTTCTAAATGCTGAAACTCTTCCCAATCACCTTCAGAGCTACCCGTAATCATTGTAATCGGGCTAGACTTCTTCTTGTTGATTGCTTCTTTTATATCTTCTTCCGCAGAAAGGAACTTACCGACCGCGCCGATAAGCCCCGCAGTTTCCTTGCCATTCCCAAGAGCCTGACGGATAACCGAATAAGCGGCATTCGCAGCCGCAATGCTCTCAAGTATAGCCATGTCATCATCCTAACATGTTTATCCGCAACAGTAAGGCAATGATGGCAGCACTCGTACCAATAACAAGTGCTTCCAATCTTTTGACACGGTTAAACAAATCACGGAACTGAATGTCCATTTCCGTTTTCATAGCCACAATCTCTTTTTCTAAGCCATCAATTCGCTGATGTGCTGACTGTACTGTTCGTTTGTCCATTGTCTAACTGCTCTTTTAATCTATCTATGTATCCCTGCCGACCAACTTGCATTTGCTCAATGTTTAAAGATGCTGCTCTAATCTTTTGATCCAACGATCCTATTTGATTAATGCAATGCTTTGCTGCATCTGATAGCTGATCTTCTGTGTATTCTATGTCGTCAATCGTAATGACCTTTTGTTCTTCAGTCACGTTGATCTCCTTTCAGTTAAGTTAAGCAGCCCAAGGTGTTCCAGAGGCTTCGGTTGGGTTTGCCATTGCGTCGATCTTTGCAGCAATAGCGGCTTCTGTATCATCCTGTGATACACTGCCCCACACCCAAGCCTGTGCTTGCGCCTCAGTGACATCAGCGTAGGCAACGAAATCAGATGAAGATGGGTCAGGTGTTAGACCCACAGTGCCATAAGATGACGCTGAGTTGTCACCGTCTACGCCTGTGCAGCGCCAGTGAATTACGTTAATGCCGCCAGTTGCGATGTCGTGTTCGCAGGTGGGGATTGTCCAGTCGTATGTAATAGCCATAATTTTATCCTTCTAGGGCAGATAGTCGTGTTTCCAAGTTGTCAATCTTTGTGAGTGCTTCTTGCAGTGCAGCAGTCAGCAGGGGTACGAGTTTGCTTTGGTCAATACCTTGGTAATCAGGGACACTGCGAGTACCCATGACAGCATCAACTGCGGCTGTTAGCTCGTTTCCTTCATCATCGTAGGTAGCCTCAACCGCTGGAGTAACTTCATACTCTTCGTCACGCATTGCATCCTTCGTACCTGTTACAGCCTCTGGGACAACAGCCTGTGCCTCATGGGCAAGGAAGCCATCCACACGGGTGCCATCAGCAATCCACTCAAAGTTCACTGGGTTCAGCGCTTGGACACGGGCAGAGGCACCTGTCATTGGCTGTGCGTCAGTCTTTAGGCGGTAGTCTGAAGATGTGTTAAATGATGTAGATGAACCAGAGACTGAAATACTTCCAACCGTGGAGTTATCATTTTGAATGTCTATGACACTACCATCTGAGCCTGTTCTTACAAAAGCCGAACATGGGCCTCCATTTCTTGTGGCTGTAATCTTGTCGTTGCTGCCAAGAACTATACCTGCAACAGTAGAGCTTGTTGTGATCTTACCCACCAGCAAGTTACCGCTGGCGTCGATGCGCATGCGTTCTTCATTTCCAGATTGCTTACGGAAAATGAAATTTTGGCCGCCATCAAGAAACACTTCAAACTGTTTTGTCGTGCCTGAATAAAAGTCTAAATGCTTTTCATTGATAGAAGCACCGCTTACTCTTAGGTATGCGTTATCTGTCCCACTAGCTTGAATGTAACCGTTACTTCCTCCTGTGTGGATGACATTACCGCTGCTGTCGATGCGCATGGCTTCTGATGTTAGTTTTGTATCTGTGCTTGCATCACCATAGCGAACTTGAAAAGTATTTGCGTCGACAAACAACTGAAAGTCAGTAGATGAAGATGACACATCCTCAAACGTTAAATTCGGACGATACGAAGTAATTAGACCTTTAAAATTGTCATTTGCAGCGATAGAGGCCGTATCAACATGAAGCTTTGCCCTAGGCGAACTCGTCCCAATCCCCAAGCTCTCCGCACTCGCATCCCAGAAGAACTTTGCAGTGGTGCCTGTGTCCTCGTAGAAACTGATGTCGCCGTTGGGCGCAATAACAAACCTATCACGAATAGCGTTACTGCCATCCGATGTTCTGAGGGCCATCTCCATTCCAGCCCCCAATGTATCAACAGAACGTGTTTGAATAGAGCCTTTAGTTCCTGCACCTATTCCAGAACTATCATCGCCATCAAAGGCAACTTCACCTATAATTTCACCTACAGACCAAGTTCCGCTTTTGGTTGAACTTAATGTAAGTTTTGACCCCGTAGAGTTTTCCACAGTCAGCCCATCGCTGGTCAAAGTCCCAGTGATGTCTACACCTGTGCTGGTGGTTTCTAACTTCTTACTTCCGTTTGTAAACAGACGAACACCAGCACCATCATCAGCAATAATGCTATTAACCCAAGCTGTATCTGCGGTGTTTCGTGTCTGCAAATTAAGTGCACTTGATGCTCGTATTCGCAGATTACCAGTTCCAGCTTCATCAATGAAACTATTAGACCCATCGTGGTAAATCTGCAAATCAGACCCAGCACCGAAGATGGCTTTGTCGTTGTCGCCGAAGGACAGATTGCCTGTCATAGAGTCGCCAGAAGTCTGAACAAAACTAGAACTATCAACAGCAGCATCTTGCCATGCAGATCCACTATACACCTTCAACGTATTACTTGTTGTGTTAAAATACAAATCACCAGCATTAAGCGCATCACCATCATTATCTAACGATGGATCACTTGCCTTACTGCCAAGATAAGTATCATCAAATGTATCAGCACTTAACGCAGCAGCCGCAGCACTCGCAGCCGCAGCCGTTGCAGAGCTAGAAGCACTTGTCGCATTACTTGCTGCATTCTGAATTGCAGTTAAGTTGTCAGTAACATTTTGTAGATTAGTTGTTTGAC
>Ga0208434_1000514_pt1 | contig 18085 bp, 32 predicted proteins | sample 13_taG_FD_184086 | JGI IMG/M metagenome (GOLD analysis project Ga0208434, IMG submission 184086) | Marine viral communities from the Subarctic Pacific Ocean - 13_ETSP_OMZ_AT15268 metaG (SPAdes) (version 2) | ecosystem: Environmental > Aquatic > Marine > Oceanic | place: Pacific Ocean | collected... | reverse complement strand
GAAGGTGTTATAAATAATTTTAGCTTTAATAGAGGAAACGCTGTAAATATTTTTTATGGAAATACTAAATGTGTTGCAGTATTTAAAGAAGCATTAACAGACGCAGAATTAGCAGAATTAACAACATAAAAAAATGATTTTTAAAAAATACGAATTTACAGACAAGCAATGGGCAACCATTAGACCAACCTTATATAAAGAAGATGAGGAAGGGAACGAAACATTAATACCTGAACTGAATTCCATCGTTGAGATTGGGTTCATTTGCAAAGCATTTGACGAGGAAGGTTCTTGTACTGACCTATCGACTAAATATTCGGTGGATATGTTATTGAATGAAGAGGTTGAAAGTTTAGAGGATTACGAGGTATGGCCTGATCCAGTTGGTGTTCACACATTCGCTGGAGATGATTCGCTTTATTTAAAGGCTTATTGTTTAGTGCCAGAACATAGTGAAAGTCCTTTCTGTGTTGTTCCTGAGAGTAATGAAGATATATCTTAGTAGCATATTGTACTCTATATTATTATTTTTCGCTCCAATAAGAGGGATTATAATTCTAGTAGCCGCTTTTAGCTGCCTAGATACTCTATTCGGTATATGGAGGGCTAAAAAAATGGGGGAGAAATTATCTTCTAGAGCTTTTAGAACAGGATTTGTACCTAAAGTACTATCTTATATTGGTGTAGTAATGGCCGTATATGGGTCAGACGTTCTAATAGTTAACTCACTTATATATAAAATAGTAGACGTTGAATTTATGGCCACTAAAATAATAGCTTTAACGCTAATAATTAATGAGGCTAAATCTATGGACGAATCCTGGGAGGCCGTAAAAGGGTATTCCTTTATAGATAAAACGATAGAACATATCAACAATTTAAAAAAAGTTAAAAAACAGTTATAACTTGAATTACGAGATATATATAGTAGGACATTATCCACACGATAGACTAGCTTTAGGGTGGGAGTATGTAGGCAAAGACGAAGATTTTAGCTATAATACGATAACTTTGTATATCTTAATATTCACAATTACGATAAATTATGAGAAATATTAATAAAATAATTATCCATTGTACCGCTACCCCCGAAGGTAGAGACGTAAGTATAGAAGATGTTAGAGATTGGCACGTTAACGGTAACGGTTGGTTTGATGTCGGGTACCATTTTCTCGTCAGATTAGACGGTACGATAGAAACGGGCCGCGATATATCTCAAATTGGAGCCCATTGTATCGGCCATAATAAATATAGTATCGCTATTTGCTACGTCGGAGGTATGAATAAAAAGAATACTAAGCCAAAAGATACTAGAACAGACGAGCAAAAAGAATCTTTAAGAGTTCTTATAGATAAAATTACCAAGAAATTTCCCGACGTAGATATACTAGGCCATAGAGATTTAAACCCTAAAAAGGCCTGTCCTTGTTTTGACGTAGCTAAAGAGAAATACTAGTGTATAATTGGGACGAAGAGCAGTTATTTGATTGGCTTAAAGAGTTCGTATACTTTGACCTCGTAAAAGCTAAGAATCAAATGTCCCGTTGGGATTGCTATTCGCCTAAATTTAAACACAGGATAGAGCTTAAATGTAGAAGTAAGCATTTCCCTACTTTACTCCTAGAAAAAAAGAAATATAACGCTATGATATTCGAGACGGGCAAACATTTAGATATACCTATGTATATAAATTCTACGCCCGAGGGGATTTATTCTTTTGACCTTCTAGAAATAGACCCTATTTGGGTAGAAAAAAAGCTAAGGGCTACTACTAAATTCGCTAATAATAATATCATAACAAAAGAGGTAGCTTTCTTAAGTCTAGACGAGGCTATAAAATTAGAGTTATAATAAGGCCTGTAATAAAATTACTCCTACCATAATTAGACCTACCTTTCTAGTCCTAATTAATTTAGATCTATTTTTTTGAGACTCATTAAATAGGTCTGTATTTTTAGATTTAAGGCTATTTACAGACGTTTTAAGCGACTCTATATCTTTTTGAGTGCTATCTATTATTTGAATGTATTTAAATTGTATAGCCCTATTAATTTTAGATTGGTCTAATAAGCTATCTTTTTGTATAAGTTCTATATATATTCTATCCATTTGCGGGATAGTTATACAGATTAGAGTATCTCCCTTGTTATTTGTTAATTCTATCTGCGAATAAGCGTATACGTTCGCTACGAGGCAAAATATGATAATTGCTAGTCTTTCTTTCATAATATAATTTAATAGTATCTGACTTAGTTTTAAGGCTATCTATCTCTAAATAGATAGTATCTGTATTCGTTAATACTGTTTCTTTAATTACAGGAGGGCTACTAGCTTTATTTAGTAGGTCGGTAATAATAACGATTTGTACTATAATCGTAATTATAGCGTAGATTAAAAGGTGTTTATTCATAATAATTTATACTGTTTAAGTGGTTTTGTAAATTGATTAGCCATAGCTTCGGCTATACCCTTATAAGTTTTGCTCCTTAATTGGCCTCTATTTTTGGGGGAAGTATTCGCGTACCATTTAGGTTGTCTTTTTTTAACGCCTTTTTTTGTTACAAATTCTATAAATTCTCCTTTCGATACGATATTAGTAGGCTCTAATTTGTTTAGATTCTTTAGCCACAGACAAGTAGTTTTTTGTGCTTCGTGGCCATACTGCCAGGGCTGTATAATTTGATCGGGTTTTCTATAAACTGTAGACATTATAGACATAGGATTCTCTATACATATTTTTTCTATTGGGGCCTTGACTAAACTTATAAAAAAGTCTATAGCTTTTTGTTGTCTGCCGTCTTTTTGTTTTTGTGGCCAATGCTGAGAGCCGCTTAACGCTAAATGAGTGCAAGGCGGAAAGGCTATTAACATATCCCAACCTCTATCTATTACTTTTAAAACGTCTTCTTTAATGTGCCATTCGGAACGACCTCCGCTACAGGGTAATATATCGCAGCTATAAGCTTCGTAGCCTAAATTTCTAAGCTCTATAGTTACCGCTTGGGATTCCTCACAACCTATCAAAATTCTCATAATATAGATTTTACTTTATTCCAATATTTCAAAGTGGATTCTCCGTAGTTATATCCACCGTTCCAAGTTCTAGCGATTCGTTCGTCTGTAGGGTTATTTATATGGCCTCTAATTACGTTAAACATTTCTATAGATTTACTCCTGGAAGTTCTGTCTTTTAAAGTATATACCTTTTTAATACTATTTTTTGCAAGTAGTCTATTTACTTCTCTTAACATTATAGGCCTAATCTGAAGGCAGCCTAAAGCTTCCTCCGATTTATTGTAAGCTAGAGTATCGCCTCTACTTTCGACCCATATAATCGCCTCTACTAGATTATCTTTTTTAGGAATACTCCTAACTACCCCCATAGAGGAAGTAGCTAGAAATAGACCTACGTTTAACACAATAAAAATTACTCTCATTTATAACCTAATTTAGCCTTAACTATATCGGCCTTTATGCCTTTTCTCTTCTCCCACTCTTCACCCCTAAGCTCTTCGTAGTCCTGTTGTATTTTACGACTTGCTCTAGTTATCGTTAGAACTTTTTTGTAATACTCTGAAATAATCATAGCAGATAATACATTAACGCCGTAAGCATCCTGTAAGGCTCTACGAATTAGCTTCTTTGGGTTATCTCTCATTTCTGGGTTTTCTGTCAATAACTTTTTTACTTGTTTTGTAATATTCATAATTTATTAATTAAAAATTCTTTTGCTTTTTGGTACTCTTCTTTATACCCTTTAGTATAAAGGATATCGTTTTCGTGGTTTCTTATAGAATTAATTACCGTTGAATGGTCTCTACCTCCTAGAAAAAATCCTATTTTCTTTAGCGTAATATTAGGTATATATTTTTTACTTAGATAACAAAATACCTGTCTACATATTACTAGAGACTTAACTCTACAAGGGCTTTTAATATCTCGCTTACTTTCTCTATAGAATTGGCTTATAATATCTAGTAAATTATCTAAGGTTAATCTATGATCTAATTTATAATCTTCGTAAAATTGAGCGTTTTCGTCCATTCCTACGGCCGCGTAGTGGCTAGTATCCTGTCTGTGCAATACCATTTTATTATCGGGTATACCGTCCTCTCGGATACGTCTTTTAATTTGGCCTAGGTCTCTCATAGTTTGGATGACCTCTTCGTCTATTCCTTCTTTCTTACAGAGATTCTCTAACTCATTTAGATATAAAGACCTACCTCTCAATATATCCCTTACTTTTAAATAATCGCTATATAGCGTATCTACGTCTTTCACTTGCATAATTCTTTAATATATTCTCTAGATTCTATTACTTTATTTTTTAACTCTTCTATTACCTCTTCGTCGTAATCTATGTCGAATATCTTAATTCTATACTTACTATTAATTTCTGTATAGTCGAAAGATTCCTCGAAAGTTAATTCCTCGGGAGTATTCATTAAGACATAAACTAACTGAGCCTTACGCTTACCTGTTAGATACATATAAGTCTGGAGTTGGTAGTAATAATCCTTATTAGGGATACCATTAAAAAATAGCGGAAAGCTAAAGCAGTCCCAACTAGATTTAATATCTATAATTTTATCGTCTAATATTACGTCGGGAGTACCGCAAAAGAATTCGTCTTCGAAGTATTCCTCATTCTTTTCTGCAAATAACCAACCCTTTTCGGCCGAGGCGTAATCTATGGCCGCGTCTTCTACTTGATTTCCCTTATCTAAATACTTAGATTTAATACTCTTTCTAACCCCGTATATCTGCTCTTTTGTCCACTCCTGGAGATACGACTTAGTAGTCTTAGATAAAACCTCGCTTTTTAAACGAGGCTTTGTCATTAATTTACCACTAGCTGAAGCTCTTATCTTAAATTCTTTCATTTGATAGGGTATAATTCAGCGTTAATTCTACTTATAGAATAGTGTTTTTTTAATTCGTCTAGAGTTATTCCTTTGTCTAGGGCAGCGTTCCATATCTTATCCCCTTGATTAACCCATTGCTTAGACGATTTAGTGGCCTTACTAGCGATATTAGCGTCGTCGTCTTCGGCCTGTAATGATATAAGCGACTGTAACGTATACCTACGGTAGTAAGTCACACACGACGCTATCTTCTGCGGGTCTTCTATTTGTGGCAACGGGATAGAACTAGTAACACTATCGCCAGATTCTACGTCTATAATCTCAGAGAATACCTCTCCTTTGATAATAGGCTGCAATAAAAGGAGGCCGTTTTTCTGTAGTAACGGCTCGACGTGTTTTAATAGTGAATTAATATCGAAATACTTCGACTTAAAAAAGGGGTTTGTTGAGTCTTTAGAGATAGCTCCTATCTCCTTTTTGACTTCGTTTAGTTTTGCGTAAATATTCATACGGTTAATATAATTAATTAATGTTTAAAAATTGTTATTTTACTTAGTTTAATATAATTTAAGTTTGGTCTTTGTTTTGTGTGAATCTATATTGATTCCTTCATATTGTGATAAAGCCCTCTCGACCTAGGGGGCTTTTTTCTTTATAGGTATTTTATATCTTGGTAATAATCTAGTAGTGAGAAGTGCATTTCCTTAGCGTTGCATATAGCAACTCTTAAAAGTTCTGATATACATTTATTATTCTTTGTAGTTATCTTTCTATTACCTGTTATAATACTATTTAAAGTATGTATAGAAAGGCCGTTAGATTCTGCTACTTCTTTTCTCTGTGCTACAGTAGTGCAAGACTTTAAAATGTCCTTTAATTCGTCGGATATTGTTTTACTGTATTTCATATAAATAGGTTTTTAAAATCTTCCGAGATATTATCGTCTGATTTGATAGATTGATTTAAATTATTATAGTGATTTTGCTTCCATATTTTGTCTAGTTTATCTATAAGTATTTGAATATTTCTAGCCTTATTCTCACACATTAAACTAATAGATTTGTCGTCTTCGTCGTCGTTCCTCCATTCGATAGCTTTATTATCGAGTAGATTTCTTTCTTTTTTTAGGATATATTGTATCTCCCAAATTTCGTCTTTTGTTAAGTTCATTTTTTAATATATATATAGGTTAATTCTAAGGCCGCAAATAATCCAATAAAGAATAAAATAGCGGCGGATTGTGGCTCTTCTACTGCCCAACATAATGTAGATAGTGGCATAAAGGCAGATAGTACTTTTAAAATGGATTCTTTCATATTGTTTTTGTTTTGTATAGCAAAAATATACAAATATTTTAAATTACAATAGATCTATTTTTATTTCTACAGAATCTTCGGCCCCTTTTTGGCTTGTAATTAATATGCTCTTTACAATTTTATAGCTATCATTTTCGAAAATAATGTCCTCTATCATTTTAACCATAGCGACGCAGTTACTAGCGTCTAAAGCTCTATTCTTAAAAGTAAAATTATAGGCCACTTTATAAGTATTAGATTTTGGAAGTACTTTTTTAAACTGACTTTTAACTAAAAGCGTATATGTATCCTTAATCTTTTTTCGCTTTGTCCAATGCATACCCGCATACCATTTATTTAGTGATATTTTAGGAAGGTCTTTTAGTATTATTTCCATATTACAAAAATATATATTTTATTTTATGGCCTATTTTTTAATATTTGTAGCCACAAAACAATTAATATGAAGAAAGAAACATTTTATTTTAGCCACGACTACGCGTCCAGGGCAGACGAAAAAATTAAAAAGCTTATCTATAAGCACGGAATGGAGGGGTACGGTATTTACTGGGCCATTATCGAAGACTTATACCAAAATGATAACAAATTAGAGGCCGACTATGATATGTTATCCTATGATTTAAGGTGTACTAAAAACCTATACAAAAGCGTAGTTGAGGACTTCGGACTATTTGTATTAGAATCTAATACTTTGTATAGCATTTCTATACAAAAAAGATTAGAAATTAGAGAGTCTAAATCCAATAGGGGTAAGGCCTCGGCGGAAAAACGATGGGTCGGGGATAAAGTCGCAATGCAACCCGATGACGTACCCAATGCTATAAAGGAAAGGAAAGGAAAGGATATTAGAGTAAATATAGATAGCAGTAAACTGCTAGAATTTTATAATGACATCACAGGTAAGAAAGCTAAGGTAGTTTCTGAGAAGGTAAAAAAACAACTTAGGGCCAGATTAAAAGAAGGGTATACTAAAATAGACGTTATTTCTGCTTTGAAAAATGCTGCTAAAGACCAACTACATATAGACAATAATTATAAATACTTAACCCTAGAATTTATAACTAGAGCAGATAAGCTAGATAGATTTTTAAATATGGAGGACTTTAAAATTAAAAGAAAGGTACTATGATAAAATCAAATAGCGAAATACTAGACGAACTAATGGAGCTTCGAAAGAACGGAATTCCGACAGGAGATAATATAGGCTTAAAATCCTTTGATGAATTACTAACTTTTGTAAAAGGTGGGTGCACAGATATAACGGGCTATCCTTTTTTCGGCAAATCTTTATTTTTAAAAGAGATAATTATGTCTTTGTCAATTAATAAAGGGTGGAAACATTGCGTGTATATGCCCGACGATGGAAGCGACACAGAGGTAATTTCTAACCTATTGCATAAAATGACGGGTAAGACCTTCGAGAAAGACTATCCTAACACTATAACCGAAAAAGAAATAGCTAAACATTCTAGCACTTTATTAGATAGGTTTAAATTTATATCCGCAGAACACACTATAGAGCCCGAAGCCTTTTGGAATTATGCTAAAGAAAATAACTGCGATTCGGCCTGTATTGATTCGTGGAATTATATGTCCCACAAAGGAGAGCCAACTAGCCCAGATTATCTAAGAAAGATATTAAGTACTCGAAATAGATTTATGGAGGTTAATAATATGCACAGTTTTATAATTATCCACCCTAAAAACCCCGACCCCAAGCAAGTTAAGGAGGGTAAAGTTAGGCAGCCTAGCGTATACGATTTAATGGGCGGCTCAGAATGGAATAATAACGGCCGTAATATTATAGTAGTCCATAAAAACGGAAAGGAATATTACGAGCCCTACCACATTAACGTAGATAAAGTTAAGCCTAAATACTACGGAAGTATAGGCGAATGTATTTTAAGTCTAGATTGGCCTAAACAACGGTTTTATCAGTACGATTCTGTCTATAATAAAAAGCATTTTGCTTACGGTAACGAGGAGAAAGTAAAAGACCCTATAAAACCTATAGAATTTAATAACGTAAACCCTTTTTAATATGAGATACGATAGTAGTAAAATAATAAAAGAGGCCACAGAGGTAATATCTGCTATAGAATTACAACTAATTAAGCAGTCGGGATATAAACTAGGAGATGAAAACATAAAAATTGATCACTCAAAGCAAAATAAAATCGATAAGCTAAATAATTTAATGTACTATACCTGTTATTTAGAAAAACAAAACGACGAATTCTATAATAAGTTTACCGATTTAATACAGGAAATTAAAACGCTTAAATACATTATAGAAGATATGCGACAAAAGCAGAATGTGGAAAACAAATTAAAGGACTTTTAAACATTTAAAATAATAAGCTATAAGTATAATTAGTTTCGTAATATTATGAACCACTACTACACGTCTGACGACGAGAAAGTAGCAAAGAGCGTCATAGATAATAGAATTAGAGAGGCGAAGGCTAACGCTCTGAGTGAACAATTTTGGGAATACGGCTACAATTTTTGTAGCGACTGCCTAAAATCTAACGGAGTACGCCTAGACTGCTCCCATACTATTTCGGTAGACGAAGCACAAAAGACGCGACGAGCTGAATTATCCTGGGACATTAATAATATAAAAGTAAGGTGTAGAGAGTGCCATATAAAACACGATAACCGTAGTAAATTATGAAAGGATTATATCAAGTAACTGCTAGAAGAGCGAGTAAGATAATTACTTCGGAGGTATACGGTAACATAGCCAAGAAAGAAACGCTATTTAATCGGTTAATGAGCCGCCATAAAATACCTCACTCTAGACGCCACGAATGGAAACTACAGGAGACAAAACTTAAAAAACAAATAGATGACTAAAAAAGAACAGTTAGCCGTATTCGGCTACTTAACTAACGAGATGAAAAAGACCCTATTTAGTAAGGGCGACGATTACGCTAACGAGGATAGACTATCTAACTTTAAATTAGCGGGGGCTATTAGTGGAGGTAACGCTTCTATTAATTGCTTAAATATGATATCTACAAAAGTGGCCAGACTAGGCAACTTATTAAATAAAGACGGAGACCCAAATAACGAATCTATAGACGATAGCGTGTTAGACTTAGCTAATTACGCCGTTTTATTATATATGATTATTAACGAAAATAAATAATGGAAAAACAAACAAAAGTATTTGCAGACGGATTTATGTTTAAAATGAATCCAAATTCGCCCGAATGGGTAGTAGGTAGCCTTAGCTTAAAAGCAGAAGAGGCTATAGAGTTTATTAAGAATAACACAGACAAAGGATGGGTTAACTTAAAAATTAATGTAGGTAAAAGCGGAAAGCCATACGTCGAGTTAGACACTTGGAAGCCAGAGCCTAAGAAAGAGATGGCCACTTCTACAGAAGATAACTTCCCTTTTTGAAATTAGAAGAGATATATTTTGATTCAAGTATAAGAGATTATGCTCTAAAGCTAACGAATAATAAGTCGGAGGCCGAAGAGCTTATCTCTATTGCTTTTGAGATATGTCTAAACAAACCGCCTATAGAAAACTTAAAAGGGTATTTTGCTATGGTTATGCGTAACCAATGGCTAAAGAAATGCAATAAGAAAGACCCTTATTTCGATAACGAAAATTCACAACATCCCGAAGTCGAGCAAGTACTCGGCAAAATGAATCACTATTACGCTAATATACTTCGAGCGATAAGCAACGGAGAAACCCTTACCCAAATCCATAAAGGGGCCTCTATAGGATATCGAACTTTAAGAGACGATTATAAGAGGGCAAAAAAGCAGTTTAAAATAATGTACGAGAATAAGATTAAAATAGCCGTTATAATACGAGGTATAAACGGAGTTAGTTATCACAGGCTTTTAATGCCATTCGCTAAAATGAAGCGAGACTATGGTATAGAAATAGTAGTACTTTTAAATAAGGACGACGAATTTTTTAATAACCTGGAAGGCGTAACTCACGTCGTATATAACAGGAATATATCGGGCCTAATGCAACCCGAAGAGACGTTCTTAAAATTAAGGGCAAAAGGAATTAAAATAATTTGCGATATAGACGACTATTGGGTACTGCCTAAAGGCCACCCTATGAGACATTATTATCAAAAAAGCCACCTAGATAAATGTATAGTAGCTAACTTAAAACTAGCAGATATGGTATGGGCCACTACTCCGATACTAGCAGATAAGGTTAGAGAGTATAATAAGAATGTTATAGTAGTTAAAAACGCTTTAGACCCTACAGAGCAGCAATACGCTTACGAGGATTTGAGTATAAATTTCGATACGTTTTTTTATTCGGGGGGCTCAACCCATTTAAAAGATCTAAAATTATTAGGCGACGCATTCGACAACGAAAAACTATTAGTAAAATCTCCTAGGCTACCAAAGAGAATGAACGCTATTAAAAAGCAGATATCAGAAGTTAATAGCTACGCTACCGATTATGAGCATTGCGGAATATGTGTTATACCTCTAAAAGATAATACATTTAATTCGTTTAAGTCTGAGTTAAAAATGATAGAAGCGGGATACTTTGCTAAGCCTGTAATGGTCTCTGCGGTAAACCCTTATAATTTACTCTCGACAAATAAAAACTCTTTAAAGGTATATAATAATAACTGGGCCTCTGCAATAAAGAAAATAAAAGGTAACCATACTATGCAAGTAGACCTCGGATTAAAACTAAAAGAGGACGTAACTATTAAATACGATTTAACAAAAGAGAACGAAAAAAGGCTACAATCGTTATGAGCGAAGATTTAGAGAAAGAAATAAGAATTATATATAAGCAAAAAGGAGGCAGAATTAGCAAACATTTAAAGGCCGAGTTTGTAGAGTTATGTCAAAACGACTTTAATTATAGACCCGATATGGGCTGCGGTAAGTGTATATATAAACATACAGTTAAATTATTCGATAAGTATTTAAATGAATCTTAAAGAAATAAAGCCTAATTTAAAAAATCCTCGGTTAATAAAAGACGAGAGATTCGAGAAGCTAAAAAAATCTATTAGGGAGTTTCCTAAAATGATGAGGCTAAGACCTATAGTAGTAGATTACGAGAATACTATACTAGCGGGTAATATGAGATATAAGGCCTTAATAGCTTTAGGGTATACTAATATACCTAACGAGTGGGTAAGAAGAGCCGACGATTTGACAGACGAAGAGGCTAAAAGATTTATTATAGCAGATAATATAGGATTCGGCGACCACGATTGGGAGATATTGGCCAACGAATGGGACGATAACGAGTTAAAAGATTGGGGATTAGAAGGCTTCCCTTTTGATTTAGGAGGCCCAGAAGATAAAATAGACAGAGATAAGCAGTTAGAATACTGCGAGAAATGCGGGAAAAGAATATGAACAAAACCGAACAACATAAAAAAGCAATGTTAGAAGCTCTAGAGCATTCTTTAGGGATAGTTACTTCGGCCTGTAAGAAGGTAGGTATAGGAAGGACTACTCATTATGAGTGGCTAAAGACAGACGAGGAATATAAAAAAGCGGTAAATAGTATTGAGGATGTTGCTTTAGATTTTGCAGAATCTCAGTTACATTTACAAATACAAGACGGAAGTACTGCAAGTACTATATTTTATCTTAAGACTAAAGGTAAAAAAAGAGGCTATATAGAAAGGACAGAAGTACAACAGGAGACTACTATAAAGTCTCTAGATATTAATATAATAGATACGGGCGTCCCTTTGGCGTCTAACGAAAAGGATATAGTTGATTAGTACCTCTTCCCTATATAGACAAAACTTTAATTCTACTAAGGATATAGTAGTAAACCAAGGGGGCACTTCCTCGGGAAAGACTTACGCTATTTTACAGGTGCTATTCGCTAAGGCCATTTCTGAGACTTGCATTATTACAGTAGTGGGACAGGATATACCTAATTTAAAAGTAGGGGCCCTTAGAGACGCTATAGACATTCATAACGGAGACGAAGCTATAAAGCAACAGGTAGTATTCTATAATCGCTCAGATAGAGTGTTTAGTTTTATGAATGGCTCAATAATGGAGTTTAATTCTTACGATAATGACCAAGACGCTAAAAGTGGTAAGAGAGATTATCTCTTCGTAAATGAGGCTAACGGGATACAGTACAATATATACGAGCAGTTATCGCTTAGAACTCGTAAACAGGTCTATATCGATTATAACCCCGATACTAGTTTCTGGGTGCACGATAAAATAATACCCCTTCCAAATACAGAATTAATAATTTCTGACCATAGACATAACCCTTTTTTAAGCGATAAGATTAGGGACAAAATAGAGGGCCTAAAATTTAAAGATCTAGATTTATGGAAAGTCTACGCTAGAGGGATAACGGGCCGTATAGAGGGCCTTATATTTAAGAAGTGGTATATACTAAACGAGGACTTTAGCAATAAGAATTTAATAGGGTACGGGATAGATTTTGGGTTTACTAATGACCCCACTACTTTATTAGAGGTTAGAATGCAAGACGGAGAACTATACGTAAAAGAGTTAATCTACGAAACAGGCCTAACAAATCAAGATATCTCTACTAAAATGGAGGCCCTAGGAGTTAGTAAGTCTGCTTTAATAGTAGCAGATTCGGCAGAGCCTAAAAGTATAGAGGAGTTAAGGCGTCTTAGATGGACTATAGACGGCGTTAAAAAGGGTAAAGATTCTGTTATGTTTGGAATTAACCTACTCAAAGGATACGCTATAAATGTACAGGCCTCTAGCGTTAATCTAATTAAAGAGCTTGAACAATACAAATGGAAAGTAAATAAGAACGGAGATAGCCTTAACGTACCTATAGACGAATATAACCACGCTATAGACGCCCTAAGATATTTAATAATGCACAAATTTAGTAAAAAAGGATATGGACAATACACAGTCATATAATATAACAGTAGGCCAATATCAAGCCTTAAACGATATAGACGAGGGTTTATCTCTAATCGAGCAGAATATATACGCGGTAGCTGCTTTAAAAGATATAACCTACGAAGAGGCCGCTAAGATTAAAATGTCTGAATTCAAAAAAATAGTAGAAATTATACAGGAGTTTAATGTAACGCTATTAGAAAAAATACGGATAAAAAACAAGGTATTTTTAAATGGTACCGAATACCACTTAGAACATAAACCCGATAAGCTAACTAGTGGCCAACTCCTGGACGTTATCAATATTAGGAGTAAGCACCAAGGCGAAGCCGTTAAGGTAATGGATTTACTACTCGCTGCTATGAGTAGGCCAAAAGGTAAAGAATACGGGGACGATAAATTAACGCTCACAGAAAGAGCGGCCTTATTTAAGGGTGTAAAATTAGACGAGGTTTGGAATGTCTTTGTTTTTTTTTGGAATCTTTGGAACGATTACTTTCTAGATTCGGAGGCCTCTTTACGAAAGTGGATGGGGGAAACGGTGGAAATGACGAGGGAGATTTTGGACAACGATGGGGACTCTTCAGTATAATTGCAGCTATGGCAGACCTACATAATATAAGTATAAAAGAGGCTACAAAATTAGGAGCGATAGAGTTTCTTAATTGGTGGGCCTATATGGTAGAAAAAAACGACTACGAAAATAATGGCAAATAAAGAGAGAAAAGCATTTGAGAATATACTAGCGTCCTATTGGCAGAAAATAGTAGACGAATTAATGCAGAATATTAAAGACGCCTACCCTTTCTCCCAAGGAGGAACTGCGGCAGCAATAGGAGAAAATAAGGGAAATCTTATTCAGATAACTTCACAGGGCTATTTAGTTACTATAACTATGCCAGACTATTACCAATTTTTAGACGAAGGGGTAAGCGGGGCTATAAAGAATAAAAATATAAGTAGGTTTAAATATAAGGATGGCGGTAAAGGTAGAGGCGGAAAGGGCCAAAGAGGAGTACCTAACTTAGGAGCTATACGTCGATTTATGTTAAATAGAGGGATAAATACTTTTGAAGATATAAAATCTAAAAGAGGATTTAAAGGTAGGAATACTAGGTCGGGTAAGAAAAGAGACGCCGAAGAGATAAGACAAAATGTAGCCTACGTTATAGCTTATAGTATATGGAAAAACGGACAGGAGCCTACTAACTTCTATTCTAGCGTAATAAATGACCAAGAAATACTAGAATTTGAAAAGAGAATATTAGTACAATATAAAAAATATATTCTAAGTATTACCGATATTTAAATATTTTGTATTAGTTTTGTATACATAATGAAAGAAACACAAACAAATTACTATTGGAATGAAGACACTATTAGCTACTTTAAAGAGGTATCTAAGGCTAATAATGAATTAGACACTATAAAGGAAATGCTTGTCTTTGTGGAAGATAACTGCGAATTAGAGGAAGGCGAAAAGCACATAGATTTAGCAGCCGACTTATATTTTAAAGTCTTTGGATATTGGAACTAATAAACTAAAACTAAAATTGCCTCTCAGAAATGAGGGGCTTTTTTTATACCCTAAATTTATACGGCCATTTAAGTATATATATATGTATGGCCCTTACAATTCAAGACCAACCGACGACAAATATACCAGAGCCTAGCTTTGCTCCTATAGAGTATCTAGTCAGTAGTACAAATACTACACAAAGCGGATTTAAAGTTATAGCGAGTCTATTTACAGACCCTAGCGGAAGTAATACTAAAATAGCTACGCTTCAGTTAAATACTATTCCGTCGGCTACGCAAGTCGTTACAGATATCCAAAATATTATACAGTCATTTGTAACTAGCGACTATTCTATCTTAACGGGAGATACAGTAGACGTATCACAGAGCGATTTAACAGACTTTAAAATAGCGTTTCAAGAATACTATTCGGGAGCTTTACAGGGCTCTGCGGTAAGTGGTAATACCTTTACTAGTTGGAATGCTTCTCCTAAATATATAGAGTGGGTAGATTTAAGCGGAGGTACTAAAAAATATTTTGACTACAGTATAGAGGACGCTAGTAGCGAAACAGACAAAGAGTTTCTAAACGGATTTAGCCAAGAAGCCGAATGGTTTAATTTAAGCAAAGCAAATAATTTCTTAAAAATTAGATCTATTCAAAAATATCAAGCGAGTTGGATTATGAGGGGAGGCAATACCGATACATATAAAATATACTTGCTAACTATGGACGATACGTTTAGCACAATATTACAAACTACTATGACTGCGGCAAATACTGCGGGATTATATAAGTTAGACGTAGGGCCTTCGGAAGTAGCTTCTCATTCCTGGGGAAGCACTCCCGTAATGACTAACGTTAAATATTACGCTCTAAGAATATTAAACTTTACGGAAGATGTTTGGGCCACAAAAACGATAATGTTTGAGATTGACGACTGCGAGAATACCTACACAGATTTTGAACTACACTATTTAAATAGAAAGGGCGGATATGATAGCTTTACTTTTAGCGGCAAATCTCAACAGAATACAGACATAAAAAAGAACTTCGCTAAATATAATACTAGAACTATAGGGGCCAGTTCAATAACTCATAAAACATACGCTCAGAGAAAGAGAGCATTTCATACCTCTACTATGGATAAATTTAAGTTATCTAGTAGATTATTAAAAGATTTTGAGGTAGAAGGCCTAGAGGATTTAGTATCCTCTCCCGAAGTCTATTGGAAAAACGACGGTAACTTTGTATCTGTAAACGTAACTAATAACAGTTATAGACACTCTAAAAGTGAGAACGGAGAAGTTTACTCTATGGAGCTTGAGATAGAAATAGACAACTCAGATAAGCGACAATGGTAATAGAGCACATAATAGCGGGTTATTCTATACCTCATAACGAAGGGCCTATCCCGTTAACTAAGGAAGCCTACGACGTAAATAACCCTCAGAAGCGTTTAACGGACTTTTCTAAGACGATTACAATACCAGAGAACAGAATCGTTAATCAGATATTCGAACACGCTTTCGACGTTAATATAGACCTCCAAACTTTTAACCCTAACTTAAAGACTAGCTATCAAATTATACAGGACGGCGTAACTGCTATAGATGGATACTGCCAACTTAAGGCCATAACAAATACAGACGGCCTAATTAATTACGAGATACAGGCCACAGGGAAGATAGGAAACCTATTCGAGAAGATAAGAGATAAATACCTACAGGACTTAGATTTAAGCTCTTTAGACCATTCCTGGACGAGTACTAATATTGTCGATAGTTGGACGGCCACAATAGGCCAAGGCTACGTCTATCCTATGATAGATATAGGAGGTAGAAGCAATTATACTATTTGGAGTACTAAAGACTTTAAACCCTCTATATATCTTAAGCAGTATATAGATACGATATTAAGCGAGGCGGGTTATACTTACGATAGTACCTTTTTAAATAGTGATTTATTTAAGCGTCTTATAATACCTTACGGAAGTGGCCAAATATTACTAGATAATTCCGCTATATTATGCAGAGAGTTTAATGTAAATAAAACAAGTAGCCAAACTGTAGACTGCCAAGATTTTAACGACGTATCTAATAGCGATAATAGTAGGTTAATATTTAACGACGATAGCAGCTCTGAGGACTTCTACAATACCTGTAATAACGAGTATAGTACCTCTACGGGTAAATATACGGCAACAGATACTAATAAAATGTCTTTTCAAGGTGTGTTAAATTTCGATTTGCTATATACTCAAAGCTCAGCAAATAACGCGGCCGACATAAATTTAGCACAGGTTATTTATAATGTATATGTAAATCTATACCTAATAGAAAAAAACGGCACTACATACACTATAAAAGAAAGTTTAAAACTAGACATAACAGAAAACGCTATAGCCAATCCTTTACAAAACCCAACGTCTACTATATTAGATAATACGGTTTCTTTTGCTACGGGCCAAATAGACGTAGTTAGTGGCAGAGAGTATTATTTAGCTATTGGTAGCACTACTTACGATATCGCATATATACAAGGATTTAATATATATAGAAGAGATATAGATATTTTTAGCGAGTTTGAATTTACATTAAAGGCAGATTCTACTTTCGGCTCTAAATTATTAGAAACAGAAATAGGATTAGGCGACACTATAGAAACTAGATTAGTAGTTCCTAAAGAGATTAAGCAGTCGGATTTATTAAGCAGCGTAATTAAGAGATTTAATCTATATATAGACTACGACCCTATAGACGAGAATAAGCTAATAATAGAAACTAGAGACGACTTCTTAACGGATGAAAGAGAAAATCTAGAGCATAAAGTAGATAGGTCTAAGGATTTTGTAATAAAGCCGCTAGGAGCTTTAGACGCGGGTAGGTTTATATTTAAAGACCAACTAGACAAGGACAACCTAAACGATACTTATAATAAGGTAAATGACGAGGTTTACGGCCAATTAACGCTAGACGTACAGAACGACTTTTTAAATAAGGATAAAACGATTACTACTATATTCGCTCCTACTCCTTTACAGACTATAGAGGGAGATAACGATAGGGTACTTTCGTCTATACAATTTATAGACAAAGACAATAAACCCGCAAAAGCTACGGCCAAAATAAGGCTATTATATTGGGGCGGTTTATTAGACACTCAAAAACTTTGGTCTTTAGGTGTTCCTTTGTTTGGGGGTACTTCTTATACGCAGTATCCTTACGCGGGACATTTAGATAATCCTTATAATCCGACCTTTGATTTAAATTGGTTTGTCCCTAAGCAGTTATATTACGATTTTAGCTACGGTAATAAATTTACTCTTAATTATTCTAATAATAATATTTATAACATATATTGGAAAAAACATATAGAGGAAATAACCGACAAAAATAGCAAGATCTTAGAGTGCAATTTATCTCTAAGGCCCTACGATTACAACGAACTTAGCTTTAGGAAGAGTTATTATATAGACGGTAGCTATTGGAGACTGCTAAAAGT
>Ga0208434_1000511_pt1 | contig 18114 bp, 18 predicted proteins | sample 13_taG_FD_184086 | JGI IMG/M metagenome (GOLD analysis project Ga0208434, IMG submission 184086) | Marine viral communities from the Subarctic Pacific Ocean - 13_ETSP_OMZ_AT15268 metaG (SPAdes) (version 2) | ecosystem: Environmental > Aquatic > Marine > Oceanic | place: Pacific Ocean | collected... | reverse complement strand
CTCTAGGAGGAGATGATACAGCAGATACAGGAGGAGACGAAGGTGGAGCTGATTTAACAGATGAACCAGTTGATTTTGAAGAACCAGCAGAAGAACCAGAAGTATAATAAAAAACTAAAACAAATACAATGAATAATTTTAACCTAAGAAAATTTTTAACAGAAAATAAACTAACTACTAATAGTAAGTTATTAAAAGAAGAAATAAATTACTCAGTAGAACTTTTAGTTCCTGAAGTAGCATTTAATGTAGAATCAGGAGATCTAGCAGATTCTCCATATGAATTTGGCACTGAAGACGAAATAGAAAACGAAGAAGTAGATGTTACAACCTATACCGATGGAGATGAATTAGACGAATTTGTTTTCGGCCGTAGCTATAAGCAGGCTAAACATTTCGAAAAAGAATACCCAGGTTTATTTAAAGTAATAGAAAAATAAAAATAAAAATAAATGAATAATTTTGACTTAAAAAAATTCTTAACAGAAAATAAACTTACTCATAATAGTAAGTTAGTTAATGAAGCCGTAATGTGGAACTGGTCTGGAGACAGAAATGAATTAGAAGAAGTCCCTCCTAAATTTAAGGCCGCTATAAAATCAGAATTATCTAATTTAAGTGATGAAAAATTTGAAGCAGCCTTCGATGCTGTTAAAAATTCATTTGCTGATGAAGCAGGTAGAGGAAGTATGGAATTTAACTCAGACCAATGGGTTGATATAATTAAAGATGATACCAGTAAAGGAAGAGGATCAGGATTAGATCCTGACTATGATATAGGTGGTAAATACTATAGTGAAGAAGGTGCTGAAGCTTTTAGAATACAGCCTTTTAAAGTAAACGATATTGAATATACTCAAGACCAGGCAGTTAAACAAGGTAAATATATTGTAGGATTAGAAGGTGAAGAACTAAAAAAATTCATTTCTGATTACATGGCGGCCTGGAAAGAAGATGTAGGAGATACACCTGAAGGGAGAACTTTTAAATAGAACTAAATTGGATATAATAGATAGAGTACTATTAGAATGGTCATACAGGACTAGAAAAGGATATCCTGACATTAACAGTCAAGAGGATATGGATCTGTTTGAATCTATGTTTGGTTTTAAATTAGGTGAATCTAATATGTCCGGTAAAGCTACCGGATACCCTTCAACTACAGGCACGTTTGAAAAGTATGTAACAGATAAGAAAGACTCAACCACTTTTATGTATACAGCTGATAGAGATTCTAAACTCTTACCTCTATCTCCTGAAGACCAACAAGTAGAGATAAAAAAAGGAGAAGAATTCAATATTATCACTAAATTAGTAAAAGATTTGACTAAAAGAGGGTCTAGCACTTATGCTACTATTAAATACAACGATAAAGAATATCTTATCAGACTTTCCGATATAAATAAACCTACTGGAAAAGGAGTAGAAAAGTTTGAACCAGGTGATAGTAAGAAAAATAAGACAGGTGTATTACATCCATTTATACCTGGACATCCTCAAGAAAAAGATGTAGCTTTACTTTTCCAAAATGCTTCTGATGAAAATTACGAGTTTGAACATAAAGGAAAAAAACTTGAAGTTACCTATATAGGAGAACCAAGAGGAAAGACGCCCGGTAAGCCTAAAACAGACTTATTTGTAGAATTAAAACAACCTATCTCAGAAATCAATTCTAATAAGTTAAAAATTAGCTTAAAAGCAGGAAATGCTACTTTTGTAGAAAACTGGACAAGACCTTCAAGAGCTCTTCAGATATTTGATAAAGATAAATTAAAAGGAGAAGTAATAAACATTTATAACGGTATAGTTGGGAATACCTTATTAAAGAAAGGAACTCAAACTTTAAATTTAGCATTTTTTATTAGTACATCGTCTAAAACATACTCTGTAGAAGGAAGAGGCCCACTGAAACTAAATGATATAGAAGCATTAGAAGCTTATACTGCAACAAATAAATTTGGAGCAGATAGTGAATTAACCCCTAACTGTTTCTTTAAAGGAAACGTTCCTGGGAACATATCAGAGTTTATTGACAATCTTGTTCCTTTTGATTCAGGAGCACTCAAATATTTAGAGGACCTATATATTCATATTAGAGGTTCTAACGAATCTAGAGGTGGTTCTTTATTCATAAAAAGAGAATCTACTGACTCACCGTGGTACATTAACCCCGATTGGGCAGATGCTTTAGGTATTAAAGAAGAAGAAGTAGATGGTGTAAGAAAATATAAATAAGTTATGGCAAAAGACATAAAAAAGATAATAGCACAAGAATATATCAAGTGTGCTAAAGATCCAGCATACTTTATGCGGAAATACTGTTATATACAACACCCTACCAGAGGACGTATACTATTTAATTTATATCCATTCCAGGAAAAAGTACTACACCTATTTAGAGATAATCAATATTTAATTACTTTAAAATCTAGACAGTTAGGTATATCTACATTAGCAGCAGCATACAGTTTATGGTTAATGTTATTTCATAAAGATAAAAACGTACTTGCTCTAGCAACTACTCAAGCAACTGCACGTAACTTAGTTTCTAAAACTATGTTTATGTATGACCAACTACCTAAATGGTTAAAGCTGCCTGCAGTAGAAAAAAATAAACTATCTTTAAGATTAAAAAATGGATCTAAAATCACAGCTAAATCTTCTAACGCCGACGCTGCAAGGTCAGAGGCAGTATCACTATTGCTTATCGATGAGGCAGCCTTTATTGATAACATTCAAGAGACGTTTACTGCTGCACAACAAACCTTAGCTACAGGAGGGCAATGTATGGCCTTATCAACTCCTAACGGTATAGGTAACTGGTTTCACCAAACATGGGATAAAGCAGAATCAGGTGAAAATAGTTTCTTACCTATTAAGTTACCTTGGACGGTACATCCTGAAAGAAATCAACAATGGAGAGAACAACAAGATCAAGACTTAGGACCTCGTATGGCAGGACAGGAATGTGATTGTGACTTCTTAGCTTCCGGAGATACAGTATTCGAACCAGATGATATGATGTTTTACGAACAGACATATCTAAAAGAGCCTCTAGAAAAAAGAGGAGTAGATACTAATTTATGGATTTGGGAAGGTGTAGATTATACTAAATCATATATGGTAGTAGCAGATGTAGCTAGAGGAGACTCAGCAGATTATTCTGCATTTCATATATTTGATATTGAAACTTGTACTCAAGTAGGAGAATATAAAGGTAAGTTATCTCCTAAAGACTACGGTAATGTATTAGTAGGTATAGCAACAGAATACAATCAAGCACTATTAGTAGTTGAAAATGCTAATATTGGATGGGCTACTATCGAACAGATAATGGAAAGACAGTATAGCAACCTGTATTATAGTTCAACTTCTCAAATGGAAACAGTAGAGTCTTATATGACTAAGTACGAAAGAGATAAATTAGTACCTGGCTTTACTATGTCTGTTAGAACAAGACCTTTAGTAATTGCTAAAATGATAGAGTACATAAGGGAAAGAGGAGTAACTATACAATCCAAAAGACTCATCGGTGAAATGAGAGTATTTGTTTGGAAAAATGGTAAACCTCAAGCACAGATTAACTACAATGATGATTTACTAATATCCTGCGCTACAGCACTATATGTAAGAGATACAGCATTGAGACTTAGACAACAAGGAATGGACTTAGCTAGAGCTCAACTGTCCTCTTTTCAGAATTTAAACGCTCAAAACAAAGGAATCATGAGATCAGTTGGTTCCCAACAAAATAATCCTTATCTTATAGATTATGGCACCGGTGAACCAGAAGATATATCTTGGTTATTATAAAGGAGCTATTTATAATATATACTGAATTAAAATATTCATTGAATGGCAGATAAATCACTATTTCCAAGACTACAGAGACTCTTCTCTTCAGATGTCATAATTAGAAATGTTGGCGGTACCAATTTAAAGGTAGCTGATATTAATAAAATACAAACTACAGGAAACTTTGAAACTAACTCTTTAGTTGATAGGTTCTCTAGATTACACATATATAATAATAAAAATCTATTTAACCCCAACCTTAACTACCAATCACTACGTATTCAACTATACTCTGACTACGAAGCAATGGATACTGATCCAATCATAGCATCAGCTTTAGATATACTAGCAGACGAAGCGACTCTTAAGAACGATATGGGAGAAGTACTTTCAGTTAAATCATCAGACGAGAATTTACAGAGAGTCCTTTATAATCTATTTTACGATGTATTGAATATAGAGTTTAATTTATGGTCTTGGGTAAGAGGAATGTGTAAACATGGAGATTACTTCTTAAAATTAGAAATAGCAGAAAAGTTTGGTGTATATAACGTACTTCCTTATACTGTATATAATATGAGTAGACATGAAGGGGCTAATCCTGAAAAACCTGCTGAAGTACAGTTCACTATAGACCCCGATGGTTTAGCATCATCACAAGATCCTACATATATACCTAAAAGAGATTCAAAAGCTGTAGTATTAGACAATTACGAAGTAGCACACTTTAGGTTAATATCAGATCATGCATACTTACCTTACGGTAGATCCTTTATTGAACCAGCTAGAAAGATATTTAAACAGCTTACTCTTATGGAAGATGCGATGTTGATACATCGTATAATGAGAGCACCAGAGAAAAGAACATTCTTTGTTAATGTAGGTTCAATACCACCAGCAGAAGTTGATCAGTTTATGCAAAAAACGATTAACACAATGAAAAAGACTCCTTATGTTGATCCTAAAACAGGTCAATATAATTTAAAGTTTAATATGCAGAATATGATGGAGGATTTCTACGTACCTGTAAGGGGAGGAGATGCTTCTACTAGAATTGAAACGACTAAAGGTTTAGATTACGACGGAACTAACGATATACAGTATTTACAGGCTAAAATGTTTGCTGCTTTAAAAATACCTAAAGCATACTTCGGGTATGAAGGAGATTTAAGCGGTAAAGCTACATTAGCTGCAGAAGATATAAGATTTGCCAGAACTGTTGAGAGAATACAGAAGATAGTAGAATCAGAATTAACTAAAATAGCACTCGTACACCTATACACACAAGGATTCACAGGAGAAAGTTTAACTAACTTTGAGTTAAAGTTAACTAACCCATCTGTGGTATATGAACAAGAAAAAGTAGCACTACTTAAAGAAAAAATAGATTTAGCAAATCAAATGAAGGATTCTAAAATGTTCTCCACAGATTACATCTATGACCATATCTTTAATTTATCTGAAGATCAGTATAATGAAATGAGAGACTTGGTTAGAGAAGATGCTAAAAGAGCATTTAGAATAGCTCAAGTAGAAGCAGAAGGTAATGACCCAGCTAAATCAGGTAGATCTTACGGTACACCACATGACTTAGCATCTATGTACGGTAGGAGAGCTACTTCTACTGAAAAAGGAGGAGGACCAGGATCTGTACCACCAGGGTATAACGAAATTGGACCAGAAGGAGGTAGACCAAAAGAAAAAGCATCAATTTACGGAACTAATGCAGACCCTATAGGTGGAAGAGATAGATTAGGAGTTCACGGCATGCATGGAGGCTTTGATTCTGATAATGAAAACGTAGCAGAAACTAACACAACAAAAGCTCAGACTATGTATCATCAAATGAAAGATTCTTTTGAAGATAAGAAGAAAATGATATTTGAAGACAATAAAGAAACACCTTCTAAGCTATTAGATGAAAATCAACTTAAAGATTTAGAGGACTAACCCATATTTATATATAGTAACCGTATATTATGAAGATAAAACATTCAAAGTTTAAAAATACTGGTTTAATCTACGAACTGTTAGTTAAACAAATAGCAGCTGATACTCTGTCAAAGAATGAATCAGCAGCAGTTGGTATATTAAAGAAGTACTTCGGCGGAAATACTGTACTAGGAAAAGAATTAAAATTATACGAGTATATTTTAAAGAATAATAACTTAAGTGAAGCTAAAGCTGAAACTGTAGTCTCTTCCATAACAGAAATTTCTAGGAAATTAAATCAAAAGACTTTAAAAGAGTCTAAGTATAGATTAATTTCTGAATTGAAAGATAAATACAATATAGAAGACTTTTTTGCTATACAAGTAAGAGATTACAAACCTTTAGCAGCATTATATTGTTTATTAGAAGCTCAAAACAACAATACTTTAGTAAATCCTGAATTCTTAGTTAATAACAAACTAACAGTACTGGAGCATTTAACTTCATCAGAAGTAAATAAAGAAGCAGTTAAAGATACCTTAATAGAAGAGTATTCTAAATACGATAAAGACCTAAGGTTACTAACGTATAAGATTCTACTTGAAAAATTTAATAGCAACTACAAGACTCTTCTACCAGAACAAAAAAATATACTAAAAGAATTCATAACTTCAGTTAATTCTACTACTAGATTAAGAAATTTAGTTAATGAAGAAGTAATTAAGATTAAAACTGAAATTAAAAAACTATCAGAAAAAGTTAAGGACGATGTAGTTAAGATTAAACTACAAGAAGTACTTAAAGGTATAAAAGTAATTAAAAAGACTGAAAAAATTAGCGATAACCACCTTATTAACTTAATGCAATATTACGATCTAGTAAGCGAAATGCGAAAACTATGAAACGTAGCGTAATTGTAAAAGCTATAAAGGAAGTTATTGAAGAACTTAGCTCCACCTCTGGAGTAGCAGGATACCAAACTCCGTTTGCTTTTAGTAAAGGGAATAAGAAAAATAGAGCTACAAAGCAGGCTGAGAAGTTAGGTTATAAGACTGTAAAAACAAAAAAAAGACCACATAACACTAAAATGTTTGATTATCTAGATGAAAACGTTAACTGAAAAATATAGAGGAGTACTAAACGAAACGTTTAACAAGACACAATTCGTTAGAGATGCTCGCATGGCATGGCCAAATTTAATATCTCAATTCAATGGATTTGAAGATACTGTATCAATTTTAAAAAATAAAGGTATGATTTCCGATGCTGCCAAAGCAGAAGAAAAAGTACACAACCTTTCTGATGAAGCTATCAGAAGAGGAGTCGATTTTGAACTTGAAGCAATGGGTTTAATGTCACAAGATAAAATATCAGAAGAAGATAGAGCAAAAGCAACAGATAAAGCAGTAAAGAATTTAGAAAAAGATTCGTTACATTACTTAAATTTACTTTCTGGAGAATCTTCTAAGGTAGATAAACATGATAAACCAGTTGAAGCAAAAAAAGGAAATGAAGTAGATACTTTCAATGGTATGAAAAAAGCTGAACTTAAAGAAGAAGCTGGAATACCAACAGCATTTGATGATGAGAGTTTCGATGCTTTACGTGATATTATTTTAAAATATGTAGAAGATCCAGACGATGCAGAAAAAGCTGTACAGCAAGTAGACGATCACGGATTAGATTCATTAGCTCCAGAGTTATTAGCTAACTTAGATAGAGACCCAGAATATAAAGCTTGGTATAATAACCTTCACGGTATTAAAGAAGCAGATCCTATTCCTACTGAACCAGGTGTACCGGGAGAAAGAGCTTCTAACCACGATAGAAAAATGGCTATGAGAAAAATCATAGACTTTCTAACTATTGTAGGTCATCCAGATTCAGGCTATAAAGTAGGTAATCAAGAAGCAATTGATTTTCTTAAAACTCATAAAGATGATATCTTTAACGGTGATATAGATTTTAATGATATCAACGACGTATGGAGCAACTATGATGAGTATGAAACTATCAATACTGACATACCCGAAGTAATGGGAGTTGACAGAAAAGGTAATAAACAACCTGAAACAGGAGGAAGTAATGCTGTTAAATATAAAGCTGCAGCTAGAGATGTGAAGCAAGAAGCTATGTCTGATCAACAGATGAAAGATATAGAGAAGTATGGACAGGAAGATAAGGTTGTAAAAGCTTTCAAACCTGGAGATATGTTTTCAAAAGAGTTTGATTATGAAGGAATGTTAGAATATGGTTTAAAAGTAAGACTCAATACTCCACTAGAGACATTACAAGCACTATTTAACTCATTTGAAGATGTAAATTACCATTCAGAAGGAAGTCACTTATCTTATGCTATAGATTCAATACAGGAAAAAGATAAAGCAGAAGCGTTAGATCATTTGAGAAACTTTAAAAAAGCTATTAAGAAAACTTTAGTTAGTTTCAATGAAGGAGTAAATCCTGATAGAAGAGAATTAGAAGAAGCAGAAGCAGTAATTGATGAAGGAAGGGGAGACTTAGACACCATTGTACGAGTAATTACTGATATGGCTAATGAAGACGGTATTACAACTAAAGAAGCAGCTTTAGAAGTAATAGAAGCACTAAGAGATGCTTATATGATAGATGCTTACGACGAAGGTATAGAAGAAAAGAAAGGAAAAGATCATGACGGAGATGGCGATGTAGATAAAGATGACTATATGGCAGCAAAAGACGCAGCTATTAAGAAGTCAATGGGCAAAGATGAAATTGTAAAAGAAAATATCAAAGCAATTATATCTAAAGTATTAGAAGAGCAAGTAATAAACGAAGCTGCCACAAATGAATTAGCAAAATTTGCTGACCAGTATGGTGGGTTTGAAGGAATGAAAGCAGCTATTATACAGTTACAAGATGTAGTTACAGATATAGAAGCTTATTACGATAAAACTAGAACTAAAATACAAAAGGTATATAACACTTTAGGAGACATTAGAAACGAAGAAGGTTTAAAAGTAGGAGGATTTTTAGCTCCTTCTATTGAATCAGCTTTCAATAAAGACTTAAGACCGGTTACTAAAGTAGGGTTTACAAAAGGTTTGGATCAGCCAAAAGTTAAAGTAATATCTCAAAGAGATATAGACAGAAACGATATGGGATCTCCAAACTTAGGAGAAGCAGAACCAGCTAAGGAAACTGTATTCTCTGCACCCTTAAATGGAACATTAAGAGAAAGTAAAACCAAATAACATGGCACAACTATTAATAGAAGTAACACCATTTAACTCTATACTTAAGGAATCAAAAGAGAAACCGGGAGTATATGAGGTTGAAGGTATTATGCAAAGAGCAGTATCAAAAAACCAAAATGGTAGAACCTATAGTAAGGCTATATTAGAAAGAGAATCTAAAAAATACATGGAAGAGTTTGTTAAGAACGGTAATGCGTTCGGAGAACTTGATCACCCTGAATCTCCTATTGTCTCCTTAAAGAACGCCTCTCATATAGTAAAAGAGTTATGGTGGAAAGGAAACGACCTTATGGGACGTGTAGAATTACTCAACACACCAGCAGGAAATATAGTTAAAGAGATAATAAAAGCAGGTCACACGATAGGTATTTCCTCTAGAGGTACAGGATCAGTTAACCAAACCAATGAAGGTACTTTAGAGGTACAACCAGATTTTGAATTAGTATGTTGGGACTTTGTATCTAATCCATCTACTCATGGTGCATTTATGAATCCTATATCTTTACAGGAAGGTAAAACTATTGTTTCTAAGTACAATAATCTAGATTCGATTATTAACGATATACTAAGAGCTTAATGAAACTAGCAGAGATAGCTTTATCTAATCAAAAACTAACTAGAGAAGAACAACTTCAAGTAGTTTCAATGGTGTTAGAAACTTCTAACCTTACTATTGCAGAAGCAAAAACAAATAAAATTATTAGAGAAGAGATTAAACTTAACTTAGAGTTTTATACTGAAGTTAAGAAAGGATTTATAAATGAGGGTGCTGGAATTATTGGTAGCATAATGAGCGTACTAGGAAATATAAAAGACTTTTTGACTGGAGCTAAAGTTATTAAAGATATTTCATCTTTCATAAGAGGTATTGTTGATAAAATTGCAGAAAAGTTAAAACCTTTAGTAGATCAATATGTTCCTACTAATTTACAGAACGCTGTTACAGCAACAGGTAATACAATAGTATTCAGTATAGATATGTTTAAAGGTCTAGCTAAATGGCTTTACGAAACTCTATCTCCTGCTGGACTTGCAAAGCTATTTGCAATGATCAAATATAAAACTCTTAGACCATCGGAAGAACAAAAAAAATGCATGTTAGCAGCGGCTACTGCAGTATATAGAGCGTTATTATACGTTTTAGTTGTAGCATTCTTAGTTAAATTAGGGATAGCTTTATCCGCCGTTGTTGCTGCCAAAAAAATTACCGCAGTTGCTTTAGCTGGAGGAGTCCAAAAAGCAGGGTTTGCTGCTAGTCTTAAACCTATATTCGTTAAACTCGGAGGAGGAAGCGTTTTCAAAGGAATATTTAGTACATTCAGTGCAGGAATAAAAGCAAATGATACTGCTAAATTAAAAGCTCAATTAGATGCTATTAAAAAACAAGAAACTGACGGAAGTGTATTCGAAAAAATCAATTCAGTCTGGAATCAATGCTCAACTAATTAAAAACTTTCTCAATATTTACTCAATTACTAAGTTTTATTTAGTTTTTCATAAAACGTATATATTTATATAAGAATATACAGTGATCTATACTGTATTTAATTTGTATAAACTTTCCTATTACGATTACAATAATCGTAGAAATCAAACAAAATTATTAAAATGGCAAACAAAGATTTATTCAAGCAAGCTATTGCTGAAGCAAAATCTATTAGAGAAGCCGCTATCGCTAACGCCAAGGAAGCTTTAGAAGAGTCGTTAACTCCACACCTTAAGGATATGTTAGCTGCTAAACTTCAAGAAATGGATGATTCATCTGTTGAAGAAGAAGTAGTAAACGAAACTGAAGATGTAGAAGAAGCTGTTGAAGAAACAGTAGAAGAAGGAGATAACTCTGACGAAGACACTATGGAAGAAGAAGTAGAGGAAGGATCTATGGAAGATGATGACGCAATGGAAGAAGCAGAGGATGATTCAGAAGAATCTGAAGACGATGCTGAAGACGCTGGTGAAGAAGTAGAAGACGAAGAAGAAGTAGAGGTAAAGGACATGGAAGTGGACGACCTTAAAGATCTTATTCGTGACATTATCGCACAAGAAATGGGCGATGGTGGTGAAGAAGAATTAGGCATGGACGACATGGATGCTGGAGCAGAAGTAGAACCTGAAGGTGATATGGAAGTTGGAGCAGAAGATGAAGAAATTGACCTAGACGAACTATTAGCCGAGTTAGAGTCAGCTACTAACGAGGAAGTAGAAGAAGAAGTAACAGAAGACGTAAAAGAAGAAGAAGACAAAGAAGTTAAAAAAGAAGAAGTTAAGGAAGATAATTCTGAATTAAACGAAGCTTTAAACACTATCGAAACTCTACAGAATCAATTATCGGAAGTTAACCTTCTTAATGCAAAACTATTATATGTTAATAAGGTATTTAAGTCTAACAACTTAAACGAATCACAAAAAGTTAACATCATTGCTGCATTTGACAAAGCTGAAACAGTTAAAGAAGTAAAATTAGTATTCGAAACTGTTTCTGATAACTTTATAACTAAAAAAGTTGTAAAAGTTAACGAGAGCAAATTAGGAATGGCATCTAAAGCTACAGGAACTACTGCTGCTAAACCAGAAGTAATTTCAGAAGTAAGTGATGCAGTAAAAAGAATGCAAAAACTAGCTGGTATTATTTAAAAACCAAAAAAAACTATTAAACAAACTTTAATCATGGAAATTAATTCTCTATTAGAAAGCGCAAATGGCTACAAAGCCTTGCAAAATGATGCTGCGAAACTTGCAGACAAGTGGGGAGCATCAGGATTGCTTGAAGGATTAGATGCTAAAACATCTAACAACATGGCTATCATGTTAGAAAATCAAGCAAAACAAATCGTAGCTGAGCAATCATCTACAGGAGGAAGTGCAATCGGTGCGTCCGGTGGTGGATCTGAACAATGGGCAGGAGTTGCTTTACCTTTAGTAAGAAAGGTATTCGCTCAAATCTCATCTAAAGATTTCGTCTCAGTTCAACCAATGAACTTACCTTCAGGTCTAGTATTTTACTTAGACTTTAAATATGGATCAGGAGTAAACGGAAGAGCTGCTGACTCAAGCATGTACGGAAATGCATCAGGTGTAGACAAAATCGGAGTGGATGTAGATCCAAACGGTGGACTTTACGGAGCTGGTCAATTCGGATATTCAATCAATCCAGAAAGCGTTGCTGTATCAGCTGCTGCTACTGGATCTGCTGTATCTTCTTCTGTTGCATTTGACAACGATGTAGACAAAGCTGACTACTTCACAGTAGCAGTTGGTTTACCATCTGGAGCTGACGCAGAAGGTGTAAGAGCATTTAGATTAGTATCTGGTTCAACAGATATCACTTCTAACCCTGAATTAACATTCTTAAGTGGAGGTAACGTTAACTTCGTAGTGAAGAAAACAGAAACTGATGCAGTAGCAATTACAGGTACTATGAAGTATCACGTACAACCTGCTGACAACACAAGAGGAGACTTCGAAGATGCTCCTGCTGGATCAATCAGTATTCCAGAAATCAACGTAGAGTTGAAATCTGAATCAGTTGTTGCTAAGACTAGAAAGTTAAAAGCACAATGGACTCCAGAATTTGCACAAGATCTTAATGCTTACCATAGTATTGACGCTGAAGCTGAACTTACTTCTTTATTAAGTGAGTACATTTCAATGGAAATCGATCTTGAAATTCTTGATATGTTAATCACCGGTGCTAGAACTACTGAAAAATGGTCAGCTGAAAACAACAAGATCTGGAACGGAAATGCATGGGATGTATCAACTTCAGATTTTTACAATACTCAAGGACAATGGTTCCAAACTTTAGGAACTAAAATCCAAAAAGTATCTAACAAAATTCACCAGAAAACTTTAAGAGGTGGAGCAAACTTCCTAGTATGTTCTCCTTCTGTAGCTACTATCTTAGAATCAATTCCAGGATATGCTGCACAAACTGACGGAGATCAGGCTGAATTTGCAATGGGTGTTCAAAAAGTTGGACAACTTAACGGTAGATATAAAGTATACAAAAACCCTTATATGACTGAAAACACTATCCTATGTGGATTTAGAGGTGGACAGTTCTTAGAAAGTGGTGCTGTATATGCTCCATATGTACCATTAATCATGACTCCTCTAGTATACGATCCTGCTACCTTCACTCCAAGAAAAGGTATCATGACTCGTTACGCGAAGAAAATGATTAGACCAGAATTTTATGGTAAAATCTTTATTTCTGACTTAGCGACGATCTAGAGTACTATATTTTATTGGATTATATTTGAGAGGGGCTTTTTTAGCCCCTTTCTTTTTTTTATTTACTATCGAATAACTATTTATTACTATAATAATAATGTTATTGATATATGGCACAAAAGCACCATACAGACGAGGTCTTCGTCTCTAAAAGAAGACCAAAAGGTCCTATTAAGTTTAACGTTCAACTAAACGATGAACAAAAGTTAGCAAAAGCATTAATTTTAGAAGCACCAATAACAGTACTGAAGGGTATGGCCGGAAGCGGTAAAACCTTAATAGCTACCCAGGTTGGATTAGATTTACTATTTCAAAAGAAAATAGATAAGATAATTATCACACGTCCTACTGTTGCTAAAGAAGATATAGGTTTTCTACCGGGAGATATTAGAGAAAAAATGGATCCTTGGTTAGCACCTATCTACCATAACTTATATATGCTGTATAAGAAAGAGAAAGTAGATAAAGAATTGGAAAACGGTAATATAGAAATAGTACCTTTTGCTTTTATGAGAGGTAGAACCTTTCTAAATTCATTTGTAATAGTAGATGAAGCACAAAATGTTACTCATACTCAAATGGAAACAGTAATAGGAAGATTAGGTAAAAGATCTAAAATGGTAATATGTGGAGATCTAGCTCAAATTGACCTAAAAGATAAAAGAGAAACTGGATTTTCTTTTTTAGCTCGTATAGAAGAGCAAGTAGAAGGGTTTAAAACACATACTCTTTTAATGAATCACAGACATGAAATAGTCTCACCAATTTTAAAGGTATATAAAACATTTAGGGATTAATTACTTTACATTAACCTTATTACAATACCTTACTATTTATTATAAAACTATATTCGATGGCTAATACAAGTATTTGGAACGGAACAAGCTCTTTCTCTTCAGGACAGACTCCTTTTGGGTTTTACGACAGTGATACAAACTTCGCTACTGATGCAGACAAAGTTGCAAGCTTCTGCGCTACTCGTTTAGGGTACCCGTTAATGGATGTAGAGCTACAATCAGGATCTTTTTACGCCTGTTTTGAAGAAGCTATTACAACTTACGGTAATGAAATCTTCCAATATAAGATTAGAGAGAATTACCTAAACTTAGAAGGTGCTCCAACAGGAAGCCCAGTAAATAATCAATTAATAGAATCAAATATCAATAGATTCGTACAGATAGCTAAGAACTACGGTACAGAAGCAGGAGTTGGAGGAAATGTTACTAAATACTCAGGTTCATTAGATATAACAGGCTCTATACAGAACTATGATTTAGATACATGGGCTACTGATAAAGGAATAGTAGGAGGAATAGAAATAAGAAGAGTCTTTTATGAAGCACCACCTGCTATTCAAAGATACTTTGATCCTTATGCAGGTACTGGTACAGGTACCCACTCATTAATGGATCAATTTGGGTTTGGTAATATGAGTCCCGGTGTTAATTTTATGTTAATGCCTGCTTCTTACGATATATTAAAGACTCAAGCAATAGAGTTTAATGATCAGATTAGAAAGTCTACATTTACTTTTGAATTAGTTAATAATAAATTAAAATTATTCCCAGTTCCTAACGTAGACGGTACTTTAATATTTGAATATTACAAATTAGATGATAAATCAGCAATAAACTTTAATAGCGCTTCTAATACTATCACTAATGTAGCAGAAGTACCCTATAATAATCCGACTTACTCACATATAAACAGTGTAGGTAGACAGTGGATATACAAATATTCATTAGCTTTAGCAAAAGAATTGCTAGCATACATAAGAGGTAAGTACCAAACAGTACCAGTACCAGGAGCTGAAGCTACTCTTAATCAAGCTGACCTATTAACTGATGCAAGAACAGAAAAAGAAGCATTAATAACTAATTTGAGAGAGATGTTAGGTGAAACCTCAAGAGGAGCACAAATGGAAGCACAGTCACAAGAGGCTGACTTCTTAAGATCTACTCTTTCTCAGGTACCAATGACTATACACGTAGGATAATGAAGTTATTTAGCATAATAGAACAAATAGTATTTAATACCTATGAAGGTATGGTACGTATAATGTATAAAGAAGGTGAAAGCGAGAATATAGCGGAGCTTTTACGTGCATTACCGGGGATTACCACAGTTACTAATGCTGGATCATCTAGCGAAATGGGTGCTATGACGTTTAAAGTAAAACTTATAACACAAAAACAAGGAGAAGAGGCATTTGAAGCATTTAAAACTAATGCTACACAGAAATACCCTAATATAATTAAGATAGAAATTGCAAACGAAACTATAGAGGAGAAGTAATGATATTTGGAAGTAATAGAGACTTTAATTTACTGGTCAACATCAATAGAGAGTTACTTAAGGACGTAATCGAACAAGAAATACTCCTTTATAAGCTAAGTATTGTTGATACATCAACTAATCTATACGGGGAAGCACTAGAAAAGACCTATTTACAGCCAATTAAACTAAACTGCTTAATAACCAGAGGTGATCAAGTATACGATGTAGATGAATTCGGAGTAGATTTAGGTAGAGAAGCATCTTTTGCTATACTTAAACAGGATTTAAGAGATATAAACACTGTTGCAGAGGTAGGAGACATAGTAATGTGGCATGAAGACTTCTATGAAGTAGATGCTATTAAAGAAAATCAACTATTCTACGGTAGAGATGGGGACTATAATATAGAAAGAACTGCTGGTTACGGAGATTCTATATCTTTAGTGTTAGATTGTCACTTAAGTAGAGCAGATAAAGTAGGAATTACTAGACAAAGATTATAATTATGGCTAGAAGAAAGAAACCGGTACCTAAAAAACAATCAGAGTTATTGCAAAAGCAAATAACTACGAAACTCCCTACAGGAAAACCGCCAGTACCTAATAGACAGAAAAGAGAAAACCAAAGAACAGTAAAAAACGATACGGTAAAAAGATTTACTGTAGGATTACGTGATATAGATGAAACTATTATATACTACTTTAAAGAAGTAATTAAACCCTCAGTACAACAGAACGGAGCTAAAATAAACGTACCTATTCTATACGGATCTCCAGAGAGATGGAAGTCTGTACAAAAAGATGGATTTTATAGAGATAAAAACGGCAAAAAACAGGCTCCTTTAATTATGTTTAAAAGGGATTCTGTAGAAAAGAATAGATCTTTAGGTAATAAGGTAGATCCTAACAACCCTTTGACAGCAGGAATTTATAAAAAACAGTTCTCTAAGAAAAATGTATATGATAGATTTAGTGTTGTTACAAATAGAATACCTGTAGAAGAGTATTACGGTATAATTGTACCTGAATATGTTACTTTAAGTTACTCATGTGTAATATTTACTGATTACATAGAGCAGATGAATAAAATAGTAGAAAGTATTAACTACGCATCTGATGGATATTGGGGAGATCCTGAAAAGTTTAGTTTTAGAGCTAAAATAGACAGTTACACAACAGCTACTGAATTATCTCAAGGTCAAGATAGAGCAGCAAAGACAACTTTTACTTTAATACTTAATGGACATATAGTACCTGACAGTATAAATGCTTCTATAGCAGGAATGAACAAATATTACTCTAAATCTTCAGTAACATTCGGTATGGAGTTAGCAGGAGATATAGAAGAACTACAAGCTAGATCTTCAACACCAGAAAAAGCACAAGATTACAGATTCTTTGATCAAGGAGCTTTAGGAGTACAGAGATTTGGTATGACCACAGAACAAATTAACTATGTATCTTTACATAACACATTTATAGCAGATTTTGTTACAACAAATACAGCTTTATTTAATAATAAGAACATAGAAACAATACCAGCAGGATTTACTTCAGGAGATGAAAGATTCCAGTTATATATTAACGGACAACTAATACCTGCTATATATTATACAGTTTCTCAAGCAGGATCAGATGTTACAGCAGTAGTACAGACAGGACAAACTGAGTATACATTAGATTCTGGAGATGAAGTAGTATTAAGCGGTAAAATACGATAGAATAAGATGGCATTAATACAATGGAAACAGATTGACTCCTACTTATCCGGCTCAAAAGAGTTAACCGGATCATTAGCTGTATCTGGTGCGTTAGATTTAGATGGACCTTTCACAGTTCAAGGAGAAGATTTTATTAATGGTATATTTGTACAAACTGGATCATATTATTCCACAACTAATGATATAAAAGTATCAGGATCATTTGATCTACAATTAGACGGAGTAGAAGATTATTTTGCTATATCAATTAACGGAGAAGAACAAATAAAAGTAAACAAAGAAGGGGTATTAGAAATGAAATCGCAAAATACTACACCTACTGCTGTAAGTGGTGGAATGTTTTATAGCGGCTCAAATGAATTCTTTCTTGGATTTAATAATTAACGATATTTATAATATATAAAACACCCACTATAACATGGCAAATTGGAAAAAGATAATAGTAAGCGGATCGGATGCTCATTTAGCATCGATTACCTCATCCGTACTTACTAACGATAACATACTGGTAGCAGGAACTGGAGGCGCAGTTGAAAGCTCAGGTATTACCTATAATGGATCAACATTAGGGTTAGGTACTTCAATTATAACTTCAACAGGAGCTGCTTCAATCTTATCTGGATCTTTTAGCGGTTCTTTTCAAGGGGATGGTAGTAACTTAACTGGACTTGTAACAGAATTAAACTTAACAGGTTCAACTGGTAATATCACTATAGACTTACTAACAGAAGACCTAACAGTTGCATCAGGAAATTCAATTTCAACTGCAGCAGCAGGTAATACAGTAACAGTAGCAGTTATAGACGGTGGAATTACTGAAACACAATTAAATACTTCAGTAGCAGGTACAGGTTTATCCGGAGGTGGCGGAACAGTACTTTCAGTAGATTACGGATCAACAGCAGGTACAGCAGCACAGGG
>Ga0208434_1000506_pt1 | contig 18310 bp, 34 predicted proteins | sample 13_taG_FD_184086 | JGI IMG/M metagenome (GOLD analysis project Ga0208434, IMG submission 184086) | Marine viral communities from the Subarctic Pacific Ocean - 13_ETSP_OMZ_AT15268 metaG (SPAdes) (version 2) | ecosystem: Environmental > Aquatic > Marine > Oceanic | place: Pacific Ocean | collected... | reverse complement strand
AACGCATGATCAACCGTAGGCAACGCCTTCCCCAACATCCAACGCGATAACGTAGGCTGAGAAACATCCAAGCGCCTGCTGAACTCAAGCGCCGACAGGCCGCTGTCTCGCAACCACTCGCGCAAAGCAACGCCCTTCGAAGGCTTGGGATCAACCGCAGGACGCCGAGCGTTCACCCCCAAATTATAAATGCACTCGTCCCTAAACTTTTTAGGATCCTCGCCGTTTATAATATCATCTAAACGATCAGTGACGTAAAACATGCAAACCCTATTATCCATTCTACCAGTCCTTTCCAAAAACTTTTCTAAAGATTTCATCCAACATTTCTTCCAACTCACTACTCGTCATTACACACACTCCTCACAAACCAACGCAGCATCACCGCGAATCGATGTCACCCACTCACCACACGCGCACAATCGCTCCACCTCTCCAACACCACCACACGCAGAACAATCCTCCAACACCCCGTCAATAACACCAACATCACGACCAAAACCTTGCGGACGAACAACATCCACCTCAATCAATCCCGAACCTTGGCACTCGGAACACGCATCCATAATCGGCGTCTCCATCGCCTCGATCAACAGGTTTTTAATCTTGCCCATTACTCACCCTCCTTTTCCAACACCGCGTCATACAATCGACACAACCGCTCCGCAGCGCTCTCCGCAACGTCCAGAGAAACATCAAACTCCTTGCCAACACCCATGTATTCCCCGCGACCCATCGCAGACAACAAATCAACGTTGTACGTCTCACCGCTCCAATGCCGCGATATACGAATAATATCCTGAACCCTTCTTCTCATTGATCTTCCTCCAACAACTTATAAATAATCGATCCTACGTCCTCGTAATCGTCCAACGTGCCCCAATTCACCTCCATGTCAGTGTGACCAAAATCCGCGTCCATCTCACGCATCTTCACAACCGCGTTCAATAACGTCTTAGCAGGCATCGTAAATGGAACAGCGCCGCACTCATCCTCATACCACCCGTTTAACTCTCGCATGCCGCATACTCCTCCACCGTAAGTTCAAAATCATAAGTATCTTCCACTCCAAGACCGTGTTCTGAACCCCAAATACGATCTTCCGCAACGATGCGCCGTGCCTCCTCCTCGCTCTCAGCCTCCTCGTAAAAAACGTTTCGCTGCTCAACTACAACACGCCACATCTTGGCCCTCGGCTCGTCCGTGATGTCATTGTAATCTTCCAGAACCCTCCAACCCGTATGCGAGGCAATCCCCGCAACCGAAAACTCCACATAAACACACAACTTTATATCACCACCAAACATGCGAGCAGCCTTTTCCGCCGTGCAAAAATGATCCCGAATAACAGACGCACTGTATTCCGAAATTCCATTGTCCAATGAAACCACCGTACCATCATCCATGCTCCAATCCCCTCGGTGCACACCAATATTCAGTATCTCCTGATCAAATAAATATGCCATCACTCTTCCTCCTCGTAATGCGAAGCAAGCTCCGCGTAATCAATCTCACACAAAGCGCAGTTCATCATGTCACGAACAAAACCACTCTCATCCTCAAAACGATACATCATCTGATCAACCAAAGACTCAATGTGATCAGCCGTGATCAACGCACCCTCCTCCTTGTCAGCGTCCAAAACATCACCCAACCACAGGTTCACGAGCCACGTTTCTTTGTTCGTCCAGCCGTTATAAGACATCACACTCTCCCATAAAAAATATTGTGCAAATCAGCAGGCTTGCTACGATCCAACTTAAACTCCGGAGTGTAATAACCGTGAATCTTACGACCCTTGAATACAACAATCTCAGTCACCGGAACACGGTCCTCGAACATCTCAGCCTGCCTGAAATAACGACCGCGCAACGCACCAATCGTTTTCAACATCGGGCTTAACGTCGTCGTGCCATCCGCACCAATCGCATGATAAGAATACATATCACTCTCCCCCCATCGTGTGAGACAACGTAACCATCGCACTCGTGACAGGATTGCCGCGACCCTCAATAAACGTATACTCCAACACATCACACGCAAGCACACCAAAACAAGTGGCGTCGTGATACTTCATAAATCCACGCTCCTCGCTGCACGAAACAGGCTCGGACGAACCGTGCTCCTTGAGCATATAGGCGCAGAAATTTTGGAATTGCTTGTCATCCTCGTAGGATTCGAAGGCACTGGTGTCATCGTAGAACAGCGCAGTGGCCCAAAAGGCAGGTAAATTATAGGTGACTGTCGTCATATCGATACTCCTAGATTGAATTGAATGAATAGGTATGTAAGAAGTTATATAGGATAAATAATGTTTACTGCAACCCCCTGTATACAGTTTTTTGACCCCCCTCTCCGTTTTTTTTTTTTTTCAAAACACGTTTTTGGTGTAAACTCTGTAAACACATGGGTTTTATTGTTATTATACAGTAATTTAACCCCCTGCCTTAAAGGTAAACACTGCGTAAACGGTTTACGTTAGAAACGTAAACACCCCCCCTTTTTGACAACTAGGCAAATTTCAAACCCTTCAAGATTTGACTGTGATTGTAAACAGGGGGTATAAAACTGCTTATATACGGAGGATTTTAAATGGCTGGGAAAAACCAGAAACTGACTAATCGACAGAAAACTTTTGCTCGGCACATCGTCGAAGGGATCTACTCGAATACGGAATGCGCAAGGAAGGCAGGATATGCCGCTGATCTAGCAAACGAGCGCGCAGCAGTGCTGTTGAACGGCAGAGATTATCCTCGCGTACTGGAATACATAAAAGAGCTCAGGGAGGAGCGTGAACGGCGCTACGGTGTGACCACCATTGGGCAGCTACAACGTCTCCAACAACTTTCTGAAGGGGCGGAGGACGCGGGCCAGTTTTCAGCGGCTATCAATGCAGAAAAAATTCGCGCAGCATTGGGTGGTTTGACTGTTGATCGACGAGAGAATATCAATCAGATAGATCAGCTATCCCGCGATGAAATTGTGGCACGGCTGTCGGATTTACAAAAAAAATACCCTCAAGCATTCACAATCGAGGGATCATATGAGGATATAACAGATGAGCCGAGGACCGGAAGCCAACTTTTGGAGCACGATCAGGAGAAATCTGCCTGAGAAATGCTTTGCAACCCGCATAGAAAACAAGCATGGCGGTGGTGTTCCTGACCTTCATGCAATCTGGGATGGTATTTCTTTTTGGGCGGAGCTCAAAACAGTTAAAAACAACAAACCAAAAATATCTCCGCATCAAATCGCGTGGAATATGGCGTATTGGGCTCGCGGGGGCAATAATTTTTACTTAGTAAAGGCCCTCTCTACCAAGAAAGTATATTTATTTGGGGGTGATAAGGGGCCCGAGCTCCTTGAAAAGGGGATCGAGGGGGTTGAGGGTCAGAGTTTCGAGGACCTTGCGTCTCTTTTCGCGGCCTTGCGGCTCTGCTGCCGCTGATTTTATGCCTTGCGGCTCGCGCCTGAGCCTTGCGACTCTGGCGCGGCGGGTTCCCGGCCCGGGCTTGCCGGGGATGGGAACTAGGATAGAGAGTCCGAAGGACACAATAACTCGTTTCTTCTTTGTTGCCCCGAGCTTGCGAGGTTAACAGGCAACTCCTTTTAAAACTTTTTAAAAAGTTGGGGGCCGAAGCCCCCGTTAGTTACCAGTAGTTACGCGTTGTTGGCGCTACCGAACTCTAGCTTCCACTCGCCATCCGTGTTCAGGATTTCTTTGAGCTCACCTCCGGTTAGTCCCAACATACCAGCGTATGTCAGGATGGTCAGGTTTGGGTTGCTGTCGTAGTAGTCGCGGATCTCGTCGTCGGTCCATTCGAACATTGGTTTCATTGTGCTTCCTCCGTGTGTAGGTACGCGTCGATACCTGCGGTTGATTTTAGTTTCCATTGTTTGGCTGCTTCTTGGGCGGCACCGTATGATGACGATGCCTCCACTTCGATTGTTCCCTTCTTAACGTGTACGCATGTGTATTGTCTCATGCATTCTCTTTCTGTGTGTTGGTGAGTTTAGCCGCTAGGTTCCAAGCCATGGCGGCAGCGGTAACGAGGTGTGCTCGATCCTCTGGGTTGTGCAGGTTGATCCAGTGCATTACTTCATCCCAGTCTTCGGGTGTGCGAAATAGTCCGATCTCAGTTAGCATAGTTTGTATTCCTTCTCGAAAGTTTGCAGGCAGTTGAAGCTGATTACTTCGTTGTCGCCTATTGGTTCCAGATGTTCTACGCCTGACAGGTGGTCGTAGAAGGTGAGGTACTGCTCGTGCTTGCGCTGGGTGACGCCCCATCTGGACTGTCCGAAGACGTTGAGCAGTCCGTTGATACGCTCGCGTGTTGTGACGGTGGGCCACCCTGCTAGGGTGAAGCAAACGTCATTGGGAGGAATTTTTAGTCCCCACCAGACAGTCTTGGCCCTTTCTGTATTGCGCCATGCGATACGGTTGTTGTGCAGCCAGACTGTTTGTCCGTCGGTATGCGTTCGGGCAGCCTTTGCGGGCCGCCCTGTTAGAAACGCATGTGCAATTTTGTACGTTTCTTTTCTCATGTGTGTTCCTCTTCGAATGATTTGATTGCTTCAGGTTTCGTGTATCCGATGTACCGACGGGTCACTAAGTACCCGCCGATGATGTCTGATATCACGATCATTCCGCTGTGCGGTACGATCTCGATTGTCATTTTACTTGGATCTCCCACTCCAGACCCTTGATGCGGTCTGACATGAACTCGTCGTCGATATGACTGTCGATGATGCCAGTGATCTCGGAACTGTAGTTGTCGATGTCGAAGTATTCTAGCGCGACCTCGTTGACTTCATACGAGTGGTCCCGAAGCAGGTCGCAGAAACGCTCGTTGAGTTCGGTGTAGTCGATCCCGTTGTCCTTGCTTTGCTCTTTGACGAACTCTTTGAAGCCTTCGTGCTTCTTGAGTCCGTCCACGATTGCGTTGATGAAAGCGTCGATTGGGTTATCCATGAGTTATACCTCTTCGTTTTGGATGGGTTGAAAGTCTAGCGAGAAACTGAAGTTGGGGTTCTCGACCCGTTGGAAGCCACGAATGCGCGACCAGTTACCGTGATCGTGCTCGGTGAAGCGCGGCGTGTGGCCGTGGATTGCCTCGTATGTCCCGATGAACGTTGCTGCGTCGCAATCTTCTTCGAGGTAGAGCATCCCGCCGAGCTTGTAGCTGAACTCTGAGAAGTCCGCTTCGGATAGTCCGATGACGGCTAGGTCGTTGCGTGACACTTCGAGCCAGCCATGTGCTGCATCTGAGATGAATCTGAAGGGTGGTTTGTGTGGCATGTTCGCCTCCTGTGGTTGGTGGGGGCCGCAGCCCCCGGTTGAATTACTTGCGATGAGTGATGGCATTGGTTGCCAACTTTTCCATGATCCCGACCAGCGGGTTGATGAAATCCTCGTCGATCCCGAGCTCTTCGGCTAGGCGACCACCTTGTTCGAAGAGTCGAACCATGTGTTGCTGCTTGAGCGTGTCGCCTGTTGGAAGGTTCTGAACGAAGTCCAAGATAGCTTCAGTGACTTGATGCAGGTTGTCTTGCAGGTTGTACTCGCCATCGAAGTTGAACTTCCATGTTTCCGTCTTGCTGTCGCTTGTCGGTAGCCCGCGATAGTAGAGCTTGAACCTTACATGCTGCGCGTCGAACCCTGTCCCGTCACCTTCGACCATACAATCGAAGTCTGTCCAGTCGTAGTTAAGGAGGCGCAGAGCCCGGTTGATTTCGCTTACTTCGTCTGACAATCTGAGTACTGTGATATCCATGTTGAGATCTCCTATGTTATGGATGACATCGACTTTAATTTCTTTGTTGAAACGTCTGGCCGATGAAGTAACCCAACGCAAACTTAAACCCTGAGTCAATGGAATGCAGCGTCAAACCACTTGAGGTTTGATGCAGCGTTCCACCTTTACTCAGGGTTTAAGTTTCCGCGTCCGGTACGGAAAGCGGCAGGACATTTCAATAAATAAATAACTATAGATCCCCACAGGGATCTATTCTTTTTGAGCCCCTGAACCGACATTGAGTATATCACACTGAACTAACAGGGCGATACCAGCCCGTGGCCGACGCCCGCAGCGTCAGCGAGGACGTTCGACAGGCCACACAAAGGCTGGAAACCGCGTCGCGCAACTCGTGATTACCAACGCAGGACAACAACCGCGACCATCATGACCTCGGATACTGTAGGTGGTTGGGTCGCGGTATTGTCCGTCGAACAGACCGAGCCGAGCGGGACGACCGCGCTGCTGCACGGTTGACCCGCCGCCTCGGGCGATTCTTGACCAACTCTCCTTCTGTGTCCGACCCTACGTTTCTTGCAACGTTGGGGGTTACTTTGGCAAATCTGGGTGCACGGATCGGGGCTCTTGCTACCCCCATCCCCCCGTTTTGGGCGGTGCGGTGTCTCTGGTGTCTGTATAATGTTGGTTTTGTAAATTCATTGCGATATAATTTTATTGGGTTTTTCCCCTATAGGGAATCCCGCCTTTGAGGCCCCTATCGCTTTCAAATTATTTCGGGTATAATTTCATTTGAGTTTTTCTGAGAGGACCGATGACCGACAGCCTTTTTTCACCGATCAAGAAATTCATTCCCGTGGACCTTGGTTCGTGGTCCTCGGTTCACGGGTCTTGGTTCTATGGGATATATGTTGTAGTCTGCGTGTAGTGATTGGAGATTTATTATGTCTATGCCTATTAGGGGCCCGGCCCTTGCATCTTTAAGGAGTATGGGCGGAGTTCCGATGCCGATGCCTGAGGTGGCGCAGCGTCGTGCTGCTCGGGTTCCGGAGCAGTCTGGAGGCATGAGTGATTATGAGCGGATGTATGGGTTTAAGCCGGGCGAGGCTCCTAGTGGTCCGTTCAACGCGATTAATCCTTTTACGGGTAAGCGGGATGGGACGACGAGTGCTCCTGCTGGATATGTGAGTATGGCGGATCGGGAGCGTCGGAACTTTATAGCCTCTGCTGTTCCTGTGCACCTTCCTGTTAATCAGGCTCAACGATTGCCTCGTAGGGGCGACGCTCCTGTTAATCAGGTTCAACGATTGCCTCGTAGGGGCGGCCCTACGGTTCAGGTTCAGGCTCAGGCTCGTGGTAGTGGGGTATCTCCGACGTTGGATTCGTTTGATATTAATTCATTTATGGGTGGTATGCCTGAGGAGCAGCGTGCGGGGTTTAATAATTGGTTAGAGCAGACGATTGAGCGTGAGGTTTCGGAGCGCGGGGGTGGCGGTATGCAGCAGCAGAATCCGTACATGCGTCAGCAGAACCCGTACATGCAGCAGCAAAATCCATACATGCGCCAGCAGAATCCATACATGCGCCAGCAAAACCCGTACATGCGTCAGGGGATTGGCGGAATGATGGGTGGTTACGGCGGCGGCGGTGGAATGATGGGCGGTTACGGCGGTGGAATGATGGGTGGCTATGGTGGTGGTTACTCGCCTCAATATTCTCCTCCACGGCCTCAGTATTCTCCTCCGGTTCGTCAGATGTATTCTCCGGCACCTCAACCTAGTCCATTTGGGATGTATATGCGATGAGTTACAGTCGGGATCAGTTGGAGCGGATGGCTCGGGCGCAGGCGTCTCGTGTTGGTGTTGACGAGGATATATTTGCTCGATTGATTGCCCGGGAGAGTGGTTATGATCCGACGGCTCGCAGTGGTGCGGGTGCTTTGGGTTTAGCTCAGATTATGTCTGCCACGGGTCAAGATCCGGGATACGGGGTTCGTCCTATTCGTGATCGTTTAGATCCTGTTGAGAGTTTACGTTTTGGAGCGGATTATTTATCTGCGATGTTGGATAAGTATGATGGTGATTATGAGCGGGCGTTAGCTGCGTACAACGCTGGTCCGGGTCGTGTTGATGACGGTGGGGAATTACCGGGTGAGACGGTTGATTATGTAGATTATGTATTGGGTTCTAGTCGTGGTGCTCAGTATGATTCGTTTGACGATGATGAGTCTGCGGGTTCTGCGATAATGGAGAATTTGAAAAAGCGTCGAAAGGCTGCTATGTTATCGGAGGCTATGGAAATGTTGCGCCCTTCTGCGCGTCCTGAGGCTCCTCGATTCTTGGACCTTGAGACTAGGCCTCGTGCTCGTCCTCGTGTTGATCCGTTGCGGAATTTTGGTGGGATTGGTAGTTTGGGCGAAGATTTATAATGGAGAGAGATTATGGCGAAACGTAAGCAGGGCGGAGTTCCCCGTCAGACGACGATTGGTGGTCAGCGTCATGATTTGGCGTATATAAATCCGTTTGAGGCGGATTTATTGCGGGCTTATGGTGGGAGTGGTGAGCCGGGTCCGGGCGGGATACCTGCGTATCGCGGGTATAATGCTGGTTACAATCCCGGCACGGTTTCTAGGGATCGTACTTCTTCTAGGTCTTCGTATAGTCCTAGTACTCGTCCAGATCGGACTGATCCGAATCGTTCTAGTTCTTCTGGGTCTTCATATAGTCCTAGTACTCGCCCTGACAGGACTGATCCGAATCGTTCTAGGTCTTCTAGTTCTTCTAGTTCTTCTAGGTCTTCTAGTTCTTCTAGTTCTTCTAGTACTCGTCCAGATAGGACTGATCCGAATCGCCCTTCTCCTGCGGAGCAGGTAGCGCGGGCCAACGCGCAGGCTAATGCGGAACGAGCTCGACAGCAGGCTCAAGCGGCTCAAGCTCGACAGCGGGCGCAACAAGCGGACAGACAGCGCGAGCAACAGATGCGAGCTCGTGAGGCTGCGGCTGCGGAAGCTCGTAGGAAGCAGGCGGAACAAAGTAGGAGAGAGGCTGCGGCTGCGGAAGCTCGACAGCGAGCTCAAGCTGCGGCTCGTGCGGAGCAGGCTCGCATTGCTCAGGCGGAAGCTGCTGCGGAAGCTGCTCGTCTTGCTCGCATTGAGCGGAACAGGGAAATTGCGTTACATCAAGATCCCAGCACATCGTTGAAAAAATCAACCATTAGGCAGCAGGAAATTGCTCGTCGTTTATCTGAGAGGGGCGTTGATGGTTATCTTGGCGCAGCAGAAGGTGCAGTGCCCCTGCCCGAGACGGATACCAGTGGTATTATGTCGGCTGCTCCGATCTCAGATCCTTCTGCATCTACGGCCACTGGTGATGACGCTACTTTTGGAAGCAACGTCATGAATTTTCTGGAAGGACTTCCGGGTCTTGGTGGTATAATTAGCGGTGTAATTGACTCGGTTAAGATGGGTTACGATGCTGGTGGGCCGCTCGTTTCTTTTGACGAACAAAGAGCGAATCTTGAGCAGTCTGGAAAGTATTCTGCGGCTGAAATTGAAGAGTACATGCGTCAGACAAAGGAAGGTTTTGAGCGTCAACAGGATCAAATGTTTGGTGGTGGTGCGCCTTCTGGTGATGACGATGGCCCTAGGGGTGATGTGGTTCCCGCGGATCCATGTCCTGAGGGTTTTGTAATGGATGCGGAATCTGGAGTGTGTGTTCCGGTTGAGGATGATGTTGAGGATCCAGTAGCTCCAGTAGCTCCAGTAGCTCCAGTAGCTCCAGTAACTCCGATTGAAGTGGACCCGGTTGAGGTTGAGGTTGGTTCTTCAGATTACTTGGATATGACAAATCCATATATGCCAACTCCGTTGCAGCCCTATGGTGCGCCCTCAATTTCTGAAGCCCCAATCGAGTCTGTTGATCCGTTTGATCCGTACAATATGTACAATTTCAATAGATGAATTTACAGGCATTACCGGAAGAGGCATTAAAGGAAATCTTAGCCTTAACGGAGGCTAAGAAGACCTTAGATTTGAGGGAAAAAGCGCATGATCAGTTCATGCCGTTTGCTCATCATGTGTATGAGAACTTCATTGAGGGTCGCCATCACCGGGTTATTGCGGAAAAGTTGGAGCGGGTAGCGAGGGGCGAGTTAAAGCGGTTAATTATTAATATGCCGCCTCGTCATTCGAAGTCAGAGTTTGCCAGTTATTTGATGCCTGCGTGGTTTTTGGGTCGGAATCCGAAGTTAAAGATCATTCAGGCAACGCACAACACTGAGTTGGCGGTACGGTTTGGTCGTAAGGTTCGTGATTTGATTGACGATCCTGCATATAAGTCTGTTTTTCCGGACACGAATTTGAAGGAAGACAACAAGGGTGCGGGTCGTTGGCAGACGGATCGTGGCGGCGAGTACTTTGCGGCGGGTGTTGGTGCTGCGGTAACGGGTCGTGGTGCGGATTTGTTTGTGATTGACGACCCGCATTCGGAGCAGGACGCGATGAGTGAGAGCGCGTTCGAGAATGCGTATGAGTGGTACACTTCTGGTCCTCGTCAGCGTCTTCAACCGGGCGGTGCGATCATAATTGTTATGACTCGGTGGGGAAAAAAGGACTTGACAGGTCGTTTAATCGCCGCGCAGGGCGGTGATGTGATGGCGGACAAGTGGGAGGTTGTGGAATTTCCTGCTATTATGCCTTCTGACAAGCCTTTATGGCCTGAATTTTGGGAAAAAGACGCATTATTGGGGATTAAGGCGTCACTTCCGGTGGCAAAGTGGAATGCTCAGTGGCAGCAGCAGCCTACGTCGTCTGAGAGTGCAATTATTAAGCGTGAATGGTGGAAGGACTGGGAGAAGGAGAAGACTCCGCAGTTGGATTACATTATTCAGGCGTATGACACGGCGTTTTCGAAGAAAGAGACTGCGGATTACAGCGCGATTACGACTTGGGGGATATTTAAACCTGAGGAGGGCGGTGCGGATCACGCGATATTGATGGATGCTCGTCGAGGGCGTTGGAATTTCCCGGAACTCAAGGAGATTGCGTATGAAGAGCACGAATACTGGGAGCCAGACATGGTGTTGGTCGAAGCGAAAGCGACGGGTACACCACTTATTGACGAGTTGCGGCTTCGTGGTATTCCGGCACTGGGGTTCTCACCGGGCAAAGGGAATGATAAGGTGACTAGAATGCACATGGTTGCGCCTTTGTTTGAAGCGGGAATGGTATGGGCACCTATGCACGAAAAGTTTGCTGATGAGGTCGTTGAGGAGGTAGTTTCATTTCCTAATGGCGATCATGATGACTTTTGTGATAGTATGACCTTGGCACTGATGCGTTTTCGTCAAGGCGGGTTTATCTCGTTAAGTGGCGAAGACGAGGATAGTTTAGAATGGAGGCCCCGTAAGCGGGAGTATTATTAATGGCTTTACCACCTAACATGGTTGCACCGGGGTTAGACCTCGATGATACGGCGGGACTTCCTGACTTAGAGATTCCGATTGATGTTCCGATGGAATTTCCTAACGGTGCGGAGATTGTTGAGGATGCGGACGGTGGTGCGGAGATTTTTGCGCTACCGGAAGACGGTATGGTGGAAAACCCTATTCCTGAGGATATTCCGTTTGACGCTAATTTAGCCGAGGTTTTGGACGAGGCTACTTTGGGTGAGTTATCCTCGGAGTTACGGTCGTCTTACAAAGAGGATCTTGAGTCTCGTGACGAGTGGGAAGAGACGTATGTTAAAGGTCTTGATTTACTTGGATTGAAGAGCGAGGAGCGCACGACTCCGTTTGAGGGTGCTAGTGGTATTACGCATCCGATGATTAGTGAGAGTGTTACGCAGTTTCAGGCGCAGGCTTACAAGGAGTTATTACCGTCTGGCGGTCCTGTTCGCACGAGTGTTTTAGGTTTACAGAGTCCGGAGCGTGAGCAGCAGGCTGTTCGTGTTAAGGACTTTATGAACTACCAGATTACTGAGGTGATGGAAGAATATGATCCGGACATGGATCAGATGCTGTTTTATTTACCCTTGAGTGGTTCTACCTTTAAGAAGGTTTATTTTGATCAGGCTAAGCAGCGAGCGGTTGCGAGTTTTATCCCAGCGCAAGATTTGGTTGTTCCATATTCGGCGTCTGATTTAACGACGGCTACTCGTGTTACGCATGTGTTACGCATGGATGAGAATGACGTTCGCAAGATGCAGGTTGCTGGCGTTTACAGTGATGTAGACCTGAGGGGTTCCAGTGATGAGGAGACGGACGCTGTTCGTAAGAAGGTAAACGAGTTAGAGGGTTTATCTAAGAATTACAGCGACGATGTTTTAAACATTTTGGAGATGCATGTCGATCTGGACCTTGAGGGGTTCGAGGACGTAGATCCGATGACGGGTGAGCCTACGGGCATACGTCTTCCTTACGTTGTTACGTTAGACGAGGCTTCTGGAAAGGTTTTGTCGGTTCGTAGAAACTATGACATGACGGATCCGTTAAAGCGCAAGCGTCAGTTTTTTGTGCATTACAAGTTTATGCCGGGTCTGGGATTTTATGGCTTTGGTTTAATTCACATGATTGGCGGTTTGGGCCGCGCCGCGACTAGCCTGTTGCGTCAGTTGATTGACGCGGGCACGTTATCCAACCTCCCGGCTGGATTTAAGGCCCGTGGAGTGCGTGTACGCAATTCTGATGAGCCGTTACAGCCCGGAGAGTTTAGGGACATTGACGCTCCCGGTGGGAGCATTAGGGACGCTATTGTTCCACTGCCTTACAAAGAGCCGTCGGCTACGTTGTCTCAGTTGTTGGGTGGATTGGTTAACGACGGACGTAGGTTTGTTTCGTTAGCTGATCAGCAGATTACGGACATGAGTCCTGAGGCTCCGGTTGGTACTACGGTAGCGATGTTGGAGCGGGGCATGAAGGTCATGTCTGCGATTCACAAGCGGTTGCACTACGCCCAGCGGACGGAGTTTCGTTTACTGGCGCGTATCTTTGCGGAAAACCTTCCTCCTCAGTACCCCTATGAGGTTGCTGGGGCGGGTCAAGAGGTCAAGATGCAAGACTTTGATGCGCGGATCGACGTCCTCCCCGTCTCTGATCCGAACATCTTTTCTATGGCTCAACGGATTGCGTTGGCTCAACAGCAACTGCAACTAGCGCAGTCTAATCCGGAGATGCACAATCTCCATGCGGCGTATAGGCGGATGTATCAAGCATTAGAGGTGCAAAACATTGACGAAGTCCTTCCTCCCCCACCGCCACCTCCTCCCCCGCCTCAACCGCAGGATCCAGCTACGGAGAACGGCGCACTCATTAGCGGCCAGCCCGTCCAAGCGTTCCCACAACAGGACCACGAGGCGCATTTGGCGGCGCATTTAGCGTTGTTGGAGTTGCCGATGGTTCAGCAGGCACCTCCTGTGTTTGGGGCTTTGTTGTCTCATTTGTTCCAGCACATTAACTTAGAGGCTCGGGACACGGTGAATAAGGAGCTTGAAAAGATTAATACTCAACCTCAGGAGCAGATGCAGCAATTACAGTTGATGGCACAAGCTGGGGCGATTGATCCGATGGCGGCGGAGCAGCAGATGATTCAGTTGCAACAACAGCCGCCTCAACAGTTTCAACCGGACCAGATCGAGGCGCGTGTGGCGCAGATTGAGGAAGAGATGATTAAGGACTTGATGCCTAAGTTAAGTTCTGCGGGTAGCGATGGTTCGGAAGATCCGCTAGTTAAGATCCGTATGCAGGAGCTTTCTATCAAGCAGATGGAAGCACAACATAAGACGGCCATGGATCAGGCTCGGATTGAGCTAGAGAATTCTAAGCTGGAACAACGGGCTGTCACGGATGCGTCTCGATTGGAGTTGCAGGAAGAGATTGCGGAAAATCGCAACGCTGTCAATCAAGAGCGGATCGATGTGCAGCGAGAAGCAATGTTACGGAGGACCTAATGCCTCTTAAAGAGGGCACATCCAAAGGTGTTATCAGCCAGAACATCAAGACAGAAATGGCTGCTGGAAAACCGCAAGATCAAGCGGTTGCTATTGCTTTAAGCAAAGCGGGTAAAAGTAAATATTCTTCTGGCGGTATGGTGAACAGGCGGTTTAGTCCGATAGCCCGACCACAGAGGTTTGTCGGAGAGTTCTAGTGTTGTGCGCTCTCACCGCAGTGTTGGTGGGGATGCATGGCGGCGACATGTACAAGGCGTGTGTGTACCGTTGTCCTAGAGACGTTTCTTATTTTTACTACCATTATCCGCGGATTGTACGGATACCGTATGATTATCGGTGTCCTCCTGTAGCCAAGGTGGGTGAACGTGTATGATCGATCCATTTACAGCATTTGCAGCCGTTAAGTCCGCTGTTTCTGCGGGCAAGGAACTCGTTAATGTCACCAAGCAGATTGGTGAGTTTTTTGACGGGGTGGATGATTTACGCGCTGCGCATGAGCGTAAGAAGAGCAGCTTGTTTTCTGGTTCCGATGAAAACGCCATGGAGACATTTGTTAACTTGCAACGGGCTAAAGATGCCGAGGAGGAACTTCGCCAGATTGTAATAGCCACGCGAGGTTTTTCTGCTTGGGGGGAGCTCCAAGCAATACGGGTTCAAGCTAGGAAAGACCGCAAAGCCAAAGCTTTGGCGGAAAAGAAACGCAAGCAAAAAATGATGGAGAGGTTTATTATTTACGGCGGTTCGATAGCGATTGTCGCTATAATGCTTGGAATGACTGTTGTGATAATTTTAGCAAAGCAGGGGCGCATCTGATGGCAGACGGGGTTTCAGGAGTAGGCTCTGCTCCTTTTAATGTGGGAAGTGACATACACGCCCAAACGCGGGCCCGTGAGCGCATAGAAACGCATCTTGTTGAGCAGAGGGTAGAAAAAGAACACCGGGCCAACCACAGCCATTTAGAGGCTCTTGTAAAGCAACGATTGGACTTACAGGAAAGTTATGATAGGTTTGGGCGCAAGACTAATGCGGATCGACCGCAGGGGACAAAGTTAAACATAGAGGTTTGACATGGAAAAGATACTTGCTTGGAAGATTATGCCGCGTCTTATGATGCTGGTGATGACTGTGATGTACATTCGAGTTTTGGAATGGGGAATGAGCCTCGACGATTTGTCAACGCAACAATCCGCAATGATTTCGATTTGCTCTGGGGCGCTTACAGGAGCGTTCGCCGTTTGGTTGGGTTCTGAGAAATGATGACATTTGTTTGTGCTTTCTTAGGTTCTTTCACCGCCGCGGCGGTGATTTCGATTTTCCTAGAACGGAGAAATAAATGATACAGGCATTATTAGGCCCTGTTGCAAACCTTGCTGGAAGTTGGTTGCAAGGCAAAGCCGACAAGAACGCCGCCGCGGCGGAGCTAAAACTCACCGAGGCTAAGGCTAAGGCACAGATACTTTTGTCTGAGAAGACCAGTGTTGCCGACTGGGAGCGCATTATGGCGGAGGGCGCGAAATCAAGTTGGAAGGACGAATGGTTCGTTGTAATTTTGTCTATCCCTTTGATTTTATGTTGGATTCCGGGTGCAGAAGGTTGGGTGGACCGTGGGTTTGCGCAGCTTAACAAGGCCCCAGACTGGTATTTTTACAGCCTTGGAATCGCAATTTCAGCAAGTTTCGGTGTGCGCGGAGCACAGGCATTCTTTAAGAGGAAGTAATGAAATACGATACGTCGGATGACGAAGAGTTCACCTCTGCGTGGAACGGAAAGTACGGTAGGAGACAGGTACGATGAGCGAGTTTAAGTTAAGCAGACGTAGCCTTGATCGTCTTGAAGGTATTGATGACGGGTTACAGGCTGTAATCAAAATGGCGATTACTTTGACCAAGACCGATTTCGGGGTGGTTCAGGGGATGAGAACCATTGAGCAGCAGAAGGAACTTGTTGCTAAAGGGGCCAGCCAGACGATGAAGTCTAAACACCTTGAGGGTAAGGCTTTCGATATTATGGCCTTCATAAATGGCAGGGCAAGTTGGGAACTCTCGGTTTATGATGATCTTGCTGATGCGATTAAAGAAGCGGCGACACAGCTAAACGTCCCTATTTGTTGGGGTGCAGCGTGGGGCACACCTGAGATGCCGTATCCAATGGACATTCGCAAGTGGGAAGGTACAATGGAAGAAGCAATGAATGCGTATATAGACTTGCGCAGATCACAGGGTCGTCGCCCGTTTATTGATGGTCCACACTTTGAATTGATAGATTAGGAGACTGTTATGTCGAGGTTTACACGCGAACAACTGGACCGATTTTTAAAAGGAGCTACTGGAGACGAAGCAATGGGCGGTTCGAAGAGCCCCGGCGCGGGAGGACAGACTGCGGTAGCTCAAGAGGTGGAAAAACTTCTTCGTAAAAACCCTGAGATGTTCGAAGAGATGTTGGACAAAAAACCCAAGAAGTTTTTTCTCGGTGGTCGAGCCGGTGATGTTCGAGACAACTCTAAACGTGGGAAGACATTCTAATGCCTATGATTTCGATTAGCATTATACCGGATGGTATTCCGGTAGATAAAATGCAGGACGGCGACGATGGTGGTCCAAGCTGTCCCATAGCTACCAAAGACGCGGAAGCGAATACGCAAGCCAAGGCGGTTGCAGTAGAAGAAGCGAACTACCGTGACCCATCTGCGGACGGTGGGTTTAAGCTTACCGAAGTTTGTGGAAACTGCGGAGCGTACAATCAAACGGAAGACATGTTGGAATGTATTGGTGATGATTCTGGTGATCTAGGATACTGTCAGATGTACAAATTCATGTGTTCATCCGACCACGTTTGCAATGACTGGGTGAAGGGTGGGCCGATTAAGTCTATGGCCGAGGGTTCAGAGAGAGATATTCTTTAATGGACGCTGTTGCTTTCGCTACATATATGTATAAGATCCTGAAGGAACGAGAGCAGGACATTGCGTCTGCTCTTGCGCATGATGCTGCTAAAGATTGGGAGCAGTATAAACTCATGGTGGGTGAAGTACGGGGCATCACCTACGCTCGTGAGGAAATCAAAGCCCTGCTGGAGAACCACGCTGACGATGTCGAAGACCTTATATCTTCCTGATCATGTCGCGCAGAAAATTAACAAAGAGAAAGCAGGGAACACCGCTGCTTCTTCTGACGTTGGTAGCGCGTATGTTGATACCGCCGAGAAGGTTTTAGATCCTTCTCTTTTAGAAAAACCCCTTCTTGAAAGACTGCCGCAGCCTACGGGCTGGCGTGTTTTAGTTATGCCTTATCAAGGTGCTACCAAAACACAGGGCGGTTTACACATTCCGGACGAAGTTCGGGATCGTGAAGCTGTAGCAACGGTTGTTGCGTATGTCTTAAAGGTTGGCCCTATTGCCTACAAAGACCCTGACAAGTTTGGCCCAGATGCTGCACCGTGGTGTGTCGAGGGACAATGGGTTTGTATCGGTCGATACTCGGGATCGAGATTTAAGATCGATGGAGGTGAAGTTCGTATAATCAATGACGATGAGGTTATTGCTACGATCTTAGAGCCCGACGACATTAAACAGGTTTAGGAGAAGAAGATGTCCGAAGAACAAGAAGTCATTGAGAATGACGATGAGGGTGTGGAAGTAGAAATTGAAGCGCCGCAAGAAACGGATCAGGTAACAGAAGTCGAGCCAGTGGAGCAAGAATCTGCGCCAGTGGATTCTTCTGGCGATGACGAACTTGAGAGCTACAGCACGAAGGTTCAGTCTCGGATTAAGAAGTTGACTGAACGGTATCGTAAAGAGGAACGGGATCGGGAAGAGGCGGTGCGTTTGGCGCAGCAGCTTTTAACCGAGAACCAAAGCCTGAAAAGTCGGGTTCAAAACCTAGACGAAGGTTATTTGTCCGAATACGGCACTCGGCTGGATGCGCAAGTTGATACGGCAAAGCGGCTATATAAAGAGGCGTATGACTCTGGTGACACAGACAAGATGTTTGACGCCCAAGAGGCGTTGTCCAAAATGTCGATTGAGCAGGAGCGTTTGCGCCTTGCCAAGCAGCGCTCTGAACACCAAATGCAACAGGAGCAGTATCAACAGGAGCAGTATCAACAGGCTCCTGTCCAGCAGCCCGCTGCAAAACCTGATCCAAAAGCTCAAGGTTGGGCGGAAAAGAACGAATGGTTTGGGTCTGACGAAGTCATGACTTACGCGGCGTTTGGGATACATAGGAAGCTCGTTGAAGAAGAGGGGTTTGACCCAGCCAGCGAAGAATACTATACTGAAGTTGATCGTCGAATGCGTTCGGAGTTTCCGAATAAGTTTCAGACGAAGAAATCGAGTGGAGCACAGGTCGCCTCGGCTGGCGCTTCAGCATCTCGCAGCACATCAAAATCGGGGCGCAGGTCGGTTAAACTATCACCGTCACAAATAGCGATGGCGAAACGTCTAAATGTACCGCTTGAAGAATATGCAAAATTTGTGAAGGATTGATATCATGGCTGACAGAAAACCGCGCTCAAGCGCAACACGCGAAACAGAAACGCGCAGAAAACCATGGGCTCCGCCCAGTCACCTTGCAGCACCTGATGCCCCAGAGGGCTTTGTGCATCGTTGGATACGAG
>Ga0208434_1000504_pt1 | contig 18318 bp, 12 predicted proteins | sample 13_taG_FD_184086 | JGI IMG/M metagenome (GOLD analysis project Ga0208434, IMG submission 184086) | Marine viral communities from the Subarctic Pacific Ocean - 13_ETSP_OMZ_AT15268 metaG (SPAdes) (version 2) | ecosystem: Environmental > Aquatic > Marine > Oceanic | place: Pacific Ocean | collected... | reverse complement strand
TGACCAAGTAGAGAGCCCACACCGCAACCGTAGCGGCAGTTTCTCTGTACCTTTCCTCCAGCGTATCGAAGAGAACTTTGGTGACGATGAGCGCTTCGTAGAGGTGCTTCACGTGTGCTGGAAGTCTTTTAAGAAAGTAGGTGTCCTTACGTTTATCGACGAGTTCGGTATGGGACAGGAGATGCTTGTGGATGATACGTACGTTGTCAACAAGGAGGCCGGAGAGACTATCGAGTGGTTCTGGATTAACGAGGTGTGGGAAGGTTACCGTATTGACGGCGACATCTACGTAGGCATGGAGCCTATCGAGGCACAGCGTAACCAGCTGAGCAACATGTCCAAGTGCAAGCTGCCTTACAACGGCCGTGCGTACAGCAACCGCCACGCTGAGAACATCAGTATCGTGAGCATGGGCATGCCTTACCAGATTCTTTACAACGTGTTCCACTACCGTATGGAGCTTACGATTGCTAAGAACAAGGACAAGATTGCACTGATTGAGATGAACACCATCCCTAAGCGTCATGGCTGGGACGAGGAGAAGTTCATGTATTACGCAGACGCTATGGGCTTTGCGTTTATTGATTCTACTGCAGAGGGCAAGAACAACGAGCGTGTGTCATTCAACCAGTACCAAGTATTGGACATGTCACTCGGTCAGTACATTGCTGCACAGATGCAGTTGCTCCAAGCTGTCAAGCAGGAGTGGGAAGAGTTGCTCGGCATTAGCCGCCAGCGTAAAGGTCAGATTACTGCATCCGATGGTGCCGGTACTACTGAGAACGCTATTGCTCAGTCCACTGCTATGACAGAGGAAATCTTCCGTAAGTTCGAGAAGTTTGAGCAGAAGGAGATGCAAGGGCTTTTGGATGTAAGTAAGCACGCGTTCCGTAACGGTAAGAAGATTCAGTACATTGCTGACGACTACCGCAACGCATGGCTTGACATCGAGGGAGCCGAGTACGGTGAGAGTGAGTTTGGATTGTTCGCTAAGAACGCTAGTAAGGAGAACGAGAAGCTGCGCACCATGCGTCAGTTGACTATGTCTCTCGCGCAGAACGGCGCAGGTACTGGTACTATTGCAGAGATTCTTGACGCTGACAACTTCGCACGCATCAAGCAGCTTGCAGCTAAGGCTGAGAAGAAGCAGGATGAGCTAGAGGCACAGCAGGGCAAGATGATGCAGGAGCAGCAGCAGGCACAAGCGCAAGCTGAAGCAGCAAAGCTGGAAGCAGAGCAAGCATTCGAAGCAGAGCAGAACGAGCTCGACCGTCAAGCAAAGAAAGAAGTTGCCATGATTAACGCGGTGTCTAAGGATACCGACCATGACAACGACGGTAAGACAGACTCGTAATAGTTACATAGAGAATAAATCATACGTATTGCTTGTATGTTCAAGTAGTATGTACTAACTTCACAGAACAATGGCAGAGAATAAAGGTCTGGGCATCGACAACTTAGGTTCCGTTGATTGGCTGAATGATAACAGCGCTCCTACACCCCAAGCGGAGGAGACCCAAACAGAGCAAGCTACTGAGGCCACCGAGCCAGTAGCTGAGACAGCAGAAGTAGAGGCGGTTGAACCGACTACCGAAGCCCCCACAGAAGAAACCAACGATGCTCCCGAGGCAGAAGTCGAAGAGACTGTCGAGGAAGTAGTTGACGAACCAGCTGCACCCGTAGCTGATACCCAGTCTGATGAGGCTGGTATGTTCGCAACACTGGGCGCTAAGCTCGGTTACGAAATCGAAGGTGACTTTAGTGAGGACTACGACGGTCTTGCCAACTACACTAACGCTGTAGGACAACAGATTGCTAACGAGCAACTGGAGAAGATTTTCGCAGCAATGCCTGACGTGCAGGAGTACTTTAATTACCGCGCCAACAATGGTGACCCAATTAAGTATTTCGAAGCACAGAGAGCTGAGCTCGATTACACCAACCTCAACATCGACGATAACGTTGCTGTTCAGAAGCGTGTTGTAATTGATGCTCTCTCACAGCAGGGTTTTGCAGACGAAGACGTGACACGCATGGTAGAGTCTTATGAGGACGCCGGTATTCTGAAGGACAACGCAAGTATTTACTTGAGCCAACTTCAGCGTAACCAGTCTACTCAGAAGGAGCGTCTCCTCGCCCAACAGCAGGAGCAGGCCGCACAACAACGTCAGGAAGCTGAGTCTTACTGGAACAGCGTGCAGCAGACTATCAATGCAGGTAACTTGAAAGGAATGTCAATTCCCACGCGTCAGCGCGGTAAGTTCTATGAGTGGATGACTAATCCAGTTGCAGACAACGGTGCTACACAGCGTGATATTGACCGTCAAAATATTGACCAAGAGACTGCCCTTGCAGTAGAGTATCTTCTCTATCAAGGGTTTGACCTGAAGAAGCTGGCGACGAACGCGGCGTCAACTCAGAAGGTGTCTTCTCTGAAGTCTAAACTCACTGCTTCCCCGAGTGCGGGCAGCCGTATGAAGTCCCGCACTAAGTCGGGCACGACTAAGGCTAACACGATTCCTTCCTTGAAGGACTTGCTGTAAGCCGCTTTTAAACTTTCACCATAACTATGGCTGATAACCTGAAGAAGTTGCGTTTGTATGAGGATACCTTCAATTCAGAAGGTATGACCGACGAGAACTCGTTGGCAAATGCTCTGCTCACGCAACCCGACGTATTGTCCCCAGTGATTACTCACTTGAGCGGACGTGAAGACAAGCGTTTCCCACTCTCTTTCTTGACCGAAGGATTGGGTAACGTTAAGTACATCAACGACATCGAGTATGATTACCCCGTGATGGGCCGTATCAACAAGAGTGTTGCTGCTGTTGCTAACACCGACATTAATGTTGCTGGTGGTACCGTTACTTTCGCTGAGCGTTGGTTCAACAAGAACTACGTGATTGAATTCGGTGACACGAACAACACGCAGTTGCGTATCACTGGTGACCCTACTCCCGGAAACGGTGGGTTTGTTTACCCAGTGCAGCTCGTGACTTCTGACAGCACTTCTACTGTGAGCTCTTCTGACCTCGCTGGAATCCTCGCTGTTCAGTTGTTCGCTGCTAACGCATTCTCTGGTTCACGTGGAACTGAGAGCAACTGGGTCGCTCCATCCAAGATGCGCAACCAGATTAGCTTGCTGCGTAAGTCTTACCGCTACGAAGGCAACATGCCTGACCGCGTTGTGAACTTTGAGTTCAACGTAGGCGGCCGTTCAACCAACCTCTGGTACGATTTCGAAGAGTACCAGCACATGTTGCGTTGGAAGGAGGAGTGCGAGCTCGCTATGTGGTACTCTAAGTACAACCGCGACTCTAACGGTGTTATCCACCAGACTGACGAGAACGGAAAGCCTGTGCCACTCGGTTCTGGTGTTCTCGAGCAGATTCCTAACGTTGACACTTACAGCCAGTTGACTGCTGCTAAGTTGAAGTCTGTTGTGCGTGACGCTCTCTATGGAGCTTCTGACGCTGCTCAGATGAACATCGTTCTCTTCACCGGTCTCGGTGGTATGGAGGAGTTTGACAACGCTATGAAGGAAGAAGTGTCTACTGGTGCTTACATCAAGAACACTGACCCTGCTAGCTTCATCTCTGGAAGCGGTCGTAACCTGAGCCTCGGTGGATTCTTCACCCAGTACCAGCACATCGACGGACACAGCATCACTGTGCGCCACTTGCCTTTGTTTGACCACGGTGCTCGTGCCTTGGCTTCAGAGCGTCACCCTGTGACTGGTCTCCCAATGGAGTCTTACCGCATGGTGTTCCTCGACATGTCTGTCTATGACGGAGAGAACAACGTTGCAATGGTGACGCGTAAGGGCCGTGAGCTCATGCGTTGGGCTGTTGCCGGTGCTTCTGTGCCTCCCGGATTCGGTGGTAACGCTTTGCGCGCTACTGACGTTGACGGAGCAGCTGTCCACTTCCTGAAGGAAAGCGGTATCAGCATTCGTCGGGCTACTAACTGCCTGCACCTCGAGTGCGTTGCTAGCTAATAGGTAGCACATACGTTATAGGAAAGGGGAGCTTCGTTTGGAGTTCCCCTTTTTCTTTGTATATTAGTATCATAGAACGGCTAGCAACAACGCTGGCCCTGTACAGAATAATCTAGATATGCAGAAGACTGTGTTTATTTACCGTCGTCCAAACACGACGAACCTTCCTGACGACATTTACGTAGACGCTAAGCGACGCCTTGGCTCCGTATTCCTCAAGGGAGGAGACATCCTTAAGGGATTGACTATTGCCGAACAGAAGAAGTGGATGCCCGAGTTGCTCGGTATCTCCCACACTGAGGCAGGCTGGGCTAAAGAAGTCCGCAAGTATTTCGCTAACCTTACTGTTGACGTGCCCGCTTCAGGCGTGACACTTAACATTGCGTTAGACGAGGAGGGTAACCCTGTTAATGTAGGCGACTACGTAAAGTTCCGCTTTGCACAGGCACACCCACACGTGAGTGACGACCCTAGCGGTAACAAAGGGCGTTACTTTATCTCTGACCCACAAAAGGAAGAAGCTGAGAAAGTATCTGACACGCGTGTGCGTAAGGACGCTTATAAGCAGCTTATCCTCCTTAGTGATGACGCTGAGAAGAGTGTAACAATTCTCAAAGCTTTTGGTAAGCGTACAGCCGACCTTTCTTCACAGCAGGTTGAGCTTGAGCTCGAGGCTTTGCTTGAGCAGGACCACAAGGAGTTTATCCGTGTGTGTACTGACAAGAACGTTGAGACGGTAGCATTTATCTGGGATTGTATCGAAGCCGGCGTGTTGCGGAAAGCTGGTAATACATTCCTGTTTGGTGATGAGGCCATTGGAGACGATATGGATGGAGCTATCCGGTTCTTGAACTTGAAGAAAAACAGCTCTATGCTGCTAGATATCAAGGCAAAGCTTAAGGCATTTAGCTAATAAGTTTCATATAATCAACGTTGAAAGGGGGGGAGCTATTGCAGTTCTCCCCCTTTTCGCGTAGATTGCCCCTTTAAACGAACCAACCATGAGACAAAAAATCAGTAACAAGGTCTTCCATAACGGCAAGGCCATCTATTTCGATGACCCGCAGGAGGCTGCTTTGCTTCGAGAGCTCATTGAGACAGCCGCTATAGTAGCGGGCAATGGTGTAGCCGGTGGAGAAGTAGACCAAGTCCTCATTAGTGACGGAAGTAATTTCGTACCTCAAGACATGGACTATGTTATTGATAAGGCTCTTGCAAACGTTCAAGGGTACTACGGACTGTTGAGCGACTTCTACTTCTCTGGCACCGGTACCGATGTTGAAATAGACATTACAGAGGTGGGTGTATGGCAAGACGTAGTCATGACTGTAGACCCGTCCGGCGTTTCGGACCAACGTGTACTTTCTATGAAAGAGGCGAACCTCTCTGCAGGCCACGAAGGTGACGGCTCTGACGGTGACCCTATTATCTTTTTGCTTGAAGGGCTAGAAGAAGCTTCCTTTTGCTCACTGCGAACTTCTTTAAATTTTACGCCAGATGAAGACGGCGGACGACTGGACTCTAGATTGTATGTAGAGCGGCACTCAGGCGCAGGCCCTGATTTTACAATTGACGCGGCTGGACTTGCAATGGAGTCAGGTGCGGATGAGTCTTACCCTCACCTTGTATCTGTAGACTTCTTTGTAGGAGATACAATTGACACTAACGGTCCTAACGATGCGGGCAAGATTAGGTTTCAGATTAAGGCGGACGTTACGGGAACAGTAACGATGAAGGAAATGGCATTGTTTATTAACAAGTAACACGCACTAACATGGCTAATAAAGTAAAAATATTCTCTACCCTAAAGCTGGGTAAAGTGTTCTTTGAGGGCGCACGAGTCCGCAACAAAGACATTGGAACGCTAGCGGTGGAGGCACACCCTACGCTTTCTAACCGGATTCGCATTTCATCTTTAACGCAGTTCAAGAGAGGCAGCACTACAGACTATCGAGTATTCTTTAGTAAGCTGAACATCGACCGTATTCAAAACAAAGCCGGTGAAGACCTAGTTGACGACCTAGGCATGGACCGCGATGCTGTAATAGCGTACGTCCTTACGCAGATTACCAAGCCTATTGTAACAGAGTACTTTGAGTACAACCCCGATACTGATAGACTAGAGGCTAACAAGAACATCGAGGTTAAGAAGCACGGCTTCTTTATTGGCGGTAAGTATAAAATGGCTTCGGGTAACAGTAACCTGTACTACGAGGACTTGGCAACCGGCGGTAACTCTTATCCTGTAATGGGTGAGGTGCATGACCAATCTCTTGCAGAGAATCAAGCTGCAGGCGCAGGAACGTCTACCCCTAAGATGCGGGTGTTCGGGGACTATCAGGTAATCCCTTTGGGCGGTTCACCTGTAGAGGACACAGCTATTGACTATGACGGAGATAACTACTTCCCCTTTAACATTAGCGGTGTAGGTATCACAGTTAAGATAGGCGAGGCTGTACTAGCCACTCAGCAGCTTAAGTATGAGATTGTAGTAGACGGTATATCTGTTTACATTCAATACCTAGAGAAGCAGGCGCTGGCAATTAACCAAGACCTTACTTGGTACTTTGACCACCCGTTGGACATTGAAGCAGGCACTACGCTTAGGGCTACTATCTACAAGGTGTCTACTGTAGACAACCAAGAGAACATTGACGGCATTCTTCAAGTATGCGAAGGCTCTGACACTCCTGTTAGATATGCTACAAGCGTTCTAAACCGGTTCTTTGAAGATAAAGACTTGGAGTTGATTTCTCCGTACACAAAGTACCAAGCAGCAGACTTTAGTTTGGACTCTACGGGTTCTCACATTGTTATGAAGAACCTCTCACTAACACAAGGTGAGCAAGTTCTGACTAACTACTCGATTAACGGCATTGAGGCTGTCGCCAACGGCACAACTATTCAGGTCAAGGTAAAGGACGGTGCTAAGATTATTATTGAATCTATGCCTGTTTCCGGGGCTAGTATTGATGGGTTTGCAGTAAACGCTGTGCTTAACCAAGCCGTTGTTCAGTTAAACAGTCTATTTACAAACGTTGACGGCTTTGCTTCAGGCGGTGGAAACCCCGTGACTGGCTTTGCTTTAAACGGAGACGACCTAACTCTTACGTTGGAAGATTCAACTTCTTTTACTGTAGATGTAACAACTCTAGGTGTTGATGAAAACAACTTTGTTGCTAGTGGTGCGTTAGTAGGTTCAAACCTTGTTCTAACAATGACAGATGCCTCTACGGTAACTATCGACGCTAGTAACATGATTAACGGTAGCACCTTGCCAGCCCAAACTGCTGGGTGGTACTTTATGTCCGACGACAGCCTAGTAACATCTAATAAGATTAATAACAGCATTAGAAACAGCCAGCCCTTCTACAACGGCACTTTGCTAGATAAAGGCACTGAGTTCTTGTTCAACAATGAGGATGACTATGGATTTGCCTTTGGTGTGTATGACCCACTGGGGCAGGTTCCTGCAAATGGTACTGAGGCACAGGACGGCACGAACTGGATTACAATGTTCAGGTTCAACAATATCAGCGGTACAAAGACTTGGAGTGCTGCAGATTCACAATCAATCGATTTGATTAGTGACCACACTATGGCTGATTCTTCAGGTCCAATGTTGCTTAGATACACTTCTGACAACTACCTGCAGTTAATTGAGTTGGCACCAAACGGTGATGAGACTTTAATTGCTACGTCTACTGCGCAGCAAGTAGGAGACAGCTTGTCTATTTCTTGGGCAGGTTGGTCGTCAGGTTCTGTGTTCCCTACCTTTATTAAGAGGTCTGAGAACTGGACTATTGTACACGACTTTGACAGCAGTGAGGAGGGTGTCTACAACGGCATCGAAGACCACACCGTCATCAGGTCTAACATCTCCCTGTCTCAAGGTGAGAAGTACATGATTAACCTTACTGCAGATGGCAGGTCTAACTACTTCGGTACAGACTACACAGGTGCTTCTACAGGTAGCACAACTGCTGAAACCTCTCTAACTGACAGGTTTACTTATGGCACCAGTGAACAACTGCTTTCGGGTTCTGACTGGACGATGAATACCAGTGCGGTTCACTATGACCCGAACTTAGGTGCAGGGGCTTGGAGGGCTAATGGAAGTGGTAACAACGTAGGTATGGTGTCTTTGAGATACCAGACTAACAATGTACTAGAACTCTGGTCTGAGGAAGAGGGTGAGTTGATTATGACTTGTAACCAAACTGCTGACGGTAACCCAATACACTTGTATTACGGGGTTAGGGAGAACACTCTCCACTCGCACCTTCCGACGGTGTCTAAGCAGACTATTGGACAGGGTATTCAGCCTATCACTACGTACGCACCTAATGTACCAGACCAAGTCTTCTACATTGAGGAAAACGGTACGTTGAACGCACAGCTTATTGTACTTGACTACATTGTTAATCAGTGGGTTGAAATTGATGCGCCTAGTTGGATTACTATGAACCAGACGACAGGTGTACTGAGTGGTACTGCACCTAGCTGGACTAACACTGCTGCAGATGCTATTGTAGTTAACTGTAAGGCAGCTAACGCTGTTGGAGGTACTACCAACTTTACTGCAACTGTAAACGTCTACCAGACTACTTACACTAACAGCCAGTCTGTAAGGTTTGACGCTGGTCAAAACAGCTACTTTAGTGGTAACTCTTCTAACGTAAGCGTGCTACAAAGAACGGGTAACCCATCTATTGGAAGCACTTCAGATGCTTGGACTATTGCTATGTGGGTTAAGCGCGGAGACAATACAGGTAACCCTTACTTTGCGTTTGGTTCTTCTAATAACACTGACGGGTACGTAGAACTTAGAGAGACAGCTGATGATAGGCTAAGGGTTCGGTACGGCACTTCAAGTAATTACTTGCAGAACAGCACAGCTAACAGCACTCTGACTAACGGCTGGAACCACATTGTATGTGTCTATACAGGTGGACCAACTGGAAGCTATGAGTTTGCTAACCTTAAGCTGTACATCAACGGTTCCTTGCAGACTGTGTCTAACAGTTCTGGCAGCAGCAGTGGCTTTAGCGGAAACATCGGCACAGGCTTTATGTACGTTGGCAGGTTCTCTAACACATACCTAGACAACGGTATGGTAGACCAGCTGGCAATCTGGGGTTCTGATAAGTCTGCCGATGTAAGTACTTTGTACAACAGCGGCGCAGCGCAAGACCTAGGATGGACTTCGCCAGACCACTACTATGAGTTTGGTGACAGCGTTACGACTGCGACTGACCTTGAAGGCAGTGTTAACCTTACAGGATTTAACCTCAATGTTAACGACTTGATTACTGACACGCCTTAATTGAGTAGGGGAGGCTTTGAGGTCTCCCCTATATTCACTATATTGTAGACATGGCAAAGAAACCAGGACTGTGGGCCAATATCCACGCAAAACGCAAGCGCATTAAGAACGGCTCTGGAGAGAGCATGCGCAAGCCCGGAACAAAAGGGGCTCCAACAGCTAAGGCTCTCAAAAGGTCTAAGTCTAAAAAGAAGAAGAAATGACCGTACAGGAAATGCACTACGCACTTGAGCAGGGACTCCAACGGGTTGCTGCTAACGCGTATGATTACCTTCTTGACGAAGAGAAGGACTACTGGCTTAACCGAGCGCAAGACCGGTTTATTAAAGACCGAGCATTTATCACGGGGGATGTCAAGCGTATTGGCTTCGAAGGTAACCAGAAACGCCTTGACGACATCCGCACACTTGTGTCTCAGAACTACGTAGACACGTTCGACATGACGACTGCAGCGGAGTGGCGCCAAATTGACTTACCCGCAGACTACCTGTATCTTGTCAACATTCGTGCAGACATTCGCTACAGCCACTGTGGTGACGTCAGCGTATCTTCACCCCAGCAGCAAGTGCCTGTAAGAGTGGTAGATAACGCCGAGGTTTACTTCATGCAGCAGAATCCATTCGCTAAATCTCAGCTTAATTCACCCCTTTGTACTATCGCTGAGGAGGACATTCAGGTGTACCAAGATGCCGAAAGTTTCATATTAGAAGGCATAACTGCAGACTACATTAGGATTCCTGAATCTATTGACTTAACTTTCGGTCAAGATTGTGAGTTAGCCCAGCACACCCATCAGGAGGTCGTCGATATTGCGGTCAAGAATATCCTTGAAGCGATTGAGTCTCCGCGATATCAGACATCAAGTGCTGAGCAACTAACATCCGAATAAACATTACATTCTTATGGCTAATACCAAAGACACCCTTATTATCGTTCCCGGATTGGGAAAAATGGACGAGTGCAAGAACGCTGCCGGCCGCACGCTCGGAGCTGACGCTACTTACGGACTCGACAACGCTAGTCCTACCGACGCTGCTACGTTTGCTGCTGCTGAGGGTTACACGCTCGAGGCTTACGCCGCTGCTACTCCCGGTCAGTCTACTATCGACACTACTGGCATCACTGCTGGTGAGGAGATGTTCGTGACTTTGATTGACGTGACTGCTGGTCGCCGTCAGTTCCCACGGAAGACTTTCCGCGCTGCTACTGCTGCTGCTTTGTCTGCTTTGATTGACGACGCTGAGTTGGAAGTTGGAGACGGTAAGGCTTACACCTCTACTGAGGCTGCTGGTGTTATCACTGTCATCGCTCCTGCTGACGTTATCTGCAAGTTTGCTGCTAACGAGGACGCTGTGATTGCTGAGACTGTTCCTACAGTTTTGACTGTTGGTTTGACTAACGCTAAGGCTGTTGAGCTCGTCGGTAACAAGATTACCAAGGCTGGACGGACTAACCGTGTTGGTTTCCCAGTTATCGAGCCTAGCGTATTCCAAGACTTGGGACTTAGCTCAACTGCTAACTACGATATGCTGACTAAGCAGATTATCGGAGACGTTAAGTTTGACAAGAACGTTGGTGCTTCTTACCAAGACGTTGAGAACGTGACCATCCTCATGCTTGACGGTGCTTCATTGACTGCTAGCTAATACTAGCTAACTACAACTTTGGAAGGGGAGGTTGCTACAATGGCTTCCTCCCCTTTCTTTTTAATTAAAAATTATGGCAGAAGCTAGAATGTACGTTACAAGCACGACCCGCTTGTACGTCCAGAAATACTTTACTGACGTTGCAGACGTTACTGAAGCAGACGACCGGTTTGAAGTGTCAACTCCCGGCGGTCAATACATTGTTGTTGATGAAGAAGGCGCTGACACAGCTCTGTGGAATGCAGCAGGTGTAACTTTCTACACTGCAGATAGCGGAGAGTTCTTTGACCTCCGGCCCTCTGAGCTTGCAACTGCGTTCCCTGACGACGCTAACAGCTCTTTGTTTGAGTCTGTTTTCAGCTCTACTAATATTGCAGGCTCTGCTGTAGCCTTTGGCGAGGGAGCTTACGGCTTTGAGTACAACAACTCAGACTTCCGTGTACAGCTGCACGTCCCTACTATTACTGACGCTATTGAAGCTGCAGCTCAGGACGTTATTAACTGTCAGTGCAACTGCGAGGTTAACTCTGCAAAGGCACAAAGGTACATTAAGATGCGTGCTTACTTTGACCTCATCTTGCATAAGGCACAGTACGCCGTTGGATTCTCCGAGACCGCCACTATTAATTCTATGATTACTACCCTGACTAACTTTATCGGAGGTACTGATGAACTCTGCGGAACATGCTAAAAAGTAACTTAACTACAAGCACTGCATATAAAGCTACTGAAGATAACTTTGTAAATGCTGCTACTGCAGTCGTAACGCTCGACCTACCCGAAGATAAGTTTATGCTACAGCTTTCTGCAGCTGCGGTTTACAAGTACGGAGTCACGGTCTTAAGCCCTACAAACTTCGACAGGTTTAACCTACTACTCGACTAACACAAACCCCCAGTTACCATTTGCGTAGCTGGGGGATTTGTCCTATATTTAAGCACCTCCTAGGCTACACAGGTACGGAGGTTAATCATTATCTTATGTCAGCAGCAAGATACAATATCGCAGCCGAAGAGTACTCTGCACTGTCCCTGTCTATTACATACAAGGACTCTAGTGACGTACCCGTAGACATCTCTGGCCTAACGCTGGCCATGTCCGTGTACGACAACGACGCATCTACAGACGAGGCTACAGCCATTACACCTACGTTCGATACTGACGGAACTGACGGTGTATTTAATATCGCAATACCTTGGACACAGTTACAAGGACTTAACTATCGGCAGGGCCGTTATACCGTTACCTTAGGTGATACCGTGATTCTTTACGGTAAATTGCAAATCAAGCAGCTAAGGTACTAATGGCAACAGTCTCTAGCTCACACACTCCAGATACCCCCTCTCTGCACATTACGCAAGAGCAGGGGGCATCTCACGTTGTAGAGATTAGTAACAACGGGACTGACTATATCCTTGAGGTTAATCAAAACATCTCCGCTAACAACATCGTAGTAAACGGTGACGGAGCTAGTGATTACCAGCTTGTTGTAACGCAAAGCGTTGACGACTTTAACGTTGTTATCGGGGGCGGTATCCCTGACTACTTTGAGATTAGCAACCTACCTACGTTAGGAACTGCCTCTGCACAGAATGTCGAGTACTTCGCTACAGCTGTGCACACGCATGCTATCTCTGAGGTTACTGGCCTACAAGCTGCACTAGATGCGGCCGCACTTAGCGGTGACGATAACGTGCAGTCTGATTGGCAGGAAACTAACAGCGCGGCTGACTCCTTTATCTTAAACAAGCCTGCTCTTTTTGACGGGCAGTATGGCAACCTAACTGGACTGCCTACCCTGTTTGACGGTAACTACAACAGCCTCAGTAACTTACCTACTCTCTTTGACGGGGATTACAATTCCTTGACAAACACGCCTACGCTATTTGATGGAGATTACAACTCTCTGACAAACTTGCCATCCTTGTTTGATGGTACATACGCGTCACTCACAGGTAAGCCAACTTTGTTTGACGGAGACTATAACTCTCTTACTAACTTACCAACTCTATTTGACGGAGCATACTCTAGCCTGTCAGGGTTGCCTACATTGTTTAGCGAAAGCTACAACGACCTTACAGATTTGCCTACGCTGTTTGACGGGGCATACTCTTCGTTAAGCGGGCTTCCTACGTTATTCGACGGAGCTTACAGCAGTCTTACCGGTACGCCTACATTGTTTAGTGGAGCATACGCCGACTTGACAGGTAAGCCTACTTTAGGTACAGCAGCTGCTACAGCCAGTACGGATTACGCTACAGCAGCACAAGGACTCCTTGCAGACAGTGCTGTACAGCCAGCTGACATTGCTGACCTTGCTACAGAGACGTACGTAGACGATGCGGTTTCTGCTCTTGTTGATTCTGCGCCCGGTGCGTTAGATACGTTGAATGAGCTGGCAGCCGCTATCGGCGATGACGCTAACTTTAGTACAACGGTTACCAACCAGATTGCAGCTATCGACGAGTTCCCCGGATTCGGCACTACTGCTGGTACTGCGCTTGAAGGTGATACTGTTCTCTTTGACGGTGCGTATGCGTCGTTGACTGGGCTGCCAACCTTGTTCGATGGTGCATACTCTAGCTTGACAGGTACCCCTACTATCCCAACTAACAACAACCAGTTGACTAACGGTGCGGGATTCATCACCGACTACACGGTCACTGAGTCAGATGTTACTGACCACGAGGCTGCACTTAGTGTTGCATACTCACAGCTGACCTCTGTACCAACAACATTCGCACCATCGGCACATACGCACACAGCATCTGAAATTACAGACTTCGATACTGAAGTAAGTAACAACACCAGCGTCGCAGCTAATACATCAAAGGTCACATTCCCGGGCTTTGGAACAACAGCAGGTACTGCGCTAGAAGGCGATACTGCATTGTTCTCTGGCGCGTATGCAGACCTTACTGGAAAGCCAACGCTGTTCGATGGTGACTACACGTCGCTTACCAACCTGCCTACGCTTTTTGATGGCGACTATAACAGCTTGACAAACCTACCCACATTGTTTGATGGCGCGTATGGTAGCTTGAGTGGTGCACCTACTCTCGGTACTGCTGCTGCAGCTGCTACTACAGACTTCGCTGCTGCTTCACATACACACGTCATTGCTGACATCACAGGTTTACAGACTGCCCTTGATGGTGCAGGCGAGGACAACGTTCAGGCAGACTGGAGTGAAACTGATGCAGCTGACGACTCGTTTATTCTTAATAAGCCTACTGTCCCTAGCAGTATTGACGACCTGTCTGACGTAGACACTACTACAAGTACTGCGTCTACAGGCGACGTTCTTAGGTGGAGCGGTACTCAGTGGGCTCCTGACGCTCCTTCTGCTGGTGGTACTCAAGCTGACTGGGACGAGACTGACGCAGCAGACCCTGCATTCATCTTAAACAAGCCTACCGCTGTTGCGGACCTGACTAGCAACTACGTCAAGGTTAGCTTGCCGGCCTCTCACCTTACAGGCGGTGCTAGTGTAATTGACTTTGATGCCAACAACGCTACTCGCACACAAGTCACTGGCTTTACCTCTGATGAGACAGTGGGCAGTGACATCACCTTTGGCAGTGATTCGTTTACCGTGGGTTCAGATGGCTTGTACAACGTGAACGCATCTGCAGAGTTGCAGACTCTTGTGGGCCAGCGTCCTGTTATCGCAGTGACCTTCTCTGTCAACGGCACTCAGGTTGATGGAATGGACTCCGCATATCTCCGTCAGAGTAATGTTGCTGACGAGGCTGCCTTGAGTGTTAACCGGATTCTCAACCTGACCGCAGGGGATGTGGTGACTGTGTTTACTGAGAACATGGGTGTCACTACCAGTAACATCGTTACCGCTAACATGTTCATGTGGGAGATTGCTTCTCAGAACATGACTGTCATCGGCATTGACGGCACTATCGGAGACGACAACGTACAGAGTGACTGGAATGAGACTGATACAGGTGCTGATTCGTTTATCCTGAATAAGCCTACAATTCCTACTGCATTTAGTGGAGTCTATAATGATTTGACTGGCAAGCCTACACTAGTTACTTCTGCCGATGGCTTAAGTGATGTAGACACAACTACCTCAGCACCTAGTGTAGGGGACGTACTTGAGTGGGACGGTAGTAATTGGGTACCTGCTGCACCATCAGGAGGTGGAAGTACTACAACTCGTCAGTTTAGTAACGATGCCAAAAGCAGCATGTCAGCAGGCGAGGCTAATACTAACGTCTTATGGCCGGGACAGATTCAAAACGGTAAAGGTGATGCCGACTCAGATATTTCTACTAATCCTTTGGTTGGCTCCGCTGCTTCATACGGTTACAGTAAAAACCTAGGGCACAGGCCCGGTGCCGGCACTTGGGACATAGAGCTGTACGTTAACTTTAGTGTTGGCGCTAACAACTCTTGTACTACTTCTAGGTCTGAGTGGGTTGGAGAGGACATAGACATTATGTTCACAAAGCACACAAGCGGTTCTTCAGTTTCAACTCTTAGCAGCAGCGAGGTTATTACCGTAGGGACTAATACTAACTATGCTAACGAAGGCACGGTGTCGTTAACCGGAGTTGTATTAACATCAAGCGACTACATATTGGTAACTTTGAAGCCGAACTTCTCTAACGCTAGCACTGGCTATTGTTTCTGGTCTTACGACATAGATTGCACTAAAACAGCATGACGCAAATAGTAAACAATATCACTAAGTACGTGCTCGAGATTGTTGAGGGCGGAAGCGTGCAGACTATCTCTTCTATCTCTATGATAGATTTGCTAGACGTGCAGGGTCTTGCGACTACCGGTCAGGTCTTGCAATACGATGGCACGAACTGGATACCTTATACGTTACCTACTGCGCCAGCTCCTGTTGCAGGGTTTACGCCTCCCGCTGCTACTGACAAGCAGTTTATGCGGTACGACGAAGCTCTTGGCGAGTGGGAAGCTTTTACTCTTACAACAGAGTACGTCTTGCCTGAGGCTATAGAAGGAGCCTTCTTGCAATTTGACGGCACGCAGTGGGTAGTTGTAGAGCTAGACCTTACTGGCGGAGGCGGCGAAGGAAGTACCGTGCTAGAAGAAGACCTAACGTCTACTGAAAACGTAGGCGGCATTGATTCAGGCGATACGCTTGTAGCCGGAACGACTCTTGAAGATGTGTTCCGTACAATGCTAATTACATATCAAGAGCCGGTTATGACTCTATCTAGCTGGACTACAGGAACTTATGAGCATGGCGCCACTTACCCGTCAGATACGAATTTTAGTCTTTCGTTTACAAACGACAGCAATATCGACGCAGGAGTTAATGGGTCGTGGCTTGTGGCTGATAGCTTTATTGCTAACTCTAATGGCACTTCGCTTCCGGAGGATGGCACGACTACTATACCAGCCTATACTGGAACTCTGCTCGTTGACAACGTCAATGCTGGTGCTGGCCTTGCATCACGAAGCAGCGCAGCATCGCTTACAGTCTCAGGTTTTCAGAATACAAACGGAGGTACGATTGGGTCAAAGACTAGAAGCTCAACCGTGCAGTTCCGTTACTGGGTCTTGGACAGCGCTACTACGATAGGTCAAAACCCCAGCAACGCTTCTGTACAGTCTATGCTAAGCGGAGCGGACCCATCACTGGACGGCTCTGGTGCAGGTGTTATAGAGTCTGGCCTTAACAGCAGCGTAAGTAACCTCGGCCTTACTACATCAGGGAGTTACGACTTCGTGTACTGGCTATTGCCACAAGCATTTACAGTAAACAGCATTACACAGAACACCTCTATTAACCTCTACGCAGGTGACACGGCAGACCAGACTACGGCTGTCATTTACTTAGGAGAGGTAGACATCGACAACCAATACGGGCAGACTGTTAAGATGCAGCTGCTTCGTTCTAAGGTATCTAATGCTTTCGCCCCCGGAAGCGTAATTGCATTCTCGTAATGGCTATTAAGTTTCCAGATAGTATAACGCAGAACAATAGCAATTACATCACTGTATCCGCTATTGACGGAGACGTTCAGGGTATTTACTTTGTAGACACAGTAGCAGAAAGAGATGCCATTGGTAATGCGGACATTGCTCTTGATAACCACCGCGCTTTAGGGACTGTTGTTTTTGTAGGAACAGTTGGCTATATTTACGAAGGGACTAACTTAACAGACGTAGAGTGGTCAGATACTGCGAATTGGATTACGTTTGGTAGTTCTGGTGGTACGTTTGCCGCGCTGTCTGATACAGATACTTCTAACTTAAGCGCAGGAGATACTGTCGTGTTTGACGGTACAAATCTTGTTAGTAAGGATGACAGGCTTGAGACTACAGTAACGACTGACGCTCAGACAAACTTAGACACATTTGAAGTTGCGGACTACCAGTCTGCAATTTACAGCTATAGCTTGAAAGGCACTGAAAGCAGGGCAGGTCAAGTTATGGTAGATTACGACGGAGTCTCTGCAGTAGAGATTACAGACATCTCGACAAATCCAATCGGGACAGATTCTAATCCACCTTCGTTTACAGCGGCGGTATCTGGTACGGAGTTGATTCTGCGTGTGGTAAATGGTAATGGCTATATCTTCAAAGCGCAGGCCACGCGCATTTGAGTTCAAACATAAAATAGATTTATTATGGCAAACGAAACAATTCTACGCAATGGCCTGATTTCAAAGGCGGCCTCTGAGGTAGAAGCAACTCTGGGAGTACAGGGGCTGCAAATGCTTAACAGTTCTAATGCTGTCCAGTACACGTTCCCTACTACGGACGGTACCAACGGATACGCGCTAGTTACCAACGGCTCTGGAACACTTGCATTTGCTGCTCCGCCCGACCTCTCCTCTTACCTTGAAAACATTACTGCCGAGTCTATCCATGACTTGAACGATGTTGAAAGCGCTTCCGGTATTGTTACCGGTGACGTTTTGCAATGGAGCGGTTCTATCTGGGAGCATGTTGCTGCTACTTCTATTGGTACTACTACCTTGGAAGGCTTGACAGATACTACAGCTGACGTTAGTAGTGGTGCGGCTACCGGTGATTTCCTTAAGTGGGACGGCACTGACTGGGACCACCATACCTTGGGTACTGGCGACATTACGTCAGATATGGTCACTAACCACGAGGGTGACATTGAGATTACAGTTTCTCAGGTTACTGACTTTGACCCGTCTGACTACGTTACTACAACCGACGGTAATACTAACTACGTACTCGTTTCTGCAGTTGGTGCAGCTAACGGTGTTGCATCTCTTGACTCTTCTGGACTCGTTCCTTCTACACAGCTTCCTAGCTACGTAGACGATGTCATTGAGTTTGACCAGCCTCTTACTACTGGCGGCTCTCCTGTTGTAGGT
>Ga0208434_1000502_pt1 | contig 18392 bp, 31 predicted proteins | sample 13_taG_FD_184086 | JGI IMG/M metagenome (GOLD analysis project Ga0208434, IMG submission 184086) | Marine viral communities from the Subarctic Pacific Ocean - 13_ETSP_OMZ_AT15268 metaG (SPAdes) (version 2) | ecosystem: Environmental > Aquatic > Marine > Oceanic | place: Pacific Ocean | collected... | reverse complement strand
GGAGGAGTAATGTCAAAAGAAACAACGGAGGAGCGTCAAGCTCCTCTACAAAAAATTAGCCTAAAAAGGTATTTCGAACAAAAGGAGAAGGAGAGAGAAGAAGCCTAAACAATACCTCGAATCTCGCGCCGCAAGGGCTTACTCCAAGCGCTTGTGGCGCTTGATCCATACGCCATTGTCGTGTGAACGTTAGCTAAGCACAAAGCGACAGCGTCAGCCCTGTCAGGAGAGGCGACGCCTCTCTTCTTCATTGCCTCCTTGCTCTCGACTTGCATCTTTCCTGAGCTTGTAAAATGATAACGCGGAGCCGCAAGCTCAGCCCACAACCCATCGTCGCGGGGCAGCTTAACGTCCATACCCTCTAACCACGACTTCACCTTAAACCATAGCTCAGCCCTCAAATTTAAATACGTCTCCTTTTGAAGCGCACGCTCAGACACATTTAAACCTCTGGCCGGCAAATCTAGCTCTCGCAATCGATCCAACACGCCCGCGCCAAAACCATTCGAATCAACGATTATCTCAACAGGGCGCTTGGCCGGATTTTCGATAGCATCATACTCAGCCTTTACAGCGCCAGTAAGCTGCATCAAATCGAGGTTACGCCAAACAGTAAGCGGATGTATTATCGGACCCTGTCGCTTCGCTAAAACGGAACTATCCGAACCCTGTCGAGCCACATCAAGCCCCCATATCGCCGGCGTATCCTCGTGAACCTTAATATCGTTATTCATGGCGCTCTCAATCAACGCAACGGGAATAACAGTGTCCTCCTCAGACGGAGGAAAATTTCCAAGCACTCGAACATGGTACGCGGGGCTATCCTCAGAATAGCGCTTCTTCATGTCCTCGACAAAATCGTCAGCAACGCGAGGGCTATCAACGCAGCTAACGTGCATCGTATACCAATCCTCGCGCAGCCGGTTATGCGTATCAAAGAAAAAACCAGTATTACGCGTAGGGTTGCCCGTCAAAACAGTCGTCGCATTATGCCCCGACATCGATCCGCTTGCCGCCTCAAAAACGTTCGGTGAAATACCGCTCGCCTCGTCGGCCAATAAAAGCACATTCTCTGAGTGGACACCCGCAAGCGCTTCCGGCTGCTCCTGTCTTGAGGTTCTACAGGAAATAAACGTCGTCTCCGGCTGACTTTTTAACTCAATGCGGTCGCTCTTAATCTCCAGTAAATCTGAAAAAGGGGGCTTCAGACGCTTGGCAACATTTTTCATTTCAGCAAAACACGCGTCAAAAAGCTGAGCCGACGTGGGGGCCGTCACAACCGTCTTCGAAGGAACCCGCATCAAAACGTGCCACACGGCTGCAAGGGCTACCGCCGTACTCTTACCAACGCCGTGGCCCGACCTACACGTTACACGTCTGATCTCAGGATCAGCTACCGCTCGAAGAAGCTCACATTGCCAATCATCAGGATTAACACCGATCACCTCTCTGGAAAATAAAACAGGATCGGAGCGGTATCGTTTCATCAATTTTAAAAACGGGTTGTCTATTGGGGCGTTCATTCGTTTCTCCTCTTGGGGGCGCGTGTGCGTTTTGAGGTCATTGGCTTTTGCACCGACTTGCTAAAAAAAGGGGGGGGTCAAAAAACATAAATGCTGCGACGCGGCATAATTGGATTCGCATAATGTGTATTATGTTAATTATTTGCCTGATTTGCCCTGTTTTGCTGCATTTGCGAAAGGATTTACGGAAAAACTTGACAGAATCGCTGCTTTGCGGCACGCGCACGCGCACACACGCGATTGTGAATTGATCTGTAATTTTAACGTTCAACTTCTTCAGCCTCACCCTCGATAACGTCGTCAAGTAACTGCGCTGCTTGAGCGTGTAAATCATTAACGCTAATATTTATCGCAACGTCTCTCTGTCTCGTGTCATATTGCGGGTTCATTTTAGAAGCCATCCACTTGTCGGTATCAACTTTGAGACGTGAAGCATTAGCATCTTCTGGCGTTGATTTCTGAGCGGTATCGACTGCACGCTCAGCGTAAAAATGTCCTGCTTGATTTTGCGCTGCCTCGTATCGACCCCGCCTACCTTCAGCGCTATCAAGCCAAATGCCGAACAACTTGTAACCAACATCGAACTCTTTCATTAAGGATCTAACCGTTGTTCCGGCTGAGATACGTTCAAGGATTTTATCCTCTCCCATCTCTTCGATTATAGCTATCTTAGCTTTTCCTACTTCACCCACCATTAGAACTAATCTCTCCACATAAACTTGCGTACCCACAGAGATCCACAAAGTGATCTACCTTATCTGGTGATACTCTAATCCTAGATATTTTAACAAGCATCATCATAACTGCAACGTCAACGGCTCCCAACTCATACCCAGTATAAGCCGACCAAAGTTTAGCCGTATTATCAAAGTTCTCTTTTGCGTCTCCGTAATCAGAATTACGATCAGTATTTATGATACGCATTGCTTCCTTTAATATTTCATCTCTATCCATTTTTACCACGGTATTTCATCTCCTCCTAAAGCCCAGTTAACAGGCTCACCATTTCTAACCACTTCCGTTACCTTTGCATTTGGAAACGTATTAAACGCATTATCTAGAAACCTAGATGAAAAGTCTTCCCTTAAAACTCTCGCAGCATCTTCAAAACTATACACCGTCCAACTTGGATTTTGCTCCCGTATTTTACTGACCTCATTGAGAGCGAAGCACACGATGTCGCCTTCCTCCATCTCGACGCAATAAGCGTCTCCATGCAGAGGCTCGTGACCGTTAGCCATTGCCTCGTCTTCCAATACCTTCCAACCCTTCATAAGCTGACCCGCTAACTTATGTGTTCTCATAACATCGTTATCTTTGACAGCGTTACCAAGCGCCTCATAAGCGGCTTCAAACTTTCCCGCAGTATTTGGGCTAACGAGTGAAGTTAACCTATTACCCCACTTTTCAATTTTATCTTTTGCAATCTTATCCAGAGGAGCAAGCTGACCCCATACTGCAACGCTGATCGTATCTCCCTTATTCTCTACGTGGCCAAGGACATCTCTCCCCCTACGCTTCGCACGATTACCAGTAACTCTCTTTTTCATATTAAAATCTCCACACCTTAAATTGAATACGCTTCACACCACCCCCACACCACGCCCTATATAGGCGTAGTGGTGTGGTGGAAGGTTTTTGCGTATATTCTCCACACTTACCACACCCCACCACACCACAAGTGTGGAAGGTGTGGAAGTTAATGAATTGTGACATCACACCCCTCTTTCATCATAACATCTAGAAGCGCGTGCATCACTGTAACATCTGCTAGCACATCCTTGCACGCGCTCAGCGCAAACGCGACATCCTCCCAGTCTGAATCTTCGTTTATATTTATTTCGTTTTTATTCCACTCGACCACGGCTCCCATTTCGTCGTCATATATGATTTGGGCTATTATGTTTTTATCGTAGCTCATGCTTCACCACCTTAAACTGGCTAATGTTGAAATGTACGACCGGCTCGATGTCTTGCGGATCGTTGCGGCTAATTGAACCGCCTATTCGAGTTTCTATATTCTTTGGCGGTAGCTTTATCATAGCAAATTTATCGCTAAATTGCACTGCAAGCAGAGACGGTAAGCCCGTTGTCGCTTCTAGCTGCTTCGCCATCATAACCTTGTATAAGCTGATCATGTACGTCGGATACCTGTCCATCTTGTTTTTGCGCTGCCTCGCCTCGATAAACGCCACCGCCTTACCATCTCTCACCGCCATAAAGTCCAAGCTTAACTTGATCGGCATCTTGATAAGCTTGCAATTATGCACCTCCTCAATAATCTTGGCGATTTGGCGCTCGTTCTGTAGGTCTTGCTCCGTCTCGTAGTATGGACGCGTCACTTCCTCGCCTCCAGTATCGACTTAAATCGAAACGCGACCCGACGTAATTCCTTTTCCATCTCCGGCTCTATAAACCCTGAGAATAGCGGCCTCCTGTCTTTCGATTGCACAGCGTCGCCCGCTATCAGCGCAAAAGTTGCGTTAATTGGACACATCTCGAATGTTATATGGCCAACCGTTATGCGCTCCCGCGGAGCGTCTGGATGTCTGCGCTTAGACTTTAGACTGTGCTTGCTCATAGCCCCGCCTCCTCTCTTGTTATGATTGTACCGGCGATAACGACCGGAACTTCTCGACCGTGTCGCTTGCTGAGATACTGGTCAAGCCTTAGCACGTCCGAATCAATCCACTGCTTGACGATGGCTTTCGCCTTAGCTTTTTCGTGGCGCTTTTCTAGATCCAAATCTAACACCTCAGCGACGGCCACGCCGATCCAGTTCTTGGCTTGCATCGACTGGCGATATGGATTTTCGTTTTTCTCTGCTTCGGCTGATAGTTGCTGAACCTTGCGAGCGTCTTTGGTTGTCACGCCGTCGAACAGGTCGGGCATTTTAAACGGTACAGCTACACCCACATATTCCTCGTTAGGTAGCTGCACGCCCAACATACGACGATACAGCGCCTTTTCTGCGGGCGGAGCTAGGTTAGCCTTGCCGTCGTCTATGCGGAATATGCCCAACGCCTCGCTTTCGCTGACGCCTAGTTTCAATGCGTCTTCTTGGCTGACCTTATTAATGACCCTCGCCGCACGAGCCGCGCCTATCAGCGAACCCGCACCCCTGACGCTATCTACTGTCGCGTCGTCTCCATTACCCTTACGGATGTGATGTGTCAGGACAAACGCGCAATCTGTCTCATCAGCTATGCGTCGGACGCTTGCGACCGCCGCGTTCATTGCCATGTTATCGTTTTCGTTTATGTAGTTGGCTCCGACCCACGGGTCTACAATTACCAATCCGATATTATTTTCTCTTATTTTATTGGCCATGTAGTCGCGTAGCTCGTCGTCAACGTCTAGCCCGTCTCTCGATTGCTTTGCAAAAATGATCTGCAAGTCTCGACCGGCGTCAAGGAATAGCTTACCCCGAACCTCGTCGGCTTTGATCTCGTAGTGGATCATCGCCGCAGCCATTCGCCTCTGCATTTCTTCCATAGGATCTTCGAGGTTAATTAGCCAGACGTTACAAGGCTCTACAACTCTCTCTTCGAGTAGCGGTTTCCCCGTCACAATGGCGAGCGCCTCGACGGTTTGCATCGACGTCTTACCGACGCCTCCGGCTGAAGCTAATACGCTTACATTTGATCTGATGTAATGATTTGCATAGATCCAACGCCGCTTAGGTATGCTTGCGGGATCGACTGGATCGTAAGGCGTCGGCCACTGTCGCTCCGCCTCCATTGTCTCCTGCTTGACTTGCTCGACGCTTTTAGCGCCGGCGAGGGCTTGCCTCAATTTCTCCTCGCCGGCCTCCTTTAAGTAGTCGTTTGCGTCTTTGACGTTCTCAACGCCCAAGCTATCAAACCTGACTACTGACACAGACGTGCTACCATCGCCCCTCAGCACGTCTGCACATTTCTCGACGTCTAGGTCGGGATCTGCACAAATCGTTACATCCGAAGCGCGAGGCACGTTATACGTCTGCATTCCCGCCTTACCAAAAGTACACACAATTGCGGCCTCAACGTGATCTTTGGTAGCCTGATGTACTGAAAGGGCGTCCTCCGGCCCCTCGGCCATAATGATAGCCGCCCCGTCATGTTCGTCGCCAATACGCATAACGTTACCCGCTATGACGCCTCGGCTATACTTGGATATACCATTGTGTATACGCTTCTTGCCGTCCACGGTTAGGAGTACCGACTGCACCCCCTGAACCTCTCCCATCTCGTTTAGGGCGGGGAAGATGATTGCGGGGCCGTCATATACGTTTGGACTAAACCGCGCTATGTTCGTGGCTGTAGACGCCCTGAGCGACCGTGAGTTTAGGTAGAGTAGCGCGGGGCGTATTGCGTCTTTGTTTTCTCGGCTGATAGGAACGGCTCTGTCCCAGACCTCACGCGCCTTTTTGATTTTGTCTTGGCGCGTTTCCTCGTCTCTGACAAGCATTTCGCTTTGCGCCAGTCTACCCACAAGCCTGTCGAACTCACTGGGCGTATACGGCTCATTATCGCTGTTCTCCAATATCTTTGGGTTTTCGCCGCCGCGCTTAAACCCTGATCCTATTGTAGCTTTTATTTCTATGTCGTCCAAGCCAATACTTTTGGCTGCGGTGTGTAAATCTGTAATGGCTAATTCTATGACGGTTGCGCCTAAATGCGCGTGTCTACCTATAGAATAAGCTGCCTTGTTAAGCGTCTCGTTACGGCCACCTTTAAATGCTGCCACGACGTCGCTGACAGCGCTCTCCCTGACTTTATTAAAATATGCTTCGCTCATTTCTTTATCCCTGTTTTATTAAAATGGCGCTCCGTTAAATGTCACGAAAACGGAGCGCCAAGTGTTTAGAAGAAATCGTCTCCCTCTGCCGTAGCTGTAGAGGGTGCTGACTCTACAACAGGCGGAACAGGGATCGAAGGAGCGGCCTCTTCCTTGACGGGCATGTCAATCCATTTATCGACGACAAACCCGATGTCATATGTTGTGTTACCAGTAGCCGTGGTGATGGGCGAAGAGCCAGTCACCTTAACCACTGGAACCTTGCCACTGGCAAAGTTTGGGTCGTTTTCAACTTGGTTGTAAACTTTTGCTATAAAGTTTCCGACTGCCATTGTGTTGCTTGAGAAAGACGCGTGTCCATGCTGCGGAACGTAGACGTCTACCTCAAACCCATTTTTATATTCGACAGCGCCCTCCGGCTTTGTCGTTCTCTGAGATGGGGCCGGCCACGGTTGCCAATCGCGGAAGCCTTTATCAATAGCAAGCCACCCAAATACTACGTTTTTAATGTCGATAGCCATCCCCTTCGACATATCTAAATCGATTAACTCCTTTTCTGTTGTCATAATACTCCACTTGTTTTGTGGAGTGTGAACTCGAATATATTGGGTAGTCCCACTTGATTCTTCTTGAAATGTTATTGGCATAATTGACTCCTTGTCTTATTCGCCATGTGTAAATTTAAACGCCCAACGGGGGATCTCGACAGTTTGCGTTTTGCCGAAATCGTATCCCCAGACGTCAGTTTTAATTGCCTCACTATATTTTTGTAAAGCATACTCAACAGCCGCGCCGCCCTCCATGAGCGACTGGCCGCAAAGTTCATACACCCCAACTTTAAACGGAGCTTTCTTTCCTACACAGATAAACACAAATCTGTCTACCTCCTGACCACAGAGCATCATGCATCTGCGATAAAACTGATCTTGTATATGGTAACCGAAGTTTGCCGCAGCTTTAGCGAATCCTTCGGGCGACGGGTCTACGGTCGTCTTTAGATCGATCAACGTCGCCGTGTCTTTTCGCCACCCGTCTGGGCGGCAACGCAGATCGATGTTAAAAATTTCGTCGCGCAAAAACATACTTTGCTCGACCACCAAGTCACCGCTCAATAGCTCAGCCGCGTCTGGGTTAGCTCGTACTGCTTCGGCTGAGCGACGTGCCACTTCATACTCTTTAGTCGTGAGTAAGACGCCCCCTGCTTCCTCCGCCTCAGCGAGTAAATCTTTGTAAGCGTTTGAGTTTGCCCTCGCATCCGTGTGAAAAATTGTACCCACTAGGTGAGGCTCGAACACTAAGGTATGTGTCGCAGTTCCCAAAAGCATTGCACGCGTCGGTTCACGCTCGCCGTATTTGTAGTCGGCTAGGCTTTCCATCGCTATAGTCTTAGCTCCAGACGCGCTAAGCGCGGGACTACTGTGGTATTCTTCATTGGTCATTTGCTCTATGCTAAACATTACTTTCCCCTACCAAAGAGCGCTATGAGAAGAGCCTCGGCTCGATGTTCATCTTTCTTTCTTTTCAAATCTGGCGCTAAATCTGGAAACCATTGAGAAGCTAGACGTCTTGCGGCATCTTTATCTTTTGGCAAATTCATCGACCGCTTCCAATTGTTTGGCGTTACAAGTGTATAAGGCGACCGCGACAAAGCGCACGTCGTTACAATCTGGCCAAACCCATAACCTAGCTTAAATGTGGAGCTTACCCCCTGCTTTGGCATGGCTTGCTGTTTCTCGATGTAAATGTGGCCTACCTTTTCGACGCTCGTGATAATCTCCATGAGCGCAACCACGTTGACGCCGCCCTCGCTAAATACTGGCAAGTCGTGGACTTCTGACCAATCGTCAGAGACCAACGCTACGCCGCCGGTGCGGTAGCCGCAATCAATGCCAATAATCATGCTTAAACTTCACCTTATCTTTTTTCAGATCCTTGAGTACCAACGACCTAAAGTATGTATTAAGAGAAATCCCCATACGATTGGCTTTGTCCTTAGCAAGATCGATAAGCTCCTCCTCCATACGAGGACCGACCTGACCGATCTTTCGTTCTTCTTTTTCAGTATCCATTTTTGTCTCCTTTAACGCATCGTTAACAGATTGTGAGAATAGTGCAAGGGGGTTGTTAAACCCCTGCTTTCTCTGGCTGACCGACATGACTCCAATATGCTTTGCCGTTTGACAACTTTGAATACCGGACAATACTCAAACCATTTTGTAATCTTTCTTTTTCTTTTTTAGTAGTATCCTCAACGAACTCTAAATTAGTGTAACTATGTGTATATTCTTGAATTAGTTCATCATTATCGATGTTTCTTGTTGTCCATCTAATTTTCATTTTTACTTCTCCTTATTTGCAAGCTACACAGATCTGAGCTGTATAATTAAAATGATTATGAACGATAGCGCCATTGATTATGGTGTCGTTCTTAGGGTTACCAACGCGTCGATTAACTCTGAAGTAACCGTCACCTTTGTTGATGTCGCATCCGCAGCAATCACACTTGTAAGACTTGTTAGCTTTGATTGGTTTTGGAGCCTGTCTAGTAACTTCGATTTTTGACTGTAGCTCTGAACCCCAAGCTCTGAAAGCAGCCATTGCAGCATCTTGAGCGCTTGAGCCTTTGAACTCGCCGCTTAGCTTTCCGTCTACTGATGCTATGCTGAATATTGCCATTTTTACTTCTCCTTTGATTCGTTATACATACACCTTACCGTTAACAAACTGTTAACACAACCCCTTATTTCAATATAAACAAAAATATGTTAAAAAGAGAAAAACGGAGCCGTTATGGAAATAAACATAGTTGACATGGTTCTAGGCTCCTCGATGGCATTAGGGGTCTGGTGGATACGCTACCAACACGGAGAGTTGCGTCGCGTTACGATTCTATTGAACCGCACACGCGAAGAGCTTGCCCGTGAGTACGTTAGTTTGCATAGGCAAGAGATAGACGTCGGGCGAGTAATAGACCGACTGGACAAGCTTGAGGCTAAGCTAGATAAACTTTTTGAGGCGAGATGATGGAAAACATGAAACTCCCAATTGCGTTGGTTGCGGCTTTGGCCGTTCAGCTTGCCGGAGGTGTGTGGTGGGTAAGCCAACAGGCGGCGACTATTACTAGCTTAACAGAGGATATTGCTGTTCTCACGGCAGAGAACAACGCTACTGATAGGACTAATCTCATTAGAGATGTTGAGCAAAATGCAGATAACATCGATGAGATGATAGATATACTTGTTGAATGGCAAGAAGAATTTGAAGAGGCCGATGAGGAATTATGGGAAGACTCGGAGTTGCTCTGGGAGGAAGCAGCGTCTCAGGCGAAACATATGGTATCAATTATGGAGCTGCAAAAGCGTGTAGCAGTATTAGAAAACACTATCGAATACATGGATTATCAACGCGACAAGGGCAGATGATTGAACCCGCATCAGCTATAGCCCTCGCCACGGGCGCTTTTTCCGCGATTAAGAAAGCGATAAATACTGGTAAAGAAATAAGCGAACTTGGCAAAGATCTTTCTAACTTCGGTAAAGCTGTATCTGACTTAGACTACCTCGGTAGCAAAGCTAAAGATCCGCCCCTTTGGAAAAAAGTTAGTCCCAATTTCGACACTTCTGCTATTGAAATCTGGGCGCACCAACAGCGTGCCAAAGAAATGCGTGAAGAGTTACGCGAGTATATATCTTTGTATTATGGCCCATCTGCTTGGGAAAGCATTGTCCAAATTGAGGCAGAACAGCGACGTATGCAAAAAGAAGCCGTCTACAAGCGCCAAGAAAAGATCGACAACTTAATAAACTGGTGTGTGGGTATTGTTATTGTTATGGTCGGGTTTGTTTTATTTGGCGGTATCATATATATGATAGGAAAATCTAAGGGACAATGGTAATGGTTTACGTTTTGCTTTTCTTACATTTTGTTAATACGGATCACCTTCGACATTATCAAATAGGATCTTATGGCGATCTCGAAAGTTGTGAAATCGAAAAAGATAAGGCTCAAGTTATGATTACGCATTCAAGTATGACGTTAACGTGTCTCCCCGTAAATCCTCAATTATAGCGGAAAGTGGCAAAAAGTTTGCGGGATACGATAAAAATGGTAAACTGTTGATATTGAGCCATAGCTCAAAGATAGTCAGGGGATATTTAAATGAACACTCAAGATTACGACCTAAACGGAAACGGAAAAATTGACCCCTCAGAAAAGGAGATGATGCTTGAGTTCAAGAGACGTGAGCTTGAAGACCAAGATTCCAAGCGTGATAATCAGTTACGCATGACGTGGGTAGTTTTGTTAATTATGTGTGCCAGTACAGTTGCAGTTATCGTGCAACCAGAGAGAATGGCACAAGCCGACGCAGTCCTTATGATGATGTACGGATCTCTATCGGCAGTTGTAGGGGCGTTCTTCGGGTTTAACGCATTAGGAGCTAAAAAATGATAGGACAAATTTTAGGAGCCGCAGCGCCTATCCTCGATAAATTTATAGAGGACAAAGACGCCAAGAATAAAATCAAGGCAGAGCTTGAACAGTCAATGATTGGACTGCAAGCGGCACAAGCGGCTGCGAATATAGAACAGAGCAAGCACTCAAGCATTTTTGTGGCCGGCGCTCGTCCCGCTATCATGTGGGTATGCTGCCTCGGCTTGCTAACAAACTTTTTTATAATGCCACTGGCTGAGTGGGCGACGTCTATCTGGGCGCCAGATACACCTCTTCCTAGTCTAAATAGCGAAGAATTAATGACTTTAACTTTGGCGCTTTTGGGACTTGGCGGAATGAGAAGTTTTGAGAAGTCAAAAGGTGTAGCTAGAGAGAATATGAAAAAATGAGTGAAGCACTAAAACATTTACAGGAAAAAGTCGGCTGCGAAGTTATCGATGGCAGCTTTGGGCCTAACACTGCCAGAAAGATTGTAGCGCATTACGAACTGTCTAAGTATCGTGGCGCTCATCTGCTTGGCCAAGTACACCACGAAAGCGGAGGCTTTAAGAAGACTAAGGAAAGTCTGTATTACAGCACTCCTGAGCGCATACAAGCGGTCTGGCCGTCGCGCTTCCCTACTGTGGCAAGCGCTGAGCCTTACGCCAAGAACCCTGAGAAGCTTGCGGGCAAGGTTTACGCGGGTCGTATGCAAAACCGCGACGAGTCTGAAGCCGCAAAATTTCTGGGACGGGGATTTTTACAAGTAACCGGCCGTCAAAACCACAGAGCCTTTGCTAGTGACATGAGATTGCCAGAGGTTTTAGATAATCCGGCATTGCTAGAAAAAGAATATGCTTTCGAGAGCGCGGTTTGGTTTTTCAGGGCTAACAAGCTTTTTGAAATGGCTGATAAAGGAATATCAGAGGATAATATTAAAAAAATAACCCGCCGAATAAATGGCGGGTATCATGGCTTGGATGATCGTATCGAACAGACAAACAAGATATTTAATTGGATTTATGATTGAGCTTTAGGCTTTATCTTCGGCTTGACGGGCTGTTTGCTTATTTTATTTGATTTTTTACAAAGCATAGCGTTTGCCTCTAGCATGATATAAAGTGGCCCGTTGTCTATTATGGATTCCAGACATTTCTTTTCGCTTTCGTACCAAATCACTGTAAAAACATTTGTATTAGCCACAGTATAATAAATAAAAAGTCCAGTAAAATACTCTATCATTTGTTTTTCTTTCTGTTTTTCATGTCATAACGTCTAATATATTGCGTGATGCTTTGAGGCGTCTTATCCATAATTTTTGCGATTAGCTTAGAAGACAGATCCTCATCAACTAACATTTTTATTTTTCGCGCTATGTCGTTCCATTCTGGGTTTTCTGGGACACGCCTAACTTTCTTAGTCTTGGTCGGCATGACCATGCCCTGCTTTTTGTATAATCTCATATTACAAATTGCGGCGTCTTCCTCCATAAATGGTAGAACCTCAAACCATAAATTTTCGTTAGGCACTATATTTTTCGGCCATTTAAAATTATTCATCACTTTCTTCTCCAAATCTTTGAGTTATTTTTCTTTCCAAAATATCTATCAGCCCCAACAATTCTTGCGTGTCGTGACTACGGAAGCTGCCTGATTCTATTTGATCTATTTCCATAATATTAAGCTTACGCTTTATTCTAATAATTACAGAATTTATCTCCTGCCTATTATCCATTTGCTACTCCGAATTGAACTATCTCAAAAATAATCCATAATGCTGCAAGCGCATATAAATATATGTAATCAATTGTTTTCATCTTTTACTCTCTCAATTTGGGCATACAAAATGCCTATTTCTTCGCCAACCCAAGCGGGTCTGACGCCTGTTCCGTATTTAGCTTTAAGATCTTCGATCTCATTTTTATAATTATCAACGAAAGCTTGTACTTCTGCTTTTGTGTATTTCATTTTATTCTCCTTTCGTGCTTAAATGTTAACACTGAGTGAACAGTAAATCAAACAAAAAAAATACCCCGCCTTTTGAGCGGGGTAAGTTTGGGAGAAAGTAATATGAAAAGCATATACTACATGAAGAATGTTAATGTTAGAACTCTTGAAATACAATAGCTATGTGTCTAAACTTTAAAAATATTTAAAGGAGGACACTATGACTGAAACAGAATTTAAGGAATTGATTCGTATTCTTAACCAACCTCACAGAGTTCAAAACATTTTTGCTTTATTTAAGCATTGCGAAAAGGCGGCTACATTAATACAAAACCAGAAGTCTAAAATTGAGATGTTAGAAACTTTAGAGCTTGAAAAACCTAAGAAAGCTACGGCTTCTAAGAAGGTTAACGGTAGCCGAGCAAAGACTGCATAGCCGGAGTTAAGCTAGTCGCGCCGAGAGTTCCGAGACTTTTACCGGTTTCGTATATATCGTCGGCTCTTTGTAGCTGAGGCGCGGCTCTTCTTAAATCATCCATTTGACGTGTGAGCGTGGTTAGATCTGCTTGCCTTGTTAATGGCTCAGCTATCTCACCCATCAACGCCCTAAACTGTTGGTTCTTAGATGGTTGATCACCAAGCTGACGTCTAAACTTTTCAGCTATCCCACCTACAGCGCCTCGCTCTCCGATTAAACCTAGTAAGCTTGGATCTATTGCGTCTTCTGCGGTTTCCTTAGCCATCTGCCTAACGGCTGTTTTGGTTTGCTGAGCTACTCCGGCACGCATATTCATTACTGAATATACTTCGTCAATTTGCCTGTTAAATTCTTTAGCCACATCTTTGCCAAGTATTGTTTCAATTTTTTCTCGACCGCTTCTAGACATAAGATCTTTGATAGGCTTAATTAACTCTCTAGCATCCTGATTAGGATCTGTTATCGACGCCTTAGCGTTAGCCATAATTTCATCGATGTAACTTCTTACACCTTGTTTCAAGCCGTTTAGCTCTGCCCCGCCCATATCAGAAACAGCTTTCTGCAAATCATATCGAGTTACTTTCTTGCTAAATACATCAGTACCAAGATCTATAGCTTCCCTAATACTAATCACATCACCGGCTATATCTCTAGCCGCAGCATATTCAGGTATTTGCTTATCTAAAGATTTTCTAATTTTACTCGCTAAGTTTCTAGCGACGGCAATATCTTGTCGGGGGGCTGTCGGGCTAACATTATTTAATGCTTGAGTAATATAATCAATTTGCTCAACGTCAGGTTTGCGACCAAAACTTTTTACATTACCGTCCTTATCAAGCTTAACAAATATTTGAGGACTTTCTCTTCCCTCCATTCTCATTAAGTCTTCTGCATTTTTTAAAACAGAAGGTTTTACTCTTTTAAGTAAATTATCTAATTCAATTCCATTAGGCGACGCATAATCAATAGCTTGATCATATGCTGCATCATAAGCATCAGATCTTACTCCGGCTGTTGACGACATCAAATTGTCTTGAATTTTTAACGCTGCTTCAGGCCCACCAAAACTATCGTTTAATAGATCATCAAATTGTCTACCCGCATCACCGGCTAACTCTTCGATATTCTGCCTAGCTCTTGCTGCGCCCTCGCTTGTAGATGCTGCGGCTAAGTCAAGCAAGTTTTTGGTTGATGGCCCCATCATGCCCAGTGAGCCGTATTGACCGGCCCTTGCCATGTTTGCGGCCGCCATAGGCTCATCCATTCGAGCCGCAGCGCTTAGAAGATCTGTCGCTTGCCCTTTTATGCCTAGCTCTTTTTGCGTGGCTCTTGCGGGGGCTGATACACGTCTACCTCGAAGTGCGCCTATTCCTGCGCCGGCTAAAGGAAGCGCCGGCCCTAATATACCGCCAAAAGCGCCGCCTACTTTACCACCGCTAATTGCCTGATCTTTTCTCTCTTCTCTAGTTCTACCCTCTCCAGATCCGTATATAGCGCCCTCTAAAGCTCCTCCGGCTGCGCCTAAACCCGCACCCGCAATCATCCTAGATGTTAGTGAAGTACCTAACGGAGCAAGCGCCATTGATGGCGCTGCTAAAGCCGCCGGAACCGCAGTTGCTAATCCTACGGCTCCTCTTGACGCCATAACAGTTTTTGGCGCCAATATTTCTCTAGCCTCTTGCGCGGCTCTTGTAGCTGATGCAGCATCTTGACCAAAAAGGGCGCCGATAGCTTCATCAGCATATGACCCAATGAACGGCACACCTTTTATAGCGCTTGCCGCTCTTGCGGGTATTTCTCCTACCTGATCAATTATATCTTGAGCAAAGCCACGTTTAGAAACCTTTGCGGCGTCTCCATCTGCGGCTCTTATGTTTGCAATATCGGCAGGATCACTGGTGGCATAAACATCAGAGACGTAGGACTCTTTCCCCGTTTTAATATTTCTCACAATGCGACCACCGTCGTCATATGACTGTACAATCTCCATTCCAGACGGCGCCATAGATGAGCCGACCCCTAACTTTTTAGCAAAGTCGTCATACTTTAAATCACTGTAAAAATTTTTATGAAAAGCTTTAGCAAATTCATCATCGCTCATATCATTATACTGAGGATATTGTTTTCTTAGCTGTTCAATTTTTGACGCCATCATTTAATTCCGTATATTGAGAGGATCATTTGCTTGGGAATCTTCAAATAAAGTTTCCGGTATTTTTTCGCCTTTCATGCGGCGAATACCTAATTCAGTGTAAAATTTTAATTCATTAAGAGCGACTCTAAAATCTTCTTCTGACTGTGCAGTGCTTAATCTAGCTTGCGCTTGCTCAGCTTTTGTACCCTCAAGCTCAGTAATCTGGCCACCACCTTTTAGAGTTGCAAATGCTGACAGGAATACATCGCCTCTAACTTGATCGATTCTAGCTCTTACTCTTGCTGTATCTTCATCTAAACCAAGATCTGCTAGAGGTTTTCTTAAAAACCCTTCAATACCTAGACCTTGTGCTAACGCCGGATCTGCAAGTAACTGATCAATTCCGCTAATTAACCTTGAGCTACTGAATACTTCTTTCTGTACACCAAGTTGTCTCTCTATATCGCCAAGCAAAGCGTTTCCAATTTGTGGCTCTATTGCGCCGGTAACCATGCCCATGATTATGGCCTGTCTTTTATCTTCTAAACCGCCTGTACCTTCGCCGCCCATACCGAGCATACCCATAAGCGCAGCGCCTTGTTGCTGTTTAGCGCTTTTTAAAGATGCGGCTGCATTAGCCTTGCGAGCCATATCCGCTCTCTTAGTAAAGTCGCCCATTAGGGTTGCTACAGCATTTCCTTCTTTACCCTGCAAAGCCATACCCGCATCTCTAATAGCCGCAAATCTAAAAAGCCTTCTCTGGTCTTCGTTTAAATTGTTAAATGGGCCAGACGAAGCGCCTGTTGGCGCTGTTCCTGTAACTGGGGGAGGGGTAGGAATCGTCTGACCACCCGTGGAAGCTTCAGGTCTAATCTTAGGCCGTAGCGAAGCAGACATCGAGTCTGTGGGTTGAACCGCGTTCATTATGGCAATGTCTTCAGGAGTAGCTATCTCACCCGCCATAGCGCCGGTAAGTCCAAAGTCTCTAATCATTTGCTCTGTTAAAGTAATCATTTTTAGCCCCTATTAACTAAACATTCCCATACCGCCGCCCATGCCAAATGAGCCTAAGCCAGATAATACCCTTCCAAATCCGCCCATCGGGTCGCTTGTTGTCCCCACAGTTGTGCCGATACCCGCAGGAAACGCCTGGCCCGCTCCGCTTAGCACTCCAAACTGTGTCAAAGGATACTGCATTTGAGCAAGATACTGGTCGTAAGCTGCGTCCATTTCTTGCTGAGATAAAGCTCGACCCGCTTCTCCGGCTGTCATCTGTGCGCCTAAAATGTTTTGCTCAGCTTTCAGCCCTTGCAACCCGCCGCCCGCCATTGCGCTTGCAGCCGCCATGCGTGCCGCGTCTTCTGCGGATGCACGTTGCACAGCGCTTTGATAGCCTTGCGCTTGTAACTGTCCAAGCGTCTGCCCCATGCGAGCCTCAAACTCGCCTTGACGCTCGCCCTCCAGAACAGCCCTCCGATCACCGCCGAAAGCTCCTGATCTAATAGCTGCGGCTTCCTCTCCGACGCGCTGCTTAGCTCTCTGGCGCTCCATAGCTGCCATAGTTGGGTCTATTATGTTTGAGGTGTACGCCTGAGTATAAGACGCAATGTCTGCCTCTCTAGCGGCAGGATCTCTGGTAGCCATAGTGCGATATATATCTGTCGCCTCGCCTATTTCGCTTGGCATTGTTAAGGCTCCGTAACCCGATATGGCCTCCTTTTGCATATCGGTCATACCCGCGACTCGATCACCCTCAAAAGGTTTAAACCCTGTTTCGGCTATTCCTTTTGCAAAAGGTAAAAGTGTGCCAGTAATGTACTCCTGTTGAATAGGGTCCATTGTGGCTGTTTGTGTCTCTGACTTGCTACCCACTTTTTTTAATCTCCATCTCAAAATGTCGGTACATTTCCCGAAAGCCGTTGTCCTTGGCTATCTTTGAGAAACCTACGCGTCCATCTGCCTCTATACCATCTAACCCGCCATCTTTAGCGAGTTTTTTTAAAACTTCTAAAGCAGTTTTCATCCAAACCGTCATATTCACACCACCCATAAACTCTATAAACAATGTTTTTCTTTGAGGGTGCAATACGACGCTTGTGGTAAAAGCGGCTGAGAGCGTGTCCTCTATGTATACTGCCCACATTAAAGAGCGCGTATCTAAAATATCCTCGACAACATTATCTATCGATACGTTTCGTTCGTTCTTATCTACCGCCGGTTTTATCATAGGTATAATTTTCTCGATGTACGCATCGATATCATCCTCGACAATCGGCTTAACAAAAACGCCCGACTTTAACGGAAATTCTACAACATTATTCAATATTTATCCACCCCACGATTTACCATGTAGAAAGAGCCACTCTTTTCCAAATAACTGAAGACCCGTTATAATTTCCTACACATACATAAATGTAATTCGTATCCCAAGAAATCATGCCCGTAACGTCACCCGCAGATCCGGTGTTCGCCGGAGGAGTTGCGTGTTTCATAGCAATTTGTCGAAAAGCATTATTGTGACTAACGACGGGATAACTATTAACATCATCCCATAAAAAAATACCGTCGTCAGACGGGTTGTCGTCGGACGTCTTAAAAAACAGCCTCCCCAAATTTCTCGTTAGGTATAGGTTTAGCTCCCTGCCCCACTGCCTAATATCAAAACCAATGACTGGCGGTATGACGGGCATTATCGTCTGCCCCCTGCTTTCGTCTCAAGACGCATTGTGCCAACACGCCAAGCCGCTAACTGGTCACCCTCGACACGCATTCTAACTTGCCTACCGCTAAATCGCACTGAAGTTGGGTTGCTTGGATTAAATGGGCCGTGTGTCGTCTCGGTATCGTTAGGATAAAAGCGTGTCTTAAATTTCAAGTCAACGTCTCCGGCTGTCTTCTCGTCGGGTATCACCTCAGTCACTCTGGCAATTTGATCACCATTGCCAATAGATATAGGGCCAGTTTCGCAAAATACGGAACCGCTATCATAATTTAAACCTGTTTCGTGAGAATAAATAGTAACCGCGCTAGTTGTGTTTGCTGCGCCACCCATGCCAGAATGGTTTGTGCAATAGTAATGTAAATTAGGAGTTGTGTCAGAT
>Ga0208434_1000501_pt1 | contig 18401 bp, 26 predicted proteins | sample 13_taG_FD_184086 | JGI IMG/M metagenome (GOLD analysis project Ga0208434, IMG submission 184086) | Marine viral communities from the Subarctic Pacific Ocean - 13_ETSP_OMZ_AT15268 metaG (SPAdes) (version 2) | ecosystem: Environmental > Aquatic > Marine > Oceanic | place: Pacific Ocean | collected... | reverse complement strand
TCCTCTTTCATGATGCCAACATCACAGCCCCGTAGGGCTGCAAACTTAGTATCACGCTGCGGATTTGATATCGTTCGCAAAAGCTGGGAAGTGCTTTCCCCGCTCTTTGACGGCCATGCACATGGCGGTAACATGGAATATGTCACCGTCCTCAAAGCTGCCGTGTGCAGCTTCGTTATGCAGAAATTCATCCCCGCGATAGCGGTAAAACTCGCCGTCAGGCTGAGTATATTGGTATGTCCAATTGAACGCAGTGTCACTGTCAGAGCGAATTGAAAGCACATGCTCGCCAGCATCACCGTCCAAGATGATGTCAATGGTGAGGCCCACCGCTGAAATATTGCGGAAAACAGTATTGATGGAAGCCATTTTGTATCTCCTTTGGCTTGTGAATTTAAGAATGCAGCACGAATGCTGCATGTTTAATTTCACGCTGCGAGCCGTTCTATTTTAGCTTCAAGATCCTCAAGCTTCTTTTGTTTGCGGTTTTCAATCGCACGATCAACAACCTCGTAAAGAACCCCAAGATAACTGCATTCTTCATTGTCCCGAACGTGCCAGCGAACAAAGCATTTTGCTTGGTCAAAGCAGCGATCTGAAAGGTAGTCGTCAACGCCCAACCAGTGCAGTCTTTGCTGATAGGCGGCGATAGCATTATGGAAATGTGACATTCGGTTCTCCTCAACCTAAGTGGTAGGCAGCGGCAAGTATCGCCGCGTTGATGGCTGCAACCAGTGCAGCCTTGTGAAGCAAGGGCAAAGTTTCAGCCCAGATATAAATGGCGTTGATAATTTTCAGAAGATAGCACCCCCTTACGAAATAGAGTTTTTGATAGCGGCCAGAAACCCAGCCAGTTCGAAAGCAGCCTTGAGCATATTGCCCTCAGATGCAGACATGCAAAATGATGCGAAGCAGTCTATCGCGGTGACCGCCGCATCGGCGTCCTTGATGAAGAATTTCGACATTGTTTTTCCTCTTGAAACAAAACCATTCAAGCAGCACCCCACAGGCGCTGCTTACAAAGTTCAGTTTTTCTTGTGGGCTTCAAAGCGTCACTACTACTGCAAGCTGGTGTTCTCTACATTCAACCGCCTCACTAGCCCGTTCCCCAGCGGCGGCACTCGCAGCGTTTACGTTTAAGCTCTGAATTATCCCACAATTATTTTCTATAATGCATCCCGTTCAATCCCAAGCTTGCGCCCCGCTATCCAGCATCCTCATCCCCTTTACAGACCGTCCAGTATATCTGGTGGCGTGTGCCTCGCGGCGGTTCGATTTGGTGTGACTATTGTCATGGGCCTTGCGGCGTTGTCTGGCGAGGGTTGTGAGCGCTTGGCTCGTTGCCCCCCCGCCTTCGATTACTTATCTAGTACGCCTGCGCTTACTTATCAAGATCTAAACAGAATTAAATTACACTAAATTACACTATATGGGGTAAAGCCCCTTATTTCATTGGGGTTAGGTGACAAAAAAAAATTAGTGGGTTACACTGGTAAAAGTTCAATTGCACTTTTGCAGCGTCCGCTGGGGCTGCGTATCAGGTGCCAAAATCCCGAAAGCCCAGCGCAGCGTCGAGGAACAGATGACAGGTAAGAGCAAAGACAAGCCAAAGCTTACAGTAGTTAATGGCACAAGCACCAAAGGTGCCAAGAGCAAGGGGGGCAGTAGACGTTCTGCGGTTCAAGCAAACGGGTTAACCGTGAAGCAAGAAGCCTTCGCGCTCGCCGTATATGAGGGTTCAAATTTTAGTGAGGCATACCGAAGCGCTTACGACACGCAAAATATGAGTGCAGCAAGCATCCACAGGGAAGCTTGCCTGTTGATCCAAAACCCAAAGGTATCCACAAGAGTTGAGGCAATGCAGAGGGACAGAGAACGCGAGCAGCGCATGCAGAGCCTCTCTCGATCTGAAAAGGTGATTTCAAAACTTGAAGAGATCGCCCTGCGCGGCGGTGATGCGGACGGCACACAAGTCAGGGCGCTGGAGCTACTTGGGAAACAGTTGGGACTGTGGCGCGAGGTGGTGGAAACCGTGGACAAGACCGAACGCAGCGCGGACGAGATCGAAGCGGCGTTGCGCGACAGGCTGAAGGCGCTTGGCGTTTAGTTCTATTGAACCTTCTGCGGCGGGGGTGATGGCGGGGGGATCCTGTCACTGTGGCGGCGGCTCAGTGCGCTATGTGTCTCTGCCTGACCAGCCCATGCCAGAATTGAAACGGGGCACTCAGCGGCTCGCTCTGGCGCTCTGACGGCTGGGTTTCCTCTTTCCTAAATAGTGTACCCGTTCTCTAAACAAAAAAGGCGCGCACCCCACCTACCCCCGACCCCCCCTTTCGCGTGGCCGCGCAGCAGATCAGCATACATGATATTACGCACAAACAATTACCCAATAGGTTCAGAACACCCCCCCCTACTTCACATTTCAAATATCGAATATGTTTCGTATAGCTCCATATCTTTTTCGTACATTGCCATAACGTCTCTATAGCCCTTTAATTTTTTCACATCTTTTTTTTCAATTAGTGTTTTGCTTTTGTTTTCGTGGGGAAGGGGCTTGCCCCAACCCAGACTCCTAGCAAGCCCGTGTAGTTCTTCGAACCTGTATACGGTAATGCCGTCTTGGGTATCTAGGAATGTGTGTTGCGGTTTAAAGACGTAGTGTTTTGTTAGCCCATCTACTTTTGCGTACCCTTCTACAGCACCCTTGATGAGGGTGCTTGCGTGTTCTTTGACTGCCTTTGGGCTGGGATGGTCTAGAAACTTCATGCAGTAGTTTAGTGCCGACACCAATCTGTCTTCGGGATTTCTTATAACGGCGATAATTTTTTTGAACGGCACTCCTTCGTTTCTTTCTAGTGCTTCTTTGACTGAGAAGTGGCCGTGCAGAGAGGATCCGTTTGTCATTTGATCGACTACCCGTCTGACGGTTTTGGTTCCCGTCTTTGGGATTTCGACTATGAATGTGTTAGTTTTGTGTATAAGCATAGTATATATATATATATTATATAATATATATAATACTATATCTCTCTCTTTCAGAGAGAGAGTATATATATAATATATATATATTACGCGCGTAATTATATATACTATAGGCTGGGTTCTTTCGGTTTTCCCTAAGTTCAATAGAACTTTTCAAGTGGCATTTTATTTGCTATAGTGCATCAAGCGGTCATTAGGAGAGATAAAATGGGTTCTGGCGCACCAACAGGAATTGCTCAATATCCACCACAAGGGTCTGGTCCTTCACAGAAGGGTGGCACTAATCCTTCCATGCCACAGCCTATGCCCTACGCTCCGCGTCCTATGCCTTACAACCCACCCCCTCAGATGGGTAACCCTCAGATGGGCAATCCCCAGAAGGGCGGTGCGGGTCCAAGCCCGATGGTTTACAATCCTTCCCCCGACATGGGCGCGGCACAAAACTTTAGGCCACCAAACATGCTGACCCCAGCGGAATACGGCGGCGCGGAAGTGCCAACGCCCCCGATGATGGATCCAGTTGAGGCAGGAGGTGTGGGCATTGATCGGATGTCTAAGCCTTATCGTCGCCCTTTACCCTTTGACCCTAATGTCATGGGTCAACTCGACCCACAGGTTCGACGAGATTTCTTCACCAAGATGCGTCAGGACCGCGAGGGTCCAAGCCCTATGCCAAGCCGTCGAGGTAATATGTTAAGACAAAAGTTAACTGAAGGCGGGGCAAGCCCAAGGCAAGTTCGGAGAATCATGCAGATGCGCCGTAAAATCGGGCAGATGAGGCGTGACGGTCAAAATATCCCAAAGAAATTGATGCGTAGGTTCCAGAAGCAACGCCGTAATTTCACCGACACTCAAAGAGTGCCACCCACTTCCGCTCGTAGGATAATGCCATCTCCTGTAAAAGGTGGGGCAATGTCTCCGCAGCTTTTGGATCGTATCGCGCAAATGCAGCGCCCACCACGGTAAATCTATATGACAAAGTACGAAGATATTCTTAGCAGAATATCTACGCTACCAATCGAAGACAGGGCTGAGATCTTAAAGGATCTTGAGCTTTTGGCTAACGTCAGGGCTAAAGAAAACGCTAAGACCAATTTCTTAGACTTTGTAAATCTTATGTGGCCCAGTTTTATTTCTGGGCGGCACCATAAAATAATGGCTGAAGCTTTTGAGGATGTTGCCAACGGCAAGTTGAAGCGGTTAATTATCAACATGCCACCGCGGCATACGAAGTCTGAGTTCGCGTCCTACTTGTTTCCAGCTTGGTTTCTTGGTCAATACCCAGAGAAAAAGGTCATTCAGACTGCTCACACAGCAGAACTGGCTGTTGGTTTTGGCCGTAAAGTAAGGAACTTGATACAGGGTGAGGACTTTCAGTCTGTGTTTGAGGGAATAGAACTTTCATCCGACAGCAAAGCGGCTGGCCGTTGGAACACCAACAAGAAAGGTGATTACTTTGCTATTGGTGTAGGCGGTGCGGTGACTGGTAAAGGCGCTGATGTTCTAATTATTGATGACCCGCATTCAGAACAAGACGCTCAGCAAGGACAATTCAACCCAGAAGTATATGATCGTGTGTATGAGTGGTATACATCTGGTCCCAGACAGCGTTTACAGCCCGGTGGTGCGATTATTATCGTTATGACCCGTTGGTCAAAGCGTGATCTCACGGGTCAAATCGTTACAAGGTTTGCGGAAAATCAAAAAACAGACGAATGGAAGGTTGTTGAGTTCCCAGCGATCATGCCATCTGGCAAGCCTTTGTGGCCTGAGTTCTGGAATTTAGATGAATTAAAGTCAATCAAGGAAGAAATTCCTGTATCGAAGTGGAATGCTCAGTACCAGCAGAACCCTACCTCTGAAGAAGGGGCGCTTCTCAAAAGAGAATGGTGGAAAGAGTGGGATTCGGTAGATCCACCACACTGTCAGGCCATTCTTCAGTCTTGGGATACAGCATTTCTTAAAACTCAGAGGTCAGACTATAGCGCTTGTACCACTTGGGGGGTGTTTTATCACCCAGACGTAAACAATGGTAAGACTCCGAATCTTATCTTGCTGGATGCATACAAGGAAAAGTTGGAGTTCCCAGAGCTAAAGCAAATGGCTTACGAAAAGTTTTGGGATTATGAGCCAGACCAGCTTATTGTGGAAAAGAAAGCCTCTGGTGCGCCTTTGATCTTTGAGCTTAGGGCAATGGGATTGCCTGTGACGGAGTTTACTCCATCTAGGGGGCAAGATAAAATTGCTAGGGTCAACGCCGTAACGGATCTATTCGCAAGCGGTGTTGTGTGGCACCCGCCCACCAAGTGGGCAGAGGATGTGATTGAGGAATGTGCCTCATTCCCAGCGGGGGATCACGACGATTACGTTGACTCAGTGTCTCAAGCTCTTATAAGATTTAGGCAAGGCGGCTGGATTAGATCTAGCAGTGATGATTGGGACGATGAACCCAAATATAGAAGAGCAGTAGAATATTACTAAGCATTCTGCTATAGTTCGATAGAAAACAGTGAGTGAGAGTCATGGCTATTACAAAACCGATGGAACCATTTGATCCAAAAGAAATTAACGTTGAAGAAAATACAACGGAAATTGAAGTGGAAATTGTAAATCCAGACGCCGTTTCAATTGAGCAAGATGACGGAAGTATAGTTATTGATTTCACAGGTGATGTGGCTGAGAGCATCATGGGTCCAGATCATGAAAGCAACTTGGTTGAGTTTATGGATGACCAAGACATAGATGTTTTGGCGTCCGATCTAGTCAGCGACTTTAATTCAGACAGAGAATCCCGCAAGGATTGGGCCAAGTCTTACGTTAAAGGCTTGGATCTTTTGGGTCTGAAGATAGAGGAGAGGCAACAGCCGTGGGCTGGGGCATCGGGAGTGTTTCACCCTCTTCTTACTGAATCAGTTGTCCGCTTTCAAGCGCAGGCTATGGGGGAGCTTTTCCCAGCGTCTGGACCAGTAAGGTCTAAAATTGTAGGAAAGCTTACCACAGAGAAGTACAAGCAGTCTGAGCGTGTTCAGGATGAGCTTAACTACATGCTCACTGAAGAGATGCCTGAATACAGGGAAGAAATGGAGCAGTTGCTCTTTAAGCTTCCCTTAGCTGGCTCCGCGTTCAAGAAGGTCTACTATGACCCAATTCGTGAGCGCCCCGCCGCAATGTTTGTTCCAGCGGAAGACTTTGTGGTTACTTATGGCGCATCAGATTTGGAAACTGCCGAACGCTATACGCATGTAATGAAGAAGACCAGCAACGAAGTTAAGCAACTTCAAGTAAATGGTTTTTATAGAGATGTAGATCTACCAGATCCTGCTCCTGACATGACTGACATACAGGAAAAGTATGACGAACTTGATGGGGAGTCTGCTGTAATTGAGGATGATGACCGCCATACAATACTTGAGGTTCACGCAGATCTAGATCTTGGCGGGGATTTGTCAGACAAGGATGGATTGGCTTTACCTTACGTTGTGACTATAGACAAAAGCTCCAGAACCATTTTAGCAATTAGAAAAAACTGGTATGAAGATGACGAAAAGAAAAGAAAAAGGCTGCACTTCGTCCACTACAAGTACTTGCCCGGACTTGGGTTCTACGGAACGGGCCTTATTCATCTTATCGGTGGCCTTGCGAAATCCGCGACATCCATACTTCGCCAGCTTGTTGATGCTGGCACGTTGTCAAATTTACCTGCGGGCCTTAAAGCTCGCGGGATGCGTATTAAAGGGGACGATTCTCCTCTTATGCCGGGCGAATTTAGGGATGTGGACGTACCGGGCGGTGCTATTCGTGACTCAATTACGTTTATTCCTTACAAAGAGCCATCAGGAGTACTCTACCAACTACTTGGAAATATTGTCGAAGAGGGACGCCGCATTGGATCAGTTGCTGACATCCAAGTAGGCGACATGAACGCACAGGCACCTGTTGGTTCTACGCTCGCTCTGATGGAAAGATCCATGAAGGTTATGTCTGGTGTGCAATCTCGCATGCATGCCGCGATGAAGCGAGAGCTTAGGCTGCTTGCTAAAGTAATACATGACTATATGCCTTCTGAATATGCGTATGAAATGGAAGGTGACTTCGATAGGAAAGAAGACTTTGACGGTAGGGTAGATGTAATCCCAGTCTCCGACCCTAATGCTGCTACTATGTCTCAACGTATCATGCAGTACCAAGCGGCATTGCAACTTGCCTCACAGGCTCCTCAACTATACGACATGGGTAAGTTGCACCGTCAAATGTTAGAGGTTCTTGGCATTCAAGATGCGGATGACATCATCAAACTTCCAGATGAGATAAAGCCGAAAGATCCTGTGACAGAGAACATGGCTATGTTGAAGCAAGAGCCAGTAAAGGCCTTTGCTTACCAAGACCATCAAGCCCACATTCAGACCCATATGGGTGCTATGCAAGATCCCAAGATACAAGAGATGGTCGGCCAGTCACCGTTTGCCAGCGCAATACAATCAGCTATGTCCGCGCACATTACTGAGCATGTTGCGATGGAATACCGCAATCAAATACAACAAAAGCTGGGTGTTGAACTACCAGATCCAGAGGCACCTCTTCCAGAGGACGCAGAGTTTGAGCTTTCCAAGCTTGTTGCCGAAGCTTCTCAGAAAGTATTGCAGCAAGGTCAGCAAGAAGCGCAGCAAGCAGAAGCACAGGCCCAGCAACAAGATCCGCTTACGCAAATACAACAGCGCGAACTTGCCATTAAGGAGCAAGAGCTTCAGCACAAGATGCAAATGGATCAGGCGAAGTTGCAGCTTGATCAGCAGAAAGCTGAAGACAATCTTGAGCTTCAAGAAAAGCGTATCGAATCAGAAGATAAGCGAGCGGGGGCACAAGTCGGAGCAAGAATCGCAACTGAGTTAGATAAGTCTCAAAGGGCCAATAAGATTGAAGGTGCCAAGCTTGGCTTGGATATTGCGAAAGAGTTGAACAAGAATGATTGAAGATACTAGTGTTTTCTCTCTCATGGAGAGAAAGCTAAAAGAATATAAAAGTTCTATTGAACTTCACCTTGCTACAGGTGGCGCTGCAACGACTGATAAGTATTGGGTATCTGTAGGCAGTTATGAGGCCTATAATAATATTTTAGAAGATTTAAAGGAATTAGAGAAAAGATATATTGAATCTTAGAACTTTTTGTTTTAGCTTGACGTTATTCGCGGGTTGTCCGCGCAAGGTAACGGTAGGCCTTTTAAGCTACTGCAAAGGTGAATAATGTACGCGACAGTAAAAGTCGATGAAGCTTCTCTTGTAGACGATAAGACTCAAGCAAAGCTTCCAGAACCTACTGGGTATAGGATTTTAATTGCCCTTCCAGAAATAGATGAAAAGACAGAGGGTGGCGTAATCATGCCCGACTCTCTGAAGTCCGTAGAGGAAACAGCCTCAATCGTGGGCTTTGTTCTTAAGGTCGGCCCTACAGCTTATAAAGATGAGTCTAGGTTCCCTGACGGCGCTTGGTGTAAGGCTGGGGATTTTGTTATCTTTAGATCTTATTCAGGCACTAGATTTAAAATTCATGGGAAAGAGTTCCGTCTTATAAATGATGACACAGTTGATGCTGTTGTCGATGATCCGCGAGGTTATACAAGGGCATGAACCAGTCAGCGCAAAATTTAAATGAAGATATGGAAGATGACTTTTCTGACGTAGAAGTTCAAATCGAAGACGATACCCCAGAAGAGGATCAGAACAGGCCGCGCACTGAGGCGCAGTTTGAAGGTGATGTCAGCGATGACGAGCTTTCTCAGTATAGCGGTAATGTTCAGAAAAGAATAAAAAAGTTAAGTTGGGAAAAAAACGAAATACGCAGGGCCAAAGAAGAGGCAGAGCGTGTTCGTGAGGAAGCCCTTCGATATGCGGAAGCCGTATATAATGAAAATTCAAACCTCAAGAAGACCCTTGAGCAAGGCGAGGGCGTTCTTGTCCAACAGGCAAAGGGTAGGCTGCAAGCTGAGATAGATAGGGCTAAAGCTGAAGTCAGGGAGGCCCACGATACGGGAGACACTGAAAAGCTCATTGATTCTCAAGAGAAGCTTATGGCGCTTCAGAATGAGAAGTACAGAGTTGAGTCGTACAAGCCTACGCCTAGACAGCAAGTTGCTCCCCCACAGCAGTTGCAACAGCAACAGCAGCAACAGCAACAGCAAGCTCAACAACAGTCACAGCCTACAGAGGCTGATCTTGGATGGGTGGATCAAAACCCTTGGTTCGGCCCAAATAAAGAGATGACTGGGTTTGCTTATGGAGTACATGACAGACTGTTAGAGGCAGGAGTTGCCGCAGGGTCAAAATTGTACTATGATAGTATTGACGAAGCGATGCAAAGTCGCTTCCCAGAGGAATTTGGCGAGGAAGAGGTAAGTGTTAGCGCCTCACCTACGCGCCAAGCGGGTAACGTGGTAGCTCCCGCGAGCAGAAGTTCGAAAAATCCACGCAAGGTAACGCTAACACAGTCCGCAGCTACTATCGCCAAACGGCTGGGATTAACTAACGAACAATACGCGGCGCAAGTCATGAAACTTAAAGGGTATTAGTATGACAAACTCTAGAAAACCTCGCTCGACACAAACCCGTGAAATGGGTGAGCGCAAAAGATCTTGGGTGAAACCGTCTGCTTTACCTACCCCCGAACCGCGAGATGGAATGAAATTTCGTTGGATTCGCACTTCTTTACTAGGCCAGTCTGATAACCCCAATGTATCTTCCCGATTCCGTGAAGGGTACACACCTGTTAAATTGGAGGAACACCCAGAGCTTCAAATTGTTACGGACATTGATTCAAAGTTCAAAGACAATGTAGAAGTTGGTGGTCTGATGCTTTGTAGCATACCTGTAGATATTTCTGAAAGTCGAATAGACGCTCAACTTGATCAAGCGCAAAACGCAATTGATGCAGTTGATAGGAATTATATGCGGGAAAATGATCCGCGAATGCCTGTTCTGAATCCAGAGCGGTCAACGCGCACTTCGTTTGGTAGATAAGTTCAATAGAACTTTTTTGCCTTGTTATAAATTGTAGATAAAAGGAGAAGGCAAATGTCTTCAACTGCTGCTCCCTTTGGTCTGCGTCCAATTGGCAGACTAGATAACGGTTCACAAGAAGTGTTCCGTCAATACCCAATCGCGTCTGGTTACAACACCAACATCTGCACTGGCGATATTGCTCAGTTAGTAGATGGGGGTACTGCAACAACAATTGAAAAGCAGTCCGCAACTGGTGACGATACCACAGCCATCGATATGGTTGGAATCTTCATGGGTGTTAAGTATACAGATCCTAACACCAATCAATTAACATTTAGTCAAAAATGGCCCGCTGGAACAGTTGCATCTGATGCAATGGCGTATGTCGTTGATGATCCTAGTGTTTTATTCACAATCCAAGCTGACGGTGCGCCAACTAATACTGGTGACATCTACGGTAAGAACACCTTGCTTGTTCAGACTGCTCCAAACACCACGCTGAATATCAGCCGTGTTGCTCTGGATATTTCTGAATTGAGTACAGATGCTCAAAACCCAATTCGTATCATCGACTATCTAGGTGGCGATCAGGGTGATGAGAAAGGTACTTCTTATCCGATTCTGGTGTGTAAGTTTAATTACCATCAGCACTCGTCAACAACTGGCTCAGCATAGGAGATTGAGATATGGCTATTTCTCGCGCACAACTCCTGAAGGAGCTTCTACCCGGTCTTAACGGCTTGTTTGGTCTTGAGTACGAAAAGTACGAAAACGAACATGCTGAGATCTATGAAACTGAAAACTCAGAGCGTAGCTTTGAGGAGGAAGTAAAACTGTCTGGTTTTGGCGCTGCGCCAGTAAAACCAGAAGGTTCAGCGATCTCATACGACAACGCGCAGGAGTCCTTCGTTGCTCGTTACAACCACGAAACGGTTGCAATGGGCTTTTCTATCACTGAAGAAGCGATGGAAGATAACTTGTATGACTCACTGTCTGCTCGTTACACAAAGGCTTTAGCTCGCGCTATGGCGTACACTAAACAGGTTAAGGCAGCATCGTTGCTGAACACTGGCTTTGACACCTTTAACTCAGGTGACGGGGCAACATTGTTCTCAACTTCGCATCCAACTGTTGCTGGCGGTAACAATGCTAACCGCCCATCTACAGATGCCGACTTGAACGAAACCTCGCTTGAGCAAGCGGTTATCGATATTGCAGCGTTCGTTGACGAACGTGGCTTGTTGATTGCTGCGCGTCCACGCAAGTTAATCGTTCCCCCTGCTTTGATGTTTGTTGCTACTCGTTTGCTGCAAACAGAATTGCGTACAGGCACAGCGGATAACGATACAAACGCGCTACGCTCTAACGGGTCTATCCCAGAGGGTTATCGCGTAAATCACTATCTGACTGATACAGATGCGTTCTTCATCACTACAGATGTTCCAAACGGCATGAAGCACTTTGTGCGGACGCCAATGAACACATCTATGGACGGTGACTTCGACACAGGTAACGTGCGCTACAAAGCGCGTGAGCGTTATTCGTTCGGTGTTTCTGACCCATTGGGAATTTACGGTTCTCAGGGAGCGTAAGTTATGTTATATAGGGAATAGGTTCTTCGTACCTTTCTCCCTGTTTAACTGGGGCTACTTCGGTAGCCCCTTTCTTTTTTAAAAAAAGTATAGTATTCTGCGTATGGGGTAACATTAGCCTTGCAGACAGGATTACACCCCACCTGACGTTGCACAGACTGTAGGGCGAAACCTTGTGCAAGGGGTATTATAATGGCTTCAACAACCTTTTCAGGTCCAGTGACCTCAAATGCTGGATTTATTAGCGGATCAGATTCTTTGGTTTCTGTCGCCGCGAGTGCTACTTTGACTGCGGCATCTAACGCTGGTCGTACTATGAATCTTAATGTTGCATCTGGTGCGACTGTCACATTGCCAGCGGCGTCTGGAACTGGAAACATTTATCGCTTCTTCGTTCAGACAACGGTTACTTCTAACAGCTACATTATTCAGGTTGCAAACGCTAACGATACAATGGCTGGCGTAGCGATTGTCGCTAACGATGGTGGTAATACTGCTTCTATCTTTGAGACTGTTGCAGCATCAGACACGATCACGCTTAATGGCAGCACAACTGGTGGTATCTTAGGTGGCACTATTGAAATCCAAGACGTAGCAGCAAACAAGTTTTCTGTTGTTGCCCGTGGCGCGGCCACAGGCACAGAGGCAACTCCGTTTAGCGCAGCCGTGTGATAGGTGACGCATGGGCAAGTTGAACATGGGTAAGGGGGCGGCGAAACCCGCTCCCGCGGATCCTCCTAAAAAGCGTGGGCGTCCACCAAAGAAAAAGGACTAAGATATGGGCAACAGCACGATATCTCAAATTTTCCAAGGGCACAGACACGAAAGTGGTTTTGTTGTTTTAGGGCGGCATAGAGTTAAGGAGGTTTCTCTTGTGGGGACTTCAAGCGCTGGGTTTATTGACATATTCGACACGGAAACAGCCCCAGAAGCTGGGACGTATGCCCAAAGCGGGACTACAGTTACCGTTACTGACTCAAGTCATGGCTTAGCTACTGGTGATGTTGTTGGCATTTCTTTTTCCATTGGTACTGGGGGTACGGCACAATCGGGTAATTATGAAATCACTGTGACTACAGCTAACGCCTTTACTGTTACAATGTTAAATAGTGATACCATTTCAGGTGACCCTGCTTGTAGGTATGTTTCTACTACACCTAGTCCGAATACGTTTCCTAGACGCTGGTTAATGAGTAAGCATACTTCGGCTAACGATACCTTCGCCAATACTTTTGGCATCCCCAACCAAGGCTTTGTTGCTACACGGGGTGTTTATTTTCATATGTCTAATCTCTTAGAGGCTGATATATTCTATGAGTAAGCCGAAGAAAGACCCTCGCCTTGAAAGAGCGGGAGTGTCTGGGTTCAACAAGCCCAAGCGCACTCCCAATCACCCAAAGAAGTCACATATCGTTGTGGCTAAAGAGGGGGACAAGGTTAAGACTATTCGCTTTGGGCAGCAAGGCGTAAAGACAAACCAGACGGTTGGGCAGCGCAAAGCGTTTAAATCTAGGCATGCCAAGAACATTTCCAAAGGAAAGATGTCTGCGGCATACTGGGCTGACAAGGCCAAGTGGAGTCCTAGCAAAACAAAGTCTAAATCTACTAAGTGGAAAAAGGGTTCATGATTTCTCGCGCTCAAATGAGGAAACAGGTTTCAGGTGATGCTATGCCCGTCAGAAAGACTAAAGGAAGATCCAGCCCCAAGAAGATGGCGGGTGGTGGATTTGTTGCTAGTGGCGACGATATGCGTGATCTTGACGCCATTCGTTCTTCTAGTCGTGTTGATGATGGTCCTTCAAAAATGAAGAAAGGCGGCTCTGTAAAGAAGAGCCGCGTTAATGAGGCTGGAAACTATACTCAGCCAGAGAAAAGAAAAAGAATCTTCAACCAAATAAAGGCTGGGGGCAAGGGTGGCGCTCCGGGCCAATGGTCTGCAAGAAAAGCGCAAATGCTGGCGCAGCGGTACAAAAAAGCTGGTGGGGGTTATAAAGACTAATGGCCTTAAAGAAGTCACAGAAAAGCCTTAAAAGCTGGACTAAGCAAAAGTGGACAACCAAAAGTGGCAAGCCATCCACGCAGGGGTCCAAGGCTACTGGTGAACGGTACTTGCCTGAAAAGGCAATAAAGGCTCTTAGCTCTAAGGAGTATGCAGCCACGACTAAGGCGAAGCGCAAAGGGACTAAGGCGGGTAAGCAGCATGTGGCTCAACCTAAAAAAGTTGCTAGTAAAGTAAAAGCATATAGGAAAAAATAGATGGCCGTAGTTACCCCAGATCTAGCTGATATATTTGAAGAAGCCTATGAGCGCATAGGCATGGAGATGCGTTCTGGTTACGATTTAAAAACGGCCAGACGTAGCTTAAACCTTTTAACATTGGAGTGGCAAAACCGTGGCCTTAATTTATTCACTATTGAGTCGGGCACTCTTGCGATTACAGCGGGGACTGCGACTTATACTCTCCCTTCCGAAACGATTGATATCATCGAACATCAAGTCCGAACAGGAACGGGAACCAATCAAACCGACACGAACCTCGAAAGGGTCAGCGTCTCGACCTACGCCCAGCAAAGCAACAAAAACACGCAAGGTAGGCCGACCCAAATCTACGTCCAAAGACTCGCAACAGAAACGAAAATAACGCTATGGCCTGTGCCAGACAGTACAGAAACTTACACCTTGGCGTACTTCAGGCTTAAAGGCATTGATGGCCTTTCAGCGGGTATATCTGGAAGCGCAGCTATACCGCCACGTTTCGTACCAGCACTTGTCGCGGGCATGGCTTATTACTTGGCTACAAAGAAAAATCCTGCGGCAGCGGGGGGTCTGAAGCAGGAGTATGAGTTCCAGTTTGAGTTGGCGGCTGGAGAGGACACGGAAACTGCTTCTATAAAATTTGTCCCTTACGATACGTTTATGTTGGGTGGCTAATGGCATACGCAAGCGGGAAACGAGCATTTGGTTTTTGCGACAAGACAGGGTTTAGATACCCTCTCAAGGATCTTGTCGATGAATACAAGGATGGTGTTAAGACAGGTTTCAGAGTTGGCAAGGATGTAGTGGATCCTGATCAACCACAGAATTTCTTAGGGCGTGTAAAGATTAACGATCCGCAATCTCTAAGGAACCCAAGGCCAGATAGATCTCTGGTAGAAAGTAGGCAACTGTTTGGCTGGAACCCTGTTTGGAATCCTGCCCAATATGCGGTGGCATCTGTTGGAAAGGTCACTGTGACCACATCTTAGGAGACTAAAATTATGATGAAGAAAAAAGGTTACGCCAAGGGCGGCAAGTTAAAAATGGTCGAGCGGGCTGGCAAAAAGATGCCGTTTTTTGCGGCTGATGGTAAAGGTGCTGGTGATTTGCTAAAGGGCAAGAAGCCAGCAGAAAAGAAAGCCAAAGCGCCTATGACCAAAAAACAACAGAAAATCGCTGGGGCTATTGGAAAAGCTAAACAGTATGACACTGGTAACCGCGATACTCCCGCGTCAGAGCCAGTCTTGACTAAGAAGGCTAAGGACAATGCAAAACGGAAATTAGACAGCATGATGGGCGGCTCCAGAAAATCAGTAGAAAAGAAAATGGTTGGTGGCCTTTTGGGCATGGGGGCTAAGGGCATGAAGAAGGCTCTAAAGTCTGGAGACATGGCTGAGATCGCGGGATCTCTTAGCCCAGTGGCTGGCGCTGTTTCTGGTAAGGGCGTTTTTGGAAAAATGCGAAAAGGCCTTGAAGGGCTAACCTCTAGGGAAATTCGTGAGCTTGAAAAGAAGAAGGCTCAAAACCCTGAAAAGAAAATGGCTGGAGGCTCTATGAAGAAGAAGGGCTATGCGAAAGGCGGTTCTATGAAGAAGAAGGGTTATGCTAAGGGCGGCAGTATTTGTCGTGGTATGGGCGCGGCCACCCGTGGCGGCAAGTTTGGTATGAAATAGTGCAATTGAACTAATGTCATATCTTCAAAGCAACATACCATATTTTAAGTGTTGGGTTCGTCGTGAATATACCTGTAACCATGAGAGGTATCACGGCGAGTTCCTGCATGCTATGGCTATTGCTGTTACGACAATGCCGAATCGTTGCCTTAGTTTTCAGTTGATATTCACTGGATCAGAGGTTGACGATGGTAGCGAAGAGAATGCTCATGGCGGTGCAATGTGGGCGCGTATGCCCATAACTGCGCTAGTGGCAGATGAACGTCTGGAGGACTGGCCTTCTCCCATGCCAGTCCACGATGCCCAGCCGTGGGATTGCTCTTCGCATCATCATTCAGTCTATACGCTAGACCGTGCAACGCCATGCCCTTGGATGGCAAAGGTGGATGGTAAGATGTACCCAGCGCGGTATATGTTTACTGTGGACTATGCGGAAAGTGAAATAGCTGACGATCCCGCACAGCACAAACAAAGTCATGTCATGCAGCTTCTTGATGCTGGAGAGTGGACGGGGAACATAATAGCGCTGCCCAATAATCGCGTTAGAGTGACACATCCTGCTTGGTTTGAGTTGGGAGTAGGGGCACCTGACTTCAAACCATCCCAGCACACCCACTATTCAAAATCTGATTTAGACTATACATTGGATGTGAATCGGGTGTTTGATAACCTTTATAATGAGGCCGACAAATGAACTACACAGAGCTTGTTCAGGCTATAAAAGATTACACTGAGAATGAGGAGACAACCTTTGTCTCTCAGATACCCACGTTCGTTAAGCAAGCAGAGCAACGTATATATCGCGCCGTTACTATTCCAGAGCTTAAAAAGAATGTTACGGGCACGTTGTCTAGTGGAGACAAGTATCTTGCCAGACCCAATGATTTCCTAACTGTTCTATCGTTAGCCGTTGTTGATGGTAGTGGAGATTATAGTTATTTACTTGATAAAGATGTAAACTTTATTAGAGAAGCTTTTCCATCTACCAGCACTCAGGGACTGCCTTTGTTCTACGGCCAGTTTGATGGAGATGCGTTTTCTGGAAGTTCTGAGACATCCTCTGGAAACTTTATTCTTGGCCCTACGCCAGACGCTAATTACGCTATAGAACTTCATTACTATTATGACCCACCATCAATTGTTACTTCTGGAGCTTCTTGGCTGGGGGACAACGCCGATACTACGTTGCTTTATGGGTCTTTAGTGGAAGCATACACCTTTATGAAGGGTGAGAGCGATATGCTCCAATTGTACGCCTCTCGATATAAAGAAGCCCTTGGCGAGCTTTCCGTTGTAGATGTTAAGAGTAAGAGGGACATCTACAGAGATGGGGAGATTAGACCGCAATGAATATGTTTGCTGATTCTGGAACTATGCAGGCTGGCGTTGTTTCTGTGGAGACAACATCTAATCGCGGGTTCACTCCACAAGAAATTGCGGCTCGCTGCGCGGATAAAATTGTGTCTGTGTCAGATCAAGCGCATCCCGCCTTACAGGCGCAAGCTAGAGCTTTTAAGGATCAGGTAGAAAAGGTTGTGGAGTTTTATCTGAAAGAAGCTGTGAAAAGTGATAGAACCACAGTATGCAATGCTCTTAACGATGCAGGACATCAGGAGCTTTCTGAGCTTATAAGGAGATTATAATGGCTTTTAGTGGCAACTTTATGTGTACGAGCTTCAAGAAAGAGCTTCTTGAGGGTGTGCATAATTTTAAAAATTCTGGCGGCAACACGTTTAAGCTGGCGATGTACACGAACAGTGCGTCTTTTAACGCTGCAACAACCGCGTACACAGCCTCTAACGAGGTTAGCGGAACAGGCTACTCAGCGGGTGGCGGTACGTTAACTAGGGTGGATCCTACAAGTTCTGGGACAACGGCGTTTACAGACTTCTCAGACCTTACGTTTTCGTCTTCAACGATTACAGCGCGTGGAGCTTTAATCTACAATGATACTGCATCGGGAGATCCTACTGTAGTTGTTTTGGATTTTGGTGCAGATAAAACATCTACGAGCGGAGACTTCACCGTAGTGTTTCCAACAGCCGATTCTTCTACCGCAGTAATCAGGATTGCCTAATGGCCTTTGTATCCAAGGACAGAGTTAAGGAAACCTCGACCACAACGGGCACGGGGGACTTTACCCTTGCGGGGGCGCAGACGGGGTTTAAAGCGTTTTCTGCGGTTTGCTCTTCTGGAGATACATTCTTCTATACTATTGTAAACAACGTCTCAGGTGAGTTTGAGATTGGCGAGGGCACGTTTACAGCGGGTGGAGCGTTACAACGAGATACCGTTTTATCTAGTTCAAACTCCAACAGTGCTGTAACTTTTGGTGCGGGATCTAAGGATGTTTTTCTGACCGCCGCTTCAGATGCGTTAATCCAAGCCAGCACGGATGGCACCTTAACGATATCAGAGGGCACCACGTTTAGCGCGGATGTCAGTTTGGGCGGTGATGTTCTGTGGGATGCTAGTGATAATGCGCTAGAGTTTAACGATAACATTAAAGCCGTCTTCGGTGCAGGGTCTGACCTAGAGATTTATCATGATGGCAATAATAGTTATATTAATGAGGTTGGTACTGGGGCGCTTTTTCTACGAGGGCACAGCCAAGTTCGTATCACGGATACATCTAGTAATGTTGCGGCTATATTTAGAGGTGATGGTGCATCAACTTTATACCACAACAACAGCCCTAAAATCGCCACCACTAGCACAGGTGCAGACATAACGGGTGAACTAAGTCTAGACACCAGAATAACTGTAGACGGAGGCACAGGTTATGGCTCTATCGAGTTGGGCGGAGCTACTGGCGGGTTCATAGACCTTAAAGAGCCTCTCAGTGAAGACTTTAATGGTCGTATTATTTATAACGATGCTAATGGCTTTATAATTGGCGGTAATA
>Ga0208434_1000499_pt1 | contig 18437 bp, 6 predicted proteins | sample 13_taG_FD_184086 | JGI IMG/M metagenome (GOLD analysis project Ga0208434, IMG submission 184086) | Marine viral communities from the Subarctic Pacific Ocean - 13_ETSP_OMZ_AT15268 metaG (SPAdes) (version 2) | ecosystem: Environmental > Aquatic > Marine > Oceanic | place: Pacific Ocean | collected... | reverse complement strand
CTTATCAGCATATGGTTTAATTACTGAAAGTGTACCATTTATACAAAATGAAGTAGTAGAATATATCTCATCTTCTTGGTATGGTTTCGATTACGATTCTGATAAGTGTAGAAGAGATGTTGGATTTATAGTAAATGGTGTAGCAGAAGATTTAAGATACGGAATTGTATCAGCATCTTCGGTAAATGCTAAATTTTACTACCAATTCCCATCTGAAGCAAATGGAACTGGTTCACAATCACAACAAACTATTGATGGTATTAATTACGCATCACAATTGGCAGACCAAATTGTAAAAGGAGCAACATTTAGTTTACCATCTAATCAATTATCGGCTTCGGTTGAATTATTGAGAAGTAATAGAGAGTTTATTCAATCTGAATCAATTTCATACCTAAGTTCTTCTTGGGAAGGGTTTGATTATGTAGAATCAACTTGTAGAAGAGATGTTGGACACATTATAGATGCTGTATCTACTGATTTACTTTACGGAGGAACTCAGAGAAGTAAAATTGCTGGAGAATATTATTACAAATATCCTTCAACGGCTACAACTACTCAATTAGAACCAACAACAACTGGTATTAAGTACGCTGGTGATTTAGGAAGTAAATTAGTACAAAGTGAAATATTCGTAACTGCATCGGCTGAAAGATTAGCTGGAAATAAAGTTCTTTTAGATAATAAAGAATTTATTCAGAACGAAGTAATCGCTTACATCTCATCTTCTTGGAGTACATTCGATTATAATGAAGATAAATGTAAGAGAGATACTGGATACATCTTAAATGGTGTTGCTACTGACTTCTTATATGGTGGAAATGAAAGAAGTAAAGTAAATGGTGAATATTATTTTGAAAAACCATCAAATGCAACACTTAATTACCAAGTTACTGCAAGTGGACAATTAAATCAAACAATTGATGGAATTAACTACTCTGCTAGATTAGCTGGAAAGGTATTGGAGAACGCAACATTTGTTTCACCAACATCTGAAGTATCTGCATCGGCTGAATTACTAAGAAACAATAGAAGTTTCGTACAAAATGAAACTATCGAATTTATATCATCTTCTTGGAGTAATGTAACTTACAACGAAGATAAATGTAGAAGAGATACTGGATATATAATTGATGCAGCTATAACGGATTTAGTTTATGGTGGTAATGAAAGAAGTACAGTCGCAGGATTATACTATTGGAGATACCCATCAAGAGCTACAAATGGTGGAACACCTTCAGAACAAAATCAATTAGACCCAACAGTTGATGGAATTAGATTTGCAAATGGAACTTCACAAAATGTAGTTCAAAATCTAATCTACACAACTCCATCTGATGAAATTAAGAATGGTGTTCAGTTATTGAGAGATAATACAACATTTATACAAAAAGAAACAATAGCTTACCTAAGTTCTTCTTGGAGTGAGTTTGAATACAATGAAGTTAGTTGTAGTAGAGATTTAGGATACATAATTGATGCTGTTGCTACCGATTTAACATATGGTGGTAATGAAAGAGCAGTTCAGGCGGGTACATTCTACTACTATATTCCTTCAATCGCAACTACAGAACAAAAACCACAAACAACTGATGGTATTGATTTCTCAAAAGGATTGGCTGAAAAGATAATTAAACAACAACAATTAGTATTCCCATTCTTATTGAATAATAATGGAGCAAGTGCTCTTAAAAGCGCTAAGAAAGAATTACAAGGTAAAGCAATATCGTACACAAATGCGGCATTCCCTTCCTTTGATTACAATGAAGAAAAGTGTTATAGAGATACTGGATTTATCTTAGATGCTATCGTAACTGATATCATTTATGGTGGTAACGAAAGAAGTATTAGAGCAGCTGAATCGTATTACAATGGTATATACGGAAGTGCAGCTGTGGTTATAAACGAACAAAAGAAAGAAACTGCAGAAACTAATAGATATTTAAGAACTCAATTCCAATTTGTTGCTAGACAGGCACCAGTTGAAGAGTTTGGTTCTTTAATTATTACGACTGGGCATGATTTCTCATACGCAGGTGCTGGTGTAACTTATAAAGCATTACCTCCTAATCAAGGTGGTGATGGTATACCTGATCCTGATAAAGAAATTACAGAAATAGGTGGAGGTAGAGTATTCTTTACTTCTGGTAACGAACTTGGTGACTTTAGAATTGGTGGAGGTCTTGTTATTAAACAGGCATCTGGTACATTAGAAGGAAGAACATTCTCCAAATCATTATTCTCACTTGTAACTCCATTCTCATTAGCGCTGCAAGATTAAGGATAAAAAATAAATCAAATATTTATATAGGATATGGCAGAAGAATTAATACCACTAAACGCATTTAAATCCGTACTTACCACTTTGACTGGTGATAAGGATGTAGTTTATTCAGCTCCTAAAGGAGTTTCAACTATTTTATTATCTGCACAAATAACGAATACTGGGCCAATAGATGAGCCTGTTACTATTAGTATAACAAGTAACAGAGATTTACCAGTTCCTCAAGTAGATTCAATCAGTAATACTGGTAGTTTTTTTAGTGCATCGGCACTTATAGAAAAAAATCAAACATTTTTAGAAAAAGAATCTGCTGCATATATTAATTTTCAAAACAATTTAACACAAATTCCATTTAGTTTTACATCTTCTTTTTTTGAACAATATGTTAGAACTGCGGTGGATGGTGTTGAGGCTGATTTAATTGGTGGGGGTACATTACAATCTAAAAAAGCCGCTCTTTCTTATTACAATAAGAATGGTGAGATTTTAATACCTAATGATTATTTTACTGCATCATATCAGAGTATTGATTATGCCACTAAGTTGGTAGAACAAATACTTATTAATGAATCCGTAACTGGTTCTGTTGATGTTGCTAGATTTTATCAAGAAGATGTAACACAATCTTTTGATACTACTCTAATAGCAGAAACAGGTTCAATATCAGCATCGGTTGAATTATTTGGTGCGATATCCGATACGATATCAAATCCAACAAGAGTTGAACAACAACCCGTAGATTTAATTACTAATGTAACTATTCCAGCAGGTGATTCACTATCACCGATTGTAGCAGGTAAATTAGTATTGGAACAACAATTTTCATTAATTGTATCAGGTTCTACAAATTTAACGGTGATATTATCGATTCTTGAAAGTGCAAATGAATAATTATATACTAAGACTAATAATAAATGAGCCAATTATTAAGCGGGAAGGTTAAAGTAGTAAAACCTATCAATGTTTCTGAAGATAGGTATGAATATCTACGATTAAATGAAGCTGAACCAAACTTGGGTGTTCCTATAAGTGGTTCACTTACATCTGGTTCCATTGCTCTCGTTGCCTCTGATGCAGATGGTAATCGTTTATTTGTTACTACTCTTCAATTAGAACAAGTAACTGGTTCTTTTAGTGGTTCATTTGCAGGAGATGGTTCTGAATTAAATAACCTACCAGAGGCAGTAAGATTAATATCTGGTTCTGCATCCGCATCAATTGCACCAAATACTGGATTTTTAGTAAACGTATCATCATCATTTGGTGGAGATATCGATGTTAATGGTGATGTTAAAGTTACTGGTGATTTAATTGTTGACAATAGAATAGTAGCAAGAGAATTAATTGTTGAAATTATTTCATCTTCAATAATATTTTCTTCAGGTTCAAATAGATTTGGAGAATTTTCAACAGATAAGCAAGAATTTACAGGCTCAGTTGAAGTAACTGGTTCATTAGATGTATTTGGAGAAACAAATATTACTGGTTCATTTGGAGTTGTTGGTGATGTAAGTGTAGAGGGTACATCTTCATTAAGTGGAGATGTTAATATCATAGGTATAACTACTATAAGTGGTTCTACATTTGTTAGTGGAAATGTACAATTAACATCTGGTTCTACATTTAGTGGTAGTGGTGAGGATTTATTTAATATTCCAAAATCAGCACTTACCGATGATGCACTACTTTCAAATTTAATAACAACAGGTTCAGTAACCGCTTCAGTTTCTCAAGATGGATTCTTTAGAGTATTTGGAACTGGTTCAGTAACAACTGAATTAAGTGGTTCAACTTTTATTAGTGGTAACCTACAACTTAATAGTGGTTCTTCATTTAGTGGTAGTGGTGAGAACTTATTCAATATACCAAAGAGTGCATTAACTGATGATGCATTACTTTCTAACTTAATCACAACAGGTTCAGTAACAGCTTCAGTTTCAACTGATGGATTCTTCAGAGTATTTGGGACTGGTTCGGTAACAACTGAATTGAGTGGTTCATTATTAGTTAGTGGAAATGTCAATCTTAATAGTGGTTCTTCATTTAGTGGTAGTGGTGAGAACTTATTCAACATACCTCGTTCAGCATTAACTGAAGATGCCTTAGAAACGAATTTAATTATTAGTGGAGCAGTAACTGCTTCTGTATCACCTGATACTGGTTTTGTAGTAAACTCATTAGAAAGTGGTTCTACTTTTACTGGTTCGGTATTCCTAAGTAGTGGTTCATTCTTTAGTGGTAGTGGTGAAAACTTATTTAATATTCCTCTATCTGCATTAGCAGAAGAAGTTGAAGTATCAACTAAAATACAATCTGGTAACGTAACTGCATCTGTTTCAAATGAAGATGGGTTTATTGTAAAATCGGAAGTTAGTGGTTCAACATTTTCTGGTTCAATATTTTTATCATCAGGTTCTGTATTTAGTGGTAGTGGTGAGGATTTATTCAATATACCTCGTTCAGCTCTTACGGAGGATGCACTTTTATCAACATTTATAAGAAGTGGTTCGGTAACTGCATCAGTAACACCTGCTGAGGGGTTTGTAGTAACCTCAACAGAAAGTGGTTCAACTTTCTTTGGAAACATAACATTATCATCTGGTTCAAAATATAGTGGTAGTGGTGAGGATTTATTTGATATACCTCGTTCAGCATTAACTGAAGATGCACTTATTTCTAACCTAATTCAAACAGGTTCAGTAACCGCATCGGTTTCAACTGATGGATTTTTCAGAGTACAAGGAAGTGGTTCAGTAACAACCGAATTAAGTGGTTCATTATTAGTTAGTGGAAATATTGAAATAAATAGTGGTTCAAGTTATTCTGGTAGTGGTGAAAATTTATTCAATATACCATTAGCAGCATTAAGTGATGATGCACAAGATGCAATTAACGCAGCTGCATCTTTGGAAGCCGGTATATTGGCTAGTGGCTCAATAACTGCATCAGCAACCGATAATGTTTTTACAGTAACCTCTATTGAAAATGGTTCAATATTTAGTGGTAGTGTAAGATTAAGTAGTGGTTCTGTATTTAGTGGTAGTGGTGAGGAATTATTTAATATTCCAAAATCTGCATTAGTTGATGATGCACTTATTTCTAATTTAATCACAACTGGTTCAGTAACGGCATCAGTTTCAACTGATGGTATATTTAAAGTATTCGGAACAGGTTCAGTAAAATCTGAATTTACTGGTAGTGTTTCTATAACAGAAACTTTAGATGTTCCAAAAATTATAGCAGATGAATTAACTGGTTCATTTAGTGGTTCATTTAGTGGAGATGGTTCGGAGTTAAATAATATTCCATTATCAGCATTATCAGAAGATGCATTTAAAATAGCAAGTGGTTCAGCAACTGCATCTATTTCTCCAAATTTAGGATTTGTAGTAAATACATCATCATCAATAGAGGGTGATTTATCAGTTAGTGGTAGAATTACAGCTGAAGAATTATTTGTAAACTTTATATCTTCATCAGTAGTAATATCAACTGGTTCTAACATACTTGGTAATGATGGTGGTAATACCACTCAGAAATTATTTGGAGAAACTACAATAGAAGGAAATATAACTGCTAGTGGAGTAATAACATCAAGTGGTTTCATAGGAGATGGTGCAGGATTATTTAATATTCCACAATCAGCACTATCAGAAGATGCTTTCCAAATATCAAGTGGTAGTATAACTGCTTCGGTTTCACCTGATGATGGTTTTGTAGTAACATCAATTGAAAGTGGTTCTACATTTAGTGGTAGTTTGAGAATAAGTAGTGGTTCTACATTTAGTGGTAGTGGTGCTGAATTATTCGATATACCATTATCAGCTCTTTCTGAAATATCTCCATTAATAGCAAGTGGTAGTGTAACTGCATCAACTAATCCTAATGATGGGTTTGTAGTAACATCAATTGAAAGTGGTTCTACATTTAGTGGTAGTGTAAGATTAAGTAGTGGTTCTTCGTTTAGTGGTAGTGGTAAAGATTTATTCGATATACCATTTTCAGCAATAACGCAAGAAGCATTTAGAATCGTAAGTGGTTCAGTAACGGCATCGGTTCATCCGACTAGAGGATTTGAAGTAAATTCAACTGGTAGATTTGATGAAGGTATAACTACAAGTGGTAGTTTAATAGTATCTGCATCTACTTCTTGGGCTGCTGATAATGAAATTAAAATTGTAAAAGTAATTTCTACCGATGATGGTAATAAATATCAAATAGATGGATATAGACAACCATTACTTTATTTAGTAAGTGGTAGTACATATACATTTAATCAATCAGATTCTTCAAATAATACACATCCAATAAGATTTTCAACAATCGAACATGGTACACATAATGGTGGAGTTCCATTTACTGGTAGTGTTAATACAGGAAGTTCTGAAGCTGGTTCAGATGGTTCTGAAGTTACTATTACAATAACTGCAGATACGCCTGATACTTTATATTACTATTGTGTTAATCACAGTGGTATGGGTGGGCAAATTCAAAAAGTAAGAAGTTATCCAATAACCAAAACAATAATTAACGATACTGTTGAAGTAACTGGTTCTATGTTAGTTACTGGTGATATTGATTCAAATATTATTAGAGCAAATGAATTTAGTGGTTCGTTTAGTGGTAGTGGTAGAGATTTATTTGATATCCCACTTTCTGCTCTTGCTGAAAAAGTAGAAGAGTTATCATTTATAGCAAGTGGTAGTGTAACGGCATCGGTTAATCCAGCATTTGGATTTAAAGTAAATTCATCAGCATCAATAGAAGGTGATATTAATATAGCAGGTGATACTATAATTTCTGGTGGATTGGTTGTATCAGAATCAGCTGTTTTTGAAAACATACCAATAACTCAATCTGTAACAGTTGCAGATAGTAAATTCTTTGTACAAGGATTACCAAGACCAAAATTAAAACTTTTAGATAATACTTCGTATTATTTTGACTTATCGGATTCTTCAAACTTACTTCATCCATTTAGATTCTCAAGAACATATGATGGAACGTTAGAAGGAGGTATTGAATATACTACAACTATTACATCTGGAGCAGCTGCAGCTGGAACAACTGGAGCATATATAAACATAGATGTAACCCCAACTTCACCAAATGTATTATATTACTATACAGAAACATCTGCATCATTTGGTAATATAGTTAGAAAATTAGGAGAATTACCAACAATATCTCAAATAAGATTAATAGGTGATACTGCAGTGACTGGTGGTTTGGATGTTAGTGGAGTTTCTTCGGCAACATTATTATCATCACCAAATGTATCTGCATCTTTTGTATCATCTTCAATAGTTGATTTCAAAATTGGTGATAATTCATATGAAACAATTCCTGGTAGATTAAAATGGAATGAAACCGAAGGTACTCTTGATTTGGGTATGGGTGGTGAAACCGCATCATTACAAATTGGTCAAAACTTATACTATCCATATGTAGTAAATAAAACTGGAGCTACTTTAGAGACTGGTACGTTAGTTATGGTAGCACCTTCACAACCTACTTCTCTTAATAGATTAAGTGTTGTTAAGGCAATTACCGATGGTACTTATGATGAGGATAAAATAGTTGGTGTACTTACTCAAGATATTGAAAATAATGGAGAAGGATTTGCAACTTGGTTTGGTTATGTTAGTGATTTAAATATTGCTGATTTAGAATCAGCTGGATTAAAATATACAGGTTCTGTATGGGTTGAAGGTGAAACTTTATATTCTGACCCTATAAGACCAGGTGGTTTAACAAATGAAAAACCACAAGCACCAAATTTAAAATCTTCAATAGCATTTATAACTACTATAACTGGACAAACTCTTAACTTATTAGTTAGACCTAAATTGGGAGAAAGTTTATCTGATTTACATGATGTACAAATTACAACTGCATCTAATAATGATATCTTAGTATTTGTATCGGAATCAAATAGATTTGAAAACAAAAGTAGTGATTTAGTATTAAGTGGTTCATTTAGTGGTTCATACACTGGAGTTTATTTTGGTGATGGTTCAAACTTAGAAAATGTACAGGCAGCAGCTGCACCTCTTATATCAAGTGGTTCGGCAACGGCATCGGTTGCAAGTGGTGATACATTCATAGTAACATCACCTGTTAGTGGTTCAATCATAACAGGTTCAGTAGTAACATCTGGTTCAATAACTGTTGGTGGTGGCGGTAGATTTGTTGGTGATGGTAGTGGTTTAACTGATATTGATATAGCTAACTTAGCATTAACATTAAACGTATTAGAAAGTGGTTCAGCAACGGCATCGTTAGATGAAACTGAATTTAAAGTATTTAGTAATAATTCAAGTTCTAGTGTAGATTCATCTTTTAGTGGTTCGGTTAACATATCGGAATCATTAGATGTAGGTGGAATTATTACTGGTGATGGTAGTGGAATTACAAACATTGATATTGCTAATTTAGCAATTGATTCATCTCGTATCTTTACAGGTTCAGTAACCGCATCGGTTGATCCTGATGGATTCTTTAGAGTTGAAAACTTAGACCCAAATATTAACTCAGGTTCAGTTAAAGTAGAAATTAGTGGTTCATTAGAAGTTTCTCAGTCAATAACAGCATCTCTATATCGTGGTGATGGTGGTGGATTATTCAATATTCCATTAGATGCGATTGAAGATTTAGAATTAGATAGAATAGTATCTGGTTCAGCAACTGCATCAATTTCTCCAAATTTAGGATTAGTTGTAAATAATCAAATTAGTGGTACATTATTCGTTGGTGATGGTGGAGGTTTATTCAACATTCCAGCTGATGCATTACAAGATTTACAATTACCTCAAATTATTAGTGGTGGTATAAGTGCATCAGTTGAACCAACTAGAGGATTTGAAGTTTATTCACCTGAATTTGGTTCTAAGTTTACTGGTTCACTTAGTATTAGTGGAAGTGTAACTATACCATCTGGAAGTGGATTCTTTAGTGGTAGTGGTGAGGGATTATTTAATATTCCAGCTGATGCTATTGAAGGATTAGACCAAAGTAGAATACTTAGTGGTTCTGTAACCGCATCGGTTACTCCTGATGATGGATTCGTAGTTAGGTCAATTGATAGTGGTTCAACATTCTTAGGAGATGTAACTTTTCAAAATGATGTAAGTGCATCTAAGATAACTGTAACTGATGAAATATTCTCACCAAGAATTACATCATCATTCGTAGGTTCATACCAAGGTGAAAATGTTGGTATAGATGTACCTGATGATTTAGATATTTTAGTATTTGATGCAGATGCTAATAAGTTTAGACCTGTAACACAATTCGGTGATACTGCCGTATTCCCATTTTCGGATGTAACTGAGGTAGTATTCCAACATAATTTCGCTATTGATTATCCAGTAGTTCAAATTTATGAAACTGGTTCAAATGGACAGATTATTCCACAAGCAATAGAATCAATTGATAGTTCATCGGTTAGAGTAACCTTTAGTGGATTGACAAGTGGACAAGCAGTAATTGGTACTGGTGGTAGATTAGCAGGATTTGTAGAAGGTAGTAACGTTGTAGGTTTAGTTAATTCAGCATCTTATGCAGAATTTGCAGAAAACGCTGGAACGGCATCATCATTAGTAGGATTTGATTCAGCATCACTTGCTGAACTCGGAAACTTATCACAATATGTAAAGAGTAGTCAAACGGCATCGATGACTGTACTTTCAGCATCTTATGCTGAAACTGCTTCATTCGCTGTAAACGCTGGTGATTTTAATACTGATAATTTTGTAAGAACTGACCAAACTTCTTCGATGACTGTTCTTTCTGCATCATACGCTCTTTCAGCATCTTATGCAGTTAACGCTGTATCAGCTGAAGATTATGTAAGAAATGACCAAACTTCTTCGATGACTGTTCTTTCTGCATCTTATGCAGCAACTGCTTCATTTGCATTAAACGCTGGTGATTTTGTAGGAGAAAATTTCTTACCAAATAATGGTACTGGTTCATTTGTTGGAAGATTTGAAGTAAGTGGTAGTTTAGTAGTAACTGGTAGTGCAAAACTAATAGGATTAGAAACAGGTAGTTCAGATACAGTTCTTGTTATTAATGAATCAACTGGACAGGTTTTCAAAAGAGATGTAACCGCAGTAAGTGGAACATCTGGTACAGGTGGTAGTGGTGGTACTTCTGGTTCAAGTGGAAGTAGTGGTTCTGCTGGAACATCTGGTACATCTGGAAGTAGTGGTTCTGCTGGGACAAGTGGTTCTTCTGGTAGTGGAGGTACAAGTGGTACAAGTGGAACATCTGGTACAAGTGGTTCAGCTGGTACTTCGGGTACAACTGGAACATCTGGTTCATCAGGTTCATCTGGTAGTGGAGGTACATCTGGAACAAGTGGTTCATCTGGTACTTCTGGAACAAGTGGAAGTAGTGGTTCCTCAGGCTCATCTGGTTCAAGTGGAAGTAGTGGTTCAAGCGGAACATCAGGTTCGTCTGGTACATCTGGTAGTGGAGGAACTTCTGGTTCAAGTGGAAGTAGTGGAAGTAGTGGAAGTAGTGGTACTTCTGGAACATCTGGGACAAGTGGAACTTCTGGAACAAGTGGTAGTAGTGGTTCAGCTGGAACAAGCGGTACTTCTGGTTCATCAGGTAGAGAAGGTGGTAGATTATACAAAGTAATAAATGCAGGATTCCAATATTCATTTGATGGATATGCTGGAAACTTCCCAAAACTAACATTAGTAAAAGGAGAACTTTATTACTTCGATGTAAGTGGTGTAGGTAATGGACATCCATTTGCATTAAGATTGGCTAGTGAAGATACTGATGATGTACCTGGTACACTAAACAATGACCCAGCAAATGGAAATCATAGTACAACAACATTAATAAGTTATAGAATACCTGAAGATGCACCAAATAACATAGTTTATCAATGTGCTAACCATTCATCAATGGTAGGTCAGATTGAAATAGTAAATAAATACGGAACATCTGGTACATCAGGTTCTTCTGGTTCTTCTGGTAGTGGTGGTACATCAGGTACATCAGGTTCTTCTGGTAGTAGTGGTTCATCAGGTTCTTCTGGGACATCTGGAACAAGTGGAAGTAGTGGAACGAGTGGAACTGCCGGTTCATCAGGTTCATCAGGTTCTTCTGGTTCTTCTGGAACATCTGGCTCATCAGGTTCGTCTGGTTCAAGTGGTACATCTGGTACTTCTGGAACGAGTGGAAGTTCTGGTTCTTCTGGTTCAGCTGGTACGAGTGGAAGTAGTGGTAGTAGTGGAACAAGTGGAGAGCAAGGTTCTTCTGGTTCAGCTGGTACGAGTGGAAGTAGTGGAAGTAGTGGTTCAACAGGTACGAATGGTACATCTGGTACAAGTGGTACAAGTGGAGCAGAAGGAAGTAGTGGTTCAGCTGGTACATCTGGAACTTCGGGTACTAACGGAACATCTGGTTCAGCAGGAACAAGCGGAACATCTGGAAGTAGTGGAACTTCTGGGACAAGTGGAACTTCAGGCACATCTGGAACAAGCGGAACTTCTGGAACATCTGGTAGTGGAGGTTCGGCTGGTACTTCTGGAACAAGTGGAACGAGTGGAACAACTGGTTCAGAGGGAACATCTGGAAGTAGTGGTACTTCTGGGACAAGTGGTAGTAATGGTACAAGCGGAACTTCTGGCTCATCGGGTTCTTCTGGTACAAGTGGAACAAGTGGTTCCTCTGGTTCTTCTGGGACAAGTGGAACGAGTGGTACAAATGGAACCTCAGGTTCTTCTGGTTCATCTGGTTCTGCAGGAACATCTGGAACATCTGCTGAAGGTAGTAGTGGGACAAGTGGAACATCTGGTTCAAGTGGTTCAAGTGGAACATCTGGAACATCGGGTTCTGCAGGAACATCAGGTACATCAGCTGAAGGTAGTAGTGGTACTTCTGGTTCAAGTGGAAGTAGTGGTTCATCTGGAACTTCAGGTTCATCTGGGACAAGTGGTAGTAGTGGAACATCAGCTGAAGGTAGTAGTGGAACATCTGGAACAAGTGGTTCATCTGGAACAAGTGGTTCATCTGGTTCAACAGGTTCAGAAGGTACATCAGGTACATCAGCTGAAGGAAGTAGTGGAACTTCTGGTACAAATGGTACAAGTGGAATAAGTGGTTCTTCTGGAACATCAGGTTCTTCTGGAACAACTGGAGAAGATGGAGAAGATGGAACTTCTGGAAGTAGTGGAAGTAGTGGACAAGATGGGACATTCTTTGGTTCATCTGGTACTTCTGGAACAAGTGGTTCATCTGGCTCATCTGGTTCATCTGGTTCAAGTGGTACTTCTGGTACTGGTGGTACAAGCGGACAAGATGGAACATTCTTCGGAAGTTCGGGTACATCAGGTTCATCTGGTTCAAGTGGTTCAACTGGTACTGCGGGTACAACAGGTACTGCTGGTTCTTCTGGAACAAGTGGAGAGCAAGGTTCTTCTGGTTCAGCTGGTACATCTGGAAGTTCTGGACAGGATGGAACGTTCTTTGGTAGTAGTGGTAGTTCTGGTTTAGATGGTACATCTGGAACTTCTGGAACTAATGGTACAACAGGTACTGCTGGTTCTTCTGGAACTAATGGTACATCTGGTACAAGTGGTGTAGATGGAACATTCTTCGGTTCATCAGGTTCTTCTGGAGCTGATGGTACTTCTGGTACTTCTGGTGCTGGTTCATCTGGAACATCTGGTTCTTCAGGTACATCTGGTTCTTCTGGTACAAGTGGTGCCGATGGAACTTTCTTTGGAAGTTCTGGTACATCTGGAGATGATGGTACTTCTGGTACTTCTGGAGCAGGAACCTCAGGTTCCTCAGGTTCATCTGGAAGTAGTGGTACTTCTGGACAAGATGGAACATACTTTGGTTCATCTGGAACATCTGGTTCAAGTGGAACAAGTGGACTTGGAACCGATGGAACATCTGGTTCAAGTGGAGAAACAGGTACTGCTGGTACATCTGGTACTGGTGGGACAAGTGGTAAAGATGGTACATTCTTTGGTTCTTCTGGTTCTGCAGGAACATCTGGTACGAGGGGAACGACTGGAAGTGCAGGTACTTCAGGTTCAAGTGGAACATCTGGAACAACTGGGAAAGATGGTACATTCTTTGGTAGTAGTGGTGTAAGTGGAACAAGTGGAACATCTGGTTCAACTGGAACATCAGGTTCTTCTGGTTCTTCGGGTACTGCTGGTACATCTGGACAAGATGGTACTTTATTTGGTAGTAGTGGTTCAAGTGGTACAAGTGGAGTAAGTGGTTCTGCTGGAACATCAGGTGAGACTGGTTCAGCGGGTACTTCTGGTACTTCTGGACAAGATGGTACTTTATTCGGTTCATCGGGTTCTTCTGGAACAAGTGGAGTAAGTGGTTCGTCTGGGACAAGTGGAGAAACTGGTTCAGCAGGTACATCTGGTACAAGTGGTTCAAGCGGACAGGATGGTACATTATTTGGTTCATCAGGTTCTTCTGGAACAAGCGGTGAAACTGGTAGTAGTGGTACTTCTGGGCAAACTTCTTCAGCGGGAACATCTGGAACAAGTGGACAAGATGGTACTCTATTCGGTAGTAGTGGTTCAAGTGGTACAAGTGGAGTAAGTGGTTCATCTGGTTCTTCTGGTACAAGTGGAAATGGTACAAGTGGTTCAAGTGGTTCAAGTGGACTTTTAAATGTTGATAATGATGGTGCAGATAGAGTTCTTACTATGGATGGTGATGGAACTGGAACTGCACAATCAAACCTAACATTCGATGGAGCTGATTTAGATGTAACTGGAAATGTACAAATAAGTGGTACATTAGATGTAGATGGTGATTTTCTGGGAGCTACAACATTCTCTACTAGATTCCATGAAAATTACAATAATATAGGAAATTCATCTGGTGGTACAACAATAGATTTAGATACGGGTAATAATTTTAGAATTAATAGAACTGGAACAATTACAATTAGTATTTCAAACGCACCATCAGGCCCTCGTGCAATTGGATTCACATTGGTAATGGAAGATGGTAGTGGTGGAACGGCAACTACTAACTGGCCATCATCAATACAATGGGCAAATGGTGTAGCACCAACACTAACGGCAAACGGAAAAGATATATTAGTATTCTATACTTATGATGGAGGGAGTACTTATTATGGATTCCTAAGTGCAAATAATATCAGTTAATGAGTTATGAATTATGAGTATAGCAAGAAGATTATTATCAATAGAAGCAGGACAAGTGAGACCTTTTAAATTTACAATACAAACAACATCAGCAAATACTCAATTTGAGTTACCAATTACTGCGCCAGGTGGAAAACAACCTAATTTAACAGTAACTTGGGGTGATGGTAGTGGTTCTTCAGCTATTATACAAAGTTTAGCATCTGCTAGATTTCATACATATTCATCGGCTGGTACTTATCAAATTATAGTTAGTGGATATTGTCCAGGTTTTAGTGTAGGTAATAATCCATCATATAAAAATTTATACAAATCAATTGATGATTGGGGTGTAGTTCAATTTGAAGAAATTGATTTCTATGGTTGTGGTAATTTAACAACTATACCAGCGGATGGTTCTAATAACGCAACATTAAACGATGGATTAAATACTGTATTAAGATTTAACTCTACATTTAGACAAACTGGTATTACAATAATACCTAATGGTTTATTTGATTATGCATCAAATGTAAATTCATTCGTTAACACATTTGTATTTTGTTTAGGTATTACACAAATACCATCTGGTTTATTTGATAATAATCCAAGTGTTACATCTTTTTCTGGTACATTTAACGCATTGTTAAATTTAACATCAATACCAAGTGGTTTATTTGATAATAACCCATTAGTAGTAAACTTTGAATCGGTATTTAGAAACTGTAGAAAGGTGGCTGGAATTCCAAGTCAGTTTTTTACTAATAACCAACAAGTTACTACTTTTGCAAATGCATTTAATATGGCAACTACATCAAACTTATTAACTGGTGTAACTCCAGAAGATGCTAATGGTGATGAAATATTTGAAAGAGGAGCAAATCCTATTGGTACGGATTGTTTTGCTTTTTGTAGTGGTTTAACTAATTTTGGTTCAATACCAGCAACATTTAAATAAAAAGATATGTACTTAAAAGTTTCAGGCTCAACAATAACTTATCCATATTCGGTTCAAAATTTAAAGAATGAGAATCCGAACACAAGTTTTCCAACAATTATAGCAGATAGTTTATTGGAATCATTCAACATCTACAAAGTTGAAGCAAAAAATAGTGGATATGATAACGATGATACAAAAGATGTAACTGAAGTAACACCAACCTTATCTGGTTCGGTTTATGTACAAACATATAACATAACTGATGCAGATGAAGAAACAATAAATAAGAGAAGAGAAATAAAATGGTCGGAAGTAAGAAGTAATAGAGATTCATTATTATCTGAATGTGATTGGACACAATTTAACGATTCTCCAATATCAGGTTCAACTCTAATAGATTGGCAAACATATAGACAATCACTAAGAGATATAACAAATCAATCTACCCCATACGATATTACTTGGCCAAACAAACCTTCTTAGAAGTTAAAAGATATTTATTTAATATTTATATCAAAGAAAAGGTAATTATCAGATGAGAATAGACCAACCCAGTTTTTCCGGTTCGATTACACAGGCTCCTTCAGCATACGCTGAGTTAAGTGGGTCATTTACTGGTTCATATACTGGTTCATTTAGTGGTTCATTTATCGGAGATATTGCAGTTGAACAAGCTGAGTTTACTAATTTAACTGTAACACAAACATTAAACGTTGGTACGGAAAATACTGATGGTGGTGTAAATATTATTAATAGTGGTTCAATTGAAGTAAGTGGTTCAATAAATTTATTACCAAACAATAGTTTTTCTGTTGATGGTGTAGATGTATTGGATTCTGCTTTAGCATTCTCAATAGCGTTAGGATAAGATATGGCAAATATATTTAAAAATAGTATAAAAGGACCTGCTGGAACAAGTGGGTTGGGTGTTTACACAACACCAGCTGCAACATCAACAACTGTGATTGGTGTAAATGTAGCAAATATTGTATCTCAAAACATTTATGTAGATGTACAAATAACTGATAACTCTGCTAGTGTTACTAAATATTTAGTAAAAGGAGCAGTTATCCCAAATGGTTCATCGGCAGTTTTAGTTGGTGGTGACCAAAAAGTAGTTTTAGAGGCAAACGATTCGATAACTGTAACATCTAATGTAGATAATTCAGCAGATGTTATTTTATCAGTATTAGAGATATCATAAATAGAGGTTAATGGAATACGGTGGAAAGAATCCAAATGGAATAAATCAAGTCAGTCAAAGTTTACTTTCGATTGATGTTCAAGGTGTAGAGCAAATAAACATATCAACCGCATCGGTTGATATTAATACGTCTTTGAATGTCGAAAGTGGAATAACTGCATCTTCATTTAGTGGTTCATTTACTGGTTCGTTCAAAGGAGATGGTTCTCAATTAGAAAGTATTCCAACAACTGCACTTACTGGTGATATTGGTAGAATAGCTGAAGGTTCAGCAACCGCATCGGTTTTAAGTGGAACTTCATTTGAAGTAAATGTAGATACAAATATAACCGGAGATACAAATATAATCGGTGAATTATCAGCATCTTTATATAAAGGTGATGGTGGTGGATTATATAATATACCTGCTGATGCATTAGGTGATATAGATAGATTAAAATCAGGTTCAACAGAAGCTATAATTTCACCTGATGGTGGATTAAGAGTAGAAGCTGGTGTGACTGTAAGAGATTATCTTATCGTAACTGGTAGTAGTATATTCAAAGCAACTGCACAAGTAGGAACTGATTTAACAGTAACTGGTTCTGCTGATATACAAAATGATTTAACCATTGGTAATGATTTAACTATTGATAACAATTTAAGTGTTGGTAACAACTTATCAGTAAATGGTAGAATAACTTCACAAGAATTATTAACAACATTTATATCATCATCAGTAATTTATGCATCGGGTTCGAATGTATTTGGTGATGAATCAACTGATACACATCAATTTACAGGTTCATTACTAATCAAAGATTCGATAGTAATTCCAGTATTTAGTTCAGAACCTGCTGGTGGTCAACTTGGACAATTATATTATAACTCAACTGATACCAACATATTTAGATATACTGGTTCAGAATGGGAACCTGCAGCTGGTACTGCTGGTACATCTGGTACAAGTGGAACGTCTGGTTCTGGTGGTACAAGCGGAACAAGTGGAAGTGGTGGAACTTCTGGTACTTCTGGTACTGGTGGTTCATCTGGTACTTCTGGAACATCTGGTTCTGGGGGAACATCGGGTTCTGGAGGAACTTCAGGAACAACAGGTTCGGCTGGTACATCTGGTTCTGGTGGAACTTCTGGAAGTGGGGGAACATCTGGTTCTGGTGGTAGTAGTGGAACAAGTGGAAGTGGAGGAACATCTGGTTCTGGGGGTTCAAGTGGAACTTCTGGTAGTGGAGGAACTTCTGGAACTTCTGGAAGTGGAGGAACATCTGGTTCTGGAGGAACATCTGGTAGTGGTGGTTCAAGTGGTACTTCTGGTACTTCTGGTACGTCTGGTAATGATGGACAAGATGGAGATGATGGACAAGATGGAGATGATGGTACTTCTGGTTTAGATGGTACTTCTGGTACTGGTGGTTCATCTGGTACATCAGGTACTTCAGGCACAAGTGGTTCATCTGGTACTGCTGGTAGTGGTGGAACTTCTGGTATTGGTGGTGGTGATGGTTCGGATGGAACTTCTGGTACATCGGGAACTTCTGGTACATCAGGAACAAGTGGTTCTGGAGGAAGTAGTGGTTCTGGTGGTACATCAGGTTCTGGTGGTTCAAGTGGTATTGATGGAGCAAGTGGAGCTGCTGGAGATGGTGGTTCATCTGGTACTGCTGGTAGTGGTGGAACAAGTGGTTCTGGTGGTTCAAGTGGAACAAGCGGAACAAGTGGTTCAAGTGGTACTGATGGTACTGCGGGTAGTGGTGGAACTTCAGGTTCTGGTGGTACGAGTGGAGCACAAGGTGTAGATGGTGAACAAGGTACAAGCGGTTCTGCTGGTACAAGTGGAACATCTGGTTCAAGTGGAACTTC
>Ga0208434_1000496_pt1 | contig 18507 bp, 26 predicted proteins | sample 13_taG_FD_184086 | JGI IMG/M metagenome (GOLD analysis project Ga0208434, IMG submission 184086) | Marine viral communities from the Subarctic Pacific Ocean - 13_ETSP_OMZ_AT15268 metaG (SPAdes) (version 2) | ecosystem: Environmental > Aquatic > Marine > Oceanic | place: Pacific Ocean | collected... | reverse complement strand
TAACGGGAGAAGTTACTATCTCTAATACAGGTGTTACTGAGGTGACAGGAATTGATGGTAATGTATCTATACAAGGATACAGCCCAGTAGAAAACTTATCTGATACCAATGTTATACTAACAGATGAATACTTTGGTAAAACATTAATATTGTCAAACGCAGCCACAGAGGTGACTATAACGGACAACATTGCGTATCCTATTGGAACAGAGATTAATTTAATAAACTCTGATGGTAGTACTACTATATCTGCACCAAGCGGAGGAGTCTTAAACGGTGATACTGCTGATGTTACAATACAAGCAGCATATGGCCAAGCTACACTTAAGAAAATAGCTAGTGATAATTATGTAATATACGGAGACTTAGCATAAAATAAATAAAACAAAAAAACAAATAAGATGGCAAGTACAAGTAAGGGCATAGCCCCAGATAGATTAACAGGAATATTCGGTAGTCAGTACATACCAGCAACAGCTACTGGTTTAAGAATCTACGCATTTATAGTCCAAGAAGACACGGTTATAACTGCAATAAAAGGAGGGGACGCATCATTGATAGGTACTACTGGGTACGTCCTTACAGACTACACTACTACTATGGGATTAGGAGCTTCTGTAACCTTAAAACAAGGTGCTTTACTTACAGCACCAAGTGGAGAGATATTTACAGAAATTACTATGACTTCGGGTTCAATAATTGGGTATAAGTAATGCCGTTTATATCAGCATCGGCAATATCCCTCTACAATAGTATTAGGGGAGGAGGGGCAGCTGCATCAACCTTATTGTTGGATTTATACCCTGACTCTGCGGCAGCTTACTCTTTAAGAAAACTAAGTACAGCATATACAGATTCTTCAATTAAGGTTAGACGAAGTTCAGACAACACGGAGCAAGATATAGGTTTTGTAGGTAATGAATTAGATACAACTTCTTTGCTTTCTTTTGTAGGTAGCGGAGATGGGTTTGTAACTACTTGGTACGACCAAAGTGGTGCAGGTAATGACGCAACGCAAATCAATGCATCAAATCAACCGCAAATAGTTAGTAGTGGGAGTGTGATAAAACAGAATGGTAAACCAAATTTACAATTTGATGGCAGTAATGATTATTTTGAGGCAAGTACAGTAACAACAGGAAACCCAAAATCAATATTTATTCCTACTAAATTTGATTCTATTGGCAGTACTGAAAAAGTTATATTTGATTCTATTACAACAAACCAATCGTTATTATACAAGTCGATCAGTAATAGGATAGGAATTGGCTTTGGTTCTTTTATTCTTACATCATATACCGCTACAACCGATTTTATTTTATACAGTATTTTTCACAATGGTAGCACATCAAATGTGTATATAGACTCATCTACACAAATTGTAAATAATCAAAATCTTGGAACAAATGCTTTTAATGGGTTGAGAATTGGTGCTGTAAGGGGGAGTGCAAGTTTATTTTTTAATGGTTTTATTCCTGAATTTATAATGTGGGGTTCAGAGCAATCATCCAACAAAGCAGGAATAGAAACAAATATTAATTCCTATTACAATATGTATTGGGATGGAAGTCAAACAGGACTACTAGACGATTACCCTAATGCTGCGGCAGCCTACTCATTAAGAGCATTAAATAGTGAATATACAGGTGCTGCGATTAAGGCTAGGAAAACAGTGGAAGGGGAAACTTTTGTTCAAGATATAGGTTTCCTTTACGATGGCAGTTTAGATACAGCTTCTTTACTTTCTTTTGCGGGTTCTGATGATGTTTTTGTTCAGATATGGTATGACCAAAGTGGAGAAGGTATTGATATTGAAAACATTACAGCTTCAAAACAACCTAAATTAGTTAATAATGGAATATTAGAGACAAAAGGTGGATTCCCTGTAGCCAAATTTAGCGGTGGACAAGTATTAAATGCTACTATTCAAGGAGATTTTCTTGGGGTTAGTGGTAGAACTTCTTTTGCAGCAGCTTATGGCGACACTGTAGATTCTACTTTTGTAAGATTTTCAGACAACTTTGATGGTTTAGGAGCGGGTGCAGATGGTATTTCTTTTGCGGTAGGAACTGGAACCGATGACGTAGGGGTAAGAAATTATCAAGCATCGCCTTCAATAAATGGAAGCCAAACATTGCCTTATGCTTTAAGTGACGTAGTTCTTATGTCTCATATAACTACAGGTTCAACAGGTCTAACTTATATTGATTCGCAAGCTGCCACAGGTAATGCAGGTCTTAGAGGAGGTTCTTGGTATTGGGGTGTAGGAGCAAGAAGTACAACTTTAACAGGAGCTTTGAATGGCGGTATATTTGAAGCAATCCATTTTGCTTCAGACCAAAGCGCAAGCAGAGCAGCAATTGAAACTAACATAAATGAACATTACAATGTATATTAAAGGGACAGAACAAGAGTGTTTAGCGTATGACGCTGAAGTAACAGCGGGTGAAAATTACACAGGCGGAACAATTAGATGGGGAGAGCCTATTGAAATTGATGGGTTTAATTATATGCCCGTTAACGATAGGTATCCAACATCGCTGCCAACGGTTTCGGAATTACCTCATCAGCCAGACCTAGACGTAGAGTAATAAAGTAACAAAGTAAGGGTTAAAATTAAATTTATTTGTAACAAAGTAAGGGTTAAAATTAAATTTATTTGTAGATATATAAGTTTACATAGTTTGTATATTTGTAATCAATTAAGTTTACTTGTAATAAAGTAAGGGAAGTTTCAAGTAATCCTTGACAAACAAATAGACAAAAGACACGAAAGCATATGGATAGCGATAGCCTTATATTGGTAGTAGGTGGTTTAGCTGGGGCGCTTGGGATTAAAGAGATTTGGGGCATCGTAAAAAAGAAGATGGACATCAACCACTCTGTATCCTCAAGCCATAGCAGCTACAAGCAAAAAAGAATAGAAGAACTAGAAGATGAGCTGAAAGAAGCTAATCAAACTATACTTGAGCTAACAATAAGGGTGTCTAAATTAGAAGAAAGAATGCTGCACGTTGCAAAGAGTAAAGTAAAAAAGTAAAAAAATAAGTAACTATATATAACAACAATAACAAACAAAAATTAAAATGGCAAACGAAGTAATTAACTTAGACACGGTATTTAGTGGTTTCAATAGTGGAACAGACCTACAACCAAAGAACGCAAGAACAAACAACCAAGGTGTAACAATCAATGATATCGCAGGATTTGGCAAAATTGTAGCCGACGCTCCAACGTCAGAAGCTGGAGTAAAAGGAGATATGGTATTCACTACTGATGAAAACTCTGAAGCCGTACTGTACTTATGCATATCTTCAGAAACTGGAGTTGGTGAAGATAACGCAGTTTGGGTAAACGTAGCATTAGGAGCATAGTAAACCTTAACTCCAGGTCAAAGGGGTAACAATTTAATTTAATCTAATTCAATATAATTATGTCTAACGAAATCGTTAAGAATCTAAACTTCGGAGACGAAGGTAAAAATAAAGTGTTTGAAGGTGTATCAAAATTAACCAAGGCAGTAAGCTCCACGCTAGGAGCAAGCGGTAAGTGTGTTATGCTTGAGGACTCATCTGGCAAACCACTAATCACAAAGGATGGGGTAACGGTAGCTAACTCAATTACGCTACTAGACCCTGTTGAAAATATGGGTGCTACGCTTCTAAAGGAAGCAGCTAGGCAAACCGTTAAGGAAGCAGGAGACGGAACAACAACTGCTACGGTACTAGCACACTCTATATTAAAAGAGGCATTTGCAACAGAAAACTACAACTCAAGAGAAATCAGAGATGGTATTAACTCAGCAGTCGAAAAGGTCGTTAAGTACTTAGAGGGCGAATCAGTTAAAGTTAGTGGTGATATGCTAAAGCAGGTTGCTACAATATCTTCTAACAACGACTCTAACTTAGGGTCAATGATAGCTAAATCTTTTGAAGACGTTGGTGAGAATGGTGTGGTAAGTATGGAAATATCCAATGACGAGGAAACATCGGTTGAAATAGTTGATGGAGCTTCGTTGGATAAAGGATTAAAAAACCACCACTTCATTAATAACAAAGAGAAAGGTGCTTGTGAGTTAAATAACCCACTTGTGCTAATCGTAGAGAGCAAGATACCCAACGTAAGAAAGGTTCAAAGCATTCTTGAACACGTTATTAAAAACAAGAAAGAACTATTAATTATTGGAGATGCTGACGAACAATTAGTTACAGCAATTTCAATGAATGTATCAAAAGGAAATATCAAAGCAAATATTATTGATGCTCCTGATTTTGGTATAAATAAAAAACAAACACTACAAGACTTCGCAGTATTAACTGGAGCTACAGTTATAAATGAAGACCTTGGAGACGATATGGACTTAATTGATGTTAGTCACTTAGGTACGTGTTTAAAGTCAACAACAACATCTGACGAAACAATTATCCAAGTAGATGGAATGAGTGATGACGTTAAAGACTTAATTAAGCAACTTAAGAAAGAATTAAAGACTACAAAGATTAACGGAAAGAAGCACTTACTTGAAAAAAGGCTTTCAAGACTTGGAGGTAAGGTTGGTGTCGTTAAAGTAGGAGCTAACTCAGAAGTTGAGTTAAAGGAGAAGGCTGACAGAGTAGAGGATTCTATCTGTGCCACTAAAGCTGCTATTAAAGAAGGTATACTTCCAGGTGGTGGAATTGCATTACTTAACGCAAGTGATAAGGTAACCCCATTTAACATAGGAGAAGAAATACTTCTAAAGGCTATTCAAGCTCCATTTGAAGTTATAATGTCCAATGCTGATATCAATAAATTTGAATATCCTACTAAAAAAGGACGTGGGTACAATGTAGTTACAGGAGAAGTAGTTAATATGATTAAGGCAGGAATTATTGACCCACTACTTGTTACTAAAAGTGCATTAAAAAATGCGGCATCTGTAGCTAATACGATACTTGCAACTGATTGTGTAATTAATAACTTAAGAGCATAATGAAGGCAGTAGGGAAGTATATGTTGATAGAGCCTGTAAAGGAAAAAGAAGTATCCACTAAAGGCGGTTTAATCTTAGGAGAAAACCACAGAGAGGACATAAGATATAGAGAAGCAAAAGTAAAAACCATAGGAACACTAGTTGAAGGAGTACAAGATGGTGATACCATTTACTACGACAGGCACGCAGGGTTTGATATGGAGATTGATAAAGTGATATATAAGGTTATTAAAGAATTTGATGTTGTTGTTGTTTTATGAAACGTTTGGAGGCCAATGATATAAAGAATTTAAGCCTACTAAAGCATTACCGCATTATCAGGCGGTGGGCTTGCAGAAACAATGGGCTTTCTGATGCAGATCTAGAATTATTAATTTATCTAGACTGCATTGGTCTTTTCAACAGACTTGATTTTATAGATGGAGCTTATTCTTATAGTTGGGACAACAGAAGATGGGCAAGATTAAAAGCAAATGACTGGATAAACGTATTTGCTAAAAGAAATAGAACTACAACAAAAAGTAACGTATATAAAGTTTCTTTTAAAGGAAAGCAATTAATAAATAAGATATACCGTATAATGTTAGGAGAAGAAGACATTCCAACCAGTAAAAAAAGGAATGTTATAATGAAGGGTAAAAGATATTCTGATAAGGTCCTTATAAAATCTATTAAAAACGTAAACAACGATAAATCAATATAAATAATTATTATGAATGAACTTGAAATGGAGCAAGCCAGGCTAGATGCTATGGCAAAAGCCGTACAGGGCGAAGCAAACTCAGAGATTGCAATTCCACCAATAGCGCCTATGGTCCCTACTGTTGATCCACTAGTACAAGCAACTAATACAAATTTTTCACCACGAACCCAACTTGCAGCTAATAATATTTTTGGCACTACAAGTGACAGGGGGCTAGTATAAATAAAAGCTATGAAAAGTAAAAAAATGGTAAAAACAAAAAGAATGTACAGCTCAGCTCAAGGATCTGATGCAGTATGGGCAGGCCCATTAAATATGGATAACCAGCCAAGAGGCTATGGATCTAGTAGTGGGTGTAAAGGCATTCAGCTATTAGCTAAGAATATGCCAGAATATATCCCGGGCCCAATCTCAAAGATTGCTAAAGGCAAGGATGGAATGGGTATGAACTAATGGGAATAGGAGACTTGAAGTTATATGTAGCCAACCTAATGGTAATGATGGTAACTATGTCGGACATTGAAGTAATACTTAAGATACTTTTATTATTAGTAACCATAGGGTACACTACTTTTAAATGGATCTCAATTGCAAAAAAATATAAAAAACACAGTAAAAAATAATATTATGCCATATAAGAAAGCAGTAAAGAAAGGTGCAAAAGCAGGTGCAAAAGCAGGTGCAAAAGCAGGTGCAAAAAAAGCTACAAAAGCAGTAGCTAATAAAAAGTTAGATAAATTGCCTCCAGCATTAAAGGCAGCAATCTTAAAAGCAAAAGCTAAAAAGAAAAAGTAAGAGCAATGGATAAGATAAGTAAACACGTATCTTATAAAGAAGCTACAAGAAGTGCAACAGCTGCACGAATGAACTTAAATAACACCCCTGATGAAGCCCAAATTAAATGTATGGGTATTTTATCAGAAAAGATATTTGAGCCCCTTAGAAAGCACGTAGGAGGTCCTATACGGATCAATAGCTTCTTTCGTTCTCCTGAATTAAACAAATCTGTTGGAGGTAGCACAACGTCTCAGCATTGCAAAGGGCAAGCTATGGATTTAGACGATTCATACGGTTATGCAACTAATGCTGAAATGTATGAGTTCATAAAAGAGAACTTAGACTTCGATCAGATGATATGGGAATTTGGAGACGAGGATAACCCAGATTGGGTGCACGTATCTTACATATCTTCAAAAGCAAACAGGAATAGGTGCCTAGCGGCTTATAAAGAGCACGGCAGAACACGATATAAAATAATATAATGGCGTATACACAACCATCGAGTCCGTTATTTGCAAAAAGCAAACCACCGGCTCCATCAAAAAAGAAATCTTTAGGGTATTATAATAAAGCAAACAAAACTGGAACAGGTGCCGCTGCGGGCGGTGGTATGACTAAAAAAGGTGTTGAAAAATATAAAAGAGATAATCCTGGAAGTAAACTACAAACTGCTGTAACTAAAGATCCTTCTAAACTAAAACCAGGAGGTAAGGCAGCTAAACGTAGGAAAGCATTCTGTGCTAGGTCTAAAAGCTGGAAAAGTGAACGTGGTAGAGCCGCAAGAAGAAGATGGAATTGTTAATAATAAATAAGTAAATAAAAGTTATGGGAAAAAAGTACAACAATTCAGCAAAAGCTAAAATGATAAGAGTAGCGGCTGACGAAAAAGATAAGAAAAATGCTTCAGCAGCTGGTAAGAAAAGACTAGACTACGATATTAGCAGTATGATTAATATGGCTGGAACATCAATGGGCAATGGTAAAATGTCAAAAAGTGGCATTATGCAGTGTGGTAGCTGTATTGGCAAACATATGAAAGGCAACAGTGGACTTAAAATGAGTGCAGACCTTAAGTACATGCCAGTTATGGATAGAGAGAAGAGCGCCATGAAAAAAGGCGATATGTAATATGGGGTTTAAGTTATCTAACCCACCATATAAGAACGAACCTACCCCAGTCTATGAAGCAGACTTGGGGCCTGGTGTTCTTGGGCAAAGTAATAACAACGGCACTATCATAATAAATGAGAAGCTAGAACCTAGGTTTCATAAAGAAGTTATTAGACACGAGGCCGTTCATATTAATCAAATGTCACGAGGTGACTTAGATTACGACGAAAATAACATTTATTGGAAAGGCAAAAAGTATTCAAAAAACAATCCTAAAATAGCTATGGCTAGTCCTGCTAATTCGCCTTGGGAGAAAGAAGCGTATAAAAAGTCTAAGACCAAATATAAAGATACAAAATACAATGTCTAAAAAATTTAAGGACACAAAGCTAGGCGCATTTTTAGGTAATACGGCTCCACATATATTAGATATAGCTGGGGACTTATTGCCAGATGCAGGCGTATTAGGTGTGGTAAAAAATCTCATTGAAAAAGACGAAAAAATTAAGCCTGAAGACAAGAAAGTGGCGCTAGCAAAAACAAAAGAGATGTACGAGCTAGAGTTTAAAGACAGAGATTCAGCAAGAAGTAGAGAAGTTGAAGTAAAGAAGACAGGAAGCAAAGACATAATGATGATGCTTACTGGAATCGTAGGTTTGGTTTCTTTCCTTTTTATAATTTATGCGGTAGTTTATGAAGAGGGTGTTTTACACAATGAACTCTTTGTACATCTAATGGGTATGGTTGAAGGAGTTGTTATTAGTAACATCTTCGCATACTACTATGGTAGCAGTGCAGAAAAACAGTAAAAAGTGAGTGATAATAAGAAGTAAGTAATAAAATTAAATTTAATATAATGAGAATAACAGATGAAGAGCTAGAGCTCATCAGAGAGCAGCAAACAAAAATTGCTCAGATTAAACAAGACATTGGAACACTAGAACTTAGAAAGCACGAGGTTATGGGTGTGATGCTTGATGTAAATCAAGAAGTTGAAGAAACCAAAACCAAGCTTGAAGAAAAGTATGGGCGTGTAAACATTAATCTTGATGATGGTACTTATACCGCCGTTGAGGAAGAGGAGACTAAGTAATGAGTAGTGTTGTAAGAAAAATCAGTATAGGATCTGATTACAAAAATGATGCAATGCACTATTCTATAGGACAACAAGTGTATGGCGGTCATGAAATATCTAATATTCTTTTTGACGAGAAAGATAGTTCTTACAACATCTACATAAAGAAAGGTGATGAGATCTTACCTTGGAAAAAGTTTAATAGCAATATGGCTATTTCAGTTGAGTACGACTTGCAGTATTAATGAAAAGTATTCACGATTTTATCGTAAAACCCATAAAGGGTCGATACAATAATACTGTAAAGGTTGATGAGGTTGACCTCATAGTTAATACAAGAATTGAAGAGTTTAAAAGTGTAAGCAAAGTTGCTGAAGTAGTAGCCTTGCCGCTAGCTGTAAATACTAAAATAAAAGTTGGGGATAAAGTCATAGTGCATCACAATGTATTTAGAAGATTCTATGACATTAGAGGAAACGAAAAAAACAGTAGAAGTTTTATTAAAGAAGATATGTATGCTTGCTCACCTGATCAGATATATATGTATGGAGCAAATAAGACTCACCTTGATTATTGTTTTGTAAAACCTTTAGTAAGCCAAGATGTTTTTTCTTTAGATAAAGAAAAGCCACTTATAGGAATATTAAAGTTTGGTAACAAAGGTTTGGTTGACCTTGGAATAAATGAAGAGGACTTAGTGTCTTTTAGACCAACGTCAGAATTTGAGTTTATCATTGATGGCGAACTATTATATTGTATGAAATTAATTAATATTGTTGCGAAGCATGAACGTAAAGGAAACGAAGAAGAATATAATCCAAGCTGGGCAAAGAGCTGTTGAAGAGTTAATAAAAGTGGCTAAGGAGGCTATTGTGGACTCGGATGATGACTTAACAGCAGACAAATTAAAGAATGCCGCGGCAACTAAAAAGCTAGCAATATTCGATGCCTTTGAAATTCTAAATAGAATTGAACAAGAAGAAGAACTTTTAGACGATAAGCCTAAAGACGAAAATAAAAAGAAAAGCGAGTTCAAAGGATTTGCTGAGGGTAGGGCTAAATTTAACTAGTATGTACGAACAAACTTTATACAAGGTTCTGGATAACTACATCAAAGCATCTACACTCAAAAAGAAAAACAGGCACAAGACCTGGAAGTACGGGTATGATGAAGACCATGATATGGTAATCATAAGTAAAACGGGTAAGATAGGAGAGATTTATGAAATACAAAATCTTAAGATAGCCTTACCTGCTGAGTTTGAAACTCACAACTTTAAAGACAAGAAGTGGTCCCATACCGAGTACCCAAAAGAATTAAGTAGAATAAAAACAATTTTTGATTGGAAGGAGTATCCTGAAGATTTCAAAGAACAATGGTACGATTATATTGAGAAAGAATTTGAAAGAAGAGAACAGGGATTTTGGTTTAATAATAAGGGTAATCCTACTTACATTACTGGCACTCATTATATGTACCTGCAATGGTCAAAGATTGATGTTGGGCCACCCGATTTTAGAGAATCAAACAGATTATTCTATATATTCTGGGAAGCCTGCAAAGCAGATTACAGATCATTCGGAATGTGCTATCTTAAAAATAGACGGAGTGGATTCTCCTTTATGTCTTCAGGAGAGACAGTTAACCTTGCCACAATATCAGTTGATTCCAGATACGGGATACTTTCGAAATCAGGACCTGATGCAAAGAAAATGTTTACCGACAAGGTTGTACCAATCTCGGTTAATTACCCGTTCTTCTTTAAGCCCATACAAGATGGTATGGACAGGCCAAAGACAGAGCTTGCATATAGAATACCGGCCTCAAAGCTTACAAGGAGGAAACTTGATGCTAATGAGAACCCGGAAGATCTCAAAGGGCTGGATACTACGATTGACTGGAAAAATACAGGTGATAACTCCTATGATGGAGAAAAATTAAAACTACTTGTACACGACGAATCCGGCAAATGGGAGAAACCTAATAATATACTAAATAACTGGAGAGTTACAAAGACCTGTCTTAGATTGGGTAGCAGGATAATAGGGAAGTGCATGATGGGTTCAACATCAAATGCTTTAGACAAGGGAGGAGATAATTTTAAAAAATTATATTATGCGTCAGACGTTACAAGAAGGAACAGCAATGGACAGACTAGCTCAGGATTATATTCTTTGTTCATACCTATGGAATGGAACTACGAAGGATACATCGATTCTTATGGGCTACCTGTATTCGATAAACCAGAAGACAAAGTAGAGGACCCTTATGGTATACCTATTAAACAGGGCGTTATTGAGTTTTGGGAAAACGAAGTAGATGGTCTTAAAAACGACCAAGATGGATTGAATGAATTTTATAGGCAGTTTCCGAGAACAGAACAGCACGCTTTTAGAGATGAAGCGAAGGAGTCTCTGTTTAATCTAACAAAAATATACCAGCAAATAGACCACAATGAATCTATGGCTGCAAGTACATTAGTTACAAGGGGAAACTTTCAATGGGAAAATGGCATTAAAGACACTAAAGTGATGTTTATGCCAAATAAAGACGGAAGGTTTCATGTTTCATGGATACCTCCTATTAGTTTACAAAATAGGATTATATCTAAGCACGGAACAAATTATCCGGGTAATGAACACTTAGGAGCGTTTGGGTGTGATAGTTACGATATATCAGGGACAGTAGATAGTAGAGGCTCTAATGGTGCTTTGCATGGGCTAACAAAGTTTAGTATGGAAGAAGCTCCTGCTAATCATTTCTTTTTAGAATATATTGCTAGGCCTCAAACGGCAGAAATGTTTTTTGAGGATGTATTAATGGCTTGCGTATTTTATGGTATGCCAATATTAGCAGAGAATAATAAGCCTAGACTATTATACCATTTTAAAAATAGAGGCTATAGAGGGTATTCAATGAATAGACCAGATAAAGCGTATAACAAGTTATCAGTTACAGAAAGAGAAATAGGTGGTATACCTAACTCAAGTCAAGACATTATGCAGGCACATGCTGCTGCAATAGAAACATATATAGAGGAACTTGTTGGAATTTTAGGTGATGATGAAATGGGGGACGTTTACTTTCAAAGAACGTTAGAAGACTGGGCAAGATTTAATATAAATAATAGAACAAAGCATGATGCTTCTATTAGCTCTGGCTTGGCCATTATGGCTTGTAACAGAAACCGTTATGCGCCAATAAATAAAGTAGTAAGAAAAAATATAAATCTAGGAATGAAAAGATATGACAATTCTGGAAGTTATTCAAAAATAATAAATTAAATGAACGTAGGCGCAAATCCAAACAGTGTATTCCCTAGCCAAGTTGTTAGTGATGAGGAAAAATCAAGCTATGAATATGGCGTTCAGGTTGGTAGAGCAATTGAAGCGGAGTGGTTTCAACAAGGAGGAGTTGGCAATAGATTTGCTACAAATTACAATCACTTCCACACGCTTAGGTTATATGCAAGAGGCGAACAGCCCGTACAAAAATATAAAGATGAGTTAGCAATAAACGGTGACTTATCTTACTTAAACCTTGATTGGAAACCAGTTCCAGTTATTTCAAAGTTTGTAGATATAGTATCTAATGGCATTACAGAAAAGGAGTACGAAATAAAAGCTTATGCCCAAGATCCTGGCTCTACGAAGAAAAGGACTGACTATGCTGAAAAGATGTTACAAGACATCATAATGAAAGAGCAGCTACTTAAGCTTAAAGAGCAAACAGGAATTGATGCGTTTAACACAGATAACCCTGACAAGCTTCCTGATACACCAGAAGAATTGGCTACTCATATGCAGCTTGATTACAAGCAATCAATAGAGATAGCAGAGGAAGAAGTTATAAACCAAGTACTTGCTAAAAACAAGTTTAACGAGGTTAGGAAAAGATACAATTACGATTTGACTGTATTAGGTATAGGTGCAGTAAAAACAACTTGGAACAAAGCGAATGGCGTTGTTACAGAATACTGTGATCCAGCTAATATGGTTTACTCTTACACTGATGATCCAAACTTTGAAGACATATACTATGTTGGCGAAGTAAAATCAGTGTCAATACCAGAACTTAAAAAGCAATTTCCAAACATACCACAGGAAGAACTTAAGCGTATTGAAGAAATGCCTGGCAATAGAAACTATATTACAGGCTGGCAAGGGTATGATGAAAATACAGTACAAATATTATATTTTGAATACAAGACATACAACAATCAAGTATTTAAAATAAAGCAAAGTGCAAATGGGTTAGAAAAAGCAATACAAAAAACAGATAGCTTTAATCCACCAGAAAACGATACGTTTAAAAGAGTATCAAGAAGCATAGAGGTATTATATAGTGGAGCAAAAGTATTAGGCAATAATCAGATGTTAGAATGGAAGCTTGCAGAGAATATGACAAGGCCATTTGCAGATACCACTAAGGTAGATATGAATTATGTTATATGTGCCCCTAGAATATATAACGGTAGAATTGATTCACTAGTAAATAGAATTACTGGGTTTGCTGATATGATTCAGTTGACTCATCTTAAGCTGCAGCAAGTAATGTCTAGAATGGTTCCAGATGGAGTATTCTTAGATGTTGACGGCTTAGCAGAAGTTGATTTAGGAAACGGAACAAACTATAATCCTGCTGAAGCACTTAATATGTACTTCCAAACCGGTAGTGTTTTAGGTAGGTCTATGACACAAGATGGGGAATTGAACAGGGGCAAGGTGCCAATTCAAGAATTGCAGACATCGAGCGGCGGTGCAAAAATACAATCGCTAATACAAACCTATCAATACTATTTACAAATGATACGGGATGTTACGGGATTAAATGAAGCAAGAGATGGTTCTGCTCCAGCTAAAGATGCACTCGTAGGGCTGCAAAAGATGGCCGCTAATCAATCTAATGTAGCAACCAGACATATATTGCAAGCAAGCTGCTATTTGGCTCTTAGAACGTGCGAAAACGTTTCAAGAAGAATAGCTGATTCATTAGAATACGCTTTAACTGCAAATTCATTAAAGAATAGTATAACACATTTTAATGTTGCTACGTTGGATAGCATAAAGGAGCTTAACCTACATGACTTCGGTATATTCTTAGAGTTAGAGCCAGATGAAGAAGAAAAAGCACAACTAGAGCAAAACATACAAGTTGCTTTACAATCAGGTGGTATTGATTTAGAAGATGCCATAGATATTAGGCAAGTGAAAAATCTTCAACTAGCAAACGAAATATTAAAGACTAGAAGAAAAGAAAAAGCAGCAGCTGCACAACAAGCGCAGCAAGCTAACATACAGGCACAAGCACAAGCTAACGCACAGTTAGCAGAACAGACTGCAATGTCGGAAGTTCAAAAGCAGCAAGCATTGACTGCAGAAAAAGTAAGTCTTGAGCAAGCTAAATCTCAATTTGAGATACAAAGAATGCAAACAGAAGCTCAAATTAAGAGAGAGCTTATGGCTGAAGAGTTTAACTTTAACATGCAATTAGCCCAAGCAAGAATCAAGTCTGAATCTGAAAGAGAAAAAGAAATAGAAGACAGAAAAGACCAGCGTGTAAAAATAACAGGCACACAACAATCCGAAATGATTGACCAAAGAAAAAACAACTTATTGCCGAAAAACTTTGAAAGTTCAGGTAATGATGTATTAGGAGGCTTTGGGTTAGAAAAGTTCGGGCCTAGATAGAATTTTTTAATTTATATTATATTATATTATGTCAGAAAAAGTAGAACAGGAAGGTGACTTTAAAATAAAAAGTAAACCTAAAATGAAAAAGCTTAATAAGCAAGCCGAAACTATTAAAGTAGATTTACCTGCTAAAGATAAGGCTGAGAAAGAGCCTATTAAAGTTGATTTAACAAAAGACAATGCCAATAAAGAGCAAGAAACAACAACAGTGGCTGCAGATAAACCAGCCGAAACTGTACAAGAAGTGGATACAGAAGTACCATCAGGGGAAAGCACCGTTCAAGATGAAGGGTTTGCTGGCATCCAAGAAATAACTGAAGAGGAAGCTAAAGAAGTAAAAGAAGTTGTAAAGGAAGCAAAAGAAGCAATTAGGGATGAAAAAATTACGGGTAAGCCGTTACCTGAGAACATTGAAAAGCTTGTTGCCTTTATGGAAGAAACGGGAGGAAATGTAGAAGACTATGTTAGGCTTAATGCAGATTACTCAAACGTGGATAATGATGTGCTTTTGAAAGAGTACTATAAAAAAAGTAAACCTCATCTAAACGATGAAGAAATAAAATTCCTTTTGGAAGACAATTTCTCGTATGACGAAGACATTGACGAAGAAAGAGATATACGCAAAAGAAAATTAGCGTATAAAGAAGAAGTTGCAGAAGCCAAAAGCTTTTTAGAAAACTTAAAGGGTAAATATTACGATGAGATTAAGTTAAGACCAGGCGTAACCCAAGAGCAGCAAAAAGCAATGGAGTTCTTCAACCGATATAACGAAGAAGCAAGCTTAACCGAGCAGAAGCACGACAGGTTTAAGAGAGCTACATCTAATCTTTTAAACGACAATTTCAAAGGTTTTGAATATGAAGTCGGAGGAAAGAAATTTAGATATGGTATTAATAACCCAAGTAAAGTTGCTGAGCAACAATCTAATATTGATAATTTTGTCAAAAAGTTTGTCGACGAACAAGGCGAGATAATTAATCACGAAGGTTATCACAAAGCAATGTATGCTGCTCAAAATATGGATCAGATTGCTAATCACTTTTATGAACAAGGCAAAGCAGACGCTGTTAAGGATGTTGTAGATAGTTCTAAGAACATATCAAACACTCCGAGGCAAACAGCTGGTGATGCTGTATTTGTAAATGGTATTAGGATTAAGTCCGTAACCGGAGCGGATTCTTCAAGATTAAAAATTAAAAAATCACAATTTAACAATTAAAAAAACAAAACAAAATGGGAAAATTTGGAACAGGTATAGACCCGTTAGGAAAATTTAGCTTAACGCCAACACCAACAAAAACTGCCTTAGTAGGCAATTATTTAGACTTCACAGATACTGGAGCAAATTCAAATAACTTTGCACAACAATACTTACCAGAGCTTTACGAAGCTGAGGTAGAGCGGTACGGAAACAGAACTCTATCTGGGTTTTTACGTATGGTAGGTGCTGAAATGCCAATGACTTCTGACCAAGTTGTATGGTCTGAGCAAAACAGATTACACATTGGATATAAAAATGATGCAGTAACTCCTAACTCTACGGTATCTATCGTGGCTGCTACAGGGGTTGTAACATTAGGTACTGCATTGGAAAACTCAGTAAGAGTTGGAAACACAGTAGTAGTATCTAGTGCTGATGGACTAAGAACCTTGAAAGCATATGTATCTGTTGCGGATGCAGGAGCTCAAACTTTTACTTTATTGCCTTATACTCAACAATTGTTTTCATCAAATGCTGCTGGCGACGTAACTTTTGGAGATGAGGCTGTAAATCTATTTGTTTATGGCTCTGAGTTTGCTAAAGGAAAACCCGGTATGCAAGGTTCTTTAGAGGCCTCATTCCAGCAGTACAGTAACAAGCCAATTATTATTAAGGACACTTATGAAATTAGTGGTTCTGATGCTGCACAAATTGGATGGGTTGAAGTTGCTGCTGAAGACGGAACATCAGGATACCTATGGTACTTGAAGTCTGAAGGAGAAACAAGATTGCGTTTCCAAGATTACTTAGAAATGGCAATGGTAGAAGGTGAATTAGCTGGCAATGGATCAACTGTAGCCGCTGCATTGAATACAACAGTTACATCTGCTGGTACTGAAGGTTTATTTGCCGCAGTAAAAGCAAGAGGTAATGTATACCAAAATTATGCAAGTGGTGATGTAACTCCAGGAGCTGGAAACAGAAGTGCTTTGCAAGACTTTGATTTCATTCTACAAAATCTTGATAAGCAAGGAGCAATTGAAGAGAATATGTTATTCTTGAACAGATCTACTTCTTTAGATTTTGATGATATGTTAGCTGCGCAAAATGCTTACGGAGCGGGTGGTACATCTTACGGTGTATTTGAAAACTCTGAGGAAATGGCATTAAACTTAGGATTTGACGGTTTCAGAAGAGGTTCTTATGACTTCTACAAGACTGACTGGAAATATTTAAACGATGCTTCTACAAGAGGTTTAGTTAAAGATATTGATGGTGTATTAGTTCCTGCTGGAACAAGCACAGTATACGACCAAATGTTAGGTACTAACATCAGACGGCCATTCTTACACGTACGTTACAGAGCTTCTGAAGCTGACGATAGAAGAATGAAGTCTTGGCTTACTGGATCTGTTGGAGGTGCTGCTACTTCTGATTTAGATGCAATGACAGTTAACTTCTTATCTGAAAGATGTTTAGTTACTCAAGCTGCTAACAACTTCGTATTGTTTACGGCGACTGTTTAGTATTAACTATTGTAATGTTACCCCCGTCTTTTAGATGGGGGTAATTATTACTCTTATTATTAATTTTTATATTATATTTTATTATGGCAACAAAAGCCCAAAAATCAAAGGTAGCCCCAAAAAGCGCGGCACCTAAACAAGAAATTATGCAAGAAGAGACTTTAATAGAAGCTCCTATTGCTGAAGTAAAAAACTCAAAACCTAAGTGGGAGATTAAAGATAGAAGATACTATCTAGCGAACGGCACGTCACCACTAACTTTTACACTTTGTAGCAAGCATTCTTCAAGGTTTCCTTTACTATATTTTGATGAAGATACGGGGCAACAAAGAGAGCTAAGGTATGCAACAAATCAAAATTCTCCTTTTGTAGATGAGCAAAAGGGACATGTAACAGTTGCTCATATTGTGTTTGTAGATGGAGTACTTTTAGTACCAAAGGCTAAGCAAAATTTACAAAAGCTGCTTTCTTTATATCACCCACAAAAAGGTGGTACATATAGAGAGCAAGATGATGTTGCAATTGCAGTAGATGAGTTAGAAGATATTAACCTTGAAATAGAGGCCTTAGTATTAGCACAAGGATTAGACGTAGATCACGCAGAGGCAATACTTAGAACTGAATTAGGAACTGCTGTTAATAAAATGACAAGTAAAGAGCTTAAGCGAGACTTAATGTTACTTGCTAAAAGCAATCCTGCTTTATTTATAAGTCTAGCAAATGACGAAAATGTAGAGCTTAGAAGCTTTGGTATTAGAGCGGTTGAAGCTGGAATATTATCTATATCTCCGGATCAAAAAACCTTTATGTGGGCATCAAATGGAAAGAAACTTATGACAGTTCCTTTTGAAGAGCACCCATACTCTGCACTAGCTCGTTGGTTTAAAACTGATGAAGGGATGCAAGTATATTCGAGCATAGAGAAAAAGTTCGGATAACACGTAACTATATTTATAAGGGTAGGCTAACGTAACTGTTGGTCTACCCATATAATAAAACAAAATAAAAATATGGCAATAAATGTAAATACCGTATATAAAACTGTGCTGCTAATCCTTAATAAGGAGGAAAGAGGCTATGTAACTCCAGATGAGTTTAATAAAATTGCCACTCAGGTGCAGCTAGAAATATTTGGTGACTATACTAACTCTTTAAATCAGCAGTTAAGGGTTCCCCAATCTGACACAGATTATGCGGATAGGGTTGCAGCCATAGATGAACATCTATCTATATTTAAAACATTTGGTACATCAACCTATGTACCAGTAGCAGGAACAATACCTGCTCACTTTTCATTACCAACAACAGATTCCTATGGTGATGAAGTAGAGCTTTATTCATTAGGTACTGTTGTATATAACGATACCACTGAATTGCAGAGAATGCAAAGAATGGACTTCTATAACATTCAAAAATCTCCGCTAACTAAATCAACAACATCTTTTC
>Ga0208434_1000493_pt1 | contig 18561 bp, 13 predicted proteins | sample 13_taG_FD_184086 | JGI IMG/M metagenome (GOLD analysis project Ga0208434, IMG submission 184086) | Marine viral communities from the Subarctic Pacific Ocean - 13_ETSP_OMZ_AT15268 metaG (SPAdes) (version 2) | ecosystem: Environmental > Aquatic > Marine > Oceanic | place: Pacific Ocean | collected... | reverse complement strand
TGCTCTAGCTAACAACGCCCCCAGCACCTGGGACGAGACAGATGTCACCAAGAGCGCTGGGTTCAACGACCTAGCACAGATGAACACACCAATCATTGATGGTCAGACCCTCGGTTCTAACTTCCTGATCTACTCTAGTGACCAGGTTTGGCTTATGGAGTTCGTTGGTGGCACCTTCATATTCAACTTCCGTAAGCTCTTTAATGATGCTGGTGTCATCAACCAGAACTGCATCGTGGAAGTCGAGGGTAAGCACTACGTGTTTGACCAGAAGGACATCTATGTGACCGATGGTGTCACCCGCCAGTCCATCGTTGACGGTCGTATCAAAGACTTTGTCTTCTCCAGTATCGACACCAGTAAGTTCGACAGGTGTTTCGTACAGTTCGACCAGGCACGTGAAGAGATCTACTTCTGCTACAAGAGCAGCGACGACATGGTAGAGTTCACAGATGGCGACGGGTGTAACCGAGCAGCTGTCTACAACTACAGAAACAACACCTGGTCCTTCTTGGATCTCCCTAACGTCTACTCAGGCACAAGTGCCAACGTCGACACAGTGGCATCCTATGATAGCACCACGCTAACCTATGACACAGCTGGTGGTACCTACGCCGCACAGGACGCTGGTTTCACACGTCACGTCCTAATGCTAGGCCAACAGTCCACTACGGATAACCTAAGCGACCACAAGCTCTATGGCCTCGATGGCATCGACGAGAACTCAGCGCTGTCTGAGCCTCTGGATCTCAATGCAACAAAAGGCATACGCCTAGAGCGCGTGGGAATTGATCTAGACGAAATCCAGCTGCCTCTAACAGGCTACAAGAACATCAGAAAGATGGTCCCTCAGTTCTCTACAGTTGCATCAGATAAGACATTTGATGTTGCTATGGGTGCAGCTGACATTGCGACTGAGGTCCCCACATACGACACGACGTATACCTTCGACAGTGACACAGAGTACAAGATCGACTCCAGATCCGCTGGTCGATACCTCAGCTACAAGATTGAGACGTCAGACATCAAGGACTTCACCGTCTCTGGTTTTGACTTTGATGTAATAGCGACGGGGAGACGTTAGACATGGCGACGAATGAAGTAACCGACGTAACACTCAACACATACACACGGCGCCCTGTGCCTTCCCTAGAGGCCAGTCTGATTGTCTACCTAGCACAGGAACTCCAGGCTATCGAGAATGCGGTCAAGAGTGTGATTGAGGGTACTATTCAGGTGTCAGACAATCCCCCAGACAAACCAAAGAAGGGCATGGTGCGCTACGCCGTGTCCCCCTGGAACCCACTAGGTAATGGTTTCAGTGGACTGGTTGTCTACAACGGATCCACCTGGGTCCAGGTATAACAAAAACAAATAACGATTGGAGAAGCCTATGTGGGGCCAAATCATTGGTGCTGTCGCTGGCGGCTTACTTGCCAACAAAGGTGCAAAAGCTGACCGTGCCGCTCAAGAGCGCATGAACGAGCAGAACAACCAGTACATGAACGCAGCGATGCCTTTCATTAAGGACAACATGCAGAGTGTCACTGATACCTACAAGAACATGTTGGAAACTGGACCCTACCAAGGCAGCTTCTACGCTGGTCCAAACGACATGCAGACCACAGCAAACACTGCTCTGTACGACATGGGCACTGCAAACATGGGCATCGGTCAGAACCTGATGAACCAGGCTGGTGGCTTCGCAAACAACGCTAATAGTCTTTTCGGTCAATACTCAGGTATGGTCAACCGCCCTGACATGATGTCCCAGGCGACAGACTACGCGATGGACAACATGAACCCTATCGTTCAAGCCATGATGCGCGACAGCACACGCCAGTTGAACGAGCAGACACTCCCTGGCATCAACAAAATGGCATCAGGATCCGGCAACGTAAACTCTAGCCGCGCTGGTGTCGCTGACGCCCTGGCTAACCGTGCATATGATGACCGCATGGCTGACGTCAGATCTGATGTCTTCAACAGCCTACGCAACGCAAGTTTAAACCAGAGTAACACACAGTTTGGTCAATCTATGGATGCTCTACGTGGTGCAAGCGCAGCTAACAACACGTTAGGCAATGCGTTTACTACAGGTGCTAACGTAGCGACATCTGGCGGCAACATGGCGCTAGGTGCTGGTGCTAATCAACAGGGTTACGATCAGGCTGCATTAGACGCTGATCGTGCACAGTTCGATTACTTGAACAACTATGACTACAACCTTGGTAAAGACTACATGGGCTTCCTGACTGGCAACCAGATCAAAGGGAACTACGAGGCCAACAAAGTCAATCCAATGATGGAAACACTTGCCGGTGCTAAAGCTGGCTTTGGATTTGGTGGTGACTATGGTCCCCAGATCGGCAATTTCATTGGGGGGTTCTTTAAGTAATGGCTAATATTATCGATATGCTACTAGGGCGCACCCCAGCTGCCCCAGGGCAACCTGTATTATCACAGGGTCAGCCCCAGTCTCAACCAGTTCTCCAAGGCGCTACAGGTAACGCGCGTGGATCCTCTCGTATGCCTATGATCCCAGATAATCGTATTGGTATGAACGAGGCATTGATCCGCGTTGGAACATCTGGTCTTGGTCAGTCTGCAAACAATGGCGCACTAGGTGTCTTAAATGCCATGGGTAGTACCTACGGCGACATCCAGGACTACAACCGCCAGGCTGACATGGAGCGTATGCAAATTGAACAGGCGCGGATGCTGGAAGACCAGCGTCGTCAGGATCTGATGCGTAAGATGAACTCAGGCGGCTCTGTTGGTGGATCTGGGGATCCAGAGGCCATTGGTGAGGTCCGTTCAGCTATTGCTAAACTTCAGTCTGCTCGCGACATGTTCACACAGGACCCAGACAGTAGTTTGACTGGTTTTAACTGGGCAGCTATTGCAAGTCGCCTGACAGGACGCGCTGTCGGCAACGAGGACGAAGCAAAACGTCTATTCTTGCAGGAAGTACGTCTAGACAGCGTTATGCAGCGTGTAGCCCAAACCAAGGGTGCTATCTCTAATGCCGAAATGCAACTATTTGCATCACAGGCTCCGACCCTAGACAGTAACGACGTTGTCTGGAAAGCATGGTTGGACCGTCAGCTGCTACTACAGAAGAAGATCCTCAATAGACTTCAGAATGGTATTCAGGTTGATCCTGATGCACCTCTCGATGCTGACTTAGCTGATCCAAACACAAGTACAGTTGATCAGTCAGTGATCGATGAAGCTAACTCTATCGTCAACGGTAACACGCCTGACGGCACCTAATACTTCCTACATTTAGAGGTTCTCTATGGCTCAAGATAACTTGACAGCCTATGCAAACTGGCTTGTCCAAAACAAGGACAAGAAGGGTACCCCAGAGTTTGACAAAGTCGCTCGGGCTTTCCAGATGCTACAAGCCGCAGGGCCTCGCCAAGCACAAGCCCCAGTAAATCCCCCAGGCACTGGTGTCAGTCGCGCTTTCCAGCGTGGTGTCATTGGTACAAAGCAGGGTATTCAAGCGGGTATTGCAACCAACGCTGCAAACACCTTGGAAAGCATGGATGTCGATAGATTGACGACAATCAAACGTGCTTTAGGCATTGTTGTACCTAAGGATGCTCTAGCAATGATGGAGCGCGATGGTACACTCCGAGCTTTAGGTAGTGTAAGAAACGAAGAAGAACTTAATCGCTGGTTTGATAGTCTAGACCGTGACTTTGACCTAGGGCCACAGAATGTAGCTAAGTTAAAAGCGATGGTCGGCGGTGCAGAGGCTGCAAAGTCCGACTACCGTGCACCAGGCGGTAAGTTTGATACTGTACGTGAGACAGGCCAGGATGCCCTTACACGTGCGTCAGAACTTGAGGCTGACCGTGTCGCACTTCCAATGTCCCCAACAGCCCAGCGCGGAGCACAGGACTTCCAGGATGCCGAGGGCGTCATGGATTGGGCGCGTAAGTCATTCAAAGATCCTATGGCTGCACTTGCGTTCATTGGTGAGACCGCAGCCGAGACTGGTCCAGCAATGGCAGCTGGTATAGGTACATCTGTCGTAACAGGTAACCCACTGTTGGGCGCGGGTATCATGATTGCTGCATCAACACCTCGTGAATACGGTGGTGAGGTCATGAGTTTCCTACGTGACCAAGACATCGATGTGTCAGATCCCCAGGCTATCCGTGAGGCCATCGACAATGGCAACATTATGGCTGAAGCCCAGAAACGTGGTCTGACAAAAGCAGCCATCATTAGTGCATTTGAAGCTATCGGCATGAAAGGTGGCGGTGGTATACTACTGCAAGGTGGTAAACAGGCTTTCACAGGTGGTGCGGGTGAGGCTGCATCACAGGTTGCCCTAGATGGTGAAATCACGTCAGCCAAAGAAGTTGCACTAGAGGCCGTAGCAGAACTTGCTACAACACCAGGCGAAGCCGCTATTCTATACACTAAGAATGGCACACTTAAAGACCCAGACATCCTAAATGACACACAAAGACAGGCAGCTGGCGACCTAGCGCGTACATTTAAAGCTATCACAGACGCAAACCCTGATTGGAACCTGAAAGACGTCGACAAAACGTCGGCTACAGGTGCCCGTGCTGTCGTTGACACAGCCCACGTACAGCTTACCGAAGCATTAAAGCAGCGATTTGCTGACATGAAGTCCCGCGTGAAGCCAAACCAGGCAGATACGTTTGAAAGTGTGTCAGAAAAGATCCTTGCTCAGGCTGCATATCGTGAAGGCCGTAACAAAACCAAGAATCTTGTCGGTAAACAGGAGCTAGACGCTCTGATATCACTAGCAGGGGACACAAGAGAAGGCCAAGAAGCCGTCAATTTGATCCTACAGTTGAATCAGCTAACTGAGTTGCACAACAGTGGTTACCAGGGCGGTCTTTCAGCATTCACAGACCAGTTTTCCATCTTTGGAAGCAAGGTTGGTTACGATAAAGGTGCTGTCGCCACGGAACGCCTATTACGTCCACTGTTAACTGGTGGTGCAGCCCTTCAAACTGGTGGTCTTAGCCTCTTGGGCCAGGCAGCAGCCTCGCAGGGTGGTCGAGCAATTGACAAACTAACAGGCAATTACAGTCAGATCGACAAGTTTGTACGTCGCAACGTAGAAACTCCTGGTCTACAGCAACCTACTGCACCGTCATTACGTGATTCAGCCGCAGCGCAGCTGAAGGCCGATGAAGACGCAAAGCAGCGTGAAGAGGCACTACGCACTGCACGTGAGGCAGAGCAGCGTGAGTTGAACCTACAGCTGGCACAACAGGACGCCCCTGCAACTCCAGGCAGTCCACAGTTCACTATGGAAGATGCCACAGGGCTGTCACGTGATGGTGTCGCCCGTATCTTACGTGTACTGAAGGGACGCAATGACAACCCTGCGCTGACCCGTGCGATCCAAGAGTATGAGCAGAGTGTTGCCACAGGTGGTCGTATTGAGGATCTAAGTCCACTGATCCGTGCGGTACGTCAGTTCCAACAAGAGAACCCAGAGTATGTCCCAATGGTTCGCCCACCGAACTCATTGAGCAACCCAATGCTGGCAGACCCAGTTGCACCAGGCCAGCCGCCAGCCATCAGCACGACTGAAGCCAACCCAGTGCAAGCTCAGACGTTTGGCCCACAGTTCACAACCCAGGAAAACTACAACCGTGGCATCGAGGCCAACCAGGCGATGAACGCTGAGTTAGTCGAGGGTGTTACTACAGATCCTGAGTTGAACCGTGTACAAAAGGGACGTCTGATTACATCTCTGGATGTTCTAGCGAACAACCTAGGCTCAGACCCAGTAGCAGCCGCACAGGAACAAGTGCAGAAGCTAGAAGAGGCTGGTGTACCCCAGGAAGCCATTGATGCGTACGTGAAACCGTATGTGGATCGTGTGACACGTCAACAGGCTAACCGTACACCACCCGCGATGCCTGAGTTTGATCAGGCGATCAATCCAGACATCCCTGCGCCTACTACGGTACAGACAGCGGCTCTATCGGCTCCTACACCTGTTGTTCACCAACAGATAAAGGCACCTGAAGGCCAGACTAATCATGGCCTACTGCCGCACCTACGTGTTGAGGCACCTACTGCGCGTGAAGGTAAACCTTTAGTCCTCGCTGGCACAAACAATAAGAACGCATCACGCCAGATTGACGGCATCGATGAGGTACTAGCGCGTCATGAAGATCCCGCAGGGTCATCTGAAGCATGGGCATCCATGTTGGGTGACGCAATGGCGACAAAAGACGTGCCAGTGCAGCCACATGGGTTCATCGAAGACTTGAACAACGGCGGTGCACAAGAACTACTGTCTACATTGACACCAGGGCAAATTGCAGATGCCGATCACGGTTTCCGTAATGCAGCCGAGTTTCGTCAAGCATACACAAATGGTGAAATTGGTATTGAAGACACAGGGCGTTTGTTCTTGTGGTCATTCCTATCGCGCGGCGTAAGCCCGTACACTCAAGAAGGTCTCTTTATGGACTCCTTCAACGGTATCGAAGAATGGATCCGCATGGCGGCTGGTAAGTCTAACCGTGGGTCACTTACTGACAACATCAAAGACTACGAGAAGTGGGCTAAGTCAGCTGCGCCAAAAGGCTCAGGCCAACCAGGTGCGGGTGCCACTCACAACCTAAATGCGTTTGGTAATACCTTCTTAATGAAGATGTCTCAGGACGCTGGTAAGGGCGATGGACGTTCCCGCCTTCAGGTAATCCATGACATGATGTCAGATCCTAACACCACAGGTAAAGAAGTCCGTCGTGAGTTCTTACGTATGGGTGAGGGCGTCGGTATCGACAACAAGGTTGTGTCTTTTACACTTCTAGTTGCTGGCTATGACGACGTTATGGTTCTAGACCGCGTACAGATGCGTCAAATGTGGAACGACGGGCGTTTCTCAGGTATTAACTTGTATGACGGATACAAATCAGATGGCAAACCTGTCACAGGATCTGCCCTGTCTAGCCTGACATATGGTGCACGTGGGCTTCTTGTCTACGAAGCAATGGAGAAGTCACTACAGAACCGCCTATCGCAAATCTATAGCGACGTAGGTCGACCAGATGCAGCATCTGTGGGACGATACCACTGGGAAACCTGGGTAGCATCGTCTCAGCAAGAGGCATCTCACGGTACAATTGACGCAATACTGAAACGTGCAAAAGGTGACCCAAACCCGCTCGAAGGGGTAACAGCCAAAGAAGGTGAATATGGTGCATATGCCTATGGTGCACGCTACGGTGTTGAAAACGGCGTGCCAATGTTTACATATGAAGTACCTGGTCATGGTGAGTTCAAGTTTACCGTTCCTGACTTCCAGAAGTTCCTAGAGGACATCAAGAAGCCAAAGAACAAAGTTGTACCAACCAAGTTCAAGGTAACTGAAAGCGGAAATGCACCTTGGTATACACGTGAAGGCGTCAACCTAGATGCACTAGCAGAAAAGGCAAAAGAACATGGGAAGCAAATTCGAACAGCTAATGCGGAACTACAGCAAGGTCCAACAGTTCCCGATGGACGCACCCTTGATGCCCCTAGCGGAGAGCCAGCCCTCTTCCCAGCCCTCTCAAGAGGAACTGAAAGCCCAGCTGGCAGCGGAGACACAACAGGATCCCAGCCTCGCGGCCCTCTATCCCTCACAACGCTCGGGCGTATTAAGCAAGCAATAGCCCGTCATCGTCCAGCTTACCAAGTTGGCAAAAAGGGCGGTGAGTTTGAAAATGGTATTCAGGACGTCCAAGCTGCACTAGAGCTTGCGAAGGCGATGGGTCAGACAGTACGTCTATTTGACTCAATGGAAGCCCTTAATAAAGAGATCAACAGGCAAGGTCTCCCTGGTGCTGGTAATACGGCTGCAATCTTTTACAGAGGCACAAAACTAGATCCATTTAATAAGTTCTATGTCAGTCCAAAGGCAAAAGGCTTTGAGGGGCTAGTGTTTGCATTGAACCCAGGCGCAAAGAAGTTTGATGGTTCAAAGGTTAGTGACACAGAGGCACTGATGTATCTCTTACATGAGATATCACATGGCCTGACCCTAGGTAACATGGACGGTGGACTACAGTCGAAGGGTGAGTCATTTGCTAACCCTGTCAGTCGTACAAATGACAGTGTATCACCAGGTTCGTTTGCTGGGTCAGCTTTGTTACCACTTGTCATGAAATCTAACCAGAAACAGCGTGATGCTATTTTGGAAGAGATTGCAAACATACAGGTTAACTTAGATGCTTTTACAACTAACAAACCTGAAGAGCGTGTTGCAGTTCGTAATGTACGGAAGCTGATACAGTTCCACGACAGAGCAAAGGCAGAAGGCGCAAGTGAATCAGAACTGTTCACATACAAACAGCAGTTAAGTGATTACGCTGAATACATGGAAAACATCCGTGAAACAGCGGTTGATCCAGTCTGGGTCTATCTGATGAACCCAAAACTAGCTAAGAAAGTGATGCCAAAGACATCTGCATTGATCAGATCTGAGTTTAACAAAGCCAAAGATCCAAAGATTCAGTTCTTTAGTCACCCCTTAGCAGTCGTCGCGGCTGTCGTCGCAGCAATGATGGCACAGCGTGAAGAAGACGACGAGCGCGAGAGACAACAGCAACAACAGATGCCACCAGGCGCACTAAACGCGCCAATGGCACCAGGCATGTTGTCACAAGCCTAAGACCCCCAAGGAGAGCAAAATGTTAAAGACTGCATTGGACCTGGTTCCAATCCTAGAGGCTATTGATGTCGTCAAGTCATCAAAGCTCCTAACCAAAGCACAACAGGACACTGTGTTGCGTGAGGTTGCATCAGCGATCCCAGCACCAGTGTTCTGCAAACAATGTCCAGAGACACTGTCTATCATAAACAAACTAGTGGAGACGACAGATGGGTCACCCGCCAAACGAACCTCGAAAGAAGAAACCAGCAAAGCCAAAGTTAATGCCAGGTCGAGCCAGACCAGCACACAAAAACCCTCTGGCACTGCAACACACGACACCCGAGGGACGGGCAAAGTTCCGCGAAATGCTAAAGAACCGAAAGAACAAGGGGGGAAGACCCCTCGGAGTTCCAGACGGTCACAGTAAGGAAACCATCAAGCCAGTCGTCGACAAGGCAAAAGAGGACGCCAAAAGGGCGGTAAGTATCATGAAGAAAGAGTATGACATCGAAGACCCACGCGCAGAGGAAGCACTCGAAACCGCAGTGGAAATCATGCGTACACCCGTACACAACCGTGATCGTCTTCAAGCAGCCAAATTGATCTTGGACTTCACCAAGGTCAAACCTGTCGCTAAGTCAGAGATCACTGTCGGTAAAGCTGAGGAGTTCCTAAGCTCACTGCTAGATACCAATGACGGTGACGACCAAGACTAAGCCGACGATGGCTACCAAGGAGCAGCTGGCTGAGGTCCGTAAGCGTCTGTATACTGACTTTAGCTTCTACGCGAAGGGCGCACTAAAGATCCGCACTAAGTCGGGTGACATTGCGCCCCTCAAATTGAAACCAGCCCAAGAGATCCTCAACGACGCTGTCACTAAGCAACTAGAGACAGAAGGCAAAGTCCGAGTGATCATCTTGAAGGCTCGACAACAGGGCCTGTCTACTTACGTGGGCGGCTACCTGTACTTCAGCGTCTCCCAGCGCAAAGCTGCGAAAGCCCTGGTGATTACCCACCACAGTGACTCAACACGTGCGCTGTTCGACATGACCAAGCGTTACCATGAGAACTGCCCTGAGATCCTGAAGCCACACACAAAGTATTCATCCCGCCGAGAGTTGTCTTTTGATGTCCTCGATAGTTCCTATGTCGTTGCGACAGCTGGCGGTGAAGCTATTGGTCGGGGTGAGACCCTGACCCACGTTCATGCGTCGGAGCTTGCGTTCTGGTCTAAGACCACCGCCGCCGACAACTGGAACTCGCTGACCCAAGCTGTCCCCAATACTAAAGGCACCGCTATATTTGTCGAGAGTACAGCCAATGGTGTCAGCGGGATCTTCTATGATCTTTGGAAGGGTGCAGTCGAGGGAACTAATGGCTTTGTGCCAGTGTTCATCCCTTGGTTTGCCGACCCAGAGTATCGAGAGACGGTCCCAGAAAACTTCGAGCGCACCCCAGACGAGGAAGAGCTTGCGTCCAAGTATGACCTCGATGACGAGCAACTTATGTTCCGTCGTCGCAAGGTTGCACAGAACGGGCTCGACCTGTTCAAACAGGAGTACCCTTCAGAGCCTGAGGAAGCCTTCCTGACTACAGGTAGACCCGTATTTAACCCAGAGCAACTACAAGAGGCTATGGGTACTACACAGGACGTACAGGAGCGCCTAGCACTAGAAGGCGAAGACTGGCTGAACAACCTCAGAGGTGAACTGACGATGTACCGTCGTCATGACCCTGGTGAACAGTATGTCATTGGTGCCGACGTCGCTATGGGCGTCCGAGGTGGTGACTACAGTGTTGCCCAGGTACTCGACAGTAAGAAGCGCCAGGTTGCCACTTGGAGAGGCCATGTGCACCCAGACTACTACGCCACTGTGTTGCACCACCTGGGTCAGTTCTTCAACACTGCGTTCATCATTGTTGAGAACAACGGTCACGGCCTTTTGACGTGCACCAGGTTGGCTAAAGATATGGCCTACCCGAACTTCTTCACTGAGGTTCAAGTCGACAAGCTGACGGACAAAGAGACCATCAAATTGGGTTTCAGTACGACAGCAAAAACTAAGCCTCTAATCATTGACGAGCTACGAGCGTCTGTCCGTGAGAACGAGATAGAACTCAATGACAAAACAACGATCCGCGAAATGCTCACATACGTCGTGACTGAGAGCGGATCTATGGAAGCTGAACCAGGATGCTTTGATGACTGTGTCATGTCGTTGGCATTAGCCAATCACGTGCACGAAGGTGCCTGGGAGCCGATAGAGAGTGCAGATGACTATTACATTGAAATGGTATGATCACTATGGATAAAAAAGACTACAAAGCGGTGGACGACGATAAACTCGTCACGATCCTCGATGATAACATCCGTAGATCTATCGGGTATTACGACAGCCAAATATCTAGGGAACGCCGCAAAGTCATAGACTTTTACAATGCGACACTCCCACGCCCAGCGCACGACGGTAACTCTAAGTATGTCTCTATGGACGTCTATGATGCTGTTGAAAGCATGAAGGCTGCACTGCTAGAAACATTCAGTACAGGCTACAAGACCGTGCGTTTCGCTGCACAGACTGGTGAGGACGTGCGTATCGCTGAGATCGCTACAGCCTACTGTGACTACGTGGCAAACCGTCAGAACAACCTGTTTGAGGTTATGCAATCTGTCATCCACGACGGTCTCATTGCACGTGCTGGTCTATGTAAAGTCTACTGGGACGAGCGTGAAGACAGTTACCTAGATCCAGTCCAAGATCTCACTGAAGAAGAGTTTGATCAGATTGTTGCTCAAGACAACGTAGAGATCGAGGAAGTCGAGCAAGATGAACTTGGTCTATACTCTGGTGACCTACGTGTCTTCCAAGACACTAGCCAGGTGGTCATTGAGGCCATTGCACCTGAACAGTTCGTCATTGAGCCACAAGCTAAGTCTTTAGACGACGTTGGCTTCCTGGGTCACCGCACGACCATGACAATCTCAGAATTACGCGAGGCAGGGTATGACGAAAAGCTCATTTCTAAAATCGGCGATCACGAAGACGTTGAAATGGAAACCGATCCAGAGGTCCTGGCACGTCATGAAGAGATTGGTCAAGACCGTGGCTTCAACGCTAAAGGTTTCCAAGATCAAGTTAGAAGTATCACTGTTTATGAGCTATATATCGACATCGATCTCGATGGCTCTGGAATCGCTGAGACGTACAAAGTAATCAAAGCCGGTAACGTGGTGTTGCACAAAGAGAAGTGCACGTACAAACCGTTTGTCGCCTTTGTTCCACTACCGATCCCACACTCGTTCTTTGGTTCCAATTTCGGATCAAAGGTTATGCCGATCCAGACTGCACGTACAGTTCTGACACGGTCTATCCTGGATCACGCAATGATCACGAACAACCCACGTTACACTGTGGTAAAAGGTGGTCTTACGAACCCACGCGAACTGATTGACAACCGTGTCGGTGGTATCGTCAACGTGTCACGTCCAGACGCCATCAGTCCGATGGTACAGGCACCATTGAACCCGTTCATCTTCCAGACAATCCAGATGCTGGACGAAGACAAAGAGGACACCACAGGCGTCTCACGTCTATCTCAAGGTTTGAACAAGGATGCTATCAGTAAGCAAAACTCAGCGGCTATGGTTGAACAGCTGGCGACAATGTCTCAGCAACGTCAAAAGATCATTGCGCGTAACTTTGCGAACAACTTCCTGAAACCGCTGTATCAGCTGATCTACCAACTGGTCGTCGAGAATGAACCACAAGCCAAGATCGTCGAGATTGCTGGTGATTACGTTGAGGTCAGCCCGGGTGACTGGGGGTCTAAACGTGACGTGACTGTCGAGATGCACCTAGGATATGGCGAACAGGAACAGGAAGCACAGAAGTACCTAGCGCTACATTCCATGATGTCTCAGGATCCAACGCTGGCATCAATGTACACTCCTGAGAACCAATACAAACTCATGTCACACGTCATGGAGTACAACGGCATTAAGAATGTCAAAGACTACCTGACGCCGCCGACAGAGCTTCCAGAGCAGCAACCAGACCCAGCGCAACAAATGGCAATGCAGATGCAACAAAAGCAGATGGAATTGCAAGAGCGTCAAACTCAGGTTGCCGAGATGAAGGCTCAAATGGATGCCCAAATTGCCCAGATGAAACTACAGCTGGAGCAAATGAAGGCACAGCAGGGCTTTGCAATTCAGTCCGACAGTATGGATTTGAAAGAGGCACAACTGGAACACAAACAGTTTGTCGACAAGGCCGAACTAGAGATTGCGAGAACCGCAGACGACGTCCGCGCTATCGCTTCACCAACTGGGTAGACCTTAGGGTCTCCCAGGCCCACAACCAACCAAAGAGAGCAGCATGACTGAAGAAGAACTCATTCAGCACGGTGAGGACGCAGAGGTATTACTCAAGTCCCCAGCGTTTAACAATGTGGTCAACAAGCTAGTGGAACAGACGTTCCAGAACTTTGTGAACTCGAAACCGGAAGAGAACAAAGAACGCTCGATCACTTATTACCACTATCGCGCCCTAGTAGACGTGGTGAACACATTAAAGCAACAAGTCGCCATCCGCGACGAAGTGCTAACAAAGCGCGACAATAGCGAAGAGGAAGCATAAGGACCATGAATAACGTCCAAGCAGAAGCTACTCAACCACGGGCATTAGACGACATGTTTGATGCCTCCGAAGCCATTCTAGATCGTTGGTCAGACGGTGAGAACCTATCTGAAGAGAACGAAGAGCTAGAGGCGACTGACGACTCACTTGTCGGCGAGACAGACGAAGAGACGTCAGATACACTAGACGATGAAGAAGACCTTGAAGAAGTAGATGAAGATACCGAAGAGGACCCTGACACTGATGACACTGAAGACGAGGATGAACCAGAGACAGATCAAGAAGATGATGAAACGGAAGTTGAGTTGTCTGACGATACTCTGGTTGAAATACAAGTCGACGGTGAAGCCAAACAGGCATCCTTAAAGGATCTCAAGCGTCTCTATGGTCAAGAGGCATCGTTAACACGTAAGTCTCAAGAAACAGCTGCCAAGCGTAAAGAAGCCGAAGAGGCTTTGGCAAAGGCAGACATCAGCTATCGAAAGCTCTTGGAGCGTGCTGAAGCGCGTATGAAGCCATATGCCGAAGTAGACATGCTGGTCGCAAGTCGACAGATGTCCACTGAGGACTTTGCTGCATTACGTCGTGAAGCCCAAGAAGCCGAGAAAGATCTCAAGTTTCTGAAAGAGGAAGCTGATGCATTCTACAAGGACGCCCAAGCACAACAACAAAATCAAGTGCAAGAAGCGGCCCAGAATTGCGTCAAGGTCCTAAGTGAGCAACTGCCCGACTGGGGTGATGAACTATACAATAACATACGTTCATACGCAGTCAGCCAGGGGTTACCCCAGGAACAAGTAGATCAATATGTTGACCCTACGGTCATCATGATCCTCAACAAGGCACGTCTTTATGATCAGACAAAGGCCACAGCGGAAACAAAGAAAGCGAAGGCCAAAGTGATCAAGACAAAAGAAGGCACCCGCAAAGTACTAAAGACGAAGAAGGCACCAAAGAGTGACGCCGACATACGTGTCCAGCGTCAACGTGATGCCCAGAAGCGTCTGCGGTCAAACGCAAGCCGTGCTGGTGACCTAGAGGATATTGCTGATGCTCTGATGTCACGCTGGGAGCGATAGCACTCAACTCTAAAATCAGAAGGATGTAACCAAAATGGCTACATATACAACTTACGACCAGGTTGGTAAGAAAGAGGATGTCAGCGACATTATCTCAGATATTACGCCGACAGACACGCCAATGTTCACAATGATGCGTTCAGAGAAAGTCTCTGCTCGTACATTCTCTTGGCTTGAGGATTCCTTAGCTGCCGCCGCGAATAACGCACAGGTGGAAGGGGCCGACGCAACTATGGCAACTCTTACAGATGCTGTAGAGCGTACAAACAACACCCAGATACTACACAAAGCGTTCCAGGTGTCTGCAACTGCTGATGCGATTGCGACATATGGTCGTGCGAAGGAAACTGCGTACCAACTTGGTAAGGCACTAAAAGAAATTAAGCGCGACCTAGAGCGTGCTTATGTTGGTGTCGACAACACGAAGGCGACTGGCTCAAGCTCAGTAGCACGTGAGATGGACTCAGCGACACAACAGATCTCAACATCTGTCGACGCTGGTGCCAACGCAACTGACGCTCTAACAGAGGCAAAAGTCCTAGAGCTTGGTGAAGACTGCTTCAACAACGGTTCAGATCCATCAGTTCTAATGATCAAACCAGCGGATGCGCAGATCGTTGCAAACTTTGCAGCGGCGTCTGGACGTAACCGTGAGATTGCTCAAGGGCGCAACCTGGTCAACGTGATTGACCTGTACGTGTCTCCATACGGCGAATACAAAGTGGTCCTAAACCGCCACCAGTTGACTACACATGCATTCCTAATTGATCCGTCAATGTGGCGTTCATGCGTACTACGTCCGTTCTCACGTACACTCTTGGCGAAGAACGGTGACTCCGACAAACACTTTATCGTCGGCGAATACTCATTGAAGCATATGAACTATGCTGACGGTGGTATGATCACTGGTCTTTCATAAGATCTAAAACACAAGATACCTAGGTCCCACCCACGGGGCCTAGGACACAGATGAGGGGCATCCTCGTCGTCCTGGGGTTTCCGCTCTCCTTACCCTGGACGACTTGGGTGTCCCTCTTTTTGTTTTTCTAAGGGGAACCCATGACTACTAAGAAAACAGGCGTCGATCTACTAGGCGTCAATACGGACTTCATACAGCAAGGCAATGACGTCGTCCGTAAGCACACACAAGAGATATCACAGTCATTCCTAGACGATCTTAAAGACAGTCGGAATGCATCTAAAGACCAGCGCGAAGGCGAGTTCATGCGTGTTGCGTCAATACCAACCGTCGTCGTTGAGCAGTGGCTCCGCGAGGGTTTCAACATATGGGAAGCTACAGGGCCTGAGATTGTCAAACGTCTCAGAGATCAGAACCTGGATGGCTTCATGGCTACTGAGAAAAGGATCTGACTTATGTACAGCGACAAAGGTACTTTCAAGCCCTGCAAGGGTTGCCCAACACCAGGCACATGCCGCCTAGCTGGTGAGTGCAAAAAGGGATCCAAGTAACATGTCAAAGACACCTTGGAACCAAGCCAACCCTAAGCCCAAAGCAAAACGCAAGAAGATGACAGACGCTCAAAAAGCCAAAGCCAGAGCAAAGGCTAAGAAGGCTGGTCGTCCGTATCCCAACTTAATCGACAACATGGCGATCATGAGAAGGTCATAAGATATGAACAAAGGTCAAATCAGGGCGCACTTTAAGGCCCTACTAAATCGCACGGACTGTGATGACGCCCTGGCTGACACCTTTATTGACCAGGCGATTACACGCATCCAGCGTACACTGCGAGTCCCAAGCATGGAGAAGACGCAGAACTACACGATCACATCTCAGGTCACCAAGGTCATCGTCCCTGCGGATCTGATTGAAATCATAAGTATATACACCAGTGAATACACGATGTCGCGTGTGACACTGCGGGAGATGAAGCAGTTTCAGGCTCTTGGTGAAGCTGGAACACCTAAGTACTTCTGTCGTCAGGGTGAGGACATCTTGTTGTATCCGTTCCCTGCAAACACGACAGTATCGATGGATTATTATGGTCAGTTTGACGAACTAACCAGCGACACCTCTGAGAACTCTTTGACGAACATTGCTTCTGACCTGGTGACATACACTGCACTGTCTTACGCAGCTGACTACTTCCTGGACGAGCGTGGCCCCCTGTTTGACCAGAAGGCTGGTGTCTTCATCACAGAGATCCAGGAGCACGCAAACGAGGCAGAGCAAGCTGGCTCACTTCAAAGTATCCGTCCGTCAAGCATTCTCGAAGAGTAGGGCATTAGAACATGGCAAAATCAAGTTTCTTCAGCGGCACTGGTACTAACTCCACTGACGTTGACTCCATAACAAGCTCAAAGGCCGCAGCAGAAGCCGCAGCCACAAACGCCGCTACTAGCGAAACCAATGCTGCATCCTCTGCGTCATCAGCATCTACTAACGCATCTAATGCATCTACAAGTGCATCTAATGCATCTAACAGCGCAACTGCCGCTGCAACCTCAGAAACCAATGCTGCATCCAGTGCATCAGCCGCATCTGTAAGTCAGACCTCTGCTTCTAACAGTGCTACCGCAGCATCAACTTCAGCTACCAGTGCAGCCACAAGCGAGGCTAACGCTGCATCTTCAGCTACAAGTGCCGCATCTAGTGCAACATCGGCTTCCACAGATGCAGCCGCCGCAGCAACTAGCCTTTCGAACATCGGTGCAGCAGAAACTAATGCAGCAAACAGTGCTACAGCGGCAGCAACATCTCAGACAGCCGCCGCCACCTCTGCGACGAATGCAGCGACATCAGAAACAAACGCGGCGACTTCTGCAACAACGGCATCTACTGCCGCGACGAATGCAGCGACATCAGAAACCAACGCTGCCACTTCTGAGACAAATGCAGCGACGAGCGCAACCAACGCGGCAACCTCAGAAACTAATGCTGCAACTTCTGCGACGAGTGCGTCTACTTCTGCATCTAACGCTGCAACGTCAGCATCAGCGGCAAGTGCATCACAAGTATCTGCGGCAGCATCTGCTGCATCAGCGGCGAACTCCTACGACTTATTTGATGACCGCTACCTTGGCACAAAGACATCTGATCCTACCGTTGATAACGATGGGAATGCTTTGGTTGCGGGTGCGTTGTACTTCAATAGCACAGCCAACGAAATGCGTGTGTATGACGGTGCAAACTGGATTGCGGCATCATCGGCTGGCGGTGCGTCACTGCTTGAGTACAAGTACACAGCGACATCTGGTCAGACTACGTTCTCTGGTGCAGACGACAATGCGAACTCCCTGTCATACACTCAGGACAATCTAATCGTCACACTGAACGGCGTTGTGCTTGAGAATGGCACAGACTACACGGCGACAACTGGTACGTCAGTTGTGTTGGCCTCTGGCGCGGCTACAAGCGATGAACTTAACGTCATTGCGTTTAAGACATTCACTACCGCAGACATGGTTGCGGCAAGCACTGGCGGTACGTTCTATGGCGATGTTGAGGTGCAGGGTACTTTGACCAGCGATGGGCTGACTATTACAGATGCAAGCAGTTCTCTCGTGTCTCTTATGGAAGATGGCGCTTCAGGTGCTGATGTTGAATATGTTGGTGCCAACAACACCTTTGTTATTTCAACTGGCACAAGCGGGTCAGGGAATCAAACACCTAGACTTTCTATTACCCGTGACACAGGCGACATCAGCTTCTACGAGGACACAGGCACCACGCCAAAGTTCTTCTGGGATGCGAGTGCGGAGAGCTTGGGGATTGGGACGAGTTCGCCAGCACGACAATTAAGTCTGTATGGCACACTACCAGCTATAGCTTTGCAGACATCTACTTCTGGCACAGGTGTCGGAGATGGGTTCCTAGTCTCAGCTACTTCTACTGACGCTTATATTTGGAACTATGAAAACACTCCTATAAATTTCGCCACCAACAACACAGAACGCATGCGCATCACATCGTCAGGTGATTTACTTGTTGGAACTAACTCTGACTATGCTGAAAATGTGCAAGCTGCTTTTTATGGAGCAAGTAATGGTGGTATTGCATTAGCCAGTGGCACAAGTGGACTATCACGTTTAATGTTTGCTGATGGCGTTGCGGGTACGGCAGGTGCTTATGTTGGTTCAATAATTTACAGCCATTCAGACGATAGTATGCGCTTTAATGTAAATGGCGGCTCAGAACGCATGCGCATCGACAGCAGCGGTCGG
>Ga0208434_1000489_pt1 | contig 18697 bp, 5 predicted proteins | sample 13_taG_FD_184086 | JGI IMG/M metagenome (GOLD analysis project Ga0208434, IMG submission 184086) | Marine viral communities from the Subarctic Pacific Ocean - 13_ETSP_OMZ_AT15268 metaG (SPAdes) (version 2) | ecosystem: Environmental > Aquatic > Marine > Oceanic | place: Pacific Ocean | collected... | reverse complement strand
GCTACCCGTAGACTTTTATGGGGTAGAAGATTTCGACACCGTAGATTTTGATAAGTTTTCTGTTTTGCTTGGGGACGTACCGATACCAGTACCCCAGAGACGCGAGGCGTCCGCGGTCAACGCGTTCAAAGATGCCATGTATCAGAACTATCGAGGTAGCTTCAAACGTCTGCTGTTAAAAACAAAGAACGGCACGGGCTGTAACCAGATAAAACATATAATAGTCAACCAAGATAGCGTATCGCATGACTTGTGGAGGGCAGGGTTATCTATAGCCAACGTGTGTGAGGATGGTGCAGAAGCCGCTCACCTTATGTCTGCAAAGCACGAAGACTATAATGTGCAAAGTACCCTACGCAAGATGGAGGACACAGGCGGTCCACATTTCTGCAGTACGATAGAACGTCTTAACCCCGAAGGGTGCGAGGGTTGCCCCAACAAAGGTAAGCTGACTACACCTGCGCAGTTGACCAAAGAAGTTAAAGAGGCAACGCCAGAAGATAATATTATAGAGGAAATAGATGGGGATAATACGAAGAGTATAACTATACCTACACTACCAACCCCGTATTTTAGAGGGCAGAACGGTGGCGTTTACTTGCGTGGCACTAACGCGGACGGAGACCCAGAAGAGGTTTGTATATACCACCACGACTTCTACATCACACGTAGGCTACATGACGTGGAGCTTGGGGAAGTTATAGCGTTTGCACTTCACTTGCCAAGAGACGGGGTGCGTGACTTTGTAGTGCCGCTATCCGCAGTTACTTCAAGAGAAGAGTTTCGCAAACACATGTCCATGCAGGGCATAGTAACTTTTGGAAAGGACGTAGATAAACTCATGGCATACACAGCCGCATGGATAAAAGAACTTCAACAGACTACTACTGCTAGTGAAGCACACCAACAGTTCGGGTGGGTTGACGATAAGAAGATGGACGAGTTTGTTCTGGGTGATCAACTTATCACAGCCAATGGTACAGATTATAACCCACCCTCGGCAAAAACTTCGGGGTACATAGATAAGTTTAAACACAAAGGTGTGAAAGAGCGCAGTAGGGAGTTACTTGATTGGTATAATCGTGAGGATATGGAACTACATCAATTCACCGTGTGTGGTGGTTTTGGCACTATACTTATGCCACTTACGGGTCTGTACAGTCTAGGCGTACATCTGTTTGGTGAAACAGGTGGTGGTAAAACAACGGCTATGTATGCGGCGTCATCTATATGGGGTGATCCCCGTGGGCTAACCGCCACTGGCGGAGATACCGTTAACTCGAAAATGAACCAAGCAGAACTTATGCACAACATGATGCTAAACACAGACGAGTTGACAAACTTTACTCCTAAAGAGGCATCAACATACGCGTACCAACTGTCTGAAGGAGTACAGAAAAACCGTATGGCAGGTGGGGGCAACATAGAACGTGTTAGGGGTAAGCCTTGGAGGTTGTTGGCTTTTTCTACGGGCAACACAAGCCTGTACGCGCAAATGTCCATGTATAAAAACAACACTAAAGCCGAAATGCAACGACTGCTAGAGCTACGTGTAGACGAGATGCCTCGTGTTATCGTCAACCAACAAGAAGCAGATGCGCAACTTAGGGACGTACAACTTAATTACGGGCACTTTGGGCCAGAGTTTGTGCAGTATGTCATAAATAATAAAGATGCCATTGCCGCAGATTACGCGCAGATAAAGGCCAAGTTAGATAAAGCGGCAGGGCTTAATAATGTTAACCGCTTCTGGTCTGGGGGGTGCGCGTCTATCTTAACAGGAGCTTTGGCGGCTAAACGTTTAGGTATAATATCCTATGACTTAAAGAAATTATTTAAGTGGGTGGTTAACCAGTTAATTCGAGTAAAAGCGTTTGTTGATGATAGCACGGCGTCTGTTCAAACGTTAATTACAGAATATACAACAGAGCATTGGGGTAGCATCTTAAAGATCAAGAGTACAGACACGGCACAAGCAGTCGATGGTATTGCTCCTATGGTTATACCCGATCAAAACCCAAGAGGTTCTTTGATTGCGCGGTACGAGACAGACACAAACATGTTATACATAGTACCTAAACCGTTCAAGAAATGGCTTGGCGAACAGAAGCTAGACTACCTAAGTACCTTGGAGGGGATGCAAAAAGAGATGGGTGCTGTACGCAAACAGATGCGTTTGAGTAAAGGTACGAACTTCAACCTACCCCCGATACGGGCTATAGCAGTGGAGTTAAAAGGTTTTAATGGTTTACCAGAAGCCCCTGAGACTTGATGATCTCGCGCCTGATGGTGTTAAAATAGTGGTAGATTGGGACGCTATGGTTGCAAACGCTTCGGTGTTTATACCCTGCGTGAATAACGTCAAAGCTGAAAAGCAACTGCTAGATATAGCACAACGCAAAAACTGGAACGTTGAAATACGTGTCCGAATAGAAAATGGAATGTTTGGGGTTCGCATGTGGAGAACTGTGTGATAGGTTACACCTGACAAGCTCGACTATACTTGTCGTTCTCCTCCTGTGCCCCCGCCATTGTGCGGGGGTCTTTTATTGTTTGTACCCATCTCGTAGCATCTCTAAAGCGTTACGATACAGTGGGCTAAGAGTGACCCCGTTGTACATTTCCGCAGAAGTTTTGGCGTGTTGTTCTAACGAACGTTTTATGGATTTAGGTGTTATAGCCGCTTCGGGGTGGCGTTCGTTGAACTTATCTATCTTGTCGTACAACGCCATCTCTTCGTCGAAGTCGCCCATACGCTGTGCTATATACAGTTTCTTGTGCAGTGCGGATCGACGTTTGCCTACCGCAATGTCTATACCTTTTGATATACTGTTTTGTTCTTGACGGAATGTGTACTCCGTTGGAGGGAAACCCAAGGCTTGAGCAACTAATTCACCACCTGTCATGTCATCGTAGATAGGGTCTTGGCGTCTTGTGAAAGCACCACCTTGATCTGCGTATCTACCAAACGAGGCTTTGTACGCGTTAGCCACACCTGCAGGAAGTATGTTTTCTATACCGCGTTCGATGTCACCCTCAGAAGACAGTAAGTCAGAACCTCCACGGTACAGGCGGTTAGCTACACTCAGCGCTGGGCCACCTACATAGAACCCTATAGTTTCTTCTAGGGACGGATCATTGTTGAACCTGTTTTCTTGGATTAACAACCCTGTAAGAGCCATACGACTTGCAACATCTATACCTGCGAACTCAGTTATAGCACCTTTGTACCAACCTTCTCCGAAGTATTGCCGTGTTAATGTGTCGAAATCTGCTTCTTCGTCATCCAAGAAGAACAAGTTAGCAATTAGTTTTACTGCGCCGTACAGTGGTAGACCCTGTATACCTGCGAAGAATAACGCCGACCCGTGCATACCGATAAGTTGTTTTACTGCGGCCTTACGTTCGGGTGACCCTTCTTTACCAAACAACTTACCTTTGTCGCTGTCCATAGCAGTCTTAGCTGTTTTCAACATGGTGTAGTACATCTGCAAACCGTAGTTTTTATACATAAACGCAACGCGACCTATACCTTCCCGTGCGATACTCGGAGCAGTCTCTAAGAACGTACCACCGTTCGTCTGTTGTGTATCATATATCGCCATTTGCACGGCTTCTTCTATCTGTGCGGCACTAGGGTTTTTAGTTTTACCCTTTGTCACGCTGTCCAAGGCTAGATTGAACGAAGCCATCAAGGTTACTTGGCGGTTAAGTTGTTCTGCATGGTTAAACAACCAAGCTGATAGCACCGATGCGTTATCTACAGCGTTGCCTATCTTACCACCTTTTTTAATGCGGCTAGTCTCGTTCAACCCCATAGCTTCCGCTAAGAAACCTTGACCTAACAGACCACGTTTCGATGCAGTTTGCACCAAGGCTTCCATGTTGCGTAGCTCGGCTTCTTTACCTTCAGGTAGTTTTAGACCTTTCTTCAGGGTGAAATTACCTTTGTCAGATATATCGTAGAAGTCTAAGATAGAATTTGTCGCCCCGCCGCGCCTGCCACCGAATAACGTGTTCCCATACGCGGATTTGATTGCGTAATAAGTTTTTTTGTACCCATAGCGACCATTTAAAAACGGCGCAACGAACAATGGGATTTGTGATAGGTTGACCAACGCGGAAGATGCGTTGAAGCCGATGGTGTATATGAACGCTGTCTGGTTCAGCCTACGTGCGACCTCCTCTAGGTTCTTTTTGTCCGCACCTTTCCTTGCAAATTCTGAGCGATTTTTTAGCTCGGCTTTTACGTCCTCGAATGCGGCGGTAAGGTTTTTAGCTCTTTTACCAACAAAACTCTTGGCCTCTGGTACAGCTACTTGTTGAAATTCTTTTAAATCTTGTTCGTATTGCCGTAGCAGAGCGCCATATTTTAATTTAGCTGTTTGACTTGCTAGGCTGTAGCCCTTTGTCTTGAGAGCATACACAGAATCCTGCATGTAGCCCGGGGTTCCCTTACGTTTCTGCAATGACTTAGCAAACGATGTCTCGGGTAAGGAGTTCAAGAACAGTTTTAAAATCTGATCCCGCACGTCTTTGTCCACACCTTTACTTTCTAAGATGTTCAAGGTGTCGTACGCGAAGCTGGGGTCCACGCCTGTACCTCTGAACGTGTTCGCAGTTACCTCATCAACGATTTCTACATTCTTGTAGTCTTTGTTTGCTCTAAACTGTTTAGCCGCGTCTTCGCGTTCTGCGGCAGTCGTGAATGTCTGCACCACACTAGCTTCTCTCGCAGACTTAGGGTTCTTGACCTCATAACGTAACACGTAGTCGCCTTCACGCATGAGTGGGAAGTACACATCTAACTTACTAGAATCAAATAGCTTGGCGAATATGTCTTTTTTAAGTTTAGCAGAAGCGTCAGGGTCTTGCACCAACTCGTCAATTTGTTTGAGGACAACAGCCTTTAATTTGTCGTACTGATCTTTGTACACGGCTCGCATATCGTTGTACGCTTTCTGCCCGTCTTTGCCCATAGCGTTCCAATCAGCGCGTTGAGCGTTCCATACTTCCAGAAGATCATTGCCGTCATTGTCCATGCGTGGGCTACCATCTTTGTTGATGTACGCACCTTTTGGTTTTGTCGGGTCTACTTGGTATATGGTAGCGCCGTAGTCATTGCTGTAGATCAAACGATCTAAGGCTTCTTTGCGTTTCTGAGCCGCCTCTGGTGTACCTTTACCTAGCGTGGTCAGGATATCACCTATTTTTCTTTCGATTATTTTGTTGGCGGTTTGTATCTCACCACGTTGGTTCGCTACAAGTTCGTCTAGTTTGAAACCCATTCTGCCCAACCCAACAGATTGCGCTATATCTCCAAGCCCCTGCAGGCCAGTTAATTTTAGTAGCAGGTTCTTAGATTTTTTGGAAAACCCTTCGGTTAGGAAGTCTCTCGCGTTGTATCCAAACTGTTTGCGGCTGTCAGCGTTTATGGATTTCTGCGTGGCCTGTACCGCTTCTTTTGCAAACTTCTTGACGCCATCTGCCGTGGTCATCATCGCCATCTGGTTAGCGTTACGGTACTGCGGCGCAGGTGCCAACAGGCCATCCACAAGTGCGTCAACTTGTTGTAGAGCCGTTATGTTAGTAGATTTTATGGACGGCACAAACTTACTGAAGAAGTTCTGCATGATGTTGCGTAGTCTTTGCAACGCAGTAACAGGCTCACCCTTGATGTTTATGCTCGCTAAATCAGAACGGAACTCTGGGTTGCTCATCGCTTCGGCTAAGAACTCGTCTACATCTTGTGCGCCATACGCACTGCCAAGGTAGCCTTGTATATCTTTAAACAGTTTCTTGGTGTCTCTGGCGAACGCACTCTTCGGGTCAGCCAATGATGCGGACATGCCTGCATGGGACATCTCGTGCATTATAGTATGTGTGTTGATACCAGTATCCGCGTCAAGCAGTATTGTGTTGGTTTTTGGATCAAACAACCCTGCAACAGACCTACCATCTTCAGCCTTCAGGTTTTTCTTGACTACTAGCTTCGTATCACCTGCTACAGCGGCGAACCTTCTGGCTAATTCTTGTATTTGTCTTACAGGATTTGTACGTGCCACATTTGATAGCACATCGCCCAAGTCACCTTTTTCAACTGCCTCAACTACGGCAGGGTTCATAGGTATGTCTAGCCCTACTACTGCACCTAAATCCAAAGCCATACGACCAAACGAAGGGTCGTCCATAGCTTTTTCAACTGCAGCTTTGTTAGGGTACAAGTCAGGATAATCTTTGACTAATTCTTTCGGGTCAGCGTAACCACCTACGATAGCCGCTTCTAAACTCTTACGATCTTGTAGTATGCCCTTTTCGTACGCGTCCATAACACGATCAGGTCCACCTTCAAACACTACAGTGCGAACTTGGTTTAGCTGTATTTCTCTGGCACGACGATCTAGTTTTTCGTTGGCTTCTTTACTTAGGTTAGCCCGTGCCCATGCAACTGCTCTATCTGCAGATGAAAGCTCTCCTTTTTTGGTAGGAGTACCACCCATAGATTTTCTAGCTTTTACGTCTAACTTGTTAGCGGCGTCTGTATCTTTTACTACGTTACCTTTTTTGTCCTTGTAGGTAGTCGCTTGTTTGGCAAGAGGCGTAGCGTTTATCTGATCGTAAAGTGCCATACTAAGCCCATCAAACGGGTTCGGATACGCACGTAAATACGCAACAACAGGCGCGTCTTCTTTTTTACTTTTGTCGCTCTTGGTAGAACCTTGTAAAATTTTGTTCTTTATCTTCTTGTTATCTGGGTCACCAAATGGGTTGGTCGTTGGAATCTCTTGCTTACCACCAAATACTGCTTTTACTTCGGCAGGAGTTTCTTCTTTATACAAACGAGCAACTTGTTTAGCCTCAGATTCTTTTGGTTTAGGACGTGCGACACCTTTAATCCCTGCAGGAATAGGGCCACGTTTAGCGCCTTTCGGTGTTGCTTTTCCACCTAGTGTATTACGGCGCGGCGTTGCTCCGTCACCAATGACTCCATCACCAAGCACAGGTGATCCCACTCTTCTGTTGTCAAGTGTTGTAGGCTTTCCGGTACTACTAACTCCGCCATTTCTGTCATTTGCACCGCCTCGTCTATTACTCGCAGGGCTAATTCCACCTGCTCTTGGGTCAAGGTTTTTAACATCGGGTTTCCCTCCTGTAGGTGCATCTAGTTTAGGTATATCAGTGGGTATGCTCGTAGGTTTTACAAGTGGTGTTATACCTTTCGGTGTTTTCTTAATTTCTTCTGCAGGCACTACAAACTGTTCTTCGTTAGCGGTGTCAGGAGCAAAAGCAGTGGGTCTGTTAGCCTGTTTAAACTCGGCAGCTTTGTTCTTTGCCGCTAGTTTTTCGTTACGTGTGAGCACAGTGCGCGGCATACCTGCAGCGGCCAAGGCTTTCTGTATGGCTTTTTCTGTATTAACCACACTACCTGTTGCAGACTTGGCCAACACTGCGTCTACTACCGCTTTACGGCGTTCTGCCCCTTGCCTAAACGGTGCTTCCTGCGCGATCTTAACTTGTGGTGCGGCAGCGCGTGCAGCCAGATCAGTTTCTTGTGCCTCGGCTCTAGCACGGCGTACTGTCGCGTTGTCTTGTTGCGCCAGTAAATCTAGTAAGTCAGGCTGTGCTGCGTCAAACTTTCTTACACCTTCTACATTTTCCACTGCAGGCTCTTGTGATTCTTGCGCATTTCGGCGTGCCGCATCTCTCGCCGCGGCCTCTGGAGACGCCTTACGCTCGGCTTCTAGTTCTGCCGCCAGCAAATCAGGTTGTTCAAACGCCGCTACATCATCTCGTTCGAGGGCGGCTTGCTCTTCACGTTTACGTGCTTCACCTTGCGGGTCTAGTTTATTCGCAACAGCTTGAGTCACAATGGAAGGATCACGTTCTACTGTAGGTGTAGTAAGTTCGTCTTCGATCTCTGCTTGCGCACGTTGAGCTAACGCACCGCCACGTTTCTCCATTTCCTCTGAAACTACAATTTCAAGGTCAGGCAGAGATATGCCTGTCCGCGCCACAATGTCTTCCATCTCTCCAAGGGTTATGTCCCCTGTGGAATCAATCATTCTGCCTATATCTGCACGAGCCTGCGCATTGCCCAAAGATGTACGCTGATCAGCAAGTTGTTTTGGTGGTGCAGGTAGAAGTCCTGCAATCCCCGCTTCTGGAGAAGGCAACGCCAAGGTCTCTGTGTCTGTATCGGTGTCTGTGTCTACACCGCCTGTAGTACCACCTCTAGTTCTAGGTGTAACAAGTTCTAGCGTGCCTTGGACAATAGCACCGACTGTACCGCCAAGTGCTGATTCTTCACCCGTACCTTCAACGAGGCTTTGATCTGGTTTGTAGACTTCACGAGCGATAAGGTTCTGCGCGATAGAGGATACAGCTTCCTGCCCTGCTTCGATACCGCCTTGCTCTACGATACGCACAAGCGCATCAGTAATATTCTTTTTCTGTGCCTTGTTAATAACTGATAAGAACTTAATAGGTAAGAGTTCTAAAGCACCGGGAATTACACCCAAAGCAGCGGCTAAACTACGATCTTCTACAGAAGCACCTTCGGCTCTTGCACGCTCACTTGCTTCACCTGCACCTGCTGATACGGCTAACCCAGCACCCGCTATAGGGTTTAACATGGTTGTACCCGCAAGCCCTACAAAAGAACCTGTGGCTTCACTAACTTTGCGCGGTATGCTTTCTTCCAAGTTAAAGTCTGGAACTACATAGTCCTGCACTGCGCCGCCTACAGCTTTGATGCCGTCACGGACTACATTCTCTGCATCTTCAGGTAGTAACGCGGCAAGCCCCAAAGCACCCGACTCGACCATACCCGCAGCACCACCGATAAGTCCTTTTGGAATCTCGCCAAAATAGTCTCCTACTGTTGGCTTTCTCCTGCGAGCAATGTCACCCGCTACTTCTTGCTTCGTACCGTAATAATTTTCTAACCCAGCCCGTAACCTACGTTCAGGTTCACGGTTCTGCTGCTCTATAGTGTTGTTGTATATAGAAACAATTTGTTCCTTAGTAGCTCCAGACGGACCTTCTACTTGAATCTTGTTACCACTACGGTCAGTTAGTTGGTATAACGGCATTATACGGCCTTATTCTTCTAGTGTTTCCATTGTTACATCGTCAACGTTTATACGATCAGGTGTACTTTGCACTGCGGTATTGGCGGCACGTATCTGCTGTATACGTCTATTTAGTGTAACCATATCTGCGTAGTTATCTGCGAAAGACGTGAACATACCTGTTAATGTTTCTATAGTAGCTCTCTTAATCTTGTTAAGTTCCGCTTCTACACGAGCGTACTCCACTCGGTTCTCAGTTTTTGATAGCTGCATAAGCTGCCGCTCCAACGCCATAGCCTGCGGGTTACTTTGCATAGCTTCTGTAATCATAGTAGTTACAGTCTTGGCTCTTGCGTCTGCCAACTTTTGAAGCTCTACCTCGCTGGTAAACAACTTCTCATTTAATTTTAGTCGCTCTTCTGATCTAGCTTTTGCTATCTCTAATTGCTGTTCTACGGCCTTTGCACGGGCTTCGTTCTCGTCTTCTGACATAGATATGTTACGTTTAACTTGGTTGTTAACGTCATCTGCATTTATCTTCACCACTTCACGTAGCATACTGCCTTGACGGTCTAGCGCATCACGAGCAGCATTAAAGTTACCTTCAGCTACATTCTGCTCAAACTTTTTGTTTATTGCGTTAACTTCGTTTTGTTCACGTTGCCCCTGCAATGCACGATTTTCTGCTCTAGTTAGTATACCCTGCATTCCAGCTAGACCCGCAGCGCGTTGTGATGCAGCGCGAGACGCAGCGTTTTCACCCGCAGCAGCGCCATAAGATGCTATACCTGTATCAGTAGCTACACCCGTATCTTGTATACCTCGTAACGTACTAAGACCTTCACCTCTACGTTTGTCTTGTCCTAACTGTGCGTCTACATACGCTTGCCCAATACCACCTGCACCGCGACGACCTCCTGCTAGCGTTTGCATACGAGCTAGTTTTTTCAGTCTGTCAGGGTCTAGTGTTTCCGCTTGCAACGCACGTTCGTCTGCTTCTTGCTGTTCATATATTTTAGCTTTTCCTGAACGATCAAAGTAAGCGTCAGAACTTGCACGAGCGCCACCTAATGCTCCTTGAACATCAACCTTTGAATCAGCTTGGTATTGTGCAGACAGTGCATCCGCTATTGCTTGTTCGTCCTCGGTGTACGGTGCCGCTACAGCTTCCAACGGCGCAGCTTCTAAAGGAGCTACATTCTCCATAGTAGGGACTTTTCCCGCTTGGTCGGTCATCGCTGTAACAGCCGCATTTAACTGTGATTTATCTGCTTCAACAGGCTTCACAGGTTCGTATGATGTGTCTACGTCTTTAAAGAAATCTTCTTGCTCCGCAGGTAGAAACGTAACACTACCTGTTTCAGGTCTGTCTAGCGTAGGATCAGAGTTATCAACTGGTGGTACAACAGCGTCAGTTTCTGTTTCAGTAACTTCAGTCACGTCATCCGTAACTGGCAACTGCGGTAACGCGTTAAGTGCTTCAGCACTCATACTAGATTGAAAGTTTGCGTCAGCCAACTCTAACAACTGCGCTTCGTTTAACCCGTCTGCTACGTCCAAAACATTTTTAGCGTACGCACGTTGTTCGTCTGATTGAGAACGTAACCCACCAACAGGAGAAGCGAACAAACCGTACTTTGTTTTAACGCGTTGCCTCAACTGCTGCAAAGCCATATCTTTGCCTATACGACCTACTAGGGCATCGAAAGAACGTTTAAATGGTGAGGAAACTTCTTCACCTCCTGCAAAAGATACAATACCCCCTGCGGCCATCCTACGTGGACCTCCCGGCTGTTGAGCCGCTTGTGCCATACGTGCGCCAGCTAAACCTCCTGCCTGCGGGTTAACAGGTGGACGTGCTGGAGGTCTTGCCCCGCCGCCCATTAGACCTGCTAGTCCTCCTTGAGGAGCCTGCCCTGCGCCCTTTGCCATACGCTGCATATTCTTTTGCTGCATGGCTTGCTTCTGGTCTAACGTGCCTTTTGTACGTCCCGCTAGCTCTCCAAGCGTACCACCCATCTCCTGCTTTGTTAGCTCTAGGGCTTCTTGTTCGCGCTGCTGTGCTATAGTGTTAGGGTTCTGCTGTGCCTTTAACTGCATATCTGCAGCGACCTGCTTCTTTTCAGACGTAAGTTTTTGCAACGCTAATAAGTCCAGAAGTTCTTTGTTCTGCCCATACCGTTGTTGCAGCTTCTGTGGATTGCCTCGGTAGGCGTCCATGCGTTGTTCTACTTGTGCGTCTAAACCGCCGTCGCCTAATGCCATATTAGTCCCCTATTATCCAAACAAGCCTTCAAGGAACCCTTCAAGGTCACTAGCGCCTGTTGACATTTTTTGTAGTAATCCCGGTTCTTCATACTGCACTGTTTGTGCACCAATCGGTAACCCCTGCAGAAGTGACTGCATATACTGTACTTGTTTGTACGGGAAATCACGTTCTTCTTCAAACTGTAAACGATCTGCCGTAATACCTTCGGATTCTATACCCCGCTGTACGGCACCCATATCTGCCAAGGATTGTAACCCTTGCATACCATACAGGTTTGTCTTGTCTTGTGCGGTCATGGCACGATCTTGGGCGGTATTAAACTGCTGTAACCCTCTATCGTACGCATCCGCATAGCCCTGTCCTGTTATGGCAGATAGGTTTTGGCCTAAGTTTCTATTGGCTTCCGCGTTGAATAGCGCTTGCGCTGAACCGCCGTACGCACCTGCAAATTTATTAGCATTTTGTGCTGCAGTTATACCTGCTTGCCGTCTAGCTTCTTCTAATTGTGGTGTGAGAGACGCTTGCAGATACGGGTTCATGTACTGTTGAGCTACATCCCCTGTGAACTGTTGTTGTTCGTAACCTCCGACACCCATACCACTAGGGTCAAACGCACTAGCTAAACCTCCAATACCTTCAAAGGCTTGAGATTGTAGATCAGAGGCACCTGCAGTAAGTGGACCCATATACGCATTATAGGCTTCGTTGCCTAATGCCTGACCTTTGCCGAGCATGTCAGTAACGTAATCACCTGCATATGTCGCTAAACCAGATTCAGCGCCTGTTTTGATTGGGTCTTCACCAGTGCCTGTAAGTACAGGAGTAACCATGTTCCACCTCCTACGCGGGTATAAATTTCTTAGGGTCTATTTCTTTACCCTGTTTCGTATTACCAGTACGCGCTTTGCGTACCCTAGACATCATGTCTTTTAAAACTTTAGCGCCTGCATCTGAATTGCCGTTACCAAGATGACTCACAACATCTGCAGGTATTACAAATTCGCCATCACTCAACCGCGCTTCTTGCACGCCATCTATGTTTGCAGGCACTTTATCAGCCATGCCATCACTTGCACCGTTAAGGTACTGCCCCTTTTTTAATTGAGCTATACCGCCTGCGGCTAGTTCTTGTACCTCGTCTTGTACAGGAACGGGCGTACGTGGACCTCCGGGCCTTCTACGTTCTTGTCGCGCAGGGTTAGCGGCATTTAACGCTGCCAATCCTTCGGCAGACATAGGTTGCGCAGGTGTAGCACTCTTAGGCACGTATTGAGTTTGCGTGAAATACCTCTGTCCACCACTTCCGGGTCGTCTGTTAGGATCATATGTGCCGGGCACAACCTCACGTTGCACATCGTATTCTGGTACTGTTCCTTGATAACCTGTTGCAGGGGTATTAGTCCCTAACGCACCTGTGCCGCCTAGTATAGCCCCGCCTAGAGATATTAAACTGCCGTAATCTGTAGACCCGTCGTCTTTCTTAAAAAGTCCGCCTAGTGCATCAAGTCCGTCTTCTAGGATACCCATTATGTTTCTCCAAGTAATCTTAGTAGTATATCATTTTCATCCTCAACCTGTCCACCCTTTGCAAACCCACTTGCCATAGACATCGGTCCCATAGGTTGATTAGCCGCTTTGTTTCGTGTCGTCGTACTGTAAGGGCTAGCAAACAAGCCCTCTTGAGACGGGTTAGCGAACACACTGTTGAAGTCGTATAAGTAGTCAATGTTCATAGGATCAGCCGATGACACTGTTGTTTTAGCGCCTTTAAATAAGCCCTGCTCTTCCATAGATACTAAGTCCCGCAGTTTCTGCTGCTGATCTTGCACATCAATCTTAGTATTTATGTTTGTGTTCATGTCGGTAATCATATCGGTGATAGCATCGGTATTTGCATCCATCTCTGCATACATACCTGTAGCGGGGTTAAACATGGAGGTATCCGCAAGGGTAACATCTTCCTCACCCTGTAATGCTGTTTCTAACAGAGTTTGATCGTTTATGTCAACAATACCATCTCCTGTGACATCATACTGCGTGATTAGCTCCGCGCTGACATTTTCTTGCGCTATTAGATCAATTACGAAGTCTATATCTTCCTGTGTAACATCTCGTGCGGGCTTACCAATAAGGTCTGCTACAGCGTCAATGTCTGCGCCGAGGCTAGCTTCTACATCACCAATAGTTTCAGTAAGTGCATCGGTAGCGGTGTCTATTTTACCTGATAGAGTTGTTTCTGTTTCTCCAATGGTTGTTAGTAGATCATCCTTAGTAGTGCCGAGTGCGCTTGCTACGTCATCAATAGCTTTTTGTAGTGCTTCATCACGATCTAGCCCTGCATCTTCATAGGCTTTTATAGTGGCAAACAACCCTGTCGGGTCTTGAGTTTCGTCTGTTTCGGTATCTGGATCGTCCTCTACACCTGCAGTACCTAGAATATCTGCTATATCACCTACGTCTTCTTTTACTCCAGCAACATCTTCTTTTACTGCGGCTACGTCTTCGACTACAGCGTCTATCTCGCCGCTAAGTTCTTCTTTTGTTAGGCCAATTTGCTCTAACATAGCCTCTTCAGTAAGGCCGAGGTCTGTAGTTAGCTTGTCGATTGCAGCTTGCAACGCTTCGTCTCGTGTGGCACCTGCCTCTAGTTCTGCGTATATACCTGTTGCATCTTTAGATTCGTCGGCTTCTGTATTTGGATCATCTTCTACAGACGGAGAACCCATGATGCTTTTGATGACGTTGAACGTAGCCGTTGGCATGTATGTGCGTAGTTCTTCTAGTCTGGCGGCTTCAAAGCCTTCAGCGTCTCCGTCAGATTCAGGATCAAACTGCCCTACAAAACGATCAACGTCTTCCTGTGTTACGTCTACAAGACCTAGTTCTTCGTAAGCTGCACGAACCTCACCTGCGTCGAAGAACCGTGGGTCTACGTACTCATCAATAGCAGTCTTTTGTGTAACTTGGTAGTTTTCGTCGTTTAGTTGGCCTGTAAAGTCAGCAACTTCTTGGTCTGTCGGGTTGTACCCAATAGCACTTAGGAACTCTCTAGCCTCGTCAGAAGTCATTTGCCGTGGGTCTACATATGCACCGATGGCGCTAGTCTGCACTTCTTCAGTCTTAGATGCTACAAACTGCGCTATCTCGTCTGTATCTGCAGTGTAGCCTGTGTCAGCAAAGAACTGTGTGGCTTCTTCTAGTGTAGTTGCAAGGGGGTCATACTCGGCACGCGCTGCATCTAGGGTATCCGCTGCAAAGTTCTCTGCCTCTCCCTGACCTACGTACGTTGCTGCTAGAACATCTGTTAGTGTTAGACCTTCTTCATCTGCAATGGCTTGTACTTCTGCACGCGTGACTTGTCGTGGGTCTACATAATCTGCGATCAAACCAGACTGTGTAGTCTCCTCTACTTGCGCAACAAATTGCGCAACTTGCTCGTCGGTTGGCGTGTATCCAAGGTCTGCAAAGAACTGTCTCGCTTCTGCATCGGTAACCTGTCTTGGGTCTACGTATGCCCCAACATTCGTTTCTGCAGTAGAAGCAAAATCCGCGCCGCCTTGGCCTACAAAATCAGCTACTTCAGCGTCAGTAGCCGTGTACCCTAGTGCATCAAACAGCGCTTTGGCTTCATCTGTAGTAACCTGTCGTGGGTCTACAAACGTAGCTATTGCGGCCTTCTGCTCTTCTTCGGTTTTAGATGCAACAAAATCAGCAACTTGCTGATCTGTGGGTGTGAACCCTTGAGCTTCAAAGAATGCTTTGGCTTCTGAAGTAGTAGTGGCTAGAGGATCGAACTCTGCTGTAGCTGCAGCAAGCGTAGATTCTTGATCTTTTTGGCCCAAATATGTAGCCGCCAAGGCTTCTGTAAGGGTAAGTCCCTCTGCATCCGCTATAGCCTGTACTTCATCTTGAGTAACAAATCGTGGGTCTACATACTGATCTATAGCTGTCTGCTGTTCACTTTCTTCTACTTGTGCAACAAAGTCGGCTACTTCTGCATCTGTCGGCTCGTACCCTAGATCAGCAAAGAACTGTCTCGCTTCTTCATCGGTGACCTGCCGTGGGTCTACATATAAGGCGGTAGCGTCTTTCTTATTAGACTCAAAGTTCTCGTTACCCTGACCTACATAATTATTAACTTCTTCGTCTGTAGGTTCGTATCCTTGATCTGAAAAGAACTTACGTGCTTCAGCTTCTGTAACTTGTCGTGGGTTAACGTACGTGCCTAGCAACGTATCCAATTCACTGTCTGGGTTTGCCCCAACGAACTGATTTATTTCTTCTTCTGTAGGGGTGTAACCGTTCTGACGCTCGAACCCTGCAATGGCTTCTTCCCTAGAAGTATAATCTGCATCGTATTCGTCGTTAATATCGTCTTCTACGTCATCTTCGGGTCTACCAACATAGTCTTCGACTTGTTCTTCTGTCAGCGTTACGCCTTCTGCACGAGCAGCGGCTATAGCTTCAGCATATGTTGTGTATAATGGGTCTATATACGAGGCCACTTCTGTAGCTAAATTAGAATCAGATTTGTTACCGACAAATTTATCGTACGCGTTTGTGGCGTTGTCACCTGTAAAATCAAACTCAGGGTTTTCAAGCCGTACATACTCTTCTACTTCTTGTTTCGTAGTGATTTGCGAGTTGTGTACAAGGTTAGCTAAATCTAGTTGGCTGTCTGTGTTGAGTCCAAGTTCGGCTAGTTTAGGTAAAAGTGTTTGGACAGGAGGCGGGTCGGTGAACCCATTTAGATTTTCTGCACCGGAATCACCATTCACAGTAGGCCCAACAAAACTACCAATGCCTAAATCAGATAATACGTTAGGTGGTGACGTGGCTATGAAAACAGAGGCTTCTGTACCCATCTTCCCAACATTAACAATGTCATTACCTACACGAATACCACCTGTAGTTCCGCCACCTGCGATTGCTCCTAAGAAAGCTGCAGCAGCTATATTACCAGATACATCTCTAGTTGGGTCTATGAGAGCCAAACGACCTTCAATGAACGCACCTACACCAGCTTCTTCACCAGCTTCCGCAGCAGACTCCGCGGCTATACTTGTAGCGTAATCTTTTAGCTGGTCTATAAACCCAGCAGGCGCGTCTTTGTCCCCAAACAACGCCCTTTCCAATGCTAGGTTATCAGGTATACCTACTTTACTACCAATTCCTGCTGTTATTAATGCTAGGCCACCACCTATAAGTCCCGCTTGTTCTGCAAGTTCTGAAGCATACTGCTCTGCTTTTTCTATATGCGCAGGTGTCTGAAGTGCCGCACGGGCTTCTCCAACAGACAAACCTTTTGCTCTTAGGTTTTCAAACTCAACTTTGTTGTATGTGGCAAGACCTTTCTCGTAGCCATCCTGCGCAGCGCCACCAAAACCTTCTGCCACGTTAGTACCAACAGCGGTAGTCATAGCACCCGTCATACCAATACGTTTTAGTGTGGTTTCTGCAAATTCTGTGCCTACTGCTTTCGCAGCTACTGTTGCCCCACCTTTTAGCAATACTGATGTACCACCACTTGCTAGTAGCAATGGAAGCTCTTGGAATATTTCGCTAACTATATACTCTGAAACAAAAGCAGTAGGGTTGTCCCATGCAACCCCTAATATAGCTTTCATAGTGCCGCCTGCACCTTCAGATTCTGCCATAGCTTTAGCCATGTCTTCGTTCAGATTCTTTACTTTATCGCGGTACTCGTCTGTTTGTATTCCTGTACCTGCATCACTTAAAACTTCTCCAAACGAATTTAACCAAGTATCTTCTGCGGCTGTGTCCGTAAGCCCTGCAGCATTTGTCAGGATGGTGGCATAACTCATAGTCTGTGCAAGCTGCCCAATAGCATCAAGCCCTAAACCAGACGTATTGCGTAGGAAAGCCTCTAAAGTGCTAGGGTCTGCATCACCAACTAACCTAGCGGCCTCGGCTATCATTATCTCGTTGTAGTTTTCGTTAAAACTGTACTTGTATTCGTCACCAACTTCTAAGTTGTCTATGTAGTCTCTAAAATCAACCAAGTCTTTTAAACTAGAATTGTCAGAAAACTTGTTGTTTTCGTTAAGTATACTACCTACAGGCGCTGTTTGTTCTGCACGAACGCGGGCGTCAGCATCAGATAGACCTGTAGATTTCCAGTATCCTATTACATCGTTGTGTAGGTCTTGAGATACCTCAGTGTAGCCCATAAAATCTACAGGTTCGTAGCCAGTTGGTTTTTGGTATTGCGGGTTTCTAGCACGCTCCTGCATGTAATTAGCAAGGATGTCATCGTAGGATTGATTGCCGTTTATTGTCTCGCCAGTAAACTTATCTTTGAATGGCGTAATGTTGTACCCAGCATCTTTTAGCTTCTTAAAGTCGTTGAGTGTTATTATCTGCCCTTGTTTGTTAGTATCCCCAACAATAGAAGCCATATCGTATGTAAGACGACCACCTAATGTTACGGGTGGAGCTACCTCAGTACGGTAGTCTTCCATTGTCCATACACCATTATTGAAGTCACGGGGGTCACCACCTCGTCCACCGCCAATACCTTCTAAGTACGGATCAACCTCAACTTTACCATCAGGAGTATCCACATAATACTTTAAGACATCCTCGTCATATAGGTTACCATTTACAGGGTCTGTCTTTTTAACAGTTACTACTTCCGCAGTATAACCTTCTCCATATGGGTCAGCGTTGCTGTCGTTTTTAGCTTCTTCGTTCAACGCGTTAACATCAAACACTTGTGCAATACCTTGGTTAGCTAAGTAGTGTTCGTATACATCGTCACCTGCTTCCAAACCGTTTAACTCACGGTACGTAGCTTCATCAATACCGGGGCGTAGCGCTAATGCAGCAGCTTTGTTTGCACCAGAATATACGGGTTTCATGGCTGCATTGAGGTCATCAATATCTGACATTAGATACTGTGTTTCCTCGTTATATGCGTCTGTCAGCCCTTCGATTTGCGGATTGTACTGATTGTACGTAGCCATAAAGGCATCCATCTGAGGCTTATATGTATCTTTATAGTCTTTTTCTAGCGCTATGGCGTAGTTGTTATACGCAGCGGAAGCTATGTTTGCGGCATTCTGCGTTTCTTCTGAAGGGTTTGCGTTAAATGCGTCTACGGCTTGGTTATATACATTTTTTAAACGGTCTTGTTCTTGTATCTTACCGTTAAGTTCGCTTCGTACCCCATTAAACCCTTCGGCAGCGTCAGCCGCTTTACCTACTGCGAAGTTTAACGCGTTTGCAGCTTCTTCTGTTTTCTTAGATGTCCCTGCTACCTTGTCTATCGCAGCGTTTACAGGTTTATCAACAAGCTCTTTGAGAGCTTCCATTCCATACTCGTCCCACTTAGCAA
>Ga0208434_1000482_pt1 | contig 18876 bp, 28 predicted proteins | sample 13_taG_FD_184086 | JGI IMG/M metagenome (GOLD analysis project Ga0208434, IMG submission 184086) | Marine viral communities from the Subarctic Pacific Ocean - 13_ETSP_OMZ_AT15268 metaG (SPAdes) (version 2) | ecosystem: Environmental > Aquatic > Marine > Oceanic | place: Pacific Ocean | collected... | reverse complement strand
ATAAGCATGTTAGTGACATCAACTTCCAGACTCTCGATGAGGACATCTACATCTTCCGATGCACCCACGAAGGTCTCGACTACCAAGGCGATGATCGCATTAAGATTGAAAGCTCTCGACTGAAATACGAAGAATCATGGCTAAGCTAAGAGAAATACAATACACATACTTCTACTACGCTATGAGCACCACGACTGGAGAGATCAAGTTTGTGGCACACTCGAAGGCGTATACAAACAATCCTCGAGGGCACCGCAATCACTACGACCTGAGCAAGTTGCGTCGCAAGTTCTTGGGGATGGGTTCTAATTGGCGTATCATTGAAACGGGATTCGCTCAAACCGGTAGTGTAGAAGCTCTCAAGTACAAACCTCTCAACCCCAAATCAAATGATGGATCCATGGCTGTTTATGTTTCTGTTTAGTCTGATCGGTAGGTTCTTGTTCTACTGCATCGACCAGGCGTCTGGCCCCGAGATTCCCAAGAATCTCCTGCGCCTCAAGGCTGGCTTCGAGAAGGGCAAGCCCAACCGCAGGTTCTGGAACACACTCCGAGCTCAGCCTGGCTACCAAGATTACTATCGACTGGCCCCTGGCAGACTGTCCTGCACCGTGCTACCTCTCGAGGTTCGCGGTGAGAATCACTGGCAGCTACGTGTCGGGTTTAAGAAGACCGCTGACTCTCGACCATCATTCTACATGTCCATCCCCGTTTACAAGAACGGACATATTCTCGACGTTTAATCTCAAACCCCTATACATTATGTCTAAATCATCAAACCCCAAGCGCAACGGACGTTGGTCTGTAGCCGACAAGTTCTACCTTGAGAACAACTCACACCTCAGCGACAAGGAGCTTGCCTTTATTCTCGGTCGAACCACAGCAGCTATTCAGCAGCAGCGCTTTCGGTATATGCCACATGCCGCTAAGAAGATGCCGCGATGGAGCAGTGATGAGGTGGAGACTCTCAAGTCCATGTACACAACGCACAGCGATCAAGAGATCGCCGACATCCTTGGGCGCACCCAAGTTGCTGTATGGGGCAAGCGTCAACGTCTCAAGATCGGGAACTCTGGACCCGGTCCATACACCAAAGGTCTCGAACAGAAGGTGAGCTTCAAGAAGAAGTTGGCTTCACTAATCGGCATCAAGTAATGTACGTCGCTGACCGAATCTCTCGATGGGCTATGGGCGTGGGCATCAAGCAGCTCACGCTCTCCCATGAGAGTGGCTTCAAGTTCGCTGATCATCTGCGCCACTTGCACCATCACCTCAAAGCGCTGAGGGTCGAGCAAGTGTGGAGGACCCGAGGCACAAACGATGTGCAGTTTGCATTGCATCTTCTCGAATGCAGTAAGGTGCTCAGCAAGCTCTCCTTTGAAGCAAGCTTGATACCTCTCGACATTGACTACAATGAGCTTGAGGACATCCAACACGATATAAGTAGAACCCTCAGAATTCTTGAAGATGAAAACGATATTATTGATCTTCCTAGCGGCGACTTTGCTGTACTGGAAATTCAGAGCCCTACCGATTAACTGGCACGGCAACCTCCCCGAGGATCTTGACTTCGATCAGAAGTGTTTGGAGAACGGCATCATCCCAGAGAACCTGGCTTGGGCCGTACCTCTCGACTATGTTGAGCGTGTGGGTTGGTCGGTGAGCTCACGCATTGACCGTACCTTTGCTACCGAGACCAGGACTCCCAAGTGGAATCTTGAGATCACCATGTCTAATCCCCAAGAAATCTCGACTGTCAACGTCACGTACAATCTCGACGGCAGTCTCTTTGAATACTAAGCATTATGGAAGTATCCTTCTTCACAGAAAACTGGTTAGCCCTCACTGTGGCTGCCATGGCGTTCATCAAAGTAATCGTTAATCTCACTCCCACCGACAAGGACAACATGATCTTCGGCTATCTCGACCTGATCATCACAGCCATCACGGGAGACCGCCGCAAAAAGTAATGAATCTCGCAAAGGTTTTAATCGCTGCAAACCAGCTTGGCGCCCGTGCGACCGAGATCGACCTAGTTCTCGAATCGCATTCTCACGAAATGTCTGAGACCAAAATCAAGTCCTGGACAGAAACAAAAAATGCTATGTTTGCAGGGGAGCGGGCCATCCGTGCTCTCCTCAAAGAGCGAGACAACCTTTGCGCGTTCATTTACAACGAACAGAGAAACGTCGAGTACAATCGGCAGCTTCTCAAGTCCATCATTGAAGAAAAGACTTTGCTTTGAAAGATTCTCAAAAGGAAAGATTCACAGCGCTTGTCGAGAAGTACGCTCTGGTAGCAGACGACTTCTTTAAGGCGCCTCAAGGTTTTGTCATCATCACGAGGACTGGAATCGAAAAGATTCAACGAGGCTTGGGTGCCACCATCCGTTACGAGGTGGTGCCCGAGTTCTCGAATGTAGATTCCGGATCGTATGTTGTCAAGGCAACTGGCTTTGTGCCGTACCAAGTGTTAAACGAGAAGACAGGGAAGCTCGAGGAGGATGCGAAAATCGTAGAGACATACGGTGAGGCAAGCACTAAGAATTGTCGCAACGCCTATCCCGTAGCCATGGCTGAGAAGCGCGCACTCTCTCGAGTGGTTCTCAAGCTTGCCGATCTTTACGAACTAGGCGTCTATGGCGAAGACGAAATCGAGTCATGATATTCAACCTCTTCGCGTTTGCAGTTATTGCTTGGACAGCATATCTTGTGATCGGATTTGTGTATGGATTTCTCAAGGCGATTTGGGAGGATCTGAATAACAGGAATAGATATGTCTGACTGGATTGATGAGCTCTTCGACTGTGGTCCCGAGAACGACTACAGCAACGTACACCACAACTCTCGACGTTTCGCCGTAAGGTTGTGTCGGACTAGCACCCTGGACAAGCACGAGCAGGACGAGCTGATCGACACACTTCTCGACTTCGACATCGAGATGACGACCGATGAAATCCAAGACGTCATCGTGCGTCTCGAGCTCAACCAGCAAGACCCCATGCAGTTCTACGCTCCCTCAAAGCGTGAGATCGGCACCTTTATCAAGAAGGTGTGCGATCTTTGATGCATGGACCACACTATCCCCAAGGCGATTAACGCATCAATCAACCTCAAGATGATCGACAAGTCCCAGATTGTCGAAGGCAAGAAGGGCTCTTACATCAACATTCGTTTGGTCAACACTCCCGACAGTGAGTACGGCTATGACTACATGGTCACGCAGGACATCCCGAAGGAGCTGCGTGAGCAAGGGCTGAAAGGCCCGATCCTCGGAAACGGTCGAGGATATGATTACGACCAGGGTAAGCCTAGTCAGAAGGAAGCTCAGGCGGAAGTCTCGCATGCACCGCGAGTCTCTGATGACCTCCCATTCTGAGTGGGTTATGGTTAAACGTAAAGGGGCTCTGTCTACGGATGGAGTCCCTTTATTATCTCAGCTATGGACAAAGAAAAAGCATTCAAGAAAATCCGGAGCGACTTTGAGGTCGCCATCCGTGCGTACTTTCAAGCTGAGACATCCTCTCAGGGAGCAGACGACGCAGACACCGTAGTTCAAATCTTCGATCAGCACTGGAAGCTTATCGAGATCTTCGATACGATTGGGGACCTACCACCAGAAGAGGACACGGCCAGTGTCGTTGACCTGGAAGATGGCCTTCACATGGCAGAGGGTATCGGATCATTTTTTAACAGCGGAATGTTGGCAACTCTCGAGGACGATTCACAGAAAGAAATCCTCTTTGCGTGTATCTATGCCCTGAACTCTAAAATCAGCAGACTCGAGAACGAGTGGCGAGCAAAGTGGTATGAACAGCGAAACAGGAACAAGCCAGGCGGTTAAGCAACTCTGCGAACTAGCGGAGACCCTGGTGACACCCGATCGTGTAGCTCAAGCTGTTGAGATCCCATATGACCCAGACAAGTGTAGCGCTAAATCTGCTGCCGCCATGTTGGGTATCGCCATACCACTGATTAGCGCAACCTGTGGGTTCCCTGTCTTGGAGATTGGGGGGTTCACAAGTATTTGGATGGGTACTCACTACGAGCCGCTCACCGAAAAACAACGACAAAAGATCATCCAGTCTTTTGCAAAAGGTGCCGGGCTTCTCAAGCCCAGCATTCTAACTAGCGACTTTAAGAGGGAGTTCGACAAGAGCTTCCAAAGCCACGGCAAACCCGAGGTGGTCTTCCCCAAGCCGAATGCCGGAGTGCAAGGGCTGGTGTTCGAGGACGGGGTATTGGTCTTCCACGGATCACACTCGCGGTTTGTTAGTGGTCACCGACCAGAAGACCTCTCCACATATTGCATGCCGGGGAAGTACAATGTCCGCGCCGCATCGGAGCGGTGGGATCAGTTCATGAAGGAGGCAATACCGAACGCAGACAGTCGGCGTTACGTCTTGGCAAGCTTTGCCAACGCTTTGGCAGGAGACCCTTTGAAGGCCCAGAAAATCCTGCTTTTGATTGGGGCTGCTGGCGCTGGGAAGAGCACAATGATCGAGGCGATTGCAGGATGCATTGGTCATCACAACGTGATGCGCACTGACAACCTCGCTCAGATCACTCGAGACGACAGCAGACATCGGATGCGGTTGGCCCATGCAACCTTGTGCATCAGTGCTGATGCTAGCGAAAACATCGGTGACAAGGACGCCCTCAAGATGATCGTGTCCAAGGAACCCATCATCGCTCGTAAGTTGTACGCGGAGCCTATCGAGATCACACCGCGAGCCAGCCTCGTGGTAGCATCAAATGAGATGGGCTTATCCTACGTGCTCTCAGACCCGGGTGTGGCTCGGCGCTTTGACATCGTAAGCTTTCGATCAGCCAAAGACATCAAGAAGCGGGATAGCGGATTAATCCACGCCCTGAGCACGGATGAGGCGCGAGCTGGGATTGGCGCAAGCTTGGCCAAGTCTTTGATCGACCACCTTGCGGCGCATGACGGCATGCTGCTGCGGCCACAGGTTCTCGAAGATGAGTTGGATCGCTTGCGTACTGAGGGAGACCCATTCATGAGCTGGATGAAGGCTAGTGGATTGAGCGTGGACCCCGACGCCCCTGGACACGCGGAGTGTCATCAAGACGATTTGATGGAAAGCTTCAAGACTTACTGCGTTCACAATGGTTACAACACCTGGGCTATGCGCAAGTTCAAAGGTCGACTGAGAGCCTTGAACCTCGAGGAGACGGGCAAGCACGGGGGCAAGCATAGCTACCACTTCTTTGTTTCGGACCTAAACCTTGCTCGCGTGGCGAGAGTGATCTCAATCGTGCCTTGACATATGCCTCACAACAACACATGTAAACTTGTGACGTGAGTTTGAAGATCCTTATTAACGTGGACATCGACGGCTACCTTATCTCTCGAGACGAGGTGATCGAGCTGAGCGCTGTGATTGCAGAGAGCTATCCCGAGCCGGGCAACTATGTAGCGTCCTTTGGGTTTCTCACCTACCGCATAAGTAGGACTGAGAACGGTTGCGTTGTCAATGTCGATCAGGGTTTTGGGCATCACTCTTTAATGAATGGCATAGACGAGAACCTTTGTTGATGACGCAAAAATACAAGAACATCCACTTCTACACCTTCGAGGATGCCCAGAACTGGCTGAATGGGTACATGGAACCCTACAACCACGAGTATGGGCGGGCTCAAGGTGCGGCTTTGCAATACTACATGGCTCAGTACATGTACCTCCCGAACGCTCTCATTGCTGAGCTGGTCAGTCGGAAATCGTGGCACGTCAGTCAAACCATCAATCGAATGATGGAGGCCGCTGAGATGACGCGCATCCCGGTCACCATGAACGAGTCGTATCAGGAGCACATTGAGAAGATGGACGACTTCAGTAGGGAGTTCTTCAACGCCAAGAACCCTGAGCTATGCATGGTGCTCGACGACAAAGTGAATGCATGGATTCGGTGGAACGCACAGAAGGCCAGCGGTTACTACGAGGACGAGCGCAACGAACCTGATCAGAAGGAGATCATTGACGAGATGCTCAATGTCTTGGGGTTGCCCGGGGGAGGTTGGATGCAGGACATCATCCTAAGCAATTTCAAGGTCGACTATCATGAGTAACCTCTACAACATCATCCCCAAGTCTTACTACAAGACAAGGAAGGCGGACGTCAAGCTGCCCACCAACAGGAAGATCCTTGTCCTTGCCGACATCCACTGCCCATACCACAGCAAAGAAGCTTTGTGGGAAGCCATCAGAGCAGGGCAGGATGCCGGAGTGGACACCGTGATCATCCTCGGCGACATGATGGACTTCCACCGCATCAGCAAGTATCCCAACGAACCCGGTACCTTGAGCTTTCAAAAGGAGCTTGAGGTTGGCGCCCAACTCGCGTTCGCGATCCGAGACTCCTTCCCCAACTGCCAGATTCTGTACATCGAAGGCAACCACGAGGTAAGGTTGGAGGCTTACATCGGCAAGAACGCACCTGAATTCCGGGACTTACCCTCATTGAGGATGGAATACTTGTTAGATCTTTCGATGCAGGACATCGAGTACGTGAGCAAGGGCTTCATACATTGCGGTGATATGAGTTTCATTCACGGACACGAGATCCCAGGCATTGGAGGTGTGAACCCTTCTCGCAAGCTGTATGCGAAGATGAAGAAGAGTGCAATTTGCGGGCACTTGCACAGGCCAGAGAGTTTCTACACGCGAGACGGGGCTGGCAAGATGATTCAGTGCCACGTCATCGGGCACTTAGGAGAGCCAAACCCAGCCTATTGGAGCAGAAACGACTGGCAGCATGGATACGCCATCGTCGAGGTCTCTAAGCGAGGCTATGTGTACGTCGACAATGTTATACTTAATGGCTAACGAAGACACTTACTATGCCGATGGGTTCGAGGACTGCATCATCGGTGTCCTTACAGAAGGGGAAGTCCCCCGTGTCGTTTATGACAAGTGGGGCATGGTGGCTGTGCTCCAAGATGAGGGCATGACTTGGGAGGATGCCGTGGAATTCCTGGAATTTAACGTCTGGGGTTCGTACATTGGGCCAGGAACCCCTGTGTATCTACGCACGTTTGAAGGAACAACTGAACAAAAGATCGACCAGGTCAACGAATTCGTAGCTGACATGAGTGAGTAAAAAAAGGAGGGCCGAAGCCCCCCTCTCCCCGGCGACTAGCGCCACTTCACCAACCACAATGAAGTTTACTGGAAGTAGTCGTCGATCACCGTAATGCAAGCATCCAATCCCTTGCATATTTCGGCCCTCCAACCTCTCTCACGCAGCCTTTCTTGCCACTCCTTCTGGTGATCACTCGCCCTGCCTGTTGCCGTCTTAACCTCGACAGCTAGACCCACGTATTCCCCTCGGGGTTCGAAGATCAAGATGTCGGGAATACCTTTCTTGTAACCGGCTTGCTTCATGCGCAACGCCGTATGCATAGCCACCCTTACGCCGCCTACCGTCGCCGAAAAAAGCGGTACAGTCTCCATAGCTTCAAGGTGGTCCACAACAAGAACTTGAATGTCGTGCTCGGGGCTGCCGTTTTTTCTTCCTCCCTTTTTTGGGGGGCGGCTTCCTTTTTTTCTGTATTCATACATGCTTCTGTATACCAGGTTCTGACGTCAAAGCAGGGGCATGCCTTGCTGACGCCCTTAAAATCTCTATGCCCTAGGACAGCGGCCCCCGGGAATTCTTGTTGAAGGTGGTGAATGAGATTAAAGAGAGCAGACGTTTGCTCAGCCGTCCGATTGTCTTGCGGTCGACCATTCGCCTTCGAAGTGCCACCCACCCAGCATATACCGATCGAATTGGAATTGTGACCTTGAACATGGGCGCCAGGTTGGTCAAGTGGGCGACCGTCTTCGATCGTGCCGTCTCTGCGAACGACGAAATGGTACCCAATATCCGTCCATCCTCTCTCATTTACGTGCCATTTTCTGATTTCTTCTACACCGATGTCCATGTCCTCGTGTGTGGCTGAACAGTGGACGACGATTGTCTTAATGGTTCTCATCACATACCTTTTTTAGCGAGCAAAATCTTAAGCTCGTTGATCCCTTCAACGCACTCTTTCAACATCAATTTTAACTCGCTCTGGTCGTTTTCAAGGCGGTACACACGCCCTTTCAGCTTAGCCACCTCGCTATTGAGCGATACCCAGACCCCTACAAGAGCCAAAAGTGGGCCGATCAAGGTTACCACAATCTCCATTTCCATTATATTTCTAGCTTTACGGTCATAGATAAACCGCCGATATTAACCAAAGGCCCAACATTGAAGGCGAGCTCATCGCCCGCTGAAAGATTTGCCCACTGACCCGTGAATGATCCTGTGGTAGCTCCCGCCGACAAAGTGATGGTCAAGCTTGTAGCGAGGCTTCCGTTCTTCCACACCCTGAAAGTAGCGCTTGACGCACTGGCAGAGTAGAAGCTGTAATTTACGGCGGTACATGCTTCTGGAGCCACAAAGTTTGCTCGAGCGTCTTGTATAGACGCAACGTTCGCGTCTCCTATCAAATTCATGAAACCAGGAGAGCCGGCTTTGTAAAACCTGTACCCAGTCAAGGTGTAAAAGCCACCTCCAGATGCTGCTGAGGGAGTGACCCAGGTGTAGGTTCCGTCACCATTGCTCTGAAGGTACTGCCCACTGCTGCCGATGCCGATAAACGCAAGGTCTCCATCAGGTTCCACAACGACAATAGAGTTGTTTGTGGGTGTTGGATCAAACGTTACCCTTTTAACAGCATCCTCAATGGCTTCAAAGTCAAAGTTGGCATATTTCCCATCTGCATCGTGATAGTATCGAATCGTATCCCAAGCTGGCTTAACGTTGCCAACGGGAGTGTTGCCGTGAAGGTTAATACAGTCACCTTTAGTCGCAAGGAAAGAAACTACGCCCCAGTCGTTGAGGCCGTGAATAGGAGATTTGATGATGTCTCCAACGATCCCTCCTCCACTGCCGTTTCCAGTGTTATTTGTGGTGCCCTCAAAACCAATGGGCGTCACCCATCCTGGATCAACGCCGGGATTCACCTCGCGCTGGAATCCCACCACGAGGAAAGAACCCTGGACTCCGCTGTTTGCCGTCCACTTAAATGACAGCGGCATAATGTGATCGAAATCTGTCTGGAATTGAGTTCCGGTGTAGGCAAAAGCAGTTTTCCCCACGATGATAGGGTCGATAAGCGACTGTCCATCCCCTGTGGGAATCAAGTTCATGTCATAGATCTTGCGATGCTCACCGAAGATGTCCATATGTGCATTGCACACATAGGAGTGGAGGGAATCGTAGTATGTCTCAGGGATGTTTGGAGCTTCCGTGTCACCGGCGCGGTGGCCCCTCCACTGAAGTTGCTCCTGGAATCCTCCTCCCGAAAAGTCAAAGTCTCCGTCCGCGTCGCTGTTCTTGTTCATCGCCCACAGCGTTCCAGCAACGTGGTTATTCACAAACTCTGCGCGAGAACCCAGGCGAGATGATCCGATGTTAACGATCTCGTAGCCATCACCACCATCGACTCTTGTAGTGATGTCGTAGGATTCGCTTCCATCACCCAGGGTGACCCGACATCCTGTGACCTGAATCCACTGAGGCCGTGTTTTCCACCTGTCTTGGCTTCCGGAATAACTGTCGTACCCACCACTCCCATCAGCGTTTGCGGATCGCCAAACAGGGTTGCTGTCGTCCCACTGCCCAGTGTTTGTTGCGCTCGTGTTTGGACGAGGCCCATGATCGGGTTCGTACATCTGGAAGCCCATCTCGAACCTGAACTCCTCAAAATCAATGATGGCATTGTTTGCTTCCGTTGGCAATGGAATGCTGATGTCATCGTACATGTAGTGGAACAAGTGCTCATCACCCCCTTCCTCAAGAATGACGCCCGTGCCATTGTCTTCACCCTGGATCTTACATCCTACAGGAGCATAGTTGGTTTGGTTGCCATACTGAATTGTTAAAGGCACAGTTGTGGCGCCCCATCCATCGCCCGTGTTGTTCGTGGCTTCGTGAGGAATCAAGATCTCATACCAAGCATCGTCGTAGTTGGCGGTTCCACTCTTAACCCATTCGATTTGGCTATAGAGTTTTCTGAAATATGTCTTGTCAACAGTTTGAAAGCCGCCAAACAAACTTGGGTCGTAGTAGGTGAGAACGTTGTCAATAAGGATTCCGTCAGGGCTGCCACTGCTCATGACATGAGTCTCAACGACGCGACGTAACCTCCAGTAGTTTCCGTCTGTGTCCTTAAACTCTAACCTTACGCGGCAAACCAAGCTAGTTCCGATCTGAAACTTTTTGAACGTGCTAGTCGCGCCTACGTTCAATCCATTCTGAACCCAGAACCTAGCGTTCGCACCAATCTGCAACCGCATAACCTCTCCGCTTTGAAACTCCAGATCAGACATTGTGCGCTCTGGAAAGCCCATGTAGGAGATGGCGCTCGCAGGATACTGGTAGTAGGGTAGTAGAACCGAATCGGTGCCAGGGGCTGTGCCGTCATGGAAACGATACCACTTATCGCGACGACCGTTACTTCCGGCATAAAACAGAGTTGACGGCTGTATGCCTAGCGATTGCTGTTGGTTCTGAAGAAGCTGAAGCAGCTCATTGTGGTTGATGTGACCAATGTTGCTGTTCAGGTAGAATCCGTCTGCATAGAGCCAATCTGATCCACCCTCCTCGTGAGTGAGTTCGACTTGGAAAACAGGGAGAGTCCTTCTCTTGACCGCACCAAACTCTACCTTGAACTTGTCGTCAAAATCACGGTCATAGTAAGCACTGGTGTCGTTGTACGATGTCCAGCTATCCGTTGTTGGGGTGTAACTGTGGTACATGCGGTGAACGCCTTCACCATTCATGGTCGCTACGTCAAGCCTGTTGACCAGATTCAGCATGCCTTCAAAAAGAATCACGGTTGCTCCGAAGGTGTGTGCAATATCCTCTAGAACTGACGCCGTATCAAAGTACCTGGGGGGCGCCGCAAGTTCCCTTGTGCGATCGACCTGCTTCTTTGGCTTGTTGAAAGTCTCAGCACGGCACCTGATGTAATAAAGTCGTGAGTCTGAGTGGTGAAACTCTTGCGAACCTCCGTTGTGAACCATGCTTGGCGCTGGCATGGCAATCTCTGAGAGCATCGGAATAGAAGACTCTCCGAGCTCATTGAGAACATAATCTCGGTAAGCCGCAAAAGCGGGGATCTTGTAATTGATTTCCTTCATCCAGAAGATCAATCGCTTGAACCCTTGGTAACCATCGTATGGAGGGTTGTCGTCCTTCCATTCTACACCGCGCAAGTAAGCCAGGCCGTCCGTAAACTTGACGTCTAGGTAATGGTAGTTGTTTTGAATTGTGATCGCAGTATCCTCAATCACAAGGTGGCCGTACCAATATGGGCGTGTGCTAGATGCATGATTCGTAAAGAACAGCGCGAACACAGCACCCTCTGTTTGCTCCAGAAGATCTTCCCAGCACTCCAATTGAGTGTCATCAAGGCGCAGTGTCATGCTCAGGGTAGATCCCATGAAGGCATTCATGAAGTCCTCCTGACCCCCCCTGTATTCCAACGAAGGACCAGGGTCCATCATGTCCAAGTCAGTGCTCATGCCGCTGTAGTCGCTTGCATCAACTTCTCCAAGGCTGTCGCCAATGACGATGCGATAAGCGTTGTTGGACGAGCTTACTGGAGCGTTCTCGGCGGAGAAGAACTTGGTGTCAAAGATGTATTCTACAGCCATTATCCAAATGTACGGTCGATGGCGCGTGTGCCCCGTTGGTTAGAAATTACAACGTCGTTCCCGGAGATTGACCCACCTATGCGTACAACTCCAGCAGTCCCGGTGCTCCCTGCCGCGACGGTGGCTGAGCTTGACGCCGTGGTTCCAGATCTCAAATTAAGACCTGTGAAACCCTCGGCTAGGAAGGTGCCGAAACCTCCGGAGATAGCTTGACTTGCTGCACCGGACGCCGCACTCGTTCCGCCCGACACGATAAGCAAGATGGTGTAAAGCGTGATCAGTGTGATCAGCTTGGCCACCAGAGCGTAGAAGGTGTTCAAGAAGCTCTCCTTCAAAGTCTGCCAGAAGTTGGCTCCGTCCTTTGCTGCGGACACGAATGCTTCACCAAGGAAGCTTACCTGTTGGCTGAAGAAGGTGATCAGAGCTTGGGAGTTGGCGACGTTCTGAGCTTCCTGCTGTAGACCTTTCAACTTGTCTTGGAGCTGATCGAAAGCAGCGAAGTTGACTCCATCTGGAGCCGTTGCCAAGAGCCTGATTCGAGAGGTGAGGTTCGAGATCTCAGCGGACCGGATGCCGTCCCTGTCAAGCAAACCGAGCCGCTTGTCCATTTCGAGCACAGCGTCAGCCTGATCTAGTTGCTTCAGCGCGTCATTGAACTCATTGATGCGTAGCTCCTGGTCGAGCTGATTTCGCGCGTTCTTGTATGTGTTGACAAGATCGTCTAGGGCTTCCTGCGTCCCTACCGAAACTCCATCTATATTCTCTGGGTTGAGAGCGTCGTAGAGGACGGTGAAGTCTTGCTCCAACCTGCGCAGCTCCTTGCTGAGCTCATCGGCCCGGGTGAATCCCTCAGTGCCAGAGGTGCCCACTGCTTCGGAAAAGGCATCTGTGGCGCTGACTCGACCTGACGGATTGAGTATTGCATCAACCTTCTTTTGAAGCTGCTCCGTCTCCAACTGACGGTCAAGATTTTTAAGCTCCTCTTGAAGCTCCTTAATCCTTGACACCACCCTTGGATCCTCACTACCTGTGTCGAGAAGATCGTCGAGCTCCTTCTTTGCTGCGCTCAGCTCCTTTTTGAGAGACTTCTCTAGGTCGTAGATGCCAAGGTCTTTAAGAAGCGCAGTAGTCGCGTCCGCTTGGTTACGCTTTCCAGTTGCTTCCTCAAGCGCCTGTTGAAGGTTCAGAGATTGAAGCTTTGCTTTGTAATCGTCAGCAAATTTGTTCAGAGCAGACGCTGTACCATCTAGACCTTTCTCTGAAGCAAGGATGGCGAGTTTGGCAAACTCATCGCTCAGGGATTCGGCAAGATTGATTCGAGCGTCAAGATCACCCGAAGCCAAAAGGCCCGAAACGTTACCGGGAAGACCCTGGCTAAATATATCCTTCAGATCAGCTTTGCCGATCTCGCTGATGATTCCGGCTACCCTTTCAAAGTTATTGGTCTCTTCCCCAAAAACAGCGAAAGCTTTCTTGAAATTGTCCTTGATCTTGTCGCTGTCCCCCTCAATTGCCTTGAGAGATTCTTGCTGGCTGATAAGGACTTCACCAGTCTTTTGTGCGTAGAAAAATCTCTGTTGCGCTTCAAAGGCCAAGATGCCAGCCTTGTCCGCTGCTGCCTCCTCTAGCTCTGCTTGAATACGCTTGAGCTCGTTGTAGTTTGTTTGAGCGGTCTCTAGGTCTCCGATAGCTTTGGCTAAGTCTTCAACAGTGATCGCCCCAAGAAACGCCCCTTCCTTGGCGAGGGACTCCGCTGCTTGCGATAAGCTTTGACCTGTGCCAACAAGGAATGAAGTGAACCCTTGATCGCTCGCTGTTGCGAAGAGTTGGTCAATCGCTTTGTTGGCGTCTTCCAGTTGCTTTTCGAGCTGAGGAAGAGAGCGCAAGGTGAGGTCTCCACCCGTCTCTGCCTGAACATCAGCAAAAGTTTGGATGGCTTGCGACAGTCCGTCAAAAGCACCAGCGGCTTCAATTGCGTTGAGCTTAGCGTTGATGAACAATGAAGCAAGGGCGCTCAGTCCAAAAATAGCAGCACCTACTGGTCCGCTGAAAGCAAACACAAGCGTGGAAACAAGTGCCGCAATAGCTGCCGTGAGGATAGGGATAGCTACCCCCAGAGCTACAAAGCGAGCGGTCAATCTTTTTGTTCCGGCGCTAGATTTTTCAAAGTCCTCAGCGACGCCGCTAAGCCCACTAGCCAGCGCAGTCACGTATGGGGTCAGCCCATCACCGATTGTCCTGCCCAGGGACTGGACTGCATTCTTATTCTTTTCGAGCTGAATGAAGAGCTGATCTTCCAGCCCATCGTTCATGGCGTCAAGAGCACCATTCGCATCTTCAAGTTGAACAACGAGGTTGTAGAACTCGAGGCCCATCTCACTGATAACCGCACCCGCAACACCAGCTCTTTTGTGAAGAATCTCAAAGATTTCAGCGATGTCAAGCGTTCCCGCTGTAAGCACTGAGAGCTCGTCTCCTGAGAAATTAAATTCTTCCCCAAGCTCCAAGATTACACCCTTCAAGCGGGTACCTGCGATACCAGCCTTCTGACCAGAGTTCGCGAGCAAGCCCAAGAGCGCAACAGTCTCTTCGATGCTGTATCCTGCAATGTTTGCTACGGAACCTACGTTCTTCAGCGCGCTTGCAAGGTTTGTGCTGTCAAGGGCTGATTGCTGGAATGCTACAGCGAAGATGTCCCCGATCTCTTCAAACGTGCGAAGATTGCCGAACTGTCGCTGCGTCTCCGCGATCGAAGTACCGACCTGCTTCAGGGATCCGCCAAATACCTGGCTAAGCTTTACCGCTGTTGTAAGGGCGTTGTTGGTGTCTTCCGCGTTGAAGCCGAGCTTCTTCAGCTCAAGACCCAGTTGCAGAACTTCCGTTGCCGTAAACATCGTCTCAATACCAAGCTGCTTAGCGTTGGCTACGATGCTGTCAATGTTGTCTCCAGTTCCTACGGCGCGGAGCTGGCTCTCTACCTTATTGAACTCAGCAGCTACACGTACTGCTGCGGCTGCCACAAGGCCCATGGCAACCCCAAGCCCGCGACCAAGGGTCGAGGCGAGGGATTGCGTAGTTTGCCGAAATTTCTCCAGCTTGGACATCGCCATCTCCGTGTTGCGAACAAACGGTTTGATGTCCAGCGTAAGTATCGCTGCTAACCGACTGGCTCCTACAATGCTTGCCATTAGCTGAAGTTTTTCATTTTCTCCAGGAGTGCTTGCGCTTCCTCTTTGGTGCGCACTCCTTGATTAGACTTAGTTGTATACGGATGGAAATCATCCGGTTCGAATTTTTTGCCCTTTGCAGAGTTCACGTTGGCGAGCAGCGCCATCACAGATGACGTGTGATCCCACATGATGCTCTGCCTCAACATGAATCCTTCTCGGAGGTAGGCGAACTCCCTAAGAGTTAACGCCCAAAACTCATCCGGGGTCAACCCCATCATAAGTCCGGTCTTCAACAAGACCTTCCAAGAAAGCTCCTCTCCCTCTCCCTGGGCACCCCCGCCGTCGCGAGGGCTTATGAGTTTCCCTTGTCGTCGTCTTGTCCGCCCAGGGCTTCAGTGACTGCCGTCATCATCTGCTCCAGGGTGTCGCCGTCTTCAAGAGCCAAGGCACAGAACTGCTCAAAGTCAGGCAGACCGGAGTCCTTGCCTTTGCGAGCTGAATAGTTCTTCACTCCATAGTATGCGAAAGCTGGGATAGCGGTAAGTGAATCTTCTTCGAGCCACTTGTCCAATTCACCCAGCTTGATCTGAAATGCGTTGCACATCATGCGCAATGCGTTGAGACTAAGAGATGCGTTGTACTTCTTCTTTCCGAGAGTGAACGTGAATTCGCCTTTAATCGTTTGCATGTGGTTGGTGTTAAAAAAGGGGCGACGAACCTTCCCGCCGCCCCATGTTGATTATTATTCCTTCAAGAGGGCATCGACGCCTGTCATGCTCACGCTGTACGTGGCAATCTCGTCAACACCGCCAGACAAGCTCACTGAATCGAGCAGCACTTGTCCATAGTAGTCTGTGGTCGTTCCGTTCTTGTCGATTGAGAACTTGACGATCACGTAGTATTTGTTACGAGCCAAGTCGAGCAAGCTCACACCGGCATCGCTATCCACCTGGATCAAGCCATCAGCACTGAGTGACCAGTCCTGTGTTGACTCCTGGAGTGTCCCCCCCTCTCCGTCACGAGCGACTACCTCGACAGCGTTTGTCAAGTCCAGCGTTGAAGAGGTGGCGGCGCCAACGAGCTCGAGAAACGGCTCGCGATCATTGAAAATTCCGCTGCCAACGGAACCGTATCCAATGTAGATGTTATTCTCGCCGCTAGTGGCGTCTTCATTGACTACCAACACGCGGTTAGCGTTAGCTGGACTAGAAGCTTCGAATGCAGTGATGTCTGCATATGGTCCTAGAGCCTTTGCTTTTGTTTGTGAATTAACGCTATCATAGTAGATAGCTAGACAATTTGCGTTTACTACTGCCATGATTTCTTAGCTTGCGTTGTTGTAACGGTAGAGCTTGCCGTATCCGCGAATGCTCACAGAGTACGTTGCAGTGTCGTCGAATCCACCAGTGATGCTGACGTTTTCGATGATGCCCTGACCAATGTAATTGACGTAGTTCTCTTGTGTTCCCTCTGTGTCTTTCTTCGTCACGTCTACAACGAAGCGAACGAGGACGTACTCGCTTCCGCGAGCAATGTCCATCAAAGCGGTAGCCCCGCTCTGGCTTGATTCAATAACGTCCTGAACCAATCCGTCTGCTGAGAGCGACCATGACTGAGCTCCTCCGATCACGTAGGTCTCTGAGCTACACTGAGCACTGCGAGCCACAATCTCGTCAATGGTGTTGTTCATGTCCAGGGTTGTGGACGTCGCTGCGGCCAAAAGCTTCAGTTCCGTTGTTGCGTCAGCGATTGATCCTGCATTATCCTTAACAATTGCGGGAAGGTTTGACCGTTCGTGAATGTCGTCTGTAGAAGACTTCACCAACAAGCCATAGTCACCGTCGGCAGCAGCAGCGAGGAAATCAGTCTCCGCTGTGGCCAAGGTGTTGTTTGCCGTAACTCGGTACGCAGTGGTCTGCCCCGAGTCGGCGAAGGCATAAAGCCCAAGATAGTTTGCGTTTAGTAGCGCCATTTTTTTTGTGTTTACTTCTTCTTGCTATCGAGTCTCGCGATGGCTTTGTAGATCTCCTTGCGAACCTCTTTCTGATAGCGTCCGAGGTTTTTTTGAATTGCCGGAGCGATGTGGGGAGTCGGGCCATGGCGGACCGTCCCCAGCTCCGCGAAGTGATCGCGCCACCCTGCCATGTTAAAGACATCGCCTTCATCGTACTTGTCGATCTTAGCGTTGTCAAGCATGCCCGGGCTCACGACTCGGGGTCCACTGACGGCTCCGACACGAATGCCGAGGACGTACTGTGGAGTCTTTTTAAGTTTGCGGATGCGGAAGGACTGGCTCAGTACCCCTGTCTTAACAGGAGCAGCGGCCTCCATTGCGTCTCGCATAGGTCTTGCTGCGTTTGCCATCCCCTGGTAAAGGACGGTCTTTCTTTTGTTCAAATCCTTCAATCGGCGGAGACGACGGGCGAATGGATCGCTTCGCTTGAATCCGACGAGGTGAAGGTTGGCTGCAAAGTTTCCTGATTTCATGTCGCGGGGTTGCTGTCTGAAATTGTTGTTTCATTGCCTTCGCTATCCACCACGTTTAGTGGACGGCTGTCGTTGTCGCGGCGGCGAGCGCGCAGCCTCATGCCTTCGCGACGTCCGATCGGAAGTACAGAGTACAAGTTGAAGATGCCACCGTTCCATACGATGACGTCGTCAAACTGTACGCCGGAAACCCAGCGTGTGACGAACTCGGACTTCATCTCACCCACCTCCTGGTCATCGTCGTTAAACTCGGATGCACCAGCCGATGGTGTGCCCAGCGCCGTGATCTTACAACGGATGCCCTCTTTCCAAAGGGTGTATCTGTGGATCACATCGCCAAACTGATTCACCGTCCTTGTGGGGCGATAGATGTCGATCTTCTCGTTTAGTTGACCTGCCCTCATTAGAATCGACGAACGCTTTGCAGGAGGCGGTGTACGCCCTCCTTGATTTCCATTGTGATACCGCCTGGGTTCTCTGCCTCGCGCTGGTTGTAGTAGTGCCCAATCAGCAGCAGCGCAGCTTGCTTGTACTGCTTGGGTACAGCCATGAGGTCGGTGCCGGCAATCATGTGCATCCGGGCGAAATCCTCTTCGTGATCGCTTGCGTCAGTACCGATGGCTTTCACGTAGTTGGACAAGTCCACATAGCAAGGGTAGCGATCGGTGATGATCACGTTGTCAAAGTCAGTGCCGTTGTTTGCCGTGAAGTACAAGTAGTTGACGCTGGTCTCGTTAAGGTTCGTGTCCGTGAGGGTGGCCTGGATGCGGTACATCCCCTGGGGGATAACCTCGGTTCCGGTGGTAACCGTTAGAGTGCCTCCTCCAGCACTGATTTCGACTTGGTTGTAAGTCCTGTCCGTGAAGACGTCAGAAGAACTGTAGGTGCCATCACTATTCCTCACCTGAAACGCAACGGCTAGTGTAGCTAGGGATGTCTCAGAAACGTCCATGAGGATGGACAAAGAAACGGAGGTGACTTCTCCGTTGCTGTCAACCTCGAAATGACTGTTCTTTAGGCCGGTGATTGCATCGGTGAAGATCTCGTTGTCGTACTCAGCTTCGAACAGCTTGTACGGTTCAAAGTAAGACGCTTGACCATCGGCGTCCTTACTCCGGTACTCCAGCTTCCACATGCGAGTCACATCGTTGATCTTGCTGATCGGAAGTGTGTGCTTGAGCTCCTCTTTGTTAAAGTAAACAACGACGTCGCTCTCCCCGAGGATGCGGTTCGTCAGTTGCTCCATGTAGTCCAATGCAGCTTCAAGGTAGATGAGCAAGAGGTCGTCCTCGCTGTTGTCAATCGCACGGACATGACTGCGCAAGAGGGCATAGGCAGCTTCCTCTACCTCAGCCAATGATTCCCCTTCAGGGATCTCTGTCTCCCCCTCTGGGATTTCCAGTGTTGGCTCTTGAGCGTAGAAGAGGCGCAGTGCCTTCTCCGTAGATTTCCGTGTGACCTTGATATGCATAGGCAGAAAAAATGGGGCCAGGCCATTTCCCGGCCCCAG
>Ga0208434_1000481_pt1 | contig 18885 bp, 7 predicted proteins | sample 13_taG_FD_184086 | JGI IMG/M metagenome (GOLD analysis project Ga0208434, IMG submission 184086) | Marine viral communities from the Subarctic Pacific Ocean - 13_ETSP_OMZ_AT15268 metaG (SPAdes) (version 2) | ecosystem: Environmental > Aquatic > Marine > Oceanic | place: Pacific Ocean | collected... | reverse complement strand
CTCAAAATAAAAAATACATTGACTTTAACAAAGAATCTCATTTTGGAGCAACTTTATTTCAAACCTCATCAATAAACCACTCATTAACATATATTTCAGGCTCCGGAATAGAAAAATTAGAGCAATACAATGCACTTACTAGTGAAATTTCTATTGTTGTTCCTAAAAAATTAGGTTTTTTTGATTCTGGTTATTTCCCTACGTCATTCCAATCTGCTTCTATTTTTGGGTTACACGAGGCTAAAGAGAGTAGTGCAGATTATACATGGGCAACTCAAGATTTGGCTAACTTTCAAGTATATTTGGTTAGAGACGAAGTGGAATCTGCAACTGCTAAGTTTGTTTTGAGAGATTATGCTGGTAATTTCTCTCTAGAAACACCCTCGTATAAGCAGATTTACTCGAATGAACAGTGGAATTTAGCTGTTAGAGTGAAGCCTGTTGATTATCCGATAGCAGGTAACGTTGTTACATCTTCCAATAGAAACTATCAATTAGAATTCTATGGCGTAAACCACGCTTTTGATACTATCAAGAATGAATTTACACTAACACAAAGTCTAAACTACGATACTGGCTCTGCTTATCTCTCAAATGCAAAGAGATTCTATGCAGGAGCTCATAGAACCAACTTCACTGGAAGTGTTTTAGAGCAAACAGACATAAAAATTGGACGTTTTGATCTATGGTATGATTATATTTCTGATAATTCAGTTAAACTACACAACACAGATATTACTTCACGCGGAAATAGAAGGTCAAGTCGTCCTTCAACTATATTTGGTAAAGATTTATCGCAAATCGAAGTTCCCTCATACGAATTATTGACCGCTGATTGGGATTTTGAGACGATATCCACCTCAGATGCATCTGGTGAATTCATTGTGGTTGATGTTTCTAGTGGATCAACAGACAGTAGATATGGCTGGATGGACAATATTATCTGTAGAGAACACCGAGCAAAAGGCTTTGGGTTCCCTGTATCAACCACAAATGTTATTTCCAATGAAATTATCTATTCTTCAAAGAAAGAACTTCCGGAAATCTCTTATTCCTCTGACCGAGTAACAATTAATAGTGAAGAACAAGAGTATTTTATAAAAGACGAAGACGTTTCGGATAATTATTACTCTCTAGAGAAGAGTATGTATCAAGTCATTTCGGAAGAAATGATGAGAAATTTATCAACTGCTCAAGAAATGTCCAATTTAATGGGTGAAGCTGTTGAGAGATATAGAATACAATACAAAAAGCTTGATCAAGTGCGTAGATTATTTTTCGAAGATGTTGAAGAAGATCCTGATTTTGATAAATTCACCGACTACTTTAAGTGGATTGACTCTTCAGTATCCTATATGGTCTCTCAAATGTTCCCAGCGAGCGTTCGTTTTTCTAAAGGAATTTCTGACGTTGTCGAATCTCACTTGTTTGAGAGAAACAAGTACCAAAATAAATTCCCGCTAACATCAACTCATACTGCAACTGAAGGTAGAGTAAAGGGTGTTGGAGAATTAAAGTATCAATGGCAGTTTGGTCATGCTCCGATAGAGGGCGGAGATAATAACAACTGTCTTTGGCAGAAAGAAAGAAAAGAAAGAACAACAGATTTCTCAAACAATGCTTCTTTGTCTTTTGATATAAAAACAAAAACTAGTTTTCAAGATGAAGCAACGCTGGATATAACGATCGGATCAGATACCTTTAAGGCTGTCATTGCAGATCCCAATGATGATCTAGCCACAGATCCTTCGACAATAGACCACTTGATATATACTGGATCAACGGGGCTTGCTTTTAAAGCACTAGGCACAGCATTGGCTACTAGTAAAGACTCTAGTTATACCGGTGCATCCGCAGTAAACCTAAGCATTACCTTTAAAGTTTTCGGTAATGACCACAATAGTTCCCAAAGGATAAGTGTTAGGAACGGTAGTACTGTTATATATGATATTTATCCTGGTCTAAGTAATAAATTTCAAGTATACCTTTCCGGATCTGGTGGATTTGCTACTGCTGAATTCAACAATAATCCTTCTCCCGGTATTTGGAATCACTATGCCGTTGTGTTAAACAATACAGCACAACCCGATGTGTATGAAAACAATTCAATAGTTCCACTACAAGGCAGTTTTTCTTCGCCCGGTGGAACGATGTTAGCAATTGATGATTTATTTGTAATTTGTGATGATGAGCAAGCGTTTCAGGACGTTGTGGTATGGAACAAGCAATTGACAGCCGCAGATGTCACAAAACTATATAATGAAGGGGTTTGGTTGAACCCAACAAGTGTTAGTTCTTCACAAATTAATGATTGGTATAAGTTTGGTTATGAAGACTACTGGACTGGTTCTGTTGGACACACACTCGCCCAAGCCGAGATTATTTCTTCCTCTTTCGGTTCAAACAATCATTTATCTATTGCCGTCGGAGCAGCACCACAATTCCAGTTTACTCTAGGGAACAATCCTTTTGGAGCAGAAAAATCAGACACAACAATTAGAAACGAACTTACCGCTGCTTTAAATACAAAATTTTCTACAAACTTTGGAAACTCAACCTACACAGGTGCTGATGGAGCAAACGCCACCTTCACAGTAGAGCGAACGAATACCGGAGTATTCAGTAACACCCTATCAGTCACAGAGATTTCAAGCAGTTTTGAAAATATCTCAACCTACAATGCATTGGCTTATCAAGCACAAGCAGCGAGAGAAGAGATAAGAGAAATTATTGTTAATGACAATAATGCTACATCTTCAAATCTAGCAAACTCAAATCGGACAACTTATCAAGGATCGACTTACGCTAGAAGAAGATTCACAAACACTTATAGAGTAGGCTCTTCTATCACACAAACAGTTCATTCCGGAATTAATTACAATCTCCAAAAGAACCGAGACTATGTATGGTCTGCCGTTAATCGCGGATCTAAACTAACATCTCAAGGAATTCCTGTTAATGTTTTAATTGTAGGTGCGGGTACAGGGCAGGGTATAGAACTACCTTCGTCTTGTGATGATATTGAGATACCAAACGAGAAAAACAAGTTTAATACAACAGTATATGTTGGAAAAAATGCTAGTGGTGGTCCAGGCGGCTCCTTTAATCCGATTAATGATAGTGCTTCATACAGTTACGCAATTAAAGGTGCACACAATCTTCCATTTGATATATTTTCTGGTTCCATAACTACCGGCTATAATTCAGCTTTTGCCTCTGGTTTTAGATCAGACGCTTACGTTACCAACATGCACTCGGATACAACAGATTTTTCCAATGATGTTGCGATGCAGGGCCCATTTACAAATCAGTGGGTTGGTGGCCATCAATCTCGGCATATTGATTTAAACCGCTTTGACACAACATTGAAAGATGATGACATCGGGGGAGCAACACCAAATAACCTACATAATCAATATACGAGAGCAGAAGGGTGGCTTCTCAAAGTTGTTGAGAATGATGGCACTGGTTCTGATGGTGCCTTTGGTATCGTTGATCCTCAATACGGTGTAACAAGGGCGACTAACAAATACCCCGACGCTGCTAAAAAATCTGCGGTATTATACAGAGATGGTCGTGTTAAACGCGCACTAAATATTTCAAACATACAAACCACCACATCTAGCGTTAATCATGGTAACTACTATAACAATTATGAACTTATAAGCGCGGGAACCGGTAAGCAAGAGAACAATTTATATTTTAGAAAGAATAGCGATACTCATGATTTCATCCCTCCGGAAATCGGAGCAATACTTCCGACGACAACAAACTATCAAACATTGGTTGGCGTTTCAAATCATCCAAATGGGAATGTCTTTGGTGCCGGAGAGTCAAATATATTAAATGCAGTCCACGAGACATTCATAACTTCTTCGGCAGCATCTTTTGATTTTAAATTAAGAGATAAAGGAAATACAACAACAGGTGATTATATAGAACTTGAGGCAGATGGGGTTAATTACCTAGCGGAGATAGCAGATCCATATTCTGCTCCTGTAAACTCAGATGCTGATTTGCTGATTTATACTGGTTCTGCTGGTTTAGTTTTGGCTTCTGATGAAGCAGGAAGCAATATTGGCTTTGTTGAAAATTCTACTTATTCGGTAAATTTGAATTTTGACTTTGCCATATCATTTTGGTATTATGATAATACATCTACTAGTAATACTCAAATTAGATTTTATACAGCTAGCAACTTCAGACACACTGCAATACTGTCTTCGGATGTACAGGTCACATATGAAAATGATGCTAATACCGCTCGCACTAGAACCTTCCAAACAAATCTATATTCTGGTACTCCCGGCTGGAAACATGTTGTTATAAGATTTGATATATCTGATTTGACTAACAACTCCCCCACAATGTGGTTAAACGGACAAGAGGTTACTGATTATGATGCTTACGCTCCTCAAGGTGGTACTACACCTACTATCAATGGAATCAAAATATTATTATCAAACCAGAATAGAATCCAAGATTTAATAATATGGGATGGAGATATAGACCAAAATACAATTGATAAAATATACAATAATGGTAATTGGATGAATCCTAGTAGTCTGGCAGCTGAATACTCTTCTATGATCATAGATTGGTGGAAGTTTGGATATGAAGACTATTGGGCACCTCTAGGTTACTTGAACGCAGAACAGTTAGATAGTAGAGGTTCTGCGCCTTATACTATATCTTCTAGCTATGGAGCAGGAAATGATTTAACTATAAGTTCAACATATGCTGCTTATTTAGGTTTTAACACAGGTTTTAATCCATTTGGATCAGCAAAAGCAGATTCTGTAATATACTCTGAACTATCATCTTCGTTATCTTCTTCGTTTTCAAATTTTTCTATCACACAAACAACAGAGCCTCCGTTCGGAACAGGAGTTTTTGATATGGAAAGGAACATTGAAGAAAAAATTCCTATCTCCATACAAGCAACTGGCGGTGGCACTAGTTTCTTTGCTGCGACAGTACATTCTGGGAGCGAAGAGTCTCTGGAGTATTCTTACATCAACACAACAACAATAGCAACCGGTTCGGCAACACGAACTGTTATATCTTCTCGCTTCTCGGCTCCCGGTTCCATTGATACAATGACCTACGGCTTTTTAGATGCTTACTCACAGGAATATTCTGTCCACAACAGTCTCAACTATCGCAACCTTTCAGTTCGTGGTATTGATGTTCGGGTCTCTTCTTCTGCCGATGGTTCTGATTTTTATAACTTTGGAGGCTCCGGAGAGGCAGGTACAATCCGAGTCAATGATCATCGTAATGCAAGAGATGGTATGAAGGCTCTTCTTTCACGTCATTCCGGCAAGTTTGGAATTGATCCACGGTATGCAGCAGAACTCGGCTCTGACCCGTTAGAACAAGCAAATCCAGACCCTTCTTTTCACAAGCAACAGAGAAACGAAAACAGAAGACCAAACGATACTTCAACAGTTCTCGTTCCCGTTCTTACAACAAGAAACGACAATATGTACATCAACACTCCAATTCCAAGATCAGACTTTCAGTATACTTGGGTAACTTCTTCATTAGGAAGTAATTATAGTATCACAAGTGGAAAGCAAAGAATGTATGGATACGCACACCCAACAGGAATATTGAGTTCCTCTGTAGTTATAGACGGGGATAGTGGATTTGTTCCGGCAATAACTTTCCCGACCGCATCAGAAATATTTGGAGATTAGAATGGCGCATTATGTAGACTTTGTTGGATTAAACACATTTATTTATGAACCGGTTGGGTATGATTTAGATCTTCAAGATTTATCAGGAATTTATGGATCAGAAGAATTAACAGTTGGCGGGAGATATCAAGAAAAACAACAATATTTCGGTATCTTCGAAGGGGACTCAAAACCAGACTACTCTGCTCTTTCTAACTATAAAAATTACCTTTTCCCTCACAACCTTCCAACAACCGCTTCATTCTTCCCTGCTCTTATGCTTAAAAGAAATGGTCCATATGGATTTCCAACTTGGAAGCAGATAAGAATAGGGCAAAACCCTTTAACAAGAAGACAAAACAAAGAGAATGTATTTACATTTGTAGAGGAGCCTGGTCCCGAAATTGTTATAGACAACAACGGCAAACTCAATACGGTGAGAGGAAAGTATGGCGCAATTAAGAAATTTGACGAAAACCCCGTATCTTCTCGCTACAAACCTTTTGTTGTTGGAGGAGCCTCTATAATTGATGACGGAACACTTGAGAGATTTGAATTGGTTTCTTCATATGGGAACGAAACAATCTTCTTTAATAACGAAGAAATCAATAAGTATAATGGATTGAGAGTTCAGAAGTCCGCACAATACAATGCCATCAAAGACTTCTATCTTAACGGAGGGCTTGATAAAGACGGTTCTCCGATGGATACATTTGAGTTCTTTAGTTATCGTGAGTGTGTTTATCCTCCTCGTATTTATCAATACAAGAATTATACAAGACAAAGAACAACATTTTCTTTCCCTTGGAGAGACGATAGGGCGAACAGAAGCAGAACAAATGTAGATAATGGTTTTGGGTCTACGGTGTATGATAGTATGTGGATATTAGATGTCCCAACTGATTTTGTAACCAGAGATCCTTCTGATTTCACGATACCCATTGGTAGTCTTTGGAAGTGGAGATATGTTTTAGGATACACTAACAATATTAATCCCCTCGGATTGCAAGGAAGAGCAGGTATTCTACAGCAAGAATATTCTTTTGGTTTTCAAGGATTACAAGATTCAGGTTCATTTGAAGACTTAAGTTCTATTTTAAAAATAGCACCTCAATATAATAGAAAACACACCATCACATTATCTTCTTCTGTTGTATCTCCAAATGGTATGAACATTGAAGGTATAAATAACGGAAGTACTCTTTTAGATATGTTCACTTCACAGGTACCAGCAGGTGAAGCAAAATGGGAAGCCGGCTCTCAATCTGGTCTTAATCCATTCTACGACACATATGACAACTACATTCAAGGTGTCCGTCAACACGGAAAAGATTATACGATTATCCCAGAATTCAGAATAAGCGAACACGTTGAGACCTACACATTGGAAGGCTTAACAAAAGAAGTATCAAACTTGTTTTCTTTAACCGGCGCTTTATCAGATGTAACCGATTCTTCCAAAGATAATTTTTACAAAATATATTCTACATCAGAATTTATGAAACACTTTGAGGTTGTGAAGAAAGATCATAAAGAGTTTGTTCCCGCAAGCTCAATCTCTCTTAAGTGTAAAGCGATTAAGAAATTTCTTCCATATGAAGGTTTTTATCCTGCTCAACGCTCTGTTGATTTAGCAAAGCAATTTTATAACTCTTATAAAGATTTCACGGCTGTTTCTGGGGCTTCAAATGCTTATGGTAGAAGCTCAGCATCCCCATATTTGTTTCAAAACCTTATGGTTCCAACGTTTGCTCCAGGTATTTTCTTTAACACAATAAAGTCCGGTGTTGCTGTTGATTATCCTTTGATTGATTCAGCAATGTTTTTCTCAACTTCTGCTGGTAGTGGATATGCGACATCATCATCGGATAATTATTATGTCTGTAATAGTGGTTCAAGTGTCTCAAGCGGTATTTGGGATAGAAGAATACCGTTTGAAGCAATTGTAGAACCGGAAAAACACCTTGCAGGGTTTGAAATTTTTTGTAATGAACCACATCTATATGCAAACAATTCTGGTTCTGCTATATGGGATGGGAGTGGAGACAATTTATATAAACTTATGGCTCAAAATTTTATGGCTGAAGTACCTGAATTCTTCATGAAGTCTAAATCATTTACCACTATCTCATCAAAACCATCAAGCAATCCAAATGTTGGTAGAGCAGAAGCTGGAAAAACATATATGATGAGAATTAAGATGTATAAGAGTAAAGACTCTGCTAATCTGCCAACTGCTAGGAGCGGCTTTGGGGTGTTCGAATCTCCACAGTATCCTTCTTCCTCTCGCGAAACATTTACAATGTATTCTCGTCCATCAGCTTTCGGTCCACCTCAAGCGTTTAGCGCCAGTACACCTTACCTGTTTGGAGATTATGGTGAAAATTACTCTTTTACTCCGCCTTACTATTACGGACAGGCTTTTTGTGATATTACATTTACTGCCGATACAACAAAAAAATATACAATTCAAGAAATTATTGAAGGATCGACAATAAGACAATGGAGATATGCGAATTATGCGGATACCACAGAACAAAGTAAAACTTCTTTTATTAATGGAAATTTTGGTTCTGATAATTATGAAAAGGAACTTGCAATGCAATTAAATGCATCGGTTAATATTTTCTCACAAACAGATACTGTTGTTGAACAGGTCAATAGAGGACAGGGAATTGTTCTTCCAAATTCAAGTGATAACCCTTCTCGCTGGGTCATCCAGACAAAATTTGAGACCCCTATGTTGAACTTTAATCATTTATCTGCTTCAGATAGTATTACACTTCCACAAAACGCGTCTCAATCAGTACCGCGAGGTATGTGGCATCAATATGGAAACATAGAGACAGACGCATCAAAAGGAATATTCCTTCAAGTTGACGATGTTCCTAGCGACTGGATCAACAATCATTTGGGAAAAGATTCTACACTAACCGGTTCTCTTGTTGACCTTTGTGGGTTTTCAACAGAAGCGGCAAAACTTGGCCAGATAGCAGATCAGAAAAAAGTGTACGAAGCAGTTGTTGCGGTTCCTTTTATAGAAAAAGACGGGGAACGAATGTTCTTCCGTATTCCTCGTATTGATATCCAAAGAGCATTTGGAACAGCAGCCGACCGATCACTAGTCGGCGACTCTGTTCTCAAGATGATAACAAAAATGCAGAGATACGTATTTCCTCCGACAATGGATTTTTTGAAAAACGACACAATCGATCCCTTTGCTATGTACGTTTTTGAATTCTCTCATACTCTTAAAAAGCAAGATCTTGCGAATATATGGCAAAACCTATACCCAGAAATAGGTCAAACGTTTGAGACAGCAGAGTCATCTATATCTCATGAACTCTTGGCTCACGAATTGCTTGGTGGAGGTGCAGTAATAACTCCGGAGGGCACACTTGATGTTAATGCTGTTGGTAACGAAATACCTGACCGTGTTCGTTGGATGGTGTTTAAAGTCAAACAACGAGCGGAGATAAACTATTACAAGAAAATAATCGGAAGACAAGACGATCTTCCAGAAGCCACAGTGTCCTCCGAAGGTGCTAATGTCCAAGTCTCTTATAATTGGCCATATGATTTCTTCTCTCTCGTGGAATTAGCCAAGATTGAAACAGAAGTTAAATTTGCTGAAAGAGCAATTAAAGCTGGACAAGAACCTAGGTCAACGATTGTTCCAAAAGTAAGTACCAAGTCAAGTACTAAATCAATTGATGAAATACGCAACGAGGCAAGAATGGAAGCAAAAACTATTAGGAGAAATAGGAATATTACCAGAGCTAAATCAGCAGCAACTGAAGCACTCGGAGATGGATCAAAGGGTGACACTACAAATCGCAATAGGCAACAAATGCAAGAAAGAAGAAAAACTCAAATAGAAGAAGCTTCCGGAGGTAATTCTTTCATCCAAGGTCTTTTAGAAGATGCAGCAGAGGCTGAACAAGAAAGAAGAGATTCCGGAAAAACAACAAAAACCACTACATCGGGAGATAACTAATGACATTCTTTAATAAAAAAGAAGACGTATTAAAGATTGAATTGACCCCGCATGGCAGAAAACTTCTCTCACAGGGCAAGTTAATGCCTAAATACTATAGTTTCCTTGATGATGATATTCTATACGATGGAGCCCAAGGTGGAGTTTCCGAGAACAACTCTCAAATGAAAGACCGAATTCTCTCCGAGACACCCTATATGAAGCCCCAAACAAATTATAAGGGTGTTGAATCAAGTCTGTCTAATGAAGACAACAAGTCTGAGCAAGTAACTTATTTACAGCAAAAGATTGGCACCAACAATACAGCAGAGACTAGAGCGGCAGGTTGGAATGTGACTGCTCTCCTAGGAGAAGTTGACTCCACTTCTCTAACTCTTACAGGATCAACAACTTCAACGCAGCCGATTCCACAATTAGAAATGACTTTAGAATATACAATGTCAGTAGGAAATCAAAATAAGTTAGAAATATCTAACAGCGGTCTTCTATTTAGTAGAGAACTTCCATCTCTTATAAAGCCAGATGGAAGTTTTGTAGATATTATAGAGGAACAGATTTTGTTAAATGTATTTGAAAGAAATGGTTTTTTTCATAAAGACTCGTATGAAATAGAAGTATACCTCTATGAACAAGACGAGATTGAAATCGACAGAAAACTTAAATTTTATCAACAAGACAGACAAATAAAAAACAATATGTTGATGGAACAACCGGATTTTTCTGCGGATGTTCCGGAAGACCTAACAACAGACTATGTTGAATATTATATGGATATTTTAGTTGACAAAGAGATACCCGAAGAGGATATCTGCAAGGGTCTTCGTAGATTAAAAGCAAAAGATATTTTCTTGGATTTAGAAGTAGAGTGTCCTGACCGTGAAGATATCGATGTTAATATATATGGTTCACGCGTGAGACCTGAAGATCTGGAGGATTGTTAATGTCTATTGAATTAGTTGGGTTTGAAAATCTACCAAATGCGTATATAAAGGAAATATCAATATTTGATTACAAGGCAAATCAAATTGAGATGAAAGTTATTATAAGAGTACATGATTTAGAAGACGGCTCGGTTTGGTTTGATACTTCTGAGACGCTTTCTAAATTATTAAGAATTGGATTGATAATATCCACTGATGAAAATCAAAGCCAACAGATAAACTCTGGAGAATCCAAGCCGGTTCAGTTGATCTCTATGAGCCGTGCAATACCTTCTGCAAATAAAACTAATGATAACTTGGTGTTTGAAGCTTCTTTCAGAAAAATAATACCAGCAAACACAAAGCACTTAAATTTATACTCTTTATGTTTTATTGATAAAGTCCAAGTTTTAGAAAAATTTGGGTTTTCTATGGGCCAAGACTACTATGGCCCCATAAAGTCAGAGAAAGTCTTTAATAACTCAAATATTACCTCTAATACTGACGTTTTTATACAAGATAACGGTCAATACTGGTCTGGTCCTATGCATCAACATAGAGGAAAATACATGGCTGGTTCTTATCATACATTAACACCACATACTATGTTAAGAAAGATAACAATCCCAAATGTTAAAATTAAAGATTTTCGTGGGATGAAAGGTAAGAGAAGTGAATCTGTTGATTCAACAAAGAATTTTTTAAGTGATCTAACGGTTTCATATAGCTCCGATACAGATATTAATGCTATGTTTATGCTCAATGTTAAAACTTTATTAAAAAACAATACAAAATATGGATCTTTTTTAGATAGAGCCTCACCAACAGTTATATCGCAAATTTTACAAGACTTTAAGATTAGTATGATGACAATACAGCGCCAAAGGATTAAAGTATATAATCAATCAACTCGTCTAAGGAGTAAAAAACAAACAACACAAAGTGTTTTTTCTAAGAAAAATATCATAAAATCATATGATATAGCAGGTGTTCTTCGTAATTCAACAAGACTGGAGAAGCATCGTTCCCGTGATGTTGTCATGACGGAACTACGATCGAACACGGGCGGACCCAATAGACAGAAAGATGAAATATTCTCTGAAGAAGTTTCTGACTATAAGAAGATTTCTATGATTCAAGAATTGTTTTTTCAATATGGCGAAGAAATCAGAACATTTCAGTTCAACGATTACGAATTAACAAGTAAAACACCAGGAAAATATAAATATAAAGTAGACCTACAATTTTCAGACCCTGTTTATTCTTTTCTTTCCAATGTGGCTAGCTCCATGAAAGCAGATATTTCTATAATCAAAAGATATGTTTCTTTAAGTTCGCGCGGAAGAGATCTAACAGCCCTTGGAATTAACACTCAATCATTGGTAAACTCTTACGTAAATTATTACTCATATATCTATAAACTATCCGAACGAGAAAAGACAAAGCTTTCCTTTAAGATGTTCGCCCTAGTGAATGCAGAAACAGCAACAGTCAAATCTACAAAGGATTTTAATAAGAAATACGAAGATTTATATTCAGAATTTTTAGTTTTTTTAGACTTCGATGCAGAAAGAACATTTTCCAAAAAACAAAAAGTTAGCATAATGTCCAAGAATCAAACTACCGGTAGAATATTAATAGACAATGTTTTTGATAAAGTTATTGAACCAGCCTCTAATGCTGTTGGTTTTGCTTACATGGACCGATCGAAGAAATCATCAATGAAGATTTATACAAAGCTTGATATAGAAAATAGAGCTAACGAAGAAACAGAGAATAATTATGTTGAACAACCTTCTACTAGTAGTCCGGATTTTGAAGATAGTACCAACGCAGGAATCAATGACTTGACCACAACTAAAACTGCTTATTTTACCCCATCCCTAATGGGTGTGGGCAAAACTAGTTTCAAAATGGGACGAGATGCAAATGCTCCTTATGATCCATTGAATACTGGCTTAGGAGCGATGTCTCCCCAAGTAAGCCCTTTCGGAAAAAATACAGATTCTACAACAACCTCAGGTATTACTATGAAAGAGCCCAGTATTCCGCAACAAGATACAGAAGATACTGGTGAGACATATGTGGACTCTTCTGATATTATTGGTTCCAACCAGACCTTTGTATCTTATACAGATGCTGTGGACTCTTATAATGTTGTTGAGAGTAAAACAGGGTCCAATCAAAGAGTAAATGATACACTTACCGGATACCAAAATAATAGAACGTTTCTCGCAACCTTAGCTGCTGCAAAGCTACTGTCTGGAGACGAGGCTGCAAGGCTACCCAACCAACTTAAAGCAGTAATTAGTGGAGATTCTCCGGCAACGAGAACAGACTATGTTACATCCGGGACTGATCTTTTGGCCGATCCAAAAACAAAAAATTATTATGAACTCAACAACTTCTCTGTACAGGAGTTAGTATATGTAGACGGCTTTGAGCAAGACAGTGGTAATAATATTCTTTTGAATAAACCGATTTATAAATCCATGCTTTTGAGTAATTTCCAATTAACTTCAAAGCCTGTAATTTGTTTCCTGCAATCCTATACAAATAATACTTTTAATATTACAGATGAAAATAAAGTTTCCGTAGTGGATTCATCATTTATTATGTCTGATATTGATATCACAGTGAAGCCAAATAATCAGACAATTCAAGATCAACCTACTTATAGTACACAAGATATTTCATATGAATTTATGAATTCTAATATCGTCAAACAAACAAACCAACGTATGACTGTAAAAATTCAACAAACCTCTGATAATTCTCAACCAGCACTGGAAGCAGATATATCGGTCCCAATTAACCTCAATACAAACTTATTCGGATCTTACTAATGCCTAAAATTATTTTAAAAAACTCTAACAGTAATCCATTAATTGATTTTCTCAGGCAATCCGGGATTAATTATAATATTACTAAAAAACAATCAGGACAAGATACTTTAATTAATCAAGTTACTTTTTCTCCTAGGAACCCACAACAAAAACAAGAGCTGCTATCTATATTGGAAAATTATGGAAGTCAGATTTATCACAATACTTCTCTCAATGTTGATATGAATGTGGAGAACTTTTTTAATTATTCATCTAATCAATATGAAAATATAACCAGAGTTTCTCAAGAATTAGATTTGCCTCTTTATTATATTGAAAATGAAAACCAACAGAACGAAAAGTTCAAGAATTTGAAATCCATTGTAGCTAATACAATATCTAAAGGTTTTATAGAAAATATTTCTGATATACAACAAAATTTAAACCCTAGATCTCAATCTGATACTTCCAAGATGAGAAATGTTTTGTTTGGTAATGAATATCAAAAAGTAAGATCTAAGGCTTTTTTGAATGAATTTTGTTATTACAACAAAATTCAAATAGGATCTCAAGGAACATACGAGATTATCGGTACTTTTTTAAGACAAATGAAGTTTCAAGAAGAGATGTTTGGCGGGCTAATATCTAACAATACGACTGTGAATGTTGGTTTCAATATCAATAATTCTTTAAATGAAACAATTATACCGGTACAAGATATTTTAGACATTATAAACAATAACAATCTAGTTCTAGATACCTCGGATAAGCTTATTCTAGGGACAGATAAAAAGACATCCAGTTACATAACAAATAACTTTAAAAAATATTTACTGACTGGTCATATTAATGAAAAGAAAAAACATTTATTAAAATCTCTCTTGCAGATGCATCATGATGAAGAATGCGCAAAAGAGTTTATCATATACAAAATAGATAAATTTATCGATACTGATACACTTCCTCTCCAAACTTTTTGGATGTTTGAAGAAGAATGGAAAGAATACATAGACTATCAGATAAAACGAGACAAAACATATCGGTATGAACTCAAAGCATACAGTATAATATATGGGACTCAAACACAAGTGTCGGATATTGTAGAAACAGACAAAGAGGGAATAAATATTATAATGACTTCTTCTCCGTCATTTAAAATGGCAATAGTTGATTTTGAAACGGTATCAATAAAGGTTTCCCCAAAGATCCCTGTTCCACCTTTTGTTGAATTCTTAAATGAGTCGAATAGTGAGAACTATATAAAAATATATTTAGATTTAAATAACGACTCTAGGAAAGATAATTTTATATCAATAACATCAGAAGATGCTTCAATGATACAGAATATTCCAACAGACTCAGACGGAATGATGGATTTTGAATATTCTATAGAAGATGGAAAGTTTGAGGTATTTCGATTAGATGAGATGCCTGTATCTTATAATAATTTTGAAAATGCAAAAACTTTAGATGTAAGAAACAAATATAGCTCTACCTCGGTTGTTTTTAAAGAAACCCTATTACCAAACAAAAAATATTACTATATGTTTAGAGCAGTAAATTTAATCGGTGTTCCATCAAACCCTACACCAATCTACGAAGTTGAATTAATAAAGGATGCTTCCAAAAGTAAAATTGTATCTCGCGTGATAAATATGGAAAAAAATGATGCCTTTCTAGATAAGACATTTAAAAATCTATTACAAATCACCCCGGCTTTTCAACAAGAGGTACTCAATGATCAGGATTCATTTATACAAGACTTACCTACTTTTAAGAAAAAAATCAATCAAATATCTTTAGGAACAGCAATTGATAAAGTATGGGGAAAAAAGTTTAAAATAAGAGTAAAGTCGAAAGATACAGGTAAAATTATAGATTTAAATGTAAAATTTAAATTAACAAAGGACAATATTAAGTAGAAACTACTTATTATGAATATTATTAGGAGAAACATATGGGCTTTTTAGACAACAGCGGTGATATTATTTTAGATGCTGTATTAACAGACCATGGAAGGAAACTTCTCGCAAAAGGCGACGGGTCATTCCAGATTACAAAATTTGCTCTCGCAGATGACGAGATCAACTACACACTTTATAATGCAACACATGCTAGTGGTTCTGCTTATTACGACGTAGAAATATTGCAAACTCCCGTTCTTGAAGCATTTACAGATAATGCAGGATCGGTAAAGTCAAAATTGATTTCTTACAGTTCAATGAACCTTCTATATCTTCCGGTTGTGAAGATAAATCAGTTGGCTACTAATACAAAGATGCATACTTCGGGTAGTTTTATTGTAGCAGTTGACTCTGAGACGGAAGGTACTGCAAATGATAACACATATGCTGTCGGATATAATGGAGGGAATCCTGTTGCTGGTATTATATTTGGTGAATCTTTGAGCGGAGACAATTATATCCGTTTAGATCAAGGACTTGATTCTTCGGAAATTTCTCCAAAGCAAACATTAGACCCAGATTTAATTGAAGATTCTTATATCGTTCAGATTGACAATCGTCTAGGAAAGATTGCTACAATGAGTGGTGATTTGGTACCAGAAGATTATATCGATGATGATAATATTGCTTATTACACACTTGATGTTGGCCTTGTAAGTCAGATTACAGACGACACCAACGCTCAATCACAAACAATCGCAGGGCCTCGTGGAACTCGATTAGAATTTAAAATTGGATCTTCGATAGATCTAAACACAAGTACTTTCCTTTTCACACAATTGGGTGGAGAATCTGTACTTGAAACAAAAAATGTGCGTCACATCGATTCAATCGTAAGAGTGACAGGGATGAAAACAGGATACTCTGTTGATATTCCAGTTCGTTTCGTCAAATCAAAATTAACATAGAGAGAAAAAAATGGCTGAAAGTTTTTATAAATCACTAGACATCGGAAAGGATGTCGCAAACACAAGGACACTTCTTCATGAAGCGATTCCTTTAACCGGTACAATTGTATCTGGAACATACGCAGATGCAAATATTAAGAATTATGCTCATGGCATGTTCCAATCGGTATATGATTATCCTTATCTGAGTTCTTCTGCAAATCATATCTTTGATATTACTACCGGTGTAAGTGCAGAATCTAGTCTATATGCCAGCGTTACCACAGCAGGACAGAAATCAAAGAAATTAAACATTTATAATCAAATGGCTCAAGTTCTCGTTGGTTATGACCACACAGGATCAATCCAGCGTTTTGACGAAGATGGAGACATTCTTGCTGGTGGAACTAAAATAGATGATGTAATCTTTCTTAATTTTTCCCGTCTTCTTACAAAAGATGAAATCAAGAAAGGAACATTTCAGCTAACACTTGGTGCCAATGCAACCTATGCTACTCCAATGTCAAAAACCTTCCACATAACAGATGCATCTGGCTCAGATGGTTATTTAGTCAATTCACCGGTTGGAGAGTATGGAATACTATTTGCATCACAAGGAACAGGAACTCCTTTGCATGCAAGTGGAGTTAATGCTGCTTGCGGTCTATTGTTTTATCAAGCAGGGGTTTGTGCTCTGACTGCTTCGATATTTAACGACAATGCGGCAGGTGGTTTGCTGACCACTAAATGTGAAATGAACTCTGCTACTGAGGACATAGAGGCAGTTCTTACTGGATCTAACATTGATGCTTTGGGTGATGCTTTTAGACATAGAATAAATAACCTACAATTCAACAATACAGTAGAATTAAATTCTTCAGTATACTTCTGTCGTATCAATCATAACGAATACAATTATTCAACAAACCCGACTTATCTTTCCGGAAGCAAGATCCGAGTGAAGACACAATCTTCTGATCTTCCCGTTTCTTATATCACAACTGTTGGGCTTTACAATGATAACAATGAATTACTAGCGACTGCAAAACTAAGCGAACCTCTTAAGAAATCTTCAGATACAGAGTTTACGATCAGAGTCCGCCTAGACTACTAGGAGGAAGTCATGTCATTTTACAAGTTTGACGAAGACGATCTCTTCACCAATACAATAGAAGCATATCCACAATATAGATTTTACACTCAAAGTGGTTCAATTTATGTAAATGATATGCCTCATTTAACAGGTGAAAATACTGATAATAATATTGGTGTTCCAAAGGGATTTATTTCTCTATATGAATATAATATTGATCGTCCAGCTGGTAACCTAATATATCCTTTTATAGTTAAGGATGGACACAGGGATACTCTTAAAACGGTTTCAAAACAAGCATACAATGCAACTCTATTATTTGGAGAAACTTCCACAGGCTCATATAGTCTTTCAGCAAGTATATCACGAGATTACTATAGTACTACCACAAGAACTAGAATAAATGCTCTGCGGAATACTTTAAATCATTATAATTATCTATCTCCACATTATCAATACTCATCTTCTTTTGGAGATAAGTCTTCGCAAACAGTAAACTTGATCTCTATACCGTCAATACTTTATGGATCAAAGATAAAGAAAGGCACAATCTCGCTGAAATATTATGTCACGGGTACATTGGTCGGAGAACTACAGGATAAAAATTATAACGGTGAATTGGTTCAAGTCGGACCAGAGGGATCAACCGGCTCTGGTTCTGTTGCTGGTGTCTGTCTGTATCGCGAAGGTTTTATTGTTCTCACAGGCTCTTGGGATCTCAACACAGAGAATATACAGACAGACGCATTCGGCCCATCTAAGTGGATTCATTTTAATTATGGAGCGAACGATGGTAATCCCCCAGCACTCACAACCCTCTCGGCTTCTTTTGCAATAGACTATCAAGGTACCACACATACACAGACAATGACGATGTTTGCGACTGCTCCATATGGAGAACTAAATCATTCTAACAACCCAACTTATCTGGATTCTACCGAAACTCAAGGTATCTCTACTGGTTCTCTTCAATATATGGAACAACCAAGGAAAATAAAAAATATTGTAGAATCTCAATTCTTAGATGTTGAGCCTGATTTCGTTAAGACAACTTATATTTCCAAAGTTGCAATCTATGATGAAGATAAAAATCTGATTGGAATAGCGAAGGTGGCGACACCTGTTCGCAAGACTGAAGAAAAGCAATATACATTCAAACTTAAGTTAGACATATAAAGTAAAAAATAGTAATATTTTCTTGACAATATACTGAAAACATGTTATATTGTATAATAGGAGTTTAATATGATATTAGGTTTAGATGTTAGTACAAGTAAAATAGGTTATTGTATTCTTAATGAAAAGAAAGAATTGATTGCGAATGAGTTTATGAAACTTAAACCATTGCCTCTAGAAGATAGAGCGGAGATATTTTATAATTTCTTATTAACATTAAAGAATAAGTATGAAATAACTCATGTATTTATTGAGGAACCATTCTCTATGTTCGGTGGTGGCAGAACTACTGCTGGTACAATGGCTAAACTTCAGAGATTTAACGGCATGTGTTCTTTCGCT